>Ga0068862_100005091_pt1 | contig 11064 bp, 11 predicted proteins | sample KBSSwiS52_FD_66598 | JGI IMG/M metagenome (GOLD analysis project Ga0068862, IMG submission 66598) | Switchgrass rhizosphere microbial communities from Kellogg Biological Station, Michigan, USA - KBS Switchgrass S5-2 | ecosystem: Host-associated > Plants > Roots > Rhizosphere > Soil ... | reverse complement strand
GAGGCCTCGGCACGAGGCGAAATGACGCACTGGGGGACGATCGATGAACACGCTAGACTCCGTGCATCGCGCAATGACGTTCCTGCTCTTGACAGGCGCCCTCTTGCTTGTCTCGACGGAGCCCGCGGCAGGCCAGCTTGGCCAGACGCCCTGGCCGATGTTCCAGCACGACGTGCGGCACACCGGACAAAGCTCGTTTCTCGGCCCGCTGTTCCCTTCGGGAGCGCCGGCCCCCGCCGACGTGACCTTCTGGCAGAGCTTCGGCATGATCGCGAGCTCTCCGACGATCGCGTCGGATGGCACGATCTACGTCGGCGTCGACGTGCCGAGGCCCCCCACGTCCGCTCAGGGATATCTCTGCGCCATCAATCCGGACATGACCCTGAAGTGGGGGGACAGTTGTGTTCAGACGCGGGCCTCCGCATCGCGGTCGTCGGCCGCAATCAGCATGGACGGCACCATCTACCTCGGTGATCGCGACAACACGCTGACGGCCTTCGATCCGGCCAATGGTGCCAAGAAATGCCTGTACAACCACGGGTTCGAGGGCGACATCCACGACTCGGCCACCATCGGCCTGGACGGGACCGTCTACTTCGCCTTCTCGCAGAACCTCTACGGTAACGGAGTCTTCACCGCGCTCAACCCGGACTGCTCGCTGAAGTGGAAGTACGTGCTCGGCAGCTTCATGGACACCTCCTCGCCGGCGATCGACCAGAGTGGCTTCCTCTACCTGGGCGACGTCACCGGCATGCTGCACAAGATCCAGGAGAACAAAAACGCCCAGGACAACACCTTCTTCGCGACCCGGATCTGGAAGATCCCGATAGGGACCAAGATCACCGCGTCCCCGGTGATCGGGTCCGACGGCACGGTGTATGTCGGTTCGACGAACGGCCTGTCGGCGGTCCAAACGACACCCGACGGCAAGGCGGCCAAGATCCTGTGGAACTTCCCGGCGGGGATCGTGGATCAGACTCCCGCGCTGGGGAGCGACGGCACGATCTACTTCGGCGTGAAGTCGGGGGTGTCCAGGGCAATCTACGCCGTCGCGCGCGATGGAATGCTGCGGTGGCAATATGGCCCCGTCCCATCCGCGTCTCCGTATGGAGGATTCCCCACCGTCGGCGCGGACGGAATCGTGTACGTCGGGTTCGGCACCGGCGTCTACGCGTTCTCGCCGGATGGCGTGTTGCTGTGGAGCTACGATGTCGGCAGCGTCGTCACCTCGTTCCCGGTCATCGCGGGAACGGCGAGCACGCAAACGGGTGGCAACGCCGTGCTCTACGTCGCCTCCATCGATTGGAAGCTCCACGCCATCTCGAGCATCTCGAGCCCGCGGCACGGGATCGCCACCAACGATCCGCCCACGGTGAGCGCCGGGCTCGACCAGACCACCGTCGTGGGTCGCGTGGTGCAGTTCAACGGGTCCGCGAGTGACCCGAACGACGTCCTGTCGTTCGCCTGGGACTTCGGAGACGGGAAGTCGGCCTTCGGGCCGACGGCCTACCACGCGTATGTCGCGGCGGGGACCTATCCCGTGACCCTGACCGTCAGTGACGGACTCACCGCCGTGACCGACGCACTCACCGTGACGGTTGATCCGATGCCGGGGACCGTCGCGTTCGGCGACACCTTCGACCGCGCCGATTCGCCCGCGCCGGGCAATGGCTGGCAGGAGGCGCGCGGCGACCTCGGCATCAAGGGCAACGAGCTCAGAAACGCCCCCCTGAAGGACACCCACATCGCGATCCAGCCCACGCTCAGCGGCCTCACTCACGCTGCCGCCGCGTCGTTCGCCTCGGTCGACAACAACACGGGGCCCCGGCTCGGCGTCGTGCTGCGCTTCCTCGATCCCAACAACTATTACCTGCTGTATCGGCAGATAGGCGGATCGAGTCAGCTGCGCATCTCGAGGATCACGAACGGGATCGAGACCATCCTGGCCAGTGCCGGCACACCGAACCCTACCGTCAACACGTTCTTCCGGATCAGCGCGGACGCGACGGGCAAGAACCTGACACTCAAGCTCTGTTCAGCGACCGACACGTCGACGGGAACCGCGTGCAACACGTTTACGCAAAAGCTGACCGCCACGGACTCGATGCTGTCCGGTGGAAGCGTTGGGGTCCTGCTCGGCACGGGAACGGGCGCGACACAGCAGTATCGCGTGGACAAGTTCGCGGCGCAGGTGCAGTGATCGCGAGCTAGATTCGCCCGTCCCCGTCCGGCGCCCTCGCCGCTCGCGCCATCGTTCAGATGGCGAATGCAGCACGAGGGCCGCCGGTCGGGGGCGGGCGATGCGGTGATCCGTTCCGTCAGGCCGCAGCCATGGCCGGGACCTCACCGAAAAAGCCCGTGATGCGCGAGAGGCGGCCGTCGGACGCGAGCCCGCCGACGTCGATGCCGCCCGCGGCGACGGCGCCGTCCGGTCCCCGGAGCTCCCACGCGAAGCGAACCTGGTCGTGGTGCACGTCGACGCCGCTGGTCCGATAGAACCGGTGGCCGGGGAAGCGAGCCTGCACTGCCGCCACCATCTCCCCGAGGGCCGCATGCCCCTCGGCCTCGAGCATGGGGTCGACGTAGCGGCCGTCTGCCGCCCAGGCTCGGGCGATCTGCTCGGCCCGGCGCACCGCGTCCGTCTCGTTCCACATCGCCAGATACGTGTCCACCGTCGTCACGACGTCGCTCATGTCAGCTCTCCTTGGGTGCTGCTGTGTTCCGTGTGCATCGATTTTCGGAGAGCGGGCACCGCCCATCAATTACGCCCCAGGTAATGCGCTAGACGCCGCAGAGTCCGGGTGCGCGCCGGGCGACGGGGGCCGCCGACGGGCGCCGACGGGGCCAAACAGGCCGGGCACGTGACGCCCGCCCAGTCGTAGACGCTCCCCCGGCCGACCTCCCGCGGCGTGAGCGCCCGCCCGAACTCGCACAAACGGACTCCGATAGTCCGGCTTCGTCCCCGGGTAGAACGAGTGCGACTTGTGCACGGGATCCGACTGCGAGGTGATGCTCCCCATGCCGGAGGGCACGACCACATGTGCGACCACCGCGTGGGCACGGTACGCGCTGACGGTCCGACAGGAACAGGCCACTCAAGAGAGCATGCTCGGGACTGGGTGGCGTGTGACAAAGCCTTCAGCGACTTTGGGTCACCGAGTGGTGCCGTCAGCTTAAACCGCTTGCCGGCGTGGTTGCGTGGCCAGTGCGCACGGCTGATCGGTCGTTGACAGACACGCGGTAGGCAAGCCGCCATCGCCCTCCCCACCCTTGACCGATTATAACTTGTAGGTTATAGTCATGCCGTGGCGAACGGCGTCGCGTGGTCGATCGAATGGTACCGGACGGCGCGTGGCGAAGCGCCCGCGCAGACGTTCCTGGCCACGCTCGACGGGCCGCTGGCCGAAGAGGCCGTGGCGCTCCTCGCCTACGTCAGAGTGCGCGGCCAAGCCCTCCGGGAGCCACGATCCAAGAGCCTCGGCGACGGGCTGTTTGAATTGCGCGGCCGGCACGGTGTGCGGCTGTTCTACACGTTCCGGTCTGGCCACCGGATCGTAGTGCTCGACGGAATCGTGAAGAAGCGGCAGGACATCCCGGTTAACGTGCTGGCCCGGGTGCGGGCGTATCAACAAACGGTCTAGCTCCATGATGAGACGCGCAGCAACGATAGGAACGAGAAAGGAGAGACGCGCCGTGGGAACAAAGGCAGCGAAGAAGAAGCGAGACGATCTTGACGTGTGGCTCGACGCGCAGTCGCGACACGACCCAGGCCTGCGAGACCGTGTGGAGGCCCGCGTGGCCGAGATGGCCATCGAGGATGACCTCGTCGCGCTCCGTGAGTCCGCCGGCGTCTCGCAGCACGCGCTGGCCCAGCGCCTCGGGGTGAGCCAACCCGCGATCGCGAAGCTCGAATCCGGCAAGGCGAAGAACATCGGCATTGTGACCCTCGCTCGCTATGCGGCCGCGCTCGGTGGGCAGCTGCGCGTCGTGATCATCAAGCCGTCCGCAGGGTCGCGAAAGATGATCGCCGCCCAGGGGCGTGTGCGCGCACGGGTTTCCACCTGAAGCTCACTGAGGAAGGAGGGACGACAACGTTAACTTCTTTGATGCGTATGGGAATGGATAAGTATGCGAAATGGCGGCGGCGAGGCCCGTGGATGGACCCCGCCGCCGTGACCGCAGGGTCTGCGCTATACTCCCACCTACTTTTGTGAGGCGCCTGCTCTGATCCGAGAGCCCCGCCTCGGTCGGGGGGCGTTCGCGTGACACAGAGAATCGGCGTCGACATCGGCGGCACCTTCACGGACCTGGTCGTGCTCGACGAGGCCACGGGCGCCGTCTCCACCAGCAAGGCGCTCAGCACGCCGCGCGATCTCCTCGACGGCGTGCTCCGCTGCGTCGACCAGGCGGGCGCGCAGCTCGCGGACTGCCGCCTCGTCATCCACGGCACGACCATCGGCATCAATGCGCTCCTGGAGCGAACAGGGGCCAAGACGGGCCTCGTCACGACCGAGGGCTTCCGCGACGTCCTCGAGATCGGGCGCGGCAACTTCCTCAAGATGTACGACGTGCTCTACCGGCGTCCGGCACCGCTCGTCCCGCGAGGGCGGTGCCTCGAGGTGCCGGAGCGCCTCGGTGCGCGCGGCGAGATCCTCGTGCCCCTCGACGAGGACGCCGTCACGAACGCCGCGCGCCAGCTCGCGGCCGAGGGCGTCGAGTCCGTCGCGGTGGTCTTCCTCTTCTCGTATCGCGACCCGGCGCACGAGCAGCGGGCCGCCGAGATCGTCGCCCGCGAGCTGCCCGGCGCCTCCGTCTCGGCGTCGCATCGGATCACGCAGGAGTGGCGGGAGTACGAGCGGACGAGCACCACCGTCGTCAACGCTTACATCCGGCCCGTCATGGACCGCTACCTCGGCTCGTTCGGCCGGGCCCTCGGCGGGCGCGGCTTCCGCGGCCAGGTGCTCGTCACGCAGTCCAATGGCGGCGCGTTCTCGCTCGAGGCGGCCCGGTCGAAGCCCGTGCACACGATGGAGTCGGGCCCGGCGGCGGGCGCCACGGGCTGCGCGAGCCTCGCGCGAATCCTCGGCGCGGACCGGCTCATCGCGTTCGACATGGGCGGCACGACGGCGAAGTGCGCCATCGTCGACCGCGGCCTCGTCCAGACCACGGACGAGTACCACGTGGACGGCCACCCGGTGCGCATCCCGGTGATCGACATCAAGGAGGTGAGCGCCGGCGGCGGAACCATCGCCTGGATCGACACGGGGGGCGCCCTCACCCTCGGTCCGCGGAGCGCGGGCGCCGATCCCGGCCCCGTGTGCTACGCGCGCGGCGGCGCCGAGCCCACGGTGACCGACGCCAACGTCGCGCTCGGCCGCATCGACGCGGTCCGCTTCCTCGGGGGCACGATGCCGCTCGACGCCGCGGCCGCCGCCCGCGCCGTCGACGAGCAGCTCGGGTTGCCGCTCGGCCTCGGGCGCGACGCGGCCGCCGCGGGCGTCATTCGGCTCGCCGACGTCAAGATGGCGCTTGCCGTCCGCAGCATCACGACCGAGCGCGGGCTCGATCCGCGCGACTACGCGCTGGTGGCCTATGGCGGCGGCGGCCCCCTTCATGCCGTCGCCATGGCGCGCGAGCTGGGCATTCCGCGCGTCGTCGTCCCGCCGTCGCCATCGACGTTCTCGGCGTGGGGGATGCTCGCGACCGATCTGCGCCACGACCTGGTGCGCACGGTGCTCGAGCCGCTGGTGGCGACCGACGCCGCGTGGGCCGGGGCCCGGTACCTCGAGATGCAGCGCGAGATCGAGGAGATCCTGCCTCCCGTCGGCGCGCCCGTGATGCACCGGGCCGCCGATCTGCGGTACCTCGGCCAGGAGCACACCGTGACGGTTACCGTGGGCGATCTCGCGGACTGGCCCGCGCTTCGCGGCCGCTTCGACGACGCGCACCGGCGCGCGTACGGCTATGCCGCGGCCGAGGTCCCCGTGCAGCTCCTCAACCTTCGCCTGGCCGTCACCTTCCCGCTCGAGCACCCGCGCCTGCCGACGCTGGCGCCCGCCGCAGGCGGCGCCGCGCCCTTCGAGACGCGGAAGATCTATTCGATGCTCGCCCAGGAAGCCGTGGAGCATCGCGTGTTCCAGCGCGACGCGCTACGCGCGGGCCATAGGATCGACGGCCCGGCGGCGGTGGAAGAGGAGGGGACGACCACCATCATCGACGCGGGAGATGCGCTGAGCGTCGAGCCGCACGGATGCCTCATCATCGAGGTTGCGCGCGCGGCATGACCGCGTGCGCGAAAGAAAAGGAAGACACCATGGTGCTCTCACCCCGGCAGCTCGAGGAGTTCGACCGCGACGGCTACCTCTTCTTCCCCGGCCTGTTCACCGCCGAGGAGATCGGCGTCCTGCTCGACGAGGTCCCGCGCCTCTACGCCCAGGACCGGCCGGAGAACGTGCGCGAAAAGGGCAGCGACGCGGTGCGGACCAACTTCGCCGCGCACATGTACAGCGATCCGTTCGCGAGGCTCGCGCGGCACCCTCGCATGGTCGAACCCGCGATGCAGATCCTGGGCGAGCGCGTGTACATGCACCAGTTCAAGATCAACGGCAAGATGGCCTTCGACGGCGACGTCTGGCAGTGGCACCAGGACTACGGCACCTGGAAGAACGACGACCTCATGCCCGAGGCGCGCGCGATGAACGTGGCGATCTTCCTCGACGAGGTCAACGAGTTCAACGGCCCGCTGATGTTCATCCCGGGCAGCCACAAGCTCGGAGTGATCGACGCCGCCCACGACGTGACGACGACCAGCTACCCGCTGTGGACGATCGACCACGATACCATCCGCAAGCTCGTCGAGCGCGGCGGCCTCGTCGCCCCCAAGGGCCCGCGGGGGTCGATGATCCTCTTCCACTCCTGCCTCGTCCACGCCTCGACGTCCAACCTGTCGCCGTGGAACCGCGTCAGCGTCTACCTGAGCCTCTGCGCCGTGTCGAACCACATCCGGCGCTTCAAGCGGCCCGAATACATCGCCCACCGGAACTTCACCGCGATCGAGTGCCTGCCCGACGACTGCCTGCTGAAGGACTACGACGTCGCGGTGCCGTGGAAGGGCGGCACGCCCGCCTCCGCGCTGGTCCCCGCCGGCTAGCGAGGCCCGGGGAGCTGGCGCATAACCGCCTGGACCAGGGCAAGCACGAAGGCGGCGCCGTCGTAAGCGGCCCGGCCGTGGGCCTCGGTGTATTCCTCCGTGGGGATGAAGTCGATGTCGCCGTAGAAGGCCAGCTCTCGCTCCCTGCGCAGGCTCTTGCTGATCTCGGCGGCACGCGGGAGCCGCTCACGCAGGTCGGCCGGGAGGCGCCCACCGTGCTCCAGGAGCAGCCCGCCGACGTCGTGATGGTGCGGGGGTTCCACGCCGACCAGCCGCAGCAGCGCCTTGAGCGCCAGCTCCACGAGCTCCTGCGCCTCCCGGACCACGTCGGAATAGCCCCCGCGCTCCAGCAGGAAGGCCAACACCTCGAGACGGAGCTGTGCCTTGGCGAGATAGCTGCGAGCCAGGTCGGGGCTGGTCAAATCTCGAAGACCTCGCCGGGCTTGTAGTCGGGCTTGAGGTCCCAGTACCAGGCATTGCCGCGCCAGATGCGGCGAGAGCCGAGCCGGGCCAGGCGAACGCGGAAGCGTTCGAGGAAGCCCGCCAGGACGCCGTCGGGATCGTGGAGGATGCGGGCGTCCTCCGTCATGTCGAGATACAGGAGGCCACCGGCCACCAGCTCCTCCGGGGTCCTGAACACCGGCGACAGCTCGATGGGAGCGGCGCCCGCGGGCCGAAGCTGCTGGGCGACGCGGTCCTCCACGGGACTCCACTCCTGCACCCGCTCGAAGCGGCCGCGGGGCAGGGTCAGCGCCACGAGCAGGAGGTCGATGTCAGAGTCTTCACGCATGGTGCCGCGGCCCACCGAGCCGTAGACCGCCAGCGCGACTAGACGGGGACCATACTGCTCGCGCGTGGCGTCGAGCACGGCCGTGAGTATCGCCTCGTAGCGTTCATGGAGGGCCATGGTGCGACTCCGCGGACATTGTAGCGCGGTCCATTCGTCTTACTACTTGACCTGTTGCGCCTCCTGCCTCGAAAACCTCGTGCTCGTGCGAGAGCCCCCACGCATCGGCCTCGATAGCGGCGATCTTGTCTCCGGTCTCCCGCTCATCAGACGTGATCTCTCCGGTAGGAGTCTGGCGTGTACCGCCGACCGCTCGCGGATCACGCGGACTAGCCGGCGCGCGCGTCAGCCGACGGGAACGGGATACCGGTCCGACTCCGGACCGGGGGCGCCCGGGTCGAGGGCGCGAAACCGGTAGTCGACCACTCCACCATCCCGGTCGAGACCGAGCCCGGTCCCCTGGTCCAGATCGCCTCGCCGCGGTCGTAGCGAGCCCCGCCCCTCCGTCCTTCTGGAGGATCAGCCGGTGAGATAGGCTAGAATCGACTCGATGTCTATCGACTCTAGGGAGGCGAAGGAACGGAGGCGGGAGGCGAGGGCGAGCTGGCCGGTCGCGCGTGCCCGCTTGGGCGAGGAGCCCTCGGACGATCTCTCGGAGGTGACAACACCGGCCGAGCGGATTGCGATGATGTGGGTGCTCGCCGAGTCGGCGTGGACGGTGGCCCGCCGCCCATGGCCGACCTACGATCGCCGGAACATGCCCGCGCGCCTCTTCCGGCCCGGGACACGTCCACCCGACGACGATGGCGCTTGAGGGGCTCCAGGAAGACTTCCGCGACTTGCTCGTCCTGTTCGCCGATGCCGGCGTCGAGTTCGTGATCGTGGGAGCCTACGCGCTCGCGTTTCACGGCGCACCCCGAGCCAGTGGCGATATCGATCTGTTCGTGCGCCCTACTTCAGACAATGCGCGGCACGTGTTCGATGCGCTCGTCCGCTTCGGTGCTCCGCTGGCGTCGGCCGGTGTGACCGCTTCTGACTTCGCCCAGCCGGGGATGGTCTACCAGATCGGCCTCCCTCCCCGGCGCATCGATATCTTGACGGCGATCTCCGGCGTCACCTTCGACGAGGCATGGGCGTCGCGCGTGGCCGGGGACGTGGATGGACGGACGGTGAGCTTCATCGGGCGCGCGGCCCTGCTCACGAACAAGACGGCCTCCGGCCGCCCCAAGGATATCGCGGACGCGGCCCGCCTGCGGCGGATGAAGCCCGATCGGTGAGGACCGGGGGGCCCAGCCTCCGCTCACCTGTCACGCCCCGCGAGCCCTCCATCCGGCTTTCGATCTCCTGTCCGGATGAGCGCCCACGTCGTGGTGGGGACCGACACGCCAGCCGACAGGATCATCGCGGACATGCACGTGCTCCCGCACTGCCGATTCGGCGTCGATTACATCAGCGTCCAGCTTCGAGACCGAGCACGTGGCCGGGTGCCATCCGCCGCGGGTACGCTTGACAGTGGGTGGGGACTGCGCTTTGCCGCGGCCTGGGCTCGTCACGCGCATCATCGTCGAGCCAAGGTCTGGATCGATCAGGACGAAGGTCCGCTGGCCTTCTGCCGGATTACCCAGATGTCGCTGCTCCGCCCGAACAACGAGGGCCGCGGCCGACCCCCCTCCGGGCCCGGAGCCTGTCACCGGTAGCTAGGCCGGGTGTTTTGATGGAGTTTAGAGAGTTTATAGAGTTCTTGTAAATCTCGTAAACTCCGATAAACTGTCTTCAGTGGACCCCGTCCAGAACCCCTTCGCGCCAGGAGCGGGCACACCGCCACCAGAGTTGGCGGGACGCGACGAGCTGCGTGAAACCGTTCGCGTGGCAATCGAGAGAGTGCGCCTGGGTCGGCCCACCAAGAGCATCTTGATGGTCGGACTCAGGGGTGTCGGCAAGACGGTCTTGCTCGATCGCATGCGCGATGATGCCGAGGCGGTGGCTATCCAGACCGTTCGTATCGAGGCACCTGAGGGCCGCTCCTTGCCGGCGATGTTGGCTCCGCAGTTGCGGCAAGCCCTGTTGCGGCTTTCCCGAAATGAGCAGGCCAAGGACCTTGCTCAGCGTGCGCTGAGAGGCCTCGCGGGCTTCGCCAAGGCCTTGAAGGTCAAATACGAGGACATCGAGGTTGGTCTCGACTTCGACCCTGAGCCCGGGCTCGCCGACAACGGCGATCTCGAGCATGACCTGCAGGCCTTGCTGGAGGTGGTTGGCGCCGCCGCCAAGAAAGCCGGCACGGCACTGGCGATCTTCGTGGACGAGCTCCAGTACGTCAAGGAAGAGGAACTGGCGGCACTGATCACCGCCTTGCACCGCACGGCACAACGCCTCCTGCCGATCGTGCTCGTTGGCGCTGGTCTGCCGCAACTCCGCGGCCAGATGGGACGCGCCAAGTCCTACGCGGAGCGGCTGTTCGACTTTCCCGAGGTCGGACCGCTTCCCGAACCTGCGGCGCGAACGGCGATCGCAAAGCCTGTCGAGGCGCAAGGCGTGGCAGTCGAGGAAGCAGCCTTGCAGCTGATCGTCCAGGAAACCCGTGGCTATCCTTACTTTCTTCAGGAGTGGGGCAAGCACGCCTGGGACATCGCAACCGCATCACCCATCACTCGCCACGATGTTGCGCTCGCGTCGATGGAGGCCGTCGCAGCACTCGACGAGAGCTTCTTCCGTGTGAGATTCGACCGGCTCACACCTGCCGAGAAGACATACCTGCGTGCGATGGCGGAGCTCGGTCCCGGGCCGCATCGTTCGGGAGACATTGCGGACCTCCTCGGTCGCAGGGTGACCTCTCTGGGGCCGACGCGGAGCCAGCTGATCGCAAAGGGCATGATCTGGAGCCCCAGTCACGGTGATACGGCATTCACGGTGCCCCTGTTCAATGAGTTCATGCGCCGAATCATGCCCGGCGAGGGATGGAAGTCGTGATCCGGACACGTTCGAATCAGCTCTACGCCGTCGCGGTGCCGTGAAGACCGGCACGTCAGCCTCGGCGCTCGTTCCCGTCTCCGCGGCCTAAGCCCGATCGTCAGCCGACGGGCACCGAGGCGATATCGCGGAGGCGCGGCAGGACTTCCTTCGAGAAGAG
>Ga0068862_100005090_pt1 | contig 11065 bp, 4 predicted proteins | sample KBSSwiS52_FD_66598 | JGI IMG/M metagenome (GOLD analysis project Ga0068862, IMG submission 66598) | Switchgrass rhizosphere microbial communities from Kellogg Biological Station, Michigan, USA - KBS Switchgrass S5-2 | ecosystem: Host-associated > Plants > Roots > Rhizosphere > Soil ... | reverse complement strand
CGGCTGGCCCGCGCGGCCCGGGAGGCGGGGGTTGCCCGTTACCTCTTCGCATCGTCGTGCAGCCTCTACGGCGCCGGTGGATCGGATCTGCTGGACGAGACGGCCCCCTTCAACCCGGTGACGCCCTACGGCCAGTCCAAGATCCGCGTCGAGCAGGAAGTGGCCGCGCTCGCCAGCGAGCGCTTCTCGCCCGTCTTCCTGCGCAACGCGACCGCCTATGGCGTGTCCCGCCGCCTGCGCGCGGACGTCGTGGTGAACAACCTCGTGGGTCACGCCTTCACCACGGGGAAGGTCCTCCTGCAGAGCGACGGGACGCCGTGGCGGCCCCTGGTGCACTTGCGGGACATCCATGCGGCCTTCCTGGCCGCTCTCGTCGCGCCGCGGGAAGCGATTCACAACCAGGCCTTCAACGTCGGCCGGACTTCCGAGAACTTCCGGATCCGGCAGGTGGCGGAGATGGTCGCCGAGCTGGTGCCCGGGTGCAGGGTGGCATTCGCGCCCGGCGCTCCCCCTGACACGCGCAACTACCGTGTGGACTTCACGAAGGCGGAGACACGCCTCCCCGGCTTCGCGCCACGCTGGACCTTGCGCAAGGGCATCGAGGAGCTGTACGAGGCCTTCCACCGCTACGGGCTCACCGCCGAGGAGTTCCTGGGCCCGCGCTACTACCGGCTCAAGGCCGTGCGGGCTCTCCAGGAGGGCGGCCTCCTCGACGGGCAGCTCCGCCGCCGGTCGCTGGTGGCGGCGGAGGTGGGACGGGCATGAGCGCGGGGCCGTCGCCGCTCGTCAGCGTGTTGACGCCGTTCTACAACACGGCGCCCTACCTGGCGGAGTGCATCGAGAGCGTCCTCGCGCAGACCCGAGGCGATTTCGAATACCTGCTCGTGGACAACTGCAGCACGGACGGCTCGGACGACATCGCCGCGGGCTACGCCGCGCGCGACCCCCGCATCCGCTTCCTCCGCAACGAGACGTTCCTCACGCAGCTCCAGAACTACAACCACGCCCTGGAGGCGATCGCTCCCCACACGCGTTACGTCAAGATCGTCCAGGCGGACGACGCCATCGTCCCGCAATGCCTGGCCGACATGATCGCGCTGGCCGAGGCCTACCCCCGCGTGGGCCTCGTCAGCTCCTTCCGCCTGTTCGGGCGCCGCCTCTATCCCCGCCTCGGCCTGTCCCACACCCCGTTCGTGATGACCGGGCGCGAAGCGGGCCGGCTCACCCTGGTCGACGATTTCTACATGTTCGGCTCCCAGACGACCGTGATGTACCGCGCCGACATCGTCCGCGGGCGCCGGCCGTTCTATCCCGAGCACAGCACGTTCGCGGACGCCGAGGTCGCCCTCGAGATCATGCTCGATCATGACTTCGGGTTCGTCCCCCAGATCCTCAGCTTCAGCCGGGACGACGACGCGTCGACGTGGGGGTCCGTGCGGTCTTTCGATCCCATCCTCCTCTTCGAGATCCTCGCCCTCCACCGGTACGGGGCGAGCTTCCTCACGCCCGACGAGCACTCGGCGGCCTCCGCCGCCCACGAGAAGGAGTACCGGCGGTTCCTCGCGGAGTGCTGGTTGCGGCGCTTCCCGCCGGCGTTCTGGGACTACCACCGCGCGGGCCTGGCCACGATCGGCCGGGGCCTCCGCCGGTCCGACCTCGTCGGCCCGGCCCTGGCCGTGGCCGCCGACTACCTGCTCCAGCCCAAGACGGTCGGAGCCGCGCTCCTCCGCCGGTTGCGCCGGCGGGGAGCGCCGCCGTCATCGGTCGAACCGGACGTCCGAATGGGGTCGGCTTGACCGCTTCCCGCTTCCCCGGCGGATCCCGGGGAAGCGAGCACGGCGACTACGTCGACGGAAGCTAGGGCGTGACTTGATACGTGCAGGAGCCGATCAGGGTGAACGCGTCGTTGGCGAACAGCCGCAGCTCGTAGGTGCCACCGCTGGCGGGCGCCGTCATGCTGACGGTGGCCGGCCGCGGCAGGGGCACGTATTTGAATTGTCCGAGCCAGGCGGTGTTGGGAGATCCCGGTACGTAGCTGGCCAGCCAGTCCTTGACCGTGCTGCCGCCGGTGACCGTCGTGTTGAAGGAGGCGCCCGGGGCCACCGACGTCGGACAGGTCAAGGGGCTCGCGCTGGAGTCGTCGTTCGTGATCGTGCCCTGGCCCTGACTGTCCGAGAGCGTCGCTCCCGACGGAGCGGAGAGGTTGACGAAGAACGTCTCGTTGGCCTCCGCCGTGGTGTCGCCGTTGACGGCCACCGTCACCGTCTTGACCGTCTGTCCGGCGGTGAAGGTGAGGGTGCCGGAGCTGGCCACGTAGTCGGTCCCGGCCGCGGCCGTGCCGTCCGCGGTGGCGAAGCCGACGGTGACCGTCCCCGAAGCCGCCGCGGAGAGGGTGACGTTGAAGGTGGCGTTGACGGTTCCGCTGTTGCCTTCCGTCACCGTCACGTCGTTGATGGCCAGGGAGGGCGTCGGGCCCGCGCCGACCTGGTAGGTGCAGGATCCGATCAGGGTGAACGTGTCGTTGGCGAAGAGCCTGAGCTCATACGTTCCGTTGCTGGCCGGCGCGGTCATGCTGACCGTGGCCGGTCTCGGCAACGGCGCGTACTTGAACGTTCCCAGCCAGGTGTTGTTGGGGGAGCCCGGCACAGAGCTGGCCAGCCAATCCTTGACCGACGTGCCGCCGGTGACCATCGCGTTGAAGGAGGCTCCCGGGGCCACCGACGCGGGACAGGTCAAGGCGGCCCCGCTGCTGTCGTCGTTGGTGATGGTGGCCTGGCCCTGGCCGTCCGAGATCGTCGCTCCCGCCGGAGCGGAGAGGTTGACGAACAGGGTCTCGTCCGCTTCGACGGTGGTGTCGCCGTTGACCGCGACGACGACCGTCTTCACGGTTTCGCCGGCGTTGAACGTGAGGGTTCCGGAGTTGGCCACGTAGTCCGTTCCTGCGGTGGCGGTACCGTTCGCGGTGCCGAACTGGACGGTCACCGCTCCGGTGGCGGCGGCGGACAAGGTGACGGTGAACGCGACGTTGACCGTGCCGGTGTTCCCTTCGGTGACGGTGACGTCGTTGATGGACAGGGAGGGGGTCGCTCCCGTCACCTGGTACGTGCAGGACCCGATCAGGGTGAACGCGTTGTTGGCGAACAGCCTCAGCTCGTACGTTCCCCCGGTGGCGGGGGCGATCATGCTCCGCGTCGCGGGCCGAGGGAGGGATACGTACTGGAAGGTCCCCAGCCACGCCGAGTTGTTGGGCGCCCCCACCGTGTAGGTCGCCACCCAGTCCATCGCCGAGCTGCCCCCGTTCACCGTCGAGTTGAAGGTGGCGCCCGGACCCACCGGCGCGGCCGGGCAGATCAGCGGCATGGAAGAGGTGGTGGTGAAGGTGGCGTCTCCCGAGACGGTCAGGTTGCCCGCCGCATCACGGGACCTCACGCGATAGTGATAGAGCGTGCCCCCCGTCAGGCCGGTCAGGCCCTGGGAGTGCGGGAGAACGAGGCTGGTGTTCAGGGTCGTCGACGATCCGTAGGCCGTCGTGAGCCCATAGTTCACCTGGGAATCGGCCGCCTCGTCCGTGGTCCAGGCGATGGTGGCGCTCGACGAGCCGATGCCGCTGACGCCGATGCCGGAGATCACGGGAGGAGTGGTGTCCGTGGGCACGGTGTCGTTGTACAGCTGCAAGACGGCGGCGCTGCTGAGCGCCTGGTTGTAGACCCGCACGTCATCGACGGATGCGGGCAGGAACCCGCCGCCCTCGGCGCCCGGATAGTTGCCGACGCGGATCTCCTGGGTCGTCGTGCAGACGCCGGCCGTGCCCGTCCAGGCCTGGGTCGCCTTCTGGACCCCGTCGAGGAAGAGCTTGCCGCCCGAGGCGTCCACGGTGAAGACGGCCTGATGCCACTGCCCGTCGTTGTACCCGGTCGTGGCCAGCGTGCAGCCCGTGCCGTCGAAGACGCGGTTGGAGGCGTCACGCTGGTACCAGGCGCAGATCTTGCCGTCCTCGAAGAAGACCTGGTAGCCGTTGGCCGAGCTCGGCACGTACTTGTTCACGAGCGCGGCCACGCCCGAGGTGGTCGTGGTCTTGAACCACGCGGCCACGGTGAGGGGGTAGGCGTCGAGCAGGGACGTATGGGCGATGCGCACGTAGCCGGCGCTGCCGTCGAGGGTGGCGCCGAGGCCGGCGCTGCCGTCTCCCCACGTCGCGCCCGTGACCAGCGTGCCCGCGTTGCCGTTTCCGGAGAGGTCGGCCGTCGTGGTCCCCGTCCCCTCTTCGAACTCGAGCCGTGCGATCAAGGGCCCGGGTCCGCCCGCGATCTGCGTCGTGAACGTGAAGTCTCCGGAGATGGTGAGCAGCCCCGCCGCGTCACGCGAGCGCACGCGGTAGTGATGGAGGGTCGCCTGCGTCAGCCCCGTCAGCGTCTGGGAATGGGAGACGACCATCGTGCCGTCGAGGGGCGTGTTGGTCCCGTAGGACGTGGTGACGCCGTAGTTGACGCGCGAGTCCGCGGGCTCGTTCGTGGTCCAGGTGATCGTCGCGCCCGTCGTGGTGATGTTGGTGGCGGAGACTCCCGAGATCACGGGCGGTGTGGTGTCGGCGGTGTTGTTCACGGTGACGGAGACCGCGCCCGACACCGTCGAGTTGCCGCCGGCGTCCCGCGCCACCGCCGTCAGCGAGTGGGTCCCGTTCGTGGCCGTGCCCGTGTCCCAGGTGGTCGTGTAGGGCGGCGCGGTGACCTCGGATCCCAGGTTCTGCCCGTCCAGCTTGAACTGCACGCCCACCACGCTGATGTTGTCGGTGGCGTCCGCGGAGACGGGCACGGAGCCGGCCACGGTCGCGCCCGGCGTGGGGTCGAAGATGGAAACCAGGGGCGGCGTGGTGTCGGGCGTGGTGCTCACGAGGAGCTGCGAAGGGACCTTGGCGATGAAGGCGTCGAGGCGGCTGCCGCCCATGTTCGAGGTCCAGATGAAGTACTTGCCCGTCACGTCGAGGTTCCCCTTGGCGTCCTTGCCGTAGTCGTTGGCGCCGCCGGAGGCGTTCAGGTTGGTCATGAGCTGGGTGACCACGAGGACGTCGCCCGAGTTGTCCAGGCGGAAGCAGACGAGCTCGTTGGCGCGCGGGCCGACGGACCGCGTCGCGCCCCCGCCGCACCCGTACTGCTGGGACAGGGGACCCGTGGTGGCGTTGGTGTGGGAGACGTGGCCGATCTCCATGTTCCAGGCCGTGGTGCGGTAGGCGAGCAGGCCCTGCGGCGACGAGCCGTCGAACTTCCAGACCCGCAGCACGCCCGGCAACCCGTTCCAGTTGTCGGCGGCCACCATGTAGCCGAAGCCGTTGTCGGAATGCCCGCCCGCTCCGTTCTCGTCGCTCAGGAACCGCTCGGTTCCCGTCTGGAGGTCGATGAAGCGGTTGTCGGTGGCGGCATGCCCGTCCGTGTTGTCCTTGATGAGGAGGTAGCGGCCGCTCTTGTCGAGCTGGCACTCGTCGAACTCCGAGGTGACGGGGTAATAGAAGAATTGCTGGGTGTCTTCCTTGTAGGCCACGCAGCCGAGCGACGTCCCCGAGCTCGACTGCTTGACGGTGGCGGAGTGGACCTTGTCGTCGTTGCTGGAGTGCGTCTGCCAGACGTATTTGCCCGATCCGAGCTGCGCGGTGATGTCGAACACGGTGGTCATCGTCTTCGTGATCACGTCGAAGCGCTGGAGCTGGGGGCCCTTCGCGCTCACGTAGAGCTTGGTCGGCTGGGTGGCGCTGAAGTACCAGCCCTCGGCCGTCGACCAGTATTCGTCGTCATTCGGGGTGAAGAGGGAGCCCACCTTCGTGACCTGGTCCGTGACCTTGTTGTAGCTGAACAGCGTCGGTCCGCCGTTGTTCCCGCCCAGGCTGACGACGACCAGCATGGTGTCGCTGCCGACGTGGTTGTTCATGTTGCGCCAGTACGAGTAGCCGATGTAGTTCACGCAGTCGGAGCCGCCCGTGCAGTCGCTGGCGTTGGTGAGCCGGATCCCTTCCGTGTTGTAGGGAGCGGGGAAGGTGAACTTTCCCCTCTGGGGCAGGAAGGCCTGGATCTGCGCCGCCGTCCAGAGCGGACGGACGGCAGTGTCGGTCTGCTTTTCTACGAACCCGCCGGGCGCTTGCGCGAGCGCTTCCGAGACGGGGAGTGCGAACAAGAGAGCGGCCAGGACGCAGACGAGATGATTCCACCTTCCGGCGGAGGGAGAGCCGGGGCCCATTGTTGTTCTCCTAGCAGAAGGTTCTCGCCGCCCGAGGAGCCCGACCCTTCACGGGGGCTCAAGTCCTACTCCGGGCGAGCCTTCCGACTCGGTCCAAAACTTAGTCATCCCAGTTCCCGGCAACAATACGGGGTTCACCGTAGGTTGATGTGTGATTTGACCTTACGTGTGATCGTCCCCACACCGCGGGTTGACGTCGTGGTCCCTCCGCAAGTTACGAACGGCAAGATTTACCGCATTGGCTAAGCCAAGCTCGAGGTCCCGCGCACGGAAGGGCCGGCCGAGCACCCGGCCGCCGGCGGAGGGCTCATCGGCCCGGGCAGGCTCGTGGATGGCGCTCCTCTCGGAGGTGCGGGAGCCCCTGGCCCGCGCCCTCGAGATCCTCGGCGGCCATTCCGAGCCGATCCGCATCGCCTGGCGGCAGAGGCTGGATCGTCTCGCCTTCACCCCCGCGGAGCGGGAAGCCATGTCGGCACTCTCACTACCCGCGTACCTGCCGGACGTGCGCGCGGGACGGTTCGACGCCGTCGCGAAGGCGCTCGAGCGCGAGGGCCACACTCTAGCCATGCGGGGCATGCCGGAGAACCAGGCCCTCAAAGGCCTCTTCGCCCAGCTCGAGAGCTCGCTCCCCTACGTCAGCGAAGGGGCGGGAGACCTGGCCGCGGCCCTGGTGCGGCTGACCTTCACGGGCGGGCTCGCGCTGACCGCGGGCTACTCGGCGGCGCGCGCCACGAGCTGGCGCAGCTTCGGCGAGCAGGAGCGTCATCGCCTTTCACGCGATCTCCACGACGAGATCGGCCATCACCTCGTCGTCCTGAAGCTCTACCTCGGGATGATCGTCAAGGACCTCTCCAAGGCCGGCCCGGAGCAGATCCGCGAGAGGCTGGTGGAAGCCACGGATCTCGTCAGCCTGGCCATTCAAGCGGTGCGGCGCCTGATCCTCGACCTGGGTCCCGTCGCCCTGGAAGGGGTCGCTTTCCTCCCCGCCCTCAAGCTGTACGCACGTCAGTTCAGCTCGCGCACGGGGGTGAAGGTGGAGGTGCGCGACACGGGGCTTCCACCGAAGCTGCCGTCGACGCATGAAGCGGCCCTCTACCGGATCCTCCAAGGGGCCTTGTCGAACGTGTTGAAGCACGCCCAGGCCCACAGGGTGAAGGTCACGGTGGGCAGCCCCGCTCACTCCGCGATCGGCATGCGCATCGAGGACGATGGCGTCGGGTTCGACACGGTGGCACCCCGTCAGGCCTTCGGTCTGGCCGCGATGCGCGCAAGGGTGACCAGCCTGGGTGGCCGGCTGCGGGTGGACTCGCGTCCGGCGGGCTCTCGCCGCCGCCAGGGAACGCGCATCGACATCGAGTTGCCCCTCGCGAATGCCCGCTAGCCATGACCGCACGCATCAGGGTGCTCCTCTGTGACGATCACGAGCTGTTTCGTGAAGGGATCAAGGCCCTTCTGCAGGAAGAGCCAGGCATCGAGATCCTCGGCGAGGCACGGGACGGCGCGGAAGCGCTGGAGAAGGCGCTCGGCCTCCGCCCCGACGTGGCCTTGATGGACATGGAGATGCCGAATCTGAACGGCCTGGAGGCCACGCTTCGCATCCGTCGCGCCGCCCCCGAAGTCCAGGTCCTGATCCTCACGATGTATGCGGAGGAGGACCTCGTGGCCCGCTGCATGGAGGCGGGGGCGGCCGGCTACATCCTGAAGGACATGCCCGCCTCGCAGCTCGTCTACGCCATCGAAGCGGTGAGCGCGGGCGGCACCTACATCAGCCCGTCGGCGCTCAAGGGGATGGTCGAGCACTACCGGGAACGCGCGTCACGCGCGGCGACGGCGACGGCGACGGCGTACGACCTCTTGACGGAGCGGGAGCGGGAGATCGTGAAGATGCTGGCGGAGGGCCTGTCCGCAAAGCAGATCGCGCTGCGGCTCAGGCTGAGCTCGAGGACGGTGGACGTCCACAAGACGAATCTGATGCGCAAGCTCGACGTTCACGGCCGCGCCGATCTGACCCGGTGGGCGATTCGCAACAAGGTGATCCGGCTGCCCGTGCTGAAGTGACGCCGGGCTACTGCTGCCACCACGGACGCGTCCCGGTGGCCGAGGTCGCTCTGGCGGCGGCTGGGCCTTCGAGGAGCGCGAGGGCGATGGCCATCACGACGACCAGGAGCGGATCGGTCACCTCGGCCGTCCGGCCCGGAAGGAAGGCCTGGAGCGCCTCCACGCCGGCCAGGCCTGAGGAGGCCAGCGCGGCCGCGGGGGCAAAGCGCCACCCGGAACGCCGCAACAGCCAGATCAGGGAGCCATAGACAAAGCTCTTCCGCAAGAGCACGAGCAGGCCGGCCCCCCCCGATTGGAACAAGCCCACGAAGGGTACCCATTGGAAGGACGCGGGTGCGCGCGGGAAGTGGAGGGGGAGGAGGCCATCGAGGATGAGGGCGAGCAAGAGGAGCCAGGCCAGCGCCCTCGCCTTCGCGATGGCCCCGGCGCGGCCTCGTCCGAACATTAGGACCGCCGCGACGGCTCCGACCACCTCCGCGCCGCTCACCGTCCTGCCCGCGCACACGACCTTGAGTGGCAGAAGGAGGAGGAGGGCCGGGAAGGTCCGGGGCTTCCCTGGACTCACCGTCTCGATCAGGGCCGCCACCGCCAGCCATTCGGCGAAGCTGACGAACGCGTGGTGCGCCGACCATGAGCCGGGGCGCGCGAGCGTCTGCAGCGTCTCCGCGAGGTGCGCGCGGCTCAGATCCGGGAAGAATGGCAAAAGCTGGTAAGCCGCCCAGCAGCCGAGGAGCAGCATCGGCCCCGCCGCCGAACGGCCTCCGCGGGGCGCTTCGCGGGTGGCTGGCCGCCGGACGTCGGTGCGGAGGGCCACGTAACCGAGGATGCCGAATGCCAGAAAAGCGAACAGCTTGACCACGACTTCACGGCGCGTGAAGCGGCTCGTCGCGCCGTCGCCGATCGTGTCGTTGTTCACGCGGACGACGACGGCGCTGGACGCCGTCGCGTTGCCGGCGCCGTCCCGAGCGACGGCCGTGAGCGAATGGGAGCCGTTGGCGGTCTTGGTCGTGTCCCACCACGTCGTATACCGCGCAGTGACATCGTGTTCCAGGGGCTGACCGTCCAGCTGGAAGCGGACGCTCCGCACGCCGACGTCGTCCGCCGCCTGGGCGGAGACGGGGACGAGGCCGGTCACGCTCGAACCCGGCGCGGGATTGATGATGGAGACCGTCGGTGGCGTCACGTCGGAGCTGGAGCTGACCAGCAACTGCGCAGGAACCTTGACGATGAAGGCGTCGAGACGGTTTCCGCCCAGGTTCGTCGTCCAGATGAAGTACTGGCCGGTCACGTCGAGATTGCCTTTGGGGTGCTTCCCATAGACGCCACGGCCCCCGGCCGCGCCCAAGCTCGTCATGTTCTGGGTGACGACGAGAACGTCGAGGGAGTCGTCCAGGCGGAAGCAGACGATCTCGTTCGCACGCGGGCCGATGGCAGTGGTCACGCCGCCGCCGCAGCCATACTGCCGGGACAGCGGCAGACCCGGCACGGCATTCGCGTGGGAGACGTGCTGGATGTTCATGTCCCACGCCGTCGTGCGATACGCGAGCAGACCCTGCGGCGGAGTGTCGTCGAAGTTCCACACACGCATCGCGCCGGGAAGCGCGTTCCAGTCGTCCGCCGCGATCATGTAGCCGTAGCCGTTGTCGGAATGCCCGCCCGCCCCCTCCGGATCGCGCAGGAGACGCTCCGCTCCCGTCTGCAGGTCGATGAACCGGTTGTCGGTCGCGGGAGTGCCATCCACGTTGTCCTTGATCAGCAGCCACCGGCCACTCTTGTCGATCTGGCACTCGTCGAACTCCGCGGTGACGGGGTAGTAGAAGAACTGACGCGTGTCTTCCCGGTAGGCCAGGCAGCCCAGGGCGGTCCCCGTGTCCGCTTGCTTCAGGGTCGCGGAATGGACGTTGTCGTCGTTGCTCGAGTGGGTCTGCCAGATGTAGCGGTTCGGCCCGAAGCGCGCGGTCACGTCGAACACCGTCTGCAGCTTCTTCGTGATCACGTCGAAGCGCTCGAGCTTCGGCCCCTTGGCGCTGACATAGAGCTTGGTCGGCTGGCGGGCGCTGAAGTACCAGCCTTCACCCGTGTGCCAGCCATAGACGCTGTTGCCGTCGAAAAGCGGCCCCACCTTCACGACCTTGTCGCTGGTCTTGTCGTAGCTGAAGAGCGTCGGCCCGCCGTTTCCCTGCAAGCCGAGGAAGATCAGCATGGTGTCGCTGCCGACGTGGTTGTTGATGTTGCGCCAGTAGGAATAGCCGATGTCGTTGACGCAATCGGCGCCGCCGCGGCAGTCGCTCGTGTTGGTCAGACGGATGCCCTGCGTGTTGTAGGGGGCCGGAAAGGTGAACTTCCCCCTCTCGGGCAGGAATGCCGCGACCTGGGATGCGGTCCAGACCGGACGGACGGCCGTGTCCGTGGCCTTTTCGATGAACCCCCCGGGCGCGTCGGCAAGGGCCGCCGCTCCGGGAAGGGCGGCGACGGACGCCCAGACGAGGACCTGACGACTCCAGCGGGCGGCGGCGCTCGATCCCGTGATGGCGCGACCCTCTACGAGCATGAGGACGGCGGCCATGAGGACCACGAGGAGTGGACCGGTCATGTCCATCGCTGCGGCCACGAGGTGGGCCCGGACCGCCTCGACGCCGGCCACCAATAAAGAGGTTAGGAGGGCCGCGGAGCCGAGCCGCCATCCGGACCGGCGAAAGAGCCACACCACGGTGCCCGAAGCGAAGCATTTCTGCAGGAGCACCGCGAACGGCGCCCAGCGAACGGTGCTGGCCGCCACGGG
>Ga0068862_100005085_pt1 | contig 11071 bp, 3 predicted proteins | sample KBSSwiS52_FD_66598 | JGI IMG/M metagenome (GOLD analysis project Ga0068862, IMG submission 66598) | Switchgrass rhizosphere microbial communities from Kellogg Biological Station, Michigan, USA - KBS Switchgrass S5-2 | ecosystem: Host-associated > Plants > Roots > Rhizosphere > Soil ... | reverse complement strand
GCAGCTGCGCAGCGCTCGCAGGAGCCAGCGCGCTCGCCCCAAGGCGACGAACACATTCTCGTCGTCGAAGACGATCCTTACGTCCGCAGCCACACCATCGCGTCGCTCGAACAGCTCGGCTACAAGGTCACCGTCGCCGCCGATGGCCGCGCAGCGCTGGCGCTCCTGCACGCCGGCCTCAAACCCAATTTGCTTTTCACCGATGTCGTGATGCCGGGCGGCATGAACGGGCTTGAGCTTGCCGATCAAGCGAGCACGCTGATTCCCGGCATCCGCGTGCTCTTCACCTCTGGCTATCCGCAGGAAACACTGAGAAGCCAATCGCAGCTCGATCCCAGCGCGATGATCTTGGCGAAGCCTTATCGGAGAGCTGATCTAGCGCGGCGTGTACGCGAGGCGCTCGACGCGCCGAGCGCCTAGCCCGGCCAGCGCAGGCCGACGCGGCGGCGTTGCTGCAGTGTCTGCTCTGCGCGTTGCAAAGCGCGCAGCGCCACTTCAGCCTGTTGCAACGAATCCGTTGACCGCAACGCATCCATGGCCAGACGCAGGCGCGCCGCGCCCTCTTCCAGCTTGTCGCGCGCGCCTTCGCGCTCGCCCAACGCCGTCAGCGCGCGGCCAATCTCTTGCTGAGCCGCGCCCCACGCGCCCGGATCGGTCGTGCGGTCGACCTTGTCCAGATAGAGCTGACGCGCATCGAGCGCCTTTGTCAGCCATTTGATGTGGCCGCCGCGTTCGCCCAGGCTCAGCGCGCCGGACGCGAAGTCGGAAAGAATATCGAGCTGCAGGTTGTCGCTGACCTCAGCTGGTCGCGCATCAACAAGGCGATCTAAGCCCTCGACGATCGGCTGCAGACGCTCGGGCTTATAGTCCTGCGGGCGGTGCAGCACCGGACGCGCCTTCCGCGCCAGCGCAAACGCCAACGCGCGCTGGACGGCTTCGTCCGGACGGCCAACCTTCCAGCCCAGTTCGAAGTCCTGCACCTCGTGCACGCGGCCATAGCTCGGCAGCGTGGTCAGACGCAGTTCAAGCTTGCCGAGGAAATTGCGTTTGCCCCAGATGATGACGTCCGCCGCCGAACGCTCCAAAGCCTCGGCCGCTTCCACCGCGATGCGGCGGCGCGTTTCCGGATGCGCCCGCGTCGGCACGACCTTCAGCTTGATCGGGAAGAGATCGACCTGAACGTTCTGCTCGAATGAGAAGAGGCCGAAATTATCTTCGACAGCTTCCTTCATCTCCTGACGAAGCATGCCGTCGCCGCCTTCGATCTCCCCGATCAGCACGAGCGCGCGGTGATCCTTGGTGCGCTTCAGCGCTTGCGCACGGAGTGCAATGCGCGCCATGCGGCTCGCCTTGCCCATGCCCGTCAGCATCCAGAAGACGCTGACCAGAACCGCGGCCAAGCCCATCGACATGAAGAACATGAACACGTTGGGCGACTGCACAAACGCATCTTGGAATTCGCGCGGCAGCAGACGCATGACGTTCGTCGCCAACTCGGGCGCAAACGCTGCCGCAGCCTCAGCAAAATTAACCATTTAGCGTCCGTCGTCCCTACGCCCAGCCCCGACCTCTAACCCGCCCTTCGGCAACGCACAACGGGCTACGGCGCCGCGTAACAGTCGGCGGCGCCGCTTCCCCAGCTTTGCGAAACTAGGCCCGCGGCAGCCATCCGGCTGCCGCAATAGCGCCCGGAATCAGCAGCCGGCCTGGCTGAGTCGCTCCGGCGGTGCGCCGGCATTGCGCAAGGCCGCGCAGATTTGCGGCTGGACGCCCTGCGCAGCGGCGCCCGCCTGCTCCATCATCGCGCCCACGTCCACGACCTGGACGCCCTCCGGCACGACGAACAGAGCGGCATCCTGCGCGCCGCGCTGCACGCTCGTGGTTTCCCAGCGGACGCTCCCGTCCTCGGTCGAGCGCAGCAGAATGCCGTCCTGCGTGACACAAGCGACACTGGTTTGGTTCTGCTCGTTGGTGCGTGTCCATTCCGCACCATTCTCGCCGGCGACGGAACAATTGCCGGTGCGCGTCGCGGTGCTCGCCAGTTCTGCGCCCCATTGATCGGCCGGATTTTGGAACGCCGACTGCATGTTGCGCATCGCCGTGGTTTCACCGTTGCGCGTCATCAGCGCGAAGCTTTCGCCAGTGTCGCCGTTGTTGACGACCGTCATCTGGCCGCGCTCGGAATTGAACTCCATCCGCACCTTGTTGCCGCTGCGGATTTGCACGATCGGGATCGACTGGCCGTCCTCGGTCGTCGCCGTGGCGTCGGCCCGGTACGAGGCGGCGCTCAGATCCGGAAACGCCCCGCCCGCACCGCCCGATGGCGCGCTCGGATTGCAAGCCGCCAGAACCGCAATCAGCGCAAAAGCCGCAACACGCATGGTCGTCCTCCGTGACCGTCCCTGGGCGCCGCTCTAGCAGGCGCCGCCGCCGCCCGATACCCCGCCCCGTTACATCGTCCCCAATCGGCCGTTCGTCGCAAATCCGCGCCGCAGCGGCGCCCGCCGCTCTTGCCCGGCCCTGCCAGCCCCGGCCACAATCGCCTCAACACTGACCGCGCGCCGGCTACCCGCCAGGCGCGCGCGTCCTTTCGGGGGTTCTCATGAAATCGCACGTTCTCGCCGCGCTGCTGATCGCTGCCTCGCCGCTCGCGTTGTCCGCCTGCGCCACCACCGGCGCCGGCCAAACCACGGCCACCAACTCCGCCTACACCACCGCCCAAGCCGAGGTCGCCCGCTTGACCACCCAAGCCAATGAGAACGTTCTGTTGAAGCCATGGACTGGCCCGCATGGCGGCGTGCCGCCGTGGGACCACGCCGATGTGGCGCTCATCCCCGCCGCGCTCGAACTGGGCATCGCGCTGCAGGAGGCCGAGGTCCAGGCCGTCGCCAACAATCCGGCGGCGCCGACCTTCGACAATACGCTGGTCGCGATGCAGGGCGTCGGCCGTCACCTCGACCGCGCCACCACAATCTTCTCGATCATGACCGACAACGTTTCGACGCCTGCGGTGCAGGACGTCGAAGCCGAATGGTCGCCGCGTCTCACCGCCGCCTACAACGCCATCACCTTCAACCGGCCGTTGTTCCAGCGCATCCACACGCTTTACGAAGGCCGCGCATCGCTCGGTCTCAGCGACGAACAGCTTCGCCTGCTTGAGCGCACGCACGACCAGTTCGTCCGCGCTGGGGCGGCCGCCACACCCGAACAGCAAGCGCGCCTCGGCGCCATCAACGAAGAACTCTCGACCAAGTTCGCCGATTTCGGCCGCCGTCTGCTCGCCGACGAAAACACCGCGATCTTCGTCAACCGCGAATCCGATCTCGCCGGCCTGCCGCAAAACATCCGCGAAGCGCTCCGCGCCGCCGCCGTCGAGCGCGGCCAGCCGAACGCGTGGGCCATCGTCAACACCCGCTCCAGCGTCGATCCGTTCCTCACCTTCTCGTCGAACCGGCGCCTTCGCCAACAAGTCTGGACGACATTCAAGAACCGCGGCGACAATGGCGACGCCAACGACACCAACGCTGTTATCGCCGATATCCTGCGACTCCGTGCTGAACGCGCGCATATTCTGGGCTACCCGACCCACGCGCACCTGCGCATGGACGACACCATGGCGCACGATCCGGCGCGCGCGCAGGAGCTGATGATGCGCGTTTGGCCCGCCGCTGTTGCGCGCGTGCATGAGGAGGTGGCCGACATGCAGGCGATCGCCAACCGTCAGCGCGCCAACATCACGATCGAGCCGTGGGACTACAATTACTACGCCGAGCAAGTCCGCCGCGACCGCTACAATCTCGATCAGAACGAGCTCCGCCAATACTTCGAGCTCAACAACATGATCAATGCATCGTTCTACATGGCGGGCCAGCTCTACGGCCTCCAATTCCACGAGATCACCGGCACGGTACCGGTGTTCGAGCCCAGCGTGCGTGTGTGGGAAGTCAGCGATCGTGACGGCGCCTATGTCGGCCTCTTCTACGGCGACTACTTCGCCCGCGCCGGCAAGCGCTCGGGCGCGTGGGCGCAAGGCTACCAAGGTTGGGAAAACTTCACCGGCGAAACGCGCACGCCGATCAGCTCGAACAACAACAATTTCGTCCGCGGCGCTGAAGGCCAACCGATCCTGATCTCGCTCGATGACGCCGAAACGCTGTTCCACGAATTCGGCCACGCTATTCACGGCCTGTTGGCGCACGCCGCCTATCCGGGCCTCGGCGGCACGCCGCGCGATTATGTCGAGTATCCGAGTCAGGTGCACGAACACTGGGTGCTGACGCGCCCGATCCTCGATCAGTTCGCGCGCCACTACCAAACCGGCCAGCCGATGCCGCAGGCTTTGGTCGACCGCGTCCACAACGCTTCGACGTTCAATCAAGGCTACGCCACGGTTGAGTATCTCTCGTCGGCGCTCGTCGACATGGCGCTGCACAACCGTGCCGAAGCCGTCACCGACGTCGACGCCTTCGAACGCGAAACGCTGACCGCCATCGGCATGCCGCGCGAAATCGCGATGCGTCACCGCCTGCCGCAATTCGGGCACCTGTTCTCGAGCGACAGCTACTCGGCCGGCTATTACTCGTACCTCTGGTCCGAAGTGATGGACGCCGACACCTGGGAAATGTTCGAAGCCAGCGGCAACGTGTTCGATCCGACCGCCGCTGCCGGCATGCGCAACATCATCCTCGGCGAAGCCAACAACAGCGACCGCGCCGAAGCCTACCGCCGCTTCCGCGGTCGCGACCCAGACGTCAACGCGCTGCTCCGCGTGCGAGGGTTCCCAACGGACGGCTCAACGCAAGGCAGCGGCGACTAAACCTTAGCCCGCATTCCCAATCGAGGGGACGAGCGCACCCACGCTCGTCCCCTTTCGCATGGGCGTCACAGTCTCTTTGCACACGTCCGCGTTGAGACGCGCCGCTCAATCCCCTACGGTCGGCAAAGATTGGGGGACTTCCGTGGGCATCTGGACACCCGGGCCTGGGCCAACTTCCGGCGACGACACATTCCTGGGCGATGGGACCGACGAACTGATCGACGGCCTGGGCGGTGCGGACGTCCTCAACGGCGGCGCCGGCAACGACACCATCTCCGGCGGCGATGATGATGCAGCCGACGTGATCGACGGCGGCGCCGACTACGACATCCTGGATTATTCGGCGCTACTTCGCGACGGCTTCTTCTTCGTCGCCGCCACGGGTGTTGCACGCCGCAACGCCTTGGCCACCGCCGACACCTTCTCCAACATCGAAGAGATCCGCGGAACGCTCGCTGCCGATGTGATCGACATTCGTAATTCGGGTGTTGTCGCCGTGCATGGCGGTGGCGGCGACGATCTGATCATGGCGGACGACGGCGCCTCAGCGTGGGGCGACGCGGGCCATGACGTTTTCCGTATCACCGCAGACTACATGATCGAGGACTTCGAGATCGGCCTCGACGGTTTTGAAGGCGCCACCATCCTGTCGATCACCATCGATGGCGCCGATACGTTGCTCTCGACGTCCGCGGGCTCGACCGTCCGCATCCGTGGCATCAACACACTCGATCTCAGCCAGTGGCAGGCGCAACCACTCTTCGACGGTGTGCAGATCGGCGGCGAGGAAGAGAACCTGATCTTCAGCCCCCCGACCATGGACTATTTGTGGGGCGGTGGGGGCGACGATTATTTGGTTGGTGGCAGCGGAGACAACATTCTCATCGGAGGCGCCGGCAACGACACGCTAGTCAGCGACGTCGGCATCGACCGGATGGAAGGCGGCTCGGGCGATGACCTCTACTCCGTCGATGACGCCTTGGATGTCGTTATCGACCACGAGGGTGGTGGCGATGACCAGATCATCGCTCGTGTGAGCTACACCTTGGCCGCAGGCGCCGAAATTGAGCGTATCACGCTCTCCAGTTCGGCCGGCAATATCGACGTCTCGGGCAATGAGTTTGCCAATATCATCGAGGGCAATAGCGGTAACAACACGATTGAAGGCGGAGGCGGCGCCGACACGCTGACCGGAAACGCGGGCACCGATCTCTTCATTGTCAATGACGCCACGGACTGGGCCGAAGGTGACAGCATCATCGGCGGAGATGGCGCAGACACGCTGCGCCTGAGCGGCGCGGGCTTGCACGACCTGAGGAACACGACAACCTCCGTCGAAACCATCGCGCTCGATGGCGTGAGCATGGTGATCGATGCGGACCGGACATCTGGAACAGTCTTCTTCCCGGCGCCGGTCATCGATGGCCTTGGCAAGCACTCGGTCATCAATGTCGAAAGCCAAGGTCAGATTGAACTCGGGGACTGGACGTTCACCAACGGAACATTCGAGATCAACCTGATCGGCGACACCAACGGCAATTCCATCTCCGGATCCGGCCTAGCCGACACAATCTATGGCAATGACGGAGACGATCAGATTCTCGGCCGCGGCGGCGCCGACATCTTGGTCGGCGGCAACGGCAACGACCGCTACTACATCACCGACACCTTAGACACGATCGTCGAACTCGACGGCGGCGGCACCGATACAATCGACTCGAGCGTGTCGATCGACCTCAACAACTATTCCTTCATCGAGAACATTGAACTCAATGCCGGCGTCGGTCTTACCGCCACAGGCAACCAATTCAACAATCAGATCATCGGCTCAAGCTTTGTCGACGACACGCTCATCGGCGGCGGCGGCGACGATCAATTGGCCGGTCGATCGGGCGCCGACATCATGATCGGTGGAACGGGCAACGACCGGTACACCGTGAGCGGGGCCGACACCATTACGGAGAACCTCGACGAAGGGACCGACACAGTTGTCGTAACGCTGACGGCATTGGCGTCCACCTTTAGCATCGCGTCAATCGCCAACGTGGAGAACCTGGAGGGCGTCATCGTCAGCCCCGGCGTGAACATGACGCTGATTGGCAACAACCTGAACAACACCATCGCTGCAGTCGCAATACTGACCTCAAACGACACACTTGATGGCGGTCTTGGCGACGACACGCTCATCGGTCTGTACGGGAACGACATCTATCTCGTTGAAAGTCTTGGCGACGTGGTTGTGGAAAGTGCAAACGCTGGCACGGATACAATCCGCACGGCCCTTTCCAGCTATAGTCTTGCAGCCGCCAATATTGGCCAGGTCGAGAATCTCGTTTTCACCGGCGCGGGCGCTTTCACTGCGAGCGGCAATGCGCTCAACAACGCAATCAGCGGCGGCGCGGCTGCCGATGTGCTGAGCGGCGGCGATGGCGATGACGCGCTGAATGGCCTCGCTGGAGACGACATACTCGACGGCGGCCTCGGCAACGACACCTTCGATGGCGGCGCCGATACTGACACCATCACGTACGCAAACGCGAGCGCTGGCGTGACGGTCTCACTCGCACTCTCGTCATCGCAAAACACAGTCGGCGCCGGCAACGATACACTCACCGCCATCGAGAATCTCACCGGCTCTGCGTTCGGCGATACTCTTACGGGCAATACCGGCTCGAACGTGATCATCGGCGGCGCGGGCAATGATATGCTAAACAGCGGCACGGGCACGGCGAGCGACTACCTCACCGGCGGCGCCGGCCTCGACGCAATCGACGCCGGCGACGGCACCGACCACATGTACATCACGGCGGCATCCGACCTCGTGACCGGCGAAACCTATAACGGAAATGCCGGCATCGACGATCACCTGTGGCTGCAAGGCGCTGGCGCCTATGATTTCCGGAACGTGACCGTCGGCGGCGTTGAAGTGCTGGTGTTCGACGCGACGGGCATCAACGTCACCATCGACGCGGCGCAGGTCGGATCTGGTTTCGCATCCACCCTCAAGTTCATCGCCAACAACAATACCGTTGTGGCGGACATCACGCGGTCGAACGCGGGAACCACGAGTCTCGTCAATTGGGCGTTCTTCAGTTCATCGAACGCCCACATCAATCTAACTGGCTCTTCGGGCGACGACGTGCTTACCGGATCCGCGCTGAGCGGCGACACGATCAGCGGCGGGGACGGCAACGACACGCTGAACGGCGGATCGGGCGACACTCTCGCCGGTGGCGCCGGTGACGACACCTACGTCCTCGCCAGCCTCAACACCATCCTTGAAAATGCAGGCGAAGGTGTCGACACGCTCCTCACCTCCGTCTCGCTCACGCTCGCCGCCGAGCTCGAAAACGTCACCGTGACAAGCGGTGGTCTTACTATCACAGGCAACGCCTCGAACAACCTCATGACCGGCGCCGCTGGCGATGACACGTTCATCGGCGGCGACGGCGTTGATACGCTGAACGGCAATGGTGGGAGCGATACTCTGAATGGCGGCGCGGGCAGCGACACGCTGACCGGCGGCGCTGGAGCGGACACCGACTTCCTCACTGGCGGCGCCGGTCTCGACAGTGTCGACGCCGGCGACGGCACGGACCACATGTACATCACCGCTGCGAGCGACTTGGTCGCCGGTGAAACTTATAACGGCAACGCCGGCATCGATGATCATTTGTGGCTCCAGGGCGCCGGTGCCTACGATTTCCGGAACGTGACGGTTGGCGGCGTCGAAGTTCTGGTGTTCGACGCGACAGGCATCAACCTGACGATCGACGCCGCTCAGATCGGAACGGGTTTCGCTTCCGCGCTCAAATTCATCGCCAACGGCAATACTGTCGAGGCGAATGTTTTGCGCTCGACCGCAGGAACGACCAACCTCGCCGGTTGGGTCTTTTTCAGCTCCCCGAACGCGCACATCAATCTGACCGGCTCTTCGGGTAACGATACGCTCACTGGATCGTCGCTGAGCGGCGACACGATCAGCGGCGGCGATGGCAATGACATGCTGAACGGCGGATCGGGCGACATCCTCGCCGGCGGCGCCGGCGACGACACCTATGTTCTCGCCAATTCGAACACCATCGTCGAAATCGCGGGCGAAGGCATTGACACCGTCGTGACTTCGATCTCGCTCACACTCGCCGCTGAACTCGAAAACATCACCGTGACAAGCGGCGGCCTAACGATCACCGGCAACGCCTTGAACAACACAATGATCGGCGGCGGCGGCAATGACACCTTCCTCGCAAGCGATGGTGACGATGTGCTCGACGGCGGCGGCGGTGACGACGCCCTCAACGGCGGGCTCGGCAACGACACTGTAACCTACGCGAACGCCGCGGCTGGCGTGACGGTCTCCCTGCTCCAGCAAAATGGGCCGCAAAACACTATCGGCGCGGGCATCGATACGCTCGTCGGCATCGAGAATCTGATCGGCTCGGCCTTCAGCGATACGCTCACCGGCAACGCGGGTAGTGACGCGCTTCACGGCGGCGCAGGCGACGATGTTGTCATCGCCCCCTACGACGTTGCAGGCGACGTCTTCGATGGCGGCGATGGAATCGACACATTTGTCATCGAGCGCAACGTCGCTATCGGCAACGTGGGCTCGCCGTTCGATGGCTTCTATTTGTCCGAGTACGACGAAGCCACCTTCACAAACTTCGAGATCATTCATTTCGGCAATCCCACCGGAGCATTGCCCAATCAGGTTTCGAACAAAGTTGCAGTGTTCAGCGCAACGCAGTTACCTGGATCGATGCACGTTGTCGGCGTCGCCGGCGTCAGCAACGTAATTCAGATCCTCGCATCCGGCACGTCGCTGCATTTACCAGACTGGACCGCGACAAATTGGGACGGCATGGACGGCGGTGTATTCGAAGCTGGGGACGATATTTTTTACGTCATCGGCAGCGCGAACAACGACATATTTTATGGAACGGCGTTCGGGGATATCCTGGAGGGCCAAGCCGGCGACGACATACTGATCGGCAACGATGGTGACGACATCCTCGATGGAGGCGCGGGTGTCGACAATCTGATCGGCGGCCGCGGCAATGATCTGCTGAAGATCCGCGCCAGCGAATACCTTGAGTTTGAAAGCTATAACGGCGGCGACGATATCGACCGGGCGCGCGTGCTATTCGACGTAGGTACAATCGACGTCGTTGGTGCGCAGCATTTCCTCGTGGAAGAACTGGAATTCGAGCAAGGAGGCGCATTCAGCACCCTGCAATTCCGGATTGATTGGCAGGCTACGCAACTCCCTCCCAATTTCACGCTGATCGGCTCCGAGGCAAACGTCGAAGACGTATTCTGGATCTATGGCGAAATCGACAATCTCGACGTTTCCGGCTGGCAGTTTCAAAATTGGACTGGCGCGGACCACATCGTGTTCCAAGGCAACGAAAGCGACCAGCAATTCATCGGCTCGTCCGGTGTCGACAATGTCTCCGGATATGGCGGCTCTGACACCGTCTTCGGTGGCGGCGGCAACGATCGCATCGACGGCGGCCTGGGCGTCGATCGTGCAGGCTTTAATGGCGCCTCTTCATCGACCTCTTGGCATCGCAATCCCGATGGCAGCTGGAGCGTGACCGCAGGTTCTGCGGGTACGGACACGCTCACCAACGTCGAGTTCCTCGACTTCACCGATCGCGATGTTTTCCTCGATCGTGCCTATTCCACCTTCAGCGGCGACGGCACCACCGACATCTTCATGCGCCATTCGTCGGGCGCGATGGGCGTTTGGTTCGTCAATGGAAGCGGCGTCACCGGCGCGGCGGGCTTGGGCGCGCTCGACGCCAGCTGGGACGTCGAAGGCGTCGGCGACTTCAACGGCGATTCCAAAGACGACATCCTGCTCTGGAACGATAGCGGTTTCCTCGGCATGTGGTTCATGAATGGCGCATCGATCGCGGGCGCCGCCGGACCGGGTCTGATCGATAAAGCGGCGTGGGACGTCGAAGGCATTGGCGACTTCAACGGTGATGGCAAAGACGACATCCTGCTTTGGAACGACAATGGCGCGCTCGGCGTCTGGTTCATGAACGGCGCGCAAGCGAGCGGCGCGGCGATCGGCGGCATCAGCAAGGCGACCTGGGATGTCGAGGGCCTCGCCGACTTCAACGGCGACGGCAAGGACGACATTCTCTGGAAGGACGTCAGCGGCAATCTCGGAATCTGGTTCATGAATGGCGCCAGCGCATCGGGCGCCGGTCTCGGCAACATCGGCACGAGCTGGCAGATCGAAGG
>Ga0068862_100005077_pt1 | contig 11082 bp, 8 predicted proteins | sample KBSSwiS52_FD_66598 | JGI IMG/M metagenome (GOLD analysis project Ga0068862, IMG submission 66598) | Switchgrass rhizosphere microbial communities from Kellogg Biological Station, Michigan, USA - KBS Switchgrass S5-2 | ecosystem: Host-associated > Plants > Roots > Rhizosphere > Soil ... | reverse complement strand
CTACAAGCATAATACTTCTTACAAGTACACCCTGGATCACCCAGAAAAGTCTTGCCTTTTTATGTTTTTCGCGGGGAAGCCGGTTAATAATTATACTTACAAAAATTACATTATCTACTCCCAGTACTATTTCCAGTACTACGAGAATTAAAAAACTAATGATGCTCTCACTGGTAAATAAATCATTCATCGTTTGTATTGTTTGCGGGCTAATTTACTGTAACGAATAACAAATTTTTTTTACGATAGAAGGGCCTTCAAAAATAAAGCCAGTCCATACCTGTATAAGGCCGGCGCCGGCCTCAAATTTTTCCCTGGCATCCCCGCCCGTAAAAATTCCTCCACTACTCATTACAGGAATTGTACCATTTGTTTTTTCAAAAATATACCTGGTAATACGGGTTGATTCTTTTGCCAGGGGTCTTCCACTTAGCCCGCCTGCACCCGCTTTGACGATTTTATTTTGCGCTGAAATCAAATTGTTCCGCCTTATAGTTGTATTGGTGGCAACCAGTCCATCTAATTTAATTTCTATGGCAAGGTCGATAATATCATCCACTTCATTGGGCAAAAGATCCGGTGAAATTTTTAATAGTAATGGTCTTTTAATTTTTTTGGAACTATTCAATTGCTGCAGATTTGAAAGAATTTTCCTCAGAGAATCTTTTTGCTGAAGTTCCCGAAGGCCGGGTGTATTCGGAGAGCTCACATTTACTACAAAATAATCCACGTACTCATGTAAAATAGTAAAGCATGTTTCATAATCTTTCCATGCATTTTCATTTGGGGTGTTTTTATTTTTGCCGATGTTGCCTCCTATAACAAGCCTGATCCCGGTTTCCCGGAATCTTTTTACTCTTTCTGCAACAATTGCTGCACCCTCGTTATTAAACCCCATGCGGTTTATGATTGCTTTATCTTTTGGCAAACGAAACAATCTTGGTTTTGGATTTCCTTCCTGCGGCAGGGGTGTTATGGTTCCTATTTCAACAAAGCCAAACCCCAAAACCCATAGCTCAGGTAAGTATCTTGCATTTTTATCAAAGCCTGCACCGAGGCCAACTGGATTTGAAAAGGTGAGCCCAAAAAAATTTCTTGACAGGTTCCCCCCGGTTGGCGTAAATATCTTTTTTAATATCCTTTTTATAAAAGAAAATTTGCAAAAGAACTTCAGGAGGTTCATCGAAAAATAATGCACTTTTTCAGCATCAAACCAAAATAAAATATTACGCAGCAGTTTGTACATTATGGCCGCGAAGATAATTGAAATTGTGAGTGGTGAGCAGCCAGTAGCCAGTAGTTAGTGGTCATTGTGTCATTAGCTGAATTGCTGAATTGTTTAATTGCTATTCTTATTGCTCGTTATCTGTTTGAAGTTTGATGGTTAACAACTCTGAACTCTGACCTCTGAACTCGTGGCCATTCACCTATTCGGTATCATATCGATCAACGCTTTCTATCCCGGGCAGGTTTTTTAAATTGTTCACAAGATCTTCGAGTTCATCTTTGTCATGAACATATACTTTTATATTGCCTTCAAAAAGTCCTTCTTTAGCTTCAATTGTGAGGGCGTTGATATTAATCTTTAAATCACCGCTGATAAGATTGGTTATTTTATTAATGACACCTACATCATCCATCCCGATAATTTTAATACCCGTCAAAAATGAAATTTCCTTGTTTTTTACCCACTTGGTTTTTACGACCCTGTGTCCATAATTTGCTAATAACCTCGCGGCATTCGGGCAGGTAGTGCGGTGAATTTTAAGCCCCTCGCCTTGTGTTATAAATCCAAAAACATCGTCACCCGGAATTGGCTTGCAGCAATTAGCAAGTGTGTACATGATCCTGTCGCTGCTCTCGCCGAAAATAATAAGCTCTGTATCTTTTTTATTGTAATGTTTATTTTCTGTTTCATGCTTTTCCTCTGCGGGAAGCCTGGCAATTTTTGGGGCTAAAATTTTGTCTCCGGCTATTTTGAACTCCTTCAGTTCTTTAAGGTCAATTTTTTTTACGGCAATATCATAGAACAAATCAAGTGCGGATGGAAGTTTATAATATCCTGTAAGCTCCTCAAGGTTTGATTGATTCATTGAAACTCCCAGGTTATCAAGTTTCCTTAGGAGAATATATTTTCCCTCATCAGCAATTTTTCTCTTTTCTTCTTTAAGGGAATCTTTTATTTTGGATTTGGCTTTTGGCGTTACTACCAGTTTGAGCCATTCGCTGCTGGGCTTTTGCTTTGTTGACGTGATGATTTCTATCTGGTCACCGCTGCGAAGCTTATGTCCGATGGGAACCAGCTTGTGATTCACTTTTGCCCCTATACATTTTTCACCAACCGCGGTATGTACCGCAAAAGCAAAATCAAGTGCCGAAGCGCCAATGGGTAACATTTTTACATCCCCTTTGGGAGTATATACATATATTTCCTCGGCCAAAAAAGACACCTTAAAATCCTGGAGAAAATCTATTGAATTAGTATCCTGGTTTGCGAGGATGTCTCTTATCTGGTGGAACCATTTATCAAAACGGTTTTCCTCATTGGTACCTTCTTTATATTTCCAGTGAGCTGCAAGGCCTTTTTCTGCAATGTCATTCATGCGTTTGGTCCGTATCTGCACTTCTACCCACTTGCCCTGGGCACCCATTACTGTTGTATGCAGCGCTTCATAGCCGTTACTTTTAGGATTGCTCAGCCAGTCGCGGAGCCGCTCAGGGGCTGGGTTGTATTCATCAGTAATCACGCTGTAAACTTTCCAGCAATCTTCCTTTTCTTTCTCGGGCGGGGAGTTTAAAATAACACGAATGGCAAAAAGGTCATACACCTCATCGAATGAGATGCCCTTCTTTTTCATTTTATTCCAGATGGAATGAATGCTCTTGGGCCTTCCATAAATTTCAAAATCGAAATGTCCCTGCTGAAGTTTTTCCTTTATGGGCTTTATGAATTCGTTGATATAGCGGGCGCGTTCTCTTTTTGTATTATCAAGTTTTTGGGCGATATAACGATAACTGTCAGGTTCCATGTATTTCATGGCCAGGTCTTCCATTTCAGTTTTTATATTGTACAGGCCCATCCGGTGTGCAAGGGGGGCATATATATAGACTGTTTCAGAAGAAATTTTTAATTGTTTTTCGCGCTTCATGCTATCGAGTGTGCGCATATTGTGAAGCCTGTCTGCCAGCTTAATTAAAATAACCCTCGGGTCATCAGTGAGGGTTAGTAAGATCTTTTTAAAATTCTCTGCCTGTTGCGATGAGTTGGCATCCAGCACATTGGATATTTTAGTGAGCCCGTCAACTATTTTTGCGATTTCACTTCCAAATTCTCTTTGAACATCCTCAAGAGTAACGTCAGTGTCTTCAACGGTATCATGCATAAGTGCACAAATAGTGCTGCGCACGCCCAGGCCTATTTCTTCGACACATATCATAGCCACGGCCAGCGGATGCAAAATGTACGGCTCCCCGCTCTTGCGTCGCGTGGTTTTATGGGCTTCTACGGCCATTTCAAAGGCCAGGCGTACCAATTCTTTATCACCGGGTTTTAATTTAGGTTTTAATGCCCGTAACAGGGCACGGTAATGCCGCAGGATTTCTTTTTTTTCTTCCTCCTGGTTTAATGAATATTTAGGTATTTCCAGAATCGTGTCCATTGTACACGAATTTACGTAGAAAATGGGGATTGGTTTTAGAATTGAGGGCAGGGGGTTAGATTTTTTACCAGCGGAAAACAGGGTTGTATTCAAAACAATAAATTGTAATTACCGGTTTTTTTTCGCACGAAATCCATTACTTTTGCCGCCCCAAATGCGCATGTGGTGAAATTGGTAGACACATCAGACTTAGGATCTGATGCCGTAAGGTGTGGGGGTTCGAGTCCCTCCATGCGCACACTCACAAAATATTTTCTGCAAAGAAAATCATAACCTTTTCGTTTTTGAACGAAAGATAAAACTTCGATAATGGCAATTGTTACAAAAGAAAGCATTGGCAATCTTCATGATAAATTAACGGTAAAAGTTTCTAAAGAAGATTATTATCCCTCATTTGAAAAAGCTATAAAGGACTACAGTAAAAAAGCAAACATTCCCGGATTTAGAAAAGGCATGGTACCTCCTGGTATGGTAAAAAAAATGTATGGTTCTTCTATTTTTTACGATGAAGTAATAAAAGTCGTTGAAAAGGAAATCAGGGAATACCTGGAAAAAGAAAAGCCCGAAATTTTTGCCCAGCCATTACCAATGGAAAACGACATGAGAGTTCTTGATATGTCGAATCCGGCTGCGTACGATTTTCCTTTTGAGATAGGTCTTAAGCCCGAAATTTCAATCGATGCCTTATCAGCAATGAAGCCTGTACTTCACAAAGTGAAAGTATCACCGGAAATGGTTGAAGAAGAAATAGAAAAATTAGTTACGAAGTATGGTGATATGAAAGATGCCGAGTCTGTAACAGGGCTTGAAAATGTTTTGAATGTCTTATTTGAAGAAAGCGATGCCGAGGGAAATCCCGTGCCGGATGCACTTTCAAAAGACAATTCTATATTGGTAAAATATTTCGCAGAAGATTTCAGGCCACAGTTGTATGACAAAAAGAAAGATGACTTTGTCGTGTTGCAGTTAAAAAATGCTTTTTCTGATAAAGAAAGGGAATGGATATTATCTGATTTGGGATTGGACAAAAAGGAGCCTTCATCCGAAGAAAAATATTTTAAAATGACCATAACCAAAATTGGTTTGGTTGAAAAGAAGGATTTAAATGAAGCATTTTTTAACCAGGTATTTCCGGGGAAGGAAATAAAAACTGAGGAAGATTTCCGGAAAGCAATGAAAGAACAATTACAACAACAGTGGGACGCCGCGAGCCGGGGACAGCTCCACGATCAGTTATATCATGCTTTACTGGAAACTCCCCTGGAGTTGCCGGATGAATTTTTGAAAAGATGGATTGCTATTGGCGGTGAAAAGAAAAAAAACCCGGCCGAGGTAGAGTCAGAATACCCCTCATTTATCAACCAGTTGAAATGGACATTAATAACCGATAAAATTGTAAGAGACAATAAATTAGAAGTTTCAGAGGAGGAATTGCGAAATTATATGAAAGAGGAAATTATGCGGTATTTTGGCCAGGTAAATATGGGTGATGATAACCAATGGATAGAAAGTTATATCGACAGAATGATGAAAGATGAAAAGCAGGCAGATAGCAGCTACAGGAGAATTATTACTGATAAATTGTTCAACTTCATTGAAACCCTGGTAACACCGGTTGAAAAAGAAACATCTCCACAGGAACTTTTGGAGATGCAGCACCATCATGCGCACTGAGAAGTTGGTTCATAGTTTATAGGTCATAGTTTGGATGGTTTAGAGAGTTCACTATTTTTTGAAAGTGTGGAAGTTGAAAACTCTTTGGATGAGATCTATCCCACAAAGGCAAAAAGGAGCTGCAGGCCCTGGGATGGCTCCAAACCACACGCAGTAACTACCAACTATGACCTCCGAACTACAAACTAATCTTTCTGTCCTTTTGTCTCATTTTTTTTGTTAGCATAATATTTGGGAACTTCATGCCTGTAAATAGCTATTATACTAAATTTAATTTATGAATACCGGAAAAGAATTTGAAAAATATGCTGTTAAGCATAGAGGAATCAGCAGCAATACGCTGCATGGATATATCAACCACAACGTTACCAACCTTACTCCAAATATTATTGAAGAAAGGCCTATGAACATTGCGGTGATGGATGTTTACAGTCGTTTAATGATGGACCGGATAATATTCCTGGGCTATCCCGTAAACGAAGAAGTGGCTAACATCATTACCGCCCAATTGCTTTTTCTTGAGAGCACTGACAGAACAAGAGATGTGCAGTTATATATTAATTCTCCGGGTGGAGGCGTATATGCGGGCCTTGGTCTGTATGATACTATGCAGTTCGTATCCCCGGATATTGCCACGATCTGTACCGGCATAGCCGCAAGTATGGCAGCCGTACTCATGAGTGCAGGGGCTGCCGGAAAAAGAAGCGCATTGAAACATTCAAGAATAATGATGCACCAGCCGAGTGCGGGTGCTGCAGGCCAGGCATCTGATGTTGAAATAACAGTAAACGAGGTAAGAAAAATAAAGCATGAGTTGTATGAAATCCTGAGCAATCATACAGGGCAAACTATGGAAAAAGTAACGAAAGACAGCAACAGGGATTACTGGATGACGGCAGAGGAGGCCAAAAATTATGGCCTCATTGACGAAGTTCTGTTAACCAATTCTAAAAAGGCAAAAAAGTAAAAGACATTCAAAAAATAAAAGATATGAATCTTTATAAAAGAAATTTAACACGTTTTGAAGAAGAGGAAGAGCCGGAAAAATCATTACCGGAAAATCCTATGGAGAAGATGATGGGAGGGATGGTCTTCGACAAGAAATTTATCGAACAGAGAAAAATTTTTCTTTGGGGTGCTGTAGATGATAAAAGCGCTAAGGATATTACCAACAGGTTGCTGTACATGGATGCGTTGGATCCCGGAAAAGAAATTACATTCTATATCAACAGCCCCGGCGGAGTTATCACGAGCGGTATGGTTATTTATGACACGATGAAAATGATAAAGTCTCCTGTAAGCACTGTGTGTATGGGAATGGCAGCCAGCATGGGCAGCATCTTGCTGAGCGGTGGTGAAAAAGGAAAGCGGTTTATTTTCCCTCATGGTGAAGTGATGATACACCAGCCAAGTGGTGGGGGACAAGGTACCAGTTCGGATCTTGAAATCATTGCGGTGCAAATATTAAAAGCCAAGCAACTTGGCGCAAAAATTCTTGCCGAAAATTGTGGGCAGACATATGATAAAGTAATGGAAGATTTTGACCGAGATTATTGGATGGACGCTGCCGAAAGTAAAAAATATGGAATTGTTGATGGCATTCTCAACAAGTTATAAAGCAACGTTAATAGATATTTATTTGTCCTCTATAAACGGTTTTTTTTGGATGTTTGCATAAATAAAGGGAGAAAAGTCGTATCTTATCCGGCAGGATTTGAGAAATTATTTAAACGATTAAAAAGAAATGGCCAAACAACAATCTTTGCATTGCTCTTTTTGTGGCAGAAACCGTGATGAAGTTAAAATTCTCATCGCCGGGCAGGAAGGCCACATTTGTGAAAATTGTGTAGAACATGCGCAGGAGATTATCACACAGGAAATTTTCCCAATGCCTGAGAAAAATTCCCAGGCCTCCAGTTATAAGCTATCGGTAAAAAAACCTGTTGAATTAAAGAAGTTTTTGGATGAATATGTAATTGGCCAGGACGATGCAAAAAAAGTGCTCGCAGTGGCTGTCTATAACCATTATAAGCGGCTAAATCAAAAAGTAGATGGGGATGTTGAAATAGAAAAAAGCAACATTATAATGGTCGGCGAAACCGGTACCGGTAAAACGTTGCTTGCTAAAACAATTGCACGTGTACTTAATGTGCCCTTTGCAATTGTGGATGCTACTGTTTTTACTGAAGCCGGCTATGTAGGTGAAGATGTTGAGAGCATTTTAAGCAGGCTATTACAGGTGTGCAACTTTGATGTAAACGCAGCACAAAGGGGAATTGTATATATAGATGAAATAGATAAGATTGCCCGGAAAAGTGATAACCCCAGTATTACCAGGGATGTAAGTGGTGAAGGTGTTCAGCAGGGATTGCTTAAACTTCTTGAAGGAACTGAAGTGTTGGTACCGCCACAGGGAGGGCGCAAACATCCTGAACAAAAACTCATAAAATTAAATACAAGTAATATTCTTTTTATATGCGGCGGTGCCTTCGATGGAGTAGACAGGCTCATTGGACGCAGGATTAATACCAATGCAATCGGATTTAATATAAATAAAGACCTCCAGGAATTTCAGCGAAAAAATTTACTGCAGTTTGTAAATGCGCAGGATCTAAAATCATTTGGTCTTATACCCGAATTGTTAGGCAGGCTTCCTGTAATAACTTATTTGAACCCGCTGGATAAAATTACGTTGAGAAATATTCTGACTGAGCCCAGGAATTCGCTTATTAAACAATATAAAAAATTATTTGAGCTGGAGGGTATTGAACTGGTTATTGAAGATGAAGTTTATGAATTTATGGTTGAAAAAGCGCTCGAATATAAACTGGGAGCCCGCGGCCTTAGAAGCATCTGCGAAAGTATTTTAACCGATGCTATGTATGAACTGCCCTCTCAAAAAGTAAAGACTTTTACCCTTACCATTGATTATGCCGAACGTAAGTTTAAGGTTAGTAAACTTAGCATGTTAAAAGTTGCTTAACGACGAAATAACTGTACGATTTTGATGTCGACCCCCTTTACAAAAACTCCCTTTCAGCTTTCTTTCCACTAATTACAACGAAGATGAAATTAAAATCTTCATTTATTTAATTTCATTTTATTTTTACCCGTTGATCGCGAATTGTTCCAATGTTCACTTAAAAAAATTTTTATCAAATGGTTGATGTAATTCTTGGTCTGCAATGGGGCGATGAAGGAAAGGGAAAAATTGTAGATTATTTTGCTTCCGGATATGACATTATTGCCCGTTTCCAGGGAGGACCAAATGCAGGGCATACTCTTTATGTACAGGGAGAAAAAATCGTACTTCACCAGATACCCTCAGGTATATTTCACGATAATAAAATTAATTTAATCGGGAACGGTGTTGTGCTGGATGCTAATATTCTCAAGCATGAATGTGAATCTGTAGAAGCAATGGGAATTGACTACAGGAAAAATCTTTATATAAGCGCACGAACGCATCTGATTTTGCCTTCCCACAGGGCCATCGATAAAGCCAGCGAATCGGCCAAGGGAAATGATAAAATAGGTTCCACACTTAAGGGGATTAGCCCGGCTTACATGGATAAAACCGGGAGAAATGGGTTGCGTGTAGGTGACCTTCTCGATAAAAACTTTTTGTCTCAATATATAAAGCTGCGGCTGAAGCATCAAAAGCTATTAGATAATTTCTCTTTTAACGAGGATATTTCGTCGTGGGAAGATGAATTTTTTGAGGCACTTGAATTTATAAAAAAACTCCAGATAGTAAATGGCGAATATTTTGTAAATGATGCAATTCAAAAAGGTAAGAAAATCCTGGCGGAAGGCGCACAGGGCAGTATGCTTGATGTTGATTTTGGAACTTTCCCTTATGTAACTTCATCAAGCACTATTACTGCGGGTGTGGGAAGCGGCCTTGGTATTGCCCCTCAAAAAATTAAAGAAGTATTCGGAATAACCAAAGCGTATTGTACGAGGGTAGGAAGTGGTCCTTTTCCTACAGAACTTGACGATGAAACCGGGGAACTTATCAGGAAAACAGGAAATGAGTTTGGCAGCACAACCGGCAGGCCACGCAGATGCGGATGGATTGACCTGGTAGCTTTAAAGTTTGCCTGTATGATAAACGGGGTTACTCAATTGGTAATGACCAAAGCCGATGTACTTGACTCATTGGAAATACTTGAGGTATGTAATCGGTATAAAATAAATGGAGAAGAAACAGACCAGGTTCCATTTCAAATGCAACGGGTAAAGGTTGAACCCCTGTATAAAAAATTTGACGGATGGAAAACTAATATCACATCAATAAAAAGTTTTAATAACTTACCACGGGAAATGATTGTTTATATCGGTTACATTAATGAAACCTTGGGTGTTCCGGTGAACTTTATTTCAAACGGGCCGGGAAGCGATCAAATTATTGTGGCATCATGATTGCAGTTCTGCAAAAAACAAGCTGCTGAAATAATTTAAAAAAAGTAGTGAATTTATTTGGCCATTTCAAAATCAAATAGAAATTTTACATAATTAATCCTATAAGAAAAGATGAAACCAAAATCTGATAAGGAAAAAGTATTTCCGGAAAAAAAACCCGCAATGAATATTGATAAAACATCATCAAAAAAAAAGGGCGAGGATATAGATGATGATGATGATTTTGAAGACGACGAAAAACCTCTGAAAAAAGCAAAAGGAGCACCGTCTAAAAAAGCCAGTAAATCAACAGATGATGATGATGACGATGATGTAGAGGTTGAAGATGATTGGGAAAAAACCGAGGATGAAGATTATGATCCGGATTTTGAAGAGTTTGACATTCCAAAATCTAAAATCAAAAAACCTTCTGCTAAAAAGGGGAAAGGGGATGAAGATTTTGACCTGGATGAAGATTTCAAAGACCTTGATCTTTTTAATGATGGAGCCGATGCCGATGATGATGATGATGATTTCTAAGGGCAATGGTCATCGATTTATTGCTGTTATCCATAATTTTGAAAAGAAAATTCACATCATATTCCTTAAATAATTTTTCAGTTTTTAAGTTTCAAATGCTAAATTTTTTTAGAAAAAAGTTTAGCATTTTTTGTTTTTTTGATAATCACGGGTACGAGTTCGATAAATCGTATGAGTGTATTGCCGGAGCCGGTGTCATTAAATCAATCATTGCCATCAATGCGCCGGGCCTCCATAAACTTGATCAGTTTCGTAAGGAAAACCAGGAATGGATTTTTGGCCACCTTGCTTATGATGTAAAAAATGAAATTGAAAATTTTGAGTCATCAAATGCCGATGGTATTCAGTTTCCCGACATTCATTTTTTTGTTCCTGAAATTGTCTTTATTCTCAAACAGAATGAGGTGCAAATAGGTGCAGACCAGGCTTACGATGCACAGAAAATTTATGATGAAATAATTTCCTGCAAGTTGGTGGAAGGACCGGTTTGTACCACTCCGTCTTTAAAAAGCAGGTTCTCCCGCAATGAATATATTAATACCGTCAGGAAATTACAGCAACACGTTTTAAGAGGCGATTGCTATGAAATAAATTTCTGCCAGGAATTTTATGCCGGCAATGCAGTTATTGACCCATTCGATGTTTACCGGAAATTAAGTATGCTCTCACCAAGTCCGTTTGCTGCTTTTTATAAATACCAGGATAAGTTTCTTATTTGCGCCAGCCCTGAAAGATTTTTAAAAAAAACCGGCAAGACTATTATTTCTCAGCCGATGAAAGGTACGGCTAAGAGAATAACAGGCGA
>Ga0068862_100005074_pt1 | contig 11083 bp, 7 predicted proteins | sample KBSSwiS52_FD_66598 | JGI IMG/M metagenome (GOLD analysis project Ga0068862, IMG submission 66598) | Switchgrass rhizosphere microbial communities from Kellogg Biological Station, Michigan, USA - KBS Switchgrass S5-2 | ecosystem: Host-associated > Plants > Roots > Rhizosphere > Soil ... | reverse complement strand
CCGAACCTGTTCCACCACAGCCGCACCGTCTCGTAGCAGATGTCGACGCCACGCTCGAACAGCAGATCCTCGACGTTGCGCAGCGACAGGGGAAATCGGACGTACATTAACACGACCAGCCGGATCACTTCCGGCGAGGAGTCGAACCAACGGAACGGATTGTCGGACTTGGCCATCACGGCCGCCTATAGCGTGCCGCCCAGCTCCCCGCCAAATTTGGCCTTACATCACCTTCCGGACGGCTCTAGGCGAGTCCCTCACCACCGCTTGCGCATCAGAGCGGCGGCCCTGCGCTCCTGTAGAACATTCTCGCGTTCCGCCGGCGTCACAAACGGGGTGCCGCGCGGCAGAGCATTGCGCAGGTCAATCTTGGCCACTTCGCGCAGAGTAGGGATCGGGGCGCTGTCGCAGCCGGTCCACCGCAATTGAAGGCCGGCCCGCCTGTGGCCGACGGTGTCCATCCAGTTGGCCACGCCAGGGTCGGTGTCGGAGATCACCACGCGCAGCTTGCCGTCGGGATCGACGTGGGCCTGCCGGCTATTCAGGCTTGACTGGTAGTTGACCCAGTCGAGCGTGGAATCGAGCCAGTTGGTGAGCAGGAGGGACCAGTAGAGGCACTTCTTAGGGACGTCCGTTTCCAAGACCACGGCACCGTCCTGAGGCAGCACGATCGCGGCATAGACATAGCGCTGATAGTCCATGCCGCCCAGCTGCGCGATCGGCAACTCGAACATGCGGTTCCGCCCCTGGATCTTCTCCATCTCCTCCATGCGGTGGGCGAATTGTAGCGAGGAGTTCTCGATAGCGGCGGGCAGGATGTTCAGACCTTGGTAGAGCGACTGCACCGAAGACGGCGGCGCCGCGGGGGGGGTGTCCAGGCGTTCGATATAGACGGTAGGATCGCGGTCGTGCGCCCAATCTTGCGAGACGTAGCGGAGCTGGAGGCGCTCGGTTTTCGCATCTAGCCGCCACCAGTCGCCCTTGTAGCCGGGCGGACGATCGGCGCTGAGCAGGACTTCGAAGTCGCCGTTCCCTTTGGGGTGAAGCTCGGCGAACTCATGGTCCTGGTGAGGCACGGCCTTTCCCGTGATCCCCAGATAGGGACCCTGCTGAATCGAGAGGTTCATGAATGAGACCTGCCCGAGGTTCCCTCTCAGGCGATACGATCCCATCCCGTCAATCAGGGTGCTGAGATAGATGGTGTCGGGATTGGGCCCGAAGAAATTCTCGTAGAAGCCGAGGGTCGGCACGAACTCGGGCTTCTTTGGATTGCTTGACGCCACACTGAGATAGGCGCTGAACAGCGCCCCGACCATCATCTGATGCGCCTCAGCGGTCTCCTGTTCGGTCAAGTCGGCGGGCAGGTTTGCAATGACCTTGGACCCGGCTACGGCGACCGCGTCCGTCCAGGCCTTCCAGGTCCCGGAGGTGTCCGCCGGAGCCCCCCTTGCAGGTGCGCCCGCAAGAAGCAGCAGACCGAGGATTCCGGCCGTCCAGCTCGCCCTACTCTTCATATCCGCCTCCCCCTACTTTCCCTCGCGACCCGTATGGATTGCGACTCGCTCTATCCGGCCCGGATATACGAATGGCAGTTGGTAAGCGTCGCTGAGCGGAGTGCCAGCGTCGCGGCCGACGGCGGCGTCCTCGCTCTGGTGGACACCGATAGTATGGTCAAGGTGTCCCGCCGACACCTGACGCCCATCAACAGAAAGGGAGAGCTGGCCGCCAGCGCCGAGAGTTATCCCCTCGAACTGGAAACGCACGGCGATCGTGCGGCGGCCCGGAACCAGCCGCGGGCCCGCCAGTTCGACCAAGCTCTGGGGCCGCTCGTCGGCGCGATAGGCGAAGATGGGCCGGCCTTGGCGCACCATCAGCCCCCAACCGCCGAACCGCCCGCCCTGCGTCACGATCATTCCGTCGGCGAGTCCGATCGGCACGTCTAAATCGGCCGTGATAGTCCAGGACCTGTTGCGAACGTCGGGAAAGGCGCCTTGGGCGAACCGAAAGGGGGAGGGATAGAGCACATGTCGGCCATCAGCCATCACCGGGTTCGGCCGGCCGCCTTCCACTAGGCGTTTCACCTTGTCACGGCTGATCGGATAGACGTTGTGCGCGATCGCCAGATCATCGAAGCGGGCGATCATTCGCCGGAGGCGCTCCGGCTCCTTCGCGGCCAGATTGGTCGCCTGCGAGAAGTCCGTCTTAAGGTTATAGAGCTCCCAGGACGGCGCGGCGGGGTCGATCCGGAACGCTGTATCCTGTTGCGCAGGGCGTAGGCTGGCAAGCAACCAACCGTCGTCGTAAAGCGCCACCGTGCCGAATATCTCAAAATATTGCTCATGGTGGGGCGAAGAGGCCGCAGGATCGGCCAGGGCGTAGAGCAGGCTGACACCCTCGATCGGCTGCTGCTGAATCCCGTCCACCACATTCGGTGGACTTATGTGGGCCGCCTCCAGGATTGTCGGCGCGATGTCGATGACGTGGTGGAACTGGGACCGAATGGCTTCGCCCTTCGCAATGTGACCTGGCCATGACACGACCATCCCATTCCGCACTCCGCCTAGGTAGGCCACGCTCTTATTCCAGGGGAACGGCGTGTTGGTCGCGCGGGTCCAGCCCTCGGGCACGACTGGAGAGCTTCGGGGACCGCCGAGTTGGTCTATTCGGCGAAGGTCCTCGGCCGTCGAATCCCGCTGGCTGTTCTTCGTGTCAGCATAGTTGAAGCTGCCCTTCGGTCCGCCCTCGGCGGAGGCGCCGTTGTCCCCCTCGATGAAGAGGATCATTGTGTGATCGAAGGCGCCGGTCCGTTTCAGCTCATCGATGATCCGCCCGATCTCGTGGTCTGAATAGGCCAGGGCTGCCGCATAGACCTCCATGTAGCGGGCAGCCAGGCGCCGCTCGTCGGCCGACAGCGAACTCCACTTCGGAGTGTCCGGCGGCATGGGTGCGAGCATGGCGTCCGTCGGAATGATGCCCAGCCGCTTCTGGCGCTCGTAGATCTCGACGCGCAACACGTCCCACCCTTGGTCGAAGCGCCCTCGAAACTTGGCGATCCATTCGGCGGGCGCTTGGACCGGAGCGTGCAGCGTGCCAGGGACATAGTAGAGGAAGAAGGGGCGGTCCGGCGCTTGGGACGCCTGCAGCCTCAGCCAGTCTATGGCGTGGTCAGCAAGGTCGCGGTCGAGGATGTAGCCGGGGTCGTTCCGGGGCGGCTCGACGGGATTGAGGTTCTCGTAGAGCGCCGGCGCAAACTGGTTGGTCCAGCCCCCGTAGAAGCCGTAGAAATAGTCGAAACCGAGGGCGTTCGGCTTGTGCGTGGCCGGCGCGGCGGCGCCCAGCTCCCACTCCGGTGTGTTGTGGTGCTTGCCGAACATCGCGGTGGAATAGCCGTTGATCTGCAGGATACGGGCGACAGTGGCCGCGGTCGGCGGTATCACCGAGGTGTAGCCTGGGTAAGGCGTCGCCAGCTCGGGCACCATCCCCGTGCCTACCGAATGTGGGTTGCGGCCAGTCAGCAAGGCCGCCCGCGTCGGCGAGCAGAGCGCCGTAGTATGAAAGCCGTTGAAGCGTGCACCGCCGGCGGCGAGCGCGTCCAGGGTGGGCGTCGGAATGGCGCCCCCGAAGGTGCTGCTGGCGGCGAAACCCACGTCGTCGGCCATAATGACCAAAACGTTCGGGGCGCCGGGAGGCGGATGCGCCGGTTGCGGATATCCGGGGGCGGGCTGACCTTGCGCGGCCGTCGCCATTAACAGCGTGGTGATCGCCGCTAGCAGCGCGCCCCTACACGACGAACCTGGGGCTGCCGCAGCGACCTTCGCCTTCTGCTCCCGCTCCACGAGCTTACTCCTGTGAGCCCCAATCTTCTCCCATTGTCGCTTCCAGGACCGCGGCAGACCTCACCACTGCCGCCGCATCTGCGCCAGGGCACGCCGTTCCCGCAGTGATTGGTCGCGCTGGGCCGCGGTCACGGTCGGTGTGTCGGGCGGCAAGTTGCGCCTAACCTCGGCTAGCGGCACCCGCTTCACGGTGGGTGTCGGCGTCGAGTCGCAGCCCATCCAGCGCCATTGCAGGGCGCCCTTTGACCGGCCCACTGTGTCTAGCCAGTTCGGAACGCCGGGATCGGCGTGGGCGATCACCACCCGCATACGGCCGTCGCTGTCGACGCGCGCTTGGCTGCGGTTGAGGCTAGCTTGGTTATTCACCCAGTCGAGCGTAGCGAATAGCGGATCGGCCAGCAGCACGGACCAGTAGCGACATTTCGGAAGGGACGTTTCGAGTATCAGCGCTTCGTCGGGACGGAAGTCCCAGACCATCTCCATGTAGTGCTGGTTGGTCAAGACCCCGACCCCAGTGTAGTCGGACTCTTTGATCTGATTGGTCCCGATCTTGTTTTCCAGGTTCGCCGCGTAGCTGGCATAGGAGGCAACGCCAGTTGCGACCGCATCAGGCAGGGCGGCCAATGCACGGTTGATCTCGTCGGCGGTCGGGCGGGACTTGCGGGACGGGCGATCGAGTCGCTCGATGCTGAGCCGCGGATCCTTCTGGTGACCCCAGTCGTCCGAGACAAAGCGCACTGAAAACGTGTCCGCGCGGGAGTCCAGATAGAGCCAATCACCGGTGTACCCTGGCGGACGCGTCCCGCTCAGAATTACGTCAATCTGGCCCTCGGGGCCTTTGCGATGCTGTACCAGATCGTAATCCACAAAGGGCGCCGCGGTCACTGTCCCGCCTGGGCTGTAAGTCCGTCGCGGCGAGAGATTGACGATCGGGATGTCACCCGCCTCTCCCCGAAGCCGATAGACCCCGCTCCCGTCAATGCGAGCCGTGTAGTAGAGTGTGTCAGAGTTCGGAGCTAGGTAGTTAGCGTAGAGGCTGATGTGCGGCCGGAAGATCGGGTGGTCCGGGTCCGCATGTACGATATTCAGGTACCCCACCATCAATGCGCCGAGCTTCATCACCGCCACCTCGGCCTGATCCTGGGCCGTCAAGCCGGGCGGCAGTTGCGCGTCCGCTCTCGCGCCCGCCGTCTTGAGCCCATCGAGGAGATTGTCCCAGTTGGCGAGGGCAGATGGCTGCGCCGCGGCGCTGGAAGCCACCGACAGCACGCTCGCGGCGATGGCAATCATCTTGTTGAAGGGCCCCGCGAACCGGCGTTGCCCGCTGTGCCTAGTCCTGATTGCAACCATCAGCGGGTACCTCCGAAATCATACCTCAGCTCCACGCCGTAGGTGCGCGGCGCGCCGTAGAACACCGACGAAAAGCCCGCGGTCGAAGACGCAAAGTTACCACCGAGCACATAGAGCTTGTTGGTAAGGTTGCGGCCGAATACCGAAGCCTGGAGGGTCGAGCCTCCAATACCCTTGAAATCGATCCGTCCATCTAGAAGCCCGAAGCCGGGCTGCAGGGAGAGCGGCTCGGCGCGGTAGCTGCCAGTAAAGGCCACCTCGCTGCGGTGCGTGTAGGTAAGCGAAGGAACGATTTCCGCGAATGGGCCAACGTCGCGCAGCCGGTAGACTGCCGTCAGGCCATATTGCACCTTCGGCTGAAAAGGCAGCCGGTCGCCGAGCTGGGCTGCCAGGGCGGGAGTGGCGATATTCTTGTATTTGCTGGTGTTGTAGGAGAGGAACCCGCTCAGTTCCAGGCCAGGCGCCGGGAACAACGTCTGCTCCACCTCTAAGCCCTTGACCTTCGCGTTGGCCGCCGACGCCGTGATGCTGACGAGACGGCTGGTAAGCGGATCGGCCACGGTGACCGCCTGCTGGAGGTTGTTGTACCACTGGTAGTAGGCCGCGACATTGGTCCGCGCCTTCATCGATCCGAGATCGTAGTCCGCCTTGATGCCCGGCTCCACGTCGCGAAGGATCTCCGGCGGAATGATCACCTGGCTGGTGAGCAGCGGGTTGTTGTAGGTGCCGGCCCGGTAGCCGCGCCGATGGGCCACATAGACCATCACTTTGTCGGTGATGTCGTAGTTGAGCGTGACGGCGTAGCTCCATCCAGAATTCTTGAGCCGCACGGTGGGCGCTACACAGTTCGCGACGGTGCCGCCGGCGATCGCGCAGGTGGCAGGCGCAGGTGTGAAGGGCCATGGGTAGGGGTTGCCGCCAAGCGTCGCCAGCAATGCCGCCTGACCTCCCCCGACGAAGTTACCGCCGGGGAACATCGGTGATGTGCCGATATTGAAGAAGCGGTCCCAGGTCCGGCGCACGCCGGCGGTCAGCTTGAGGCCCTCTGCCCAGTCGCCGAGGTCGACCTGGGCCTGTCCGAACAGCGCGCGCGTACGGCCCCAGCGGTCGCCGCCTCCGCCAAAACCCAATTCCGGATAGAACACAGGCACGTAGTTGAGAGCGGGATTGGCTGTGGTGGTTCCGGGCATGCCGGCGGGTCCGGCGCGGCTGATCACCGCCTGGATCATGTAGTGCAGACCGTATTTGTCCGGCTGCAGATCGGTGCGCTCGGTGTAGAAGCCGCCCACAAATTTCAGCTTCTTGTCGAAGGCGTTGGCCTGGAGCTGCAGCTCCTCGGTGACCTGCCGTTCGGCGGTCGGCGAGTAGCTGATGCTGTCGTTGAGCGGGGTCCACGTGCCATCGCTCTCGGACGAGCCCTTGGACCAAAACTCGGTGATCGACGCAATGTTCTTGAGCGTCAAATTGTCGTTGATATCCCAAGTGGTTTGGTTCTGGAGGTATTTGCGGTTCTCGCGTTGATTGGTCGGAATGCCGTGCCGCACGACCCGCGGGCCTCGGGCGTTTTGATCGGCCAGGGACTTGGCAATGTTGAGTTGGGGGTAGCCGTAGGTGGCTGCCGCGGCCGGGGAATAGATGTTGGTCGAGATCGGGCCCACGCCGATCAGGACGGTGCCGGAGCCGTTGATCTTTTCGCGGAACCAGCCGGCGATGAATGTGGAGTTGAGGTTGGCCGTCGGCTTGATGGCCAAGCTCAGCCGGACGTTGTCATTGTGGATGTTGTCGAGGTCCTGTCCGAATGACAGGTCCTTGGTGTAACCCTCGCGGCGGGTGAACTGGAACGCGGCGCGCGCGGAGATCATGTCCGAGACCGGCACATTGATCGCTCCGTCGAGTTGCCGGAATTTGAGGTTCCCGCCCCTGAGGTTCACGTAGCCTTCGAAGGCGTCGGTGGGCCGCTTCGAATTCAGCAGGATCGCGCCGCCCGTGGTGTTTCGCCCGAAGGCCACGCCCTGGGGCCCCTTGAGGACCTGGACCGACTCCATGTCGTAGAGGATCGGGAAGCGACGATCGTAGGGAACGTCGTTCAGATAGGGCACGACTGCGCAGAATTGGAAGCAGTTGAGGGGATTCGACTGCCCGCGAATCGAGTAGGTGGCGTTCGATCCCGCGACGCGTGGCGCGGCCAACAGTCCCGGCACGTGATATTGCAGGTCCTGGGCGTTGAGGATGGACTTCTGGGTCAGCGTGGCCCCTGACAGCGCGGTAATCGCGACCGGAACCTCCTGCAGGCGTTCATAAGTCCGACGGGCGGTGACAACGACTTCTTCGAGCTCCTGAGCCTCGGCGGCCTGGGCGCCCGCGAGCACCGCGACGACGCCTGACAGCGCCGCGCCGAAGACCTGCCTGCTTCTCAAGTTCCGTCCCCCCAAATTTTCGCCTTTGGGACCGTGGCTTTACGGCGTCGGTCCCTTCTGCGTGGATTGTTTGCTTGTCGAGACCGGTTGACCATCGATTTTTCGCCGGGCCTCATTGAGTTTCGTCTCGAGCCAACCGATCTCGTCGAAGCCCTCGCCGTGGGTGTCGTTGATCAGCTGGACCAGGATCCGCGCTTCTGTCGCGCGGACCAGCTTGTCGTCCGGGCTGGCCGCGACCGCCACCTCGATCATGTGGAGCGCCTTCTCGGTCTCTCCGTTCTCGAGGAACTTTTCGGCTTGGGCCGCGACCGCTTGCGCGCCACCCGCCATCGCAGCCAGCGTAGGCCAGACCGCGCTGGCCGGCGTGGCATAGAGCTCCGAGGTAAGGTCATGGCGGAACCAGCCGGCGTACTCTTCCCAAACCGCGCGCACGTACCAGCGCGTGGGGCCGCGTCCCAAGGGGGACAGCTTGAGCTCGGGCGGCAACTGGACCTGCTGCATGATCGTGGAGAGATTTTGTCCGGCGAGCATCCTGTGCACGGTCTCATCATGCAGGTAGCGGACTGCGTCCCGGATCTTGGTGAGGGAGGCGCGCACGTTTGCCGCGCCACGGATCGGCTGGCCGTGGCCGGTGATTAGCAGCGCCGGTTGCAGGTCGATGATCCGCTGGATGTCGCGGAGGAAACCCGGCACGCTCCTCTGCCGATCGCCCCTTAGGGTGTAGAAGTTGGGCATCGTCCCGAATACGGCGCTCATCAGATTGCCAGTGAAGAGCACCTTTTCCTTCGGCAGCCAGACAACAATCGAGTCGGTCGTTTCGCCGGATGGCGTCGATATCAGCTCAAACCGCCGGCCGCCCACCGCAAAGGCGTGTTGGCTGGTGAACGTCGTGGTCAGCTTCAGCGGCGGAGGGATGTTCAACTGCTCGCGCCCACCGGACTCGCGTTGTGTCTTCTCGTAGATGGCGTGGAGAACGCGCTTGCCCCGGGGTAGGTAGAACGGGGCCAGCATCACGCGTTCCTCCGCCAGCCGTTCAAGATCGCTCTGGCCGATAATGTCGACCCCCGGATCGGCGAACGCCTGCCAACCCCCGGTCTGGTCGGCATGATCCTGCGTGAAGATGATCTTCTTTACCTTCAGCCGCCGGCCCAGGAGCTGCTCGAACCGTTCCCGATGGCGTTTGCCGTGATCGGGGTTTCCGGTGTTGATGACGATGTCGCCCTTGTCGCTCGTCACCACATAGCTGTTGGTGATGCTGCTCGACATCAGGATGAAGTCGTTGATCCGGTCGGCGCCGAGTTCGGGCCGCCATTCGTTGTTCTTGAGCCGCGGGTGGTCGGCCTGTTTGTAGAGTGGCTCGGGGATCGGCGGTAGTTGCTCGTCAGCGCGCGCTGTAGCGGGGAGGCAAATCAGGAGCGCCACAACACAAGCTCCTATTTCCAGTGGCCGGCTGAACGGTTTCATAAGTCTCCCTCGCAAGGTGCCAGCTGCCCGTCCCCCACTTCACGAATGCGCCGACGGGTTTGGCGTCGTGCGCCCGAGCACATTCTTCCGCAGGCGAGTGTTCACCGAGGACGTCACGGTGAAGGTCGACAACGAGGCGGTCGCCTGGGACCGCGACCAGCCACGTCGCGCCAGGCACCCCATTGCTTGAGGGCCATGAGGCGGAAATAGAGGGCTTTCAGCCGCTTGATCGCCTCGATTTGTGTCAGCTCGTCCATTCAGACCCCGATCGGTTTTTGGGAAGGGCCCCAGTCGGTCCGGCACCCCGCTCACCACTGCCGGCGAAGCTGCTCGGCTTCGCGGCGAAGGCGCAGGGAAACTTCGCGTTCGGATGGCGAGACGCGCGGGGTGTCCGGCGGCAGGTAGGTACGTAGGTCGGTGAGCTTGATCTTGCGGACGTTCGGAACCGGTACGCTGTCGCAGAAGGTCCAGCGTCCTTGGATGACGCCCTTGGCGTGGCCAGCCGTGTCCAGCCAGTTCGGGACGCCTGGGTCGACGTGGGCGAGCACTGCGCGGAACTTGCCGTCGGAATCCAGCCGCGCGCTATGGCGATTGAGGCTCGCTTGGTTGTTCGACCAGTCCAGCGAACCGCCCAACATGTCGGCCAGTAGGATCGACCAGTAGCGGCAGGTTTTGGGGACGGACGTCTCGACGATCAGCGCCTCGTCCGGTGCGAAATCATAGATTGTCTCGTAATATTCCTGGCCGGTGAGCCGGCCGGGCACTTCGGAAAGGATCTGGATCTTGTTGACCCAGCCGGCCTTCTCCAGCCCCTCGGCGTGCTTGAGCCAGACGCCCGCCGCGATCTCCATGTAAGCGGGGATCAGGGCGATCCTCCGGTAGATTTCCTCTGCCGTGGGCCGAGGTTTTCGGGCCGGAACGTCGATGCGCTGGATAGTGACGCGGGGATCGACCTGTTTTCCCCAATCGTCGGAAACGATCCGAAGCGATAGCGAAGCGGCCCGCGGATCGAGATACCACCAATCGCCCGTGTAGCCCTTCGGACGTTCGGCGCTAAGCGTCACGTCGAAGCGGCCGTCCCGATCCAACTTGAGGCTGTCGAAGTCGTAGTCCTGATAGGTCACGGTCACGTTGTGGATGTCGAGGACGTAGGGGCTGCGGACCGCCAGGTCGATCAGGGGCACGGTCCCGCGTTCTCCGCGCAGCCGGTAGACGCCGCGCCCGTCGATGACAGTCCCGAGGTAACGGGTGTCGGTGTTAGGCACCAGGTAGTTCTCGAACAGGCTCAGGCGCGGCACGAAAGACGGGTGATCCACATCGCCCTGGGCCATCATCAAGTAGCCGCTCATCAGTCCGCCCAGCTTCATGAGGTCCATGTCGGAGAGGTCCTGCTGGGTTAAGCCTTGGGGGAGCTGGGTGGAAATGCGTTCGCCGGCGGCCTTCAGCGCCTCGGTGAGCGCCGTCCAGTTCTGGTTGGGCTCGAGGCCTGCGGCCGGGGCGGCAGTTGGTGCGATCAGGGCGGCGGCGACAATCATGGATGTCCACGTGCGACGCATGGCGATTCCTTCTCCTTCGGATCAACTATGTCTTTAACAGCCGCGGACGCTCGAGCAGCGTGCTGCGGTCTGCGCCCTGCGCATCGCCGCGATAGCAGATGGAGAAAACCACCTTGAAAAGGGAGGCGCAATCTAGTCGGACAATACCAATTCCGGCACGCAACTATTCTTATGATGGGTCGTGGTCAGGCTGCCGTATTTCAACACGCCGAGATATAGGTAGAGCTGCAGATTCTCACCGGTCGCCGCATAGGTCTCTAGGTCGCGGATTTCGAGAAACGCGTCCGAGTCGAGGAAATTCTCGAAGTAGGTCATGAGGCTCTCACGAGCCCCGTCGAGCGTCAGTAGGTCGGTAAGCGCCGATTGCAGAGCACCTAGCATCGCCGGTAGCCAGGTACTTGCTGATCACGTCTGGAAGCACCACGTCGACCTTCGCCGTAGGCGCCGAGCTTACCCAGTT
>Ga0068862_100005072_pt1 | contig 11083 bp, 11 predicted proteins | sample KBSSwiS52_FD_66598 | JGI IMG/M metagenome (GOLD analysis project Ga0068862, IMG submission 66598) | Switchgrass rhizosphere microbial communities from Kellogg Biological Station, Michigan, USA - KBS Switchgrass S5-2 | ecosystem: Host-associated > Plants > Roots > Rhizosphere > Soil ... | reverse complement strand
GCTCGGTGAGGTCTTCACGGGGCTGCAGACACATCTGGTCGACGCAGCCGAGAACAACTGGTCCACCTATCAGTCCACGCGCCAGTACGAAGTGGCGCCCTATTTCTCGCAGACTGATCATTGCGGCGCGCCGGAAGCGCTGCTGATGTCGAAGCACACGTTCGACGCGCTCTCGGCTTCCGACCAGGAGCTGTTCCGCGCCAAGGCGCGCGAGTCGGTCGGCATCATGCGCGGGCTTTGGGACGCGAAACAAAGCGCCGCGCGGCAGACCGTGATCGAAGCGGGCATTCACTACAACGACGCAGACCACGACGCGTTCCGGCGCGCGGTCGAGCCGATGAAACGACGCTGGATGCAGAGCGAAGCCATCGCAGCAACAATCCGGCGCATCGACGCGCAAGCATGAGCAAGCTCTTCGACCTCGTCGCGCGGCTCACGGTGATCATCGCCGCGACGTCGCTCTGCGCGCTCGTTGGCGTGCTGGCTTGGCAGGTGTTCGGCCGTTACGTGCTCAACAATTCGCCGAGCTGGACTGAACCGGTTGCGCTCACATTGATGAGTGTGGCGGCCTTGTTCGGTGCGGCGCTCGCCGTCCGCGCTGAATCGCACTTTGCGTTTCCAACACTTGTCGAAAGCGCGCCCAAACCGATCCGCGCTCTGCTCAAAGCGCTCTCGCGGCTGATCGCGCTCGTGTTCGGCGTCGCGCTCGCCGGGTTCGGCGGCTACCTCATGGCGGATTCCTGGAACGTGCCGATGGCCGGCGCCCCGCTGCCGGAGGGTCTGGGTCACGTTGGTCTCACCGGCGGCGGCGCGCTGATCGCCATCTTCGCTCTCGAACGCTTGCTGCTCGGCGATCCGCCCAACTCGCACGCCGAAGCACCGGCGGAGGCCTGAGCCATGGAGATCGGCCTTCTCTTCGGCGTCTTCGCCATTCTGCTCATCCTCGGCGTGCCGATCGCATTCGCGCTTTCGGCGGCGACGCTCGCGACCATCGCTTATCTCGGCTTGCCGCCGATTGTGGTGGTGCAGCAAGTGTCGGCGGGCTTCAACAAGGTCTCTCTGCTCGCCATTCCGCTCTTCATCTTCACCGGTGAGCTGATGATGCGCGGCGGCATTTCCGATCGCCTCATTGCGCTCGCCTCGGCGCTCGTTGGACACCTTCGCGGCGGTTTGGGCCAAGTCAGCGTTGTGGCGTCGACGATGTTTGGCGGCGTGTCGGGCTCCGCGCTCGCGGACGTCTCGGCCATCGGCCCGACCATGATCCCGCAAATGGCCAAGCGCGGTTTCAGCAAGGATTACGCGGTCGACGTCACCATCTCCGCAGCGCTCGTCGCGCTACTGCTGCCGCCGTCGCACAACCTCATCTTGTTCAGCGCCGTCGCCGGCGGCGGCGTTTCCATCGCCGACCTGTTCGCCGCGGGCATCATCCCGGCCCTCATGCTCGCCGTTGGCGTGATGGGCGCGGCGTGGTGGCTGGCGAAAGTGCGCGGCTATCCCGTGGAAACCTTCCCCGGCTGGGGCGCGATCCTCTCTCGTTTCGTTGCTGCGATCCCCGGCCTGCTGATGATCTTCGTGATCTTCGGCGGCATCCGCGCGGGCATCTTCACCGCCGTCGAGAGTTCGGCCATCGCGGTGCTCTACGCGCTCGCCGTGATGCTGCTGGTGTACCGCACGCTGGGCTGGAAGGATTTCTCCGGCGCTGCAGCGCACGCCGCGCGCGCGTCGGCTACGGTGCTCTTCGTGATCGGCGCAGCTGGCGCCTTCGGATGGTTGATCGCATATCTCCAAATCCCTGCCTTCGTCGTCGAAACCTTGAACAACCTCACCGACGATCGCAACGTCGCGCTGTTGCTGATGGTGATCGCGCTTCTGATCATGGGCACGTTCCTCGATCTGGCGCCCAAGATCATTATCGTGACGCCGATCTTTCTGCCGGTGGCGAAATCCTACGGCGTCGAGCCGCTGCACTTCGGCGTTATCATGGTTCTGGCGGGCGGGATGGGACTCATCATGCCGCCCATCGGTTCGGTGCTGTTCGTGGGCTCGGCCATCGGCAAGATCTCGATCGCCGAAGCGATGAAATCGATCTGGCCGTTCTTCCTCGCCGGCATCGTTACGCTGCTGCTGGTGACTTTCATTCCCGCGCTCTCACTCACCCTGCCTGCGCTCTGGCGCTAGCGCCCCGTCTCAAACACGGGTGTTCGCTTCGACGCATGGATTGCGTCGAAGGTCGGTATCTCTGATCATCTCCCGCAGGTACGAGATTAGGACGTGTTGGGAGAGAGCACAGGCTCAGCGTAGGCGGCGGCGCGCGCAGTGCCGCGCGGTTCAGGGCGCGTATGGTGGGGCCGCCGGCGGGTGAGACCGCGCGGCAGGCGCTTGAGCAACCGCGCAACGAGACCATCGACATCCTGCGAGAGCGCGGCGATGCGCTGAGTCAGATCCTTCGCGCGCAACGCACGCCGCATGGCTGAGCCGATGATGGCGCGCTGCAGGTGCGTTTCAGTCCTGCGGCGCGACGAATGCTTCGGTGCGCCGGTGGGACGCACATGCGGCGCGGCGCGGAGGAGGACGACGCTGACGAGGAGGCGCTCGATGCGGTCGAGCCATCGATGCGCGATTGCGACAGCTTGCGCCGAGAACGGCGCAAAGGCGCGCGCTTGTTTGAGAAACGCCGCGAACCAGGTGAGCCACAGCAGCATCCACCGGTGATACCGGTTCAGACGATGCTCGGAGATGGGCGGGGCGTTGACACGCATGAGCGCAAGTATGAGCGCGGTGCAAGCCGGTCGGATCGATTTTTCTGGTGCTGGCAAGTTGGAGCGCGCGGCGCCGCCGCGCATTGGTGCAAATGCTTGAAACGATGGCGTTGTGCGCGGCAGGACGCGCGCTCCAACCTGCTTAGGCTTGTGCTTGGCGTGGGATAGATCGGGCGCGTATCCCCGGTTCAACAGCGAGTTTGCGAACTCACCGTCAGGGCCGGCCGTATGATCTCGCTGGGCGCTGCGTGAGTGTGTGTCACTCAAATCACGCTGCTGCTGGTGACCTTCATCCCCAGCGCTCTCGCTGACCCTGCCCGCGCTCTGGCGCTAGGCGTCGACCGGATCGCTCAGCATCGCAGCGGCGCGCAGCAATTCGGATTGCAGCAGCGCCGACAAGTCGCCTTCGTCAGCCTCAAGCTTGCTCGCAAGGTCGGTCAGGATGTCGCCGATGTCGGTACGGCCCTGCGCGTCGGCGAGCAAAGCCGTCGCCGTAGAGCGCTCCCGCAAAGCATGGCGCGCGCCGGCGTTGTCCGCTTCCAGTACGCGCACGCGCAACTGGCGCAGCGCAGCGTGCAGAGACGGCATGCCCGCGGCTGATTCTTTGCGGCGTTCGAAGAAGAAATGGCTGAACGCGCCGCCGCGGCGATCCGGGCCGAAATAGTTGAGGTGGTCCACCCAACGAAGACCGCGCTGCGCAATTTGCTTCAGGCTCTCGCCAAGCGACGCGCGGGTTTCGGTTTCGGTTTCGCGGCGGCGTTCGATGAAGCGCACTTGAAAGCGCTCGGAACGCCGGTCCGGACCGACATAACCGCGATGATACAACCAACCCACGCGCAAACTCCGCCAAGCGCTAGAGACGCGTTGTATGCGACGGGTTGCTTAATCCGCGTAAAGCAGCGTGCTTAGCCAAAGGTGTAAATGGAACGTCTACGTGCGCAGGATACCGCACCAATCTTTCATCGACGTCAGCGCACCGTTTCCTTCTCCTTCGGCGCGGAGACGCGCTCTGCCTTCGGCTCGGCCTTGAATTTCGGCTTGGGCAGCAGCCGGAAGCGCGTTTGGCACCACGCGAAATCGACGCCGACATCGAGCAAGGCGTCGGACCGCCCGCAGGGACAGGCAAATTCCATGACCGCCGCGACGCAGTAGGTCTCGCCGACAACGAGGGGCACTTGCTCTCCGGTGACATGGTTCGGAGCGGCGTTGACGCACAAAACGAGGTCGCCGGGGCCGACTGCATAGCTCATGGCTGCCATCCTCCATGCAGAGCTGAGGATAGGCTCAAAACAACGAACGGCAAGGCGCACTGTCGATCGCGCAAGGGCCTTGCAAATGCTGTCAAAGTGAGCGGCGCACACGATCCAAAGGCGATGCACTGCCGAGCTATGCCCGAGGGTTGCGATTCTGGAGTTGATGGCCTCGATTCTGGATGCGAGGAACGAAAGGCGCAATTTGCTTGGATTTTTCCGCGTGTCCTTTGTTCCTCCATCGCGGGCTTAATCGACACTTTAGCTAATCCAGATTGTTCGAGCACCATTTAGCGCTTGCTGTTGGCGCACCTGATCAGGGTGCGGCGCCTCTCTCGTGAGCCGCTTCTTTTGAGGCTCTTAGATATGAAGCGCACGTTAGCGACAGCGTTGAGTACAGCGGCCTTGTTGTCGTTGCCCTCTCAAGCGCTCGCACAAACCACGCCGGACGAGCCTGCCGCCACCGACTACTCCAGCGCGATCGTCGTCACGGCAAGCCGGCGGGCGGAGGACGTTCAAGACGTACCCATTGCCGTTTCGGCGCTTGGCGCTGAATTGTTGGAAAGCACAGGCACGTCGACAATCGCGCAAGTGGCGCAATTGCAACCTACCGTGCAATTCATTTCCTCCAATGCGCGCAACACGTCGACATTGATACGCGGGCTCGGCAGCAATTACGGGCTGACGAACGACGGACTGGAATTGGGCGTCGGCATTTACGTCGACGACGTCTACTACGCGCGGCCGGGCTCGGCGACCTTGGACTATTTCGATATCGAGCGCATCGAAATCCTGCGCGGTCCGCAAGGCACATTGTTCGGCAAGAACACGACGGCCGGCGCGGTAAACATCATCACGCGCGCGCCAAGCTTTGAGCCAGAAGGCAACGTTGAGTTTTCACTCGGTGACTACGGTTTCACGCAAGCGCGGGCCACGTTCTCCGGGCCGCTCGGCGAGACCATCGCCGGTCGACTCACACTTGGATTCGTGGAACGCGACGGTTTCCTCGAACACGTCAACACGGGCGAAGACGTCAACAGTGTGTCCAACCGCTCGGTTCGCGCACAGTTGCTGTTCACGCCGAGCGAGAGCATGGACGTTCGCTGGAGCGCCGACTTTGACGAACAGGATCCGAACGCCGCGACGCAGGTCTTCGTCCGCTATGGCGAGACGTTGCGGCCGGCGGCGCGGCAGTTTCCAGCGCTTGCCGCGCACTTCGGCTACGCACCCGCTAGCGGCAACCCCTACGATCGCCTCACCGATATCGATGCGCCGATCCAGGCGCATCAGCGCAGCTACGGCACATCAGTCAACGTCAACTGGGATCTGAGCTTTGCCACGCTGACTTCGGTGTCGGCCTATCGCGGTTGGGAATGGGACCCGCAGAACGATCGCGACTACATGGCTCTGGACGTACGCGCGCGCTCACAGAATCCCTCGCAACAACATCAATGGAGCCAGGAGTTCAGACTCACGTCACCCGATGGTGAACGCGTCGATTGGGTCGCCGGGCTCTACGCCTTCACTCAAGAGGTCGAAACGACTGGAACGGAAGAATACGGTGCGGACGCTGCGTATTGGTTGATCGGACCGAGCGTGCCGGACAACTTGCTCGACGGCTACGCCGCCAACACCCATGTGCTTTCCACGACCGACTCGTACGCTGCCTTTGGCGAAGCGACCTGGCATGCGACCGAGCGGCTGCACCTGACGGCCGGCCTGCGCTACACGACGGAAGAAAAGACAGTCTATTACGATCAAACCGTCTCAGGAGGACTCGACACCACCGGCAACACCACGCTCACCAATGCGAAACTCGGCATTGCGCGTCCGCAATTCTATGAAGCGGAGCTCGAGGATTCGAGCCCCAGTTGGCGTGCGAGCGTCGCCTACGACGTGACGGACGATGTGTTGGTCTATGCTACAGTCGCGAACGGATACAAATCCGGCGGTCTCAACGCGGCGGGAATTCCAACAGCGCCGGACGGCAGCCCTTCGCTCGTCAGCGCCATCATCGATCCCGAAGAAAACACCACTTACGAATTGGGGCTCAAGTCTCAGTTTTTCGATCGCGCGCTGACGCTAAATATCGCTGCGTACTACACTGAGGTGAGTGACTATCAGGCCAACGTTGTCGACGCTGGTCCAGGCGCGATCCGTGGCTACCTCGCCAACATCGAAAGCGTCGAAGTCCAGGGCTTCGAACTCGAGGCGCGCTTCAATCCAACGCAACGCTTTACCGCGTACGGCACTTTGGCTTGGACAGATGGCGTTTATGCGTCGTTCCCAAATGCGCCCTGCCCGCTCGAACGGCAAAGCTCCAGCACGTCGGTTTGCGATATCAGCGGCGCGCGCTTGCCCGGCGTTTCGGAGTGGGTTGGCTCTCTTGGAGGCGAGTATCGCATTCCGACGACGCTCTTCGCGGTCGAGGGCGAGTATTTCATCGGCGCGGATACGACTTATCGTTCGAACTGGTTCGCCGATGCGTCCTCCTCGATCTACACGGAGATTGAGCCATCGGCGCTCCTCAACGTGCGCCTCGGCTATCGCTCCGACGGCGGCACTGACCTCTACCTCACAGTGCGCAACGCCACAGACGAGGATTACTTGCTCTTCACCACCGTGCAGGCAGGTAACTCAGGGGCGATCTACGGCACACCGGGCGATCCGCGCACGTTTGCCCTGACACTACGCCGCTCATTCTAAGGGAGCGGGCAAGGGCGCATGCTTCAGGCGAGCCAGGGCGGCAGCGGCAAATCCTTCGACGCGAGGAACTCAGGATTGAAGAGGCGCGATGAGTAGCGATTACCGTAGTCGCAGAGCACAGTGACGATGGTTTTGCCCCGGCCAAGCTTCTTCGCCAGCGCCATGGCGCCGAGCACATTGAGCGCTGACGAGCCGCCGAGACTTAGGCCTTCGTCCTGAATGAGGTCGTAGAGCACCGGTAGCCACTCGCGATCCTCGAAGCGGAACGCTTCGTCGACTTCGACGCCTTCGAGATTTGCGGTGACGCGGCCCTGCCCGATGCCTTCAGTAATCGACGTGCCCTCAGCACGCAGCTCACCGTTCTTGTACCAGGAATAGAGGGCGGCGCCCGCCGGGTCTGCAATGCCGATCACGACGTTCTTGTTGCGCGCCTTGAGCGCCATGGAGACGCCGCCCAGCGTGCCGCCAGAGCCGACAGCGCAGATGAACCCGTCGACCGCGCCATCGGTGTCGCGCCAAATCTCCGGCCCCGTGGTGTCGAGATGGCCTTGCCGGTTGGCCACATTGTCGAATTGGTTGGCCCAGATCGCGCCACTTGGATGCGTTTTGGCTTTCTCTTCAGCCAGCCGGCGCGCCACTTTCGGATAATGGTTGTCGCTGGCGGCTGGCGCCGCATCGACTTCAACAAGCTCGGCGCCTAGGGCGATCACTGCATCCTTTTTTTCTTGGCTCTGCGTGCGCGGCATCACCACGATCACGCGATAGCCCTTGGCGGCGCCGATCAGCGCAAGCCCGATGCCGGTATTGCCGGCTGTGCCTTCGACGATGATTCCGCCCGGTTGCAGCTGGCCTTTCGCTTCAGCGTCTTTAACAATGGAGAGCGCGGCGCGGTCCTTCACGGACTGACCTGGGTTCAGGAATTCCGCTTTGCCGAGGATGGTGCAGCCGGTCAGCTCCGACGCCTTCCGCAACTTGATCAGCGGCGTGTTGCCAATGGTGTCGAGCACGGATGCGTAGGACTTCATAGGCTCCTCAGCGCGCTGGCGAAGTATTGCACCCATACCTAAGACCCCGCGAATGCGCGCTCAATGACGAAAGTTCCAGGCTCGTGGTTCGAGCCCTCGACGAAGCCGGCCTCCAAGGCGATCGCCTTCAGATCCTGCAGCATCGGCGCCGAGCCGCAGATCATGATCCGGTCCTGCGCGGGATCGAACGGAGGCGCACCCAATGAAGCAAACAGGTCGCCGTTCTTGACGAGCATGGTAATGCGGCCTTCAAGCGGATGCGCCTCGCGGGTCAGGCTGGTGACGAGCCGGAGCTTTGCCCTTGCTTCTTCGCCAACCAGCGGATCGGCCAACGTGTCGGCCACAATTTCGCGGCTGTAGGCGAGTTCGGCATCCGTGCGACAGGTGTGCGTTACGATTACTTGGTCGTAGCGCTCATAGGTCTCCGGTTCGCGGATCAGGCTGGCGAACGGTGCGACGCCCGTGCCTGTCGACAGCAGGAAGAGCCGCTTGCCGGGCGTCAGTGCGTCCAGCACCAGTGTGCCGGTTGGCTTGCGGCCGACTAGAATTTCGTCACTCGGCCGGATGTGCTGCAATCTGCTCGTCAACGGTCCATCAGGAACGTTGATCGAATAGAACGACAGGCGATCGTCCCAAGCCGGACTCGCAATGGAATAGGCGCGCAAAAGCGGCCGCTCGCCATTCATAAGCCCGATCATCACGAACTCGCCCGAGCGAAAGCGAAACGCAGCTGGCCGCTCGCACGTGAACGCGAACAGCTTGTCGGTGTAGTGACGCACCTGTTCGACGCGCGCGGCGTAGAGGTTGGGTGGCGGCGCTTGCCGGGTGACTGTTGCGTTCTCAGACATGGATCAACCGGCCGGACGCGCCAAGGCAGTCAGAAAAGTCATCTGTGGGTCTATGGCGACGGCGATCTGCCAGATCGAGAGCGACACAACGAAGCAACCAATGCCGCCCATGAGCAGACGCGGTTTGGCCACGCTCACGGCAAACGCCGCTACCGGCGCCGCCAACACGCCGCCGATCAGGAGGCCGAGGATGTCGGTCCAGCGCACGCTGCCGAGGGTCAGGAAGAACGAGGCGGAGATTGCCGCCGTCACCAGAAACTCGGACGTGTTCACACTGCCGACCGTGTGACGCGGACCATGGCCGCGTCCAAGCAACGTCGTCGTCACCACGGGCCCCCATCCGCCGCCGCCAGCTGCGTCAAGGAATCCGCCAATCAGACCGATGCGGCCCACGCCCTTGGGTTGTTCCGGCGCCGCCTTACGGCCGCGCAACGCCAGAATGACAACGGCGACGCCCATTGCCAGCAAATAGACCGACACAATCGGCTTCATGATCGAAACGGGAAGGTAGGAAACCGTCAGCGCGCCTGCGATGCCGCCGGCGATGCCCGCGGGCGCCAAGCGCCACACCAAATCCCACTGCACATTGCGCCGCCAGATGTGCGCCGCACCCGAAGCGCCAGTGGTGAACATTTCAGCGGTATGCACCGCCGCACTCGCCGCCGCGGGCGGCACGCCGAAAGCGAGCAGGAAGGATGTCGACACCAAGCCGTACGCCATGCCGAGCGCACCATCGACAAGCTGCGCGATGAAACCAACAAGCATGGACTGCCAGAAAAAAGGATCCATAACTCCCGCCCCTCAAATCAAATCGTGTTGCGCAAGCCGCGCTCGTGCGTCCGTCACTAGCGTGTCGAAGTCGGCGCCCGCTTTGCGCAATTTTGTACGTGAGGCGGCGATCTCTTCGAGCGCCTCGCCCCAAGTTTCTGGAAACGCCGCTTCGAGCTGTTCGCGCGCCGCTCGGGCGACTGCTGGGCTCGCGCCGCCCGTGGCGGCCGTCAGCGTCAGCTTTCCGCGGCGAACCACGGCGGGGGAATGGAAGTCGCAAGAGCCAACGACATCCTCGACGTTCACAAGGACACCAGCCTCGCGCGCGATCCGCGCCAAGCTTTCCGCATTCTCCTTTGGGAGGTCGGCGATCCAAATGGCGTGATAACGCACGACATCCTCAATCCGCGGCAAACCGTTGATGATACTTTCGCATGCCTGGACAAGCGCCTGCGAAGGCGAATCCGACCAAACCTCAGGCGCGGCCCCGCCGGCCTTGAGCCACGCGAGGCGCCGCACAGCGAGCTCTCCGCGCCCGATCAGGGCGATGCGCGTCTTGGTGGGATCGAGGTAAATCGGAATCATGCAGCGTTCACCACGTCGGCAAACGCGCGCGTTTCGCCGATGGCGTCGCCGATCAGCATGATCGCCGGGCCATCCCCCAATTCGGTCGCGAGCTCCGGAAGCTCACGCAAGATTCCTCGGATGATGCGTTCGCCTTCGAGTGAGGCGTTCTCGACCAGCGCGACGGGGCGAGTCGCCGGAACGCCGCGCGAGAGCAAGGTGTCTCGCACCCGCTCGGCTTGAAGTGCGCCCATGTACACAACGGTTGTGTCGGCCGCCGACGCCGCTTCCGCCCAGTGCTCGTCCTGCGCTTCGCCGCGCCCAAGCGCCGGCGTCACGAACGCAACCGATCGCGAAACGCCGCGCGAGGTCAGAGAAACGCCAAGCGCTGAGGCTGCCGCAAAGCCGGCGCTGACCCCCGGCACACTCACGACTGGAACGCCTGCGGCTCGGCACGCCGTTATTTCTTCCGTCGCCCGCCCAAACAAGTTCGGATCGCCGCCCTTCAAGCGAACGACGACGCCATGTCGCGTGGCGAGGCGCACCAGCAGGCGGCAGATGAAGCGCTGATCCACCGATGGCCGGTTGGCGCGCTTGCCGACATTGTAAAGCCTGGCTTGCGGCGCCAGCGCGAGCACGTCCGCACCAACAAGTGCGTCGTGAATGACAACATCCGCCTGCGCCAGCAAGCGAGCCGCACGAACCGTCAATAGGTCAGCGGCGCCGGGCCCCGAGCCGACAAGATACACAATCCCGTTCATGCGAACGTCTCCCGGATCATGCCGGCGCCGCAGGTTTGGTTGGTTTGCGGATCGAAGAGCGCAAACGCGCCGGTGCTTGGGCTGTCGGTGTACAGATCGCCCAGAACAGGATCGCGCGTCACGACACGCACGCGTGCGATGTCGTTCAGGGCCAAAGCCGTCGCGGCAACGTTGCGGGAAAAGTCCGCGACATCGTGGACGAAGGCGATCTCTTCGATGAGCGCCTGAGTCTCCAGCGTACCTTGGCGCAGCACGTAGCGCCGGCCGCACACCAGGGCCGCCTCATCGAGCCAGCACACGTCCGCGCTGAAACTGCGCACATAACGGGCATCGGCGCCTGCAATGACGTCGCCGCGAGTCACGTCGTGCTCGTCGGTGAACTCGATCGTCACCGCGGCGCCT
>Ga0068862_100005071_pt1 | contig 11084 bp, 6 predicted proteins | sample KBSSwiS52_FD_66598 | JGI IMG/M metagenome (GOLD analysis project Ga0068862, IMG submission 66598) | Switchgrass rhizosphere microbial communities from Kellogg Biological Station, Michigan, USA - KBS Switchgrass S5-2 | ecosystem: Host-associated > Plants > Roots > Rhizosphere > Soil ... | reverse complement strand
CTATACGTCCGGAACGACCGGGGACCCGAAAGGAGTCGTCTCCCATCACCGTGGCGCCTACCTCAACGCCATCGGGAACGTGCTCGCGTGGGGCATGCCGAGGCATCCGGTCTATCTCTGGACGCTGCCCATGTTCCATTGCAACGGCTGGTGCTTCCCCTGGACCATCGCCGCGCAATCCGGCACGAACGTGTGCTTAAGAAAGGTCGAGCCGGCGACGATCTTCCGCTTGATGCGGGAGCATCGGGTGACGCACTACTGCGGCGCGCCGGTCGTGCACAACACGCTGCTCGCGGCGCCCCCGGAACAGCGCGACGGCCTCACGCATCGCATCCACGCGATGGTCGCCGGCGCGTCGCCTCCGTCGTCAATGATCGAAGGACTGGAGCGCATCAACATCGAGCTGACCCACACCTACGGTCTCACTGAGGTCTATGGGCCGAGCGCCGCGTGCGCGAAGCAGGAGGAGTGGGCAGCGCTCGAGCCTAACGAGTGTGCGCTGCGGAACGGACGGCAGGGCGTGCCGTACGTGCTCCAGGGCGACGCCGCCGTGCTCGACCCGGAGCGAATGGAACGTGTCCCGGCAGACGGCGTGACCATGGGCGAGATCATGTTTCGCGGGAACATCGTGATGAAGGGCTACCTCAAGAACCCAACGGCGACCGCGAAGGCTTTCGCGGGCGGATGGTTCCATTCCGGCGATCTCGCGGTGACGCACCCCGATGGGTACATGAAGATCAAGGATCGCGCGAAGGACATCATCATCTCGGGCGGCGAGAACATCTCGTCGCTCGAGGTCGAGGAAGCCCTGTTTCGGCACCCCGCCGTGTTTGCGGCCGCCGTCGTCGCACAACCGCACGAGAAGTGGGGAGAAACGCCGGTCGCGTTCGTCGAGCTCAAACCGAACACGTCAGTGACGGAGCCGGAGCTCATCACCCACTGCTACGAGCGGCTCGCTCGCTTCAAAGTGCCGAAGACGATCGTTTTCGGGCCGTTGCCGAGGACGTCGACGGGGAAGGTCCAGAAGTTCCTTCTGCGCCAGCGCGCGAAATCGGTGGAAGCCATCGTGTAACGGACAGCGACGTGTCGAGTTGCGGCAGACCGGAGGCGGTTGTTTCTTGATCGCACCCGGATCTGCCGACACACGAGGATCGATGATGCCGACTTCGCTCCGACACGCGTTGAGATCATTGAAGCGCACGCCGGTTTTTGCCGTCACGGTGATCCTCACGCTCGTCCTCGGGATCGGCTCCGTTGCTTCCATGTTCGCCATCGTGTATGGCGTGCTTCTCAGGCCCCTGCCCTACGGGCATCCGGATCGTCTGGTCAGCGTCGGCCTGCAAACGGCTGAGGTGCGGCGCATACAACAGCCACCTGCTGTCTACTTCACCTACAAGCGCTTCGCGCGAAGCCTGAGCGCCATCGGCTTCTATCGAATCGGGAATGCCAACATCTGGACGGGAGACGGCGGCGCCGCCCCGGAACGGGTCACCGCGACGTGGGTGACCGCGTCGACGATCCCGCTGCTTCAGGTGAGGCCGATGCTCGGTCGCTCGTTCACGAACGACGAGGAGCGGGTGAACGGTCCGAACGTCGTCATCCTCAGCGAGTCCGTCTGGCGAACGCGGTTCGACGAGGCTCGCGACGTCATCGGAAAGACATTGTACGTCAACAGCGTCCCGCGTGAGGTCATCGGCGTCATGCCGGACCGATTCTCCTTCCCCGCGGCCGACACCCGTCTATGGCTTCCTGCGAGAGTCGACCCGAGCAGCGCCGTGGCCGGAGATTTCAGCTACTCGGGCGTCGCGCGCCTCGCACCTAACGCGACGGTCGAGCAGGCACAGCGCGAGCTCGCAGCGGTGCTGCCGAGAATGGCCGAGTCTTTTCCGCGTCTGGAATCCGGAACGGCGACGGTGACGTGGCTCGATCAGTCTACGTCCAGGCCCGTCGTGCTTCCGCTGCGCGACGAGGTCACCAGCGGAATCGCGCGGACGCTGTGGATGCTGGCCGCGGCGGCGGTCCTCGTGTTGTTCGTCGCGTGGGCGAACGTCGCGAATCTCATGCTGATCCGTGCCGATGGCCGGCAGCTCGAGCTGGCGCTCCGCGAGGCACTCGGCGCCAGCCGCCTGCGCATCGTGACGCACTTCCTCGGCGAATCGCTCGTGGTCGGCACGACGGCCGGGGCGCTCGCGCTGCTCGCGGCGTGGGGCGCAGTCCGCACGCTGGTGGCGTTCGGGCCGGCCGACGTCCCTCGCCTGGGCGAGTTGCGGCTGGGCCTGACGACGGTGGGGTTCGTCGTCCTCGTTGCGATCGTGGGCGCGATCATCTGCGCCGCGATACCGATGATTCGCATTCGGCGCGCGACGCTGTCGATCAACCTTCGTGACGGAGGACGCGGCGAGACTGCGGGAAAGACACGGCAGCGTCTCCGAGCAACGATTGCCGCCCTACAGATCGCCGTGGCACTCGTGGTGTCGGCGGGATCGGCGCTGCTGCTGCGCACCTTTCACCGGTTGTACCAGGAGCGTTCGGGGTTCGACGCCACGAACGTGATGACGGTCTGGACCCAACTGCCGTTCGCGCGCTATGGCGATTCGTCGTCCGTGGTCTTTTACGGCCGGTTGACCGAGCTGGTCCGGCAACTCTCGGGCGTTCGTGCCGCCGGCCTAACGACACAACTCCCGCTCGGCGCCGGTGAAACGCGCGAACAGTCGTATCGTGTCGAGGCCGAGGGGCGAACGCTTTCTCTGCCCACACACGTGGTTGACGACGGCTACTTCACGACCATGACGGTTCCCGTCCTCGCGGGTCGCGGCTTTCAACGCCTTGGGCTTCAGCGCGACGGGGACGTCATGATCAGTCAGCGCGCCGCGGCGACCATCTTCAGCGATCCCAGCGGAAAGGCGTCGGTGGGGAGACGCTTGGCGTTGGCGCCGTCGGGACCGACATACACGATCGTCGGCGTGGTCGGCGACGTGCGCGACCGTGACCTGGCGACCGCGCCCTCCGCGACGGTCTACATGCCCCAGGTCGTGCCGATCGATCCGACGGTGGAACCGGGTGCGCGGCGGACGATGGCGCTCGTCGTCAGGACGGCCGGGCCGCCGGCGGCCGTCGTAGCGGCCGTCAGGCGCGTCGTGCGCGATCTCGACCCGACGGTCCCGATCTTCAATGTCGAGGCGATGAGTGATGTCGTCCGTGCGTCGACGGCGCGTCTCTCGCTGGCGCTCACGCTCATGACTGCCGCTGCGGCAATCACGCTGCTGCTCGGGACGATTGGGTTGTATGGCGTGATGGCGTACATGGTCGCGCTTCGAACGCGCGAGTTCGGCGTTCGTGTCGCACTTGGCGCCTCCCCTCAGCAACTCGCTCGGGCAGTCGCCCTGCGCGGACTGGCGCTGATTGCAAGCGGCGTAGCCGCCGGCTTGGTGCTCTACGCGATCGCGTCGCCGTTCCTGCGAGCGTTTCTCTACGGCGTCACGCCGAGCGATCCCGTTACGCTCGCCGGGGTAACGCTTGCGCTCGTCGGCACGGCCGCGCTGGCGAGCTGGTTCCCCGCGCGGCGCGCCGCGCACGTCGACCCGGCGGAAGCGCTTCGCGCGGAGTAGCGGAAGCGGTTCGCTGGAGAAGCTCGCTGATCTCGCGCGACCCGGCGTCCGTCGTCGGCGCTTCGCGTAACGCTATGGCCTGAAGCCCGCCGCGGTCCACAGGGCTGCACTGTCGAACATCTTACCGCCCTTCATCACGAACCGGACGGTGCGAACGTTCGAGATGTTCTCGAGCGGATTCGCGTCGAGCACGAGTAGATCGGCGCGCTTGCCCCTCTCGATTGTGCCGACGTCGTTGGCGACACGCATCGCTTCCGCCGCGACCGCGGTCGCGGCACGGAGTGCCTCCATCGGCGTAAACCCCGCCTTCACATACAGCTCGAGCTCGCGGTAGACGCTGTACGCGGGGATGCCTTCGTCGGTGCCGGTGATGATCGGCACCCCGGCGTCGTGCGCGGCCTTGATGTTCGCCAGCGTCCGCGCGAGGCGAGCGTGCGACGTCGCGGTATCCGACGGTGATTGGCCGAGCGAGGCGATGCGGTTCTGGAGCATTGGCGCAGGGAGGTGCTGGAGCACAGGCTGGATGTTCTCCATCGGCTCCTGCGCGGACTTGCCGCCGATCTCACCCCACGACGCCGTCGGATCGAAGACGGTTTTCTTCGCGACGAAATGCGCGATCTGTTGCTTCCCTTCCTCCGTCGTGAGATCGCCGCGCACGGGGAAATGGGCCAACTGATCCATCCCCGAGTCGATCGCGGAGTGGAGATCCATCGACGTCGGCACGTGGCCCGTGCACGTCATGCCCTGCTTGTGCGCTTCGGCGCAGATCGCCGCGGTCACATCGGGTGCGAGGGCGAGATAGATCTTGATCATCTCGAACCCCAGCTGATGGTAGCGGCGCACGATCGCGCGCCCCTCGTCAGGCGTCGCTGCACTGAATTCGCCAAAGCCCTGTGGACCCGGTCCATCGATCAACCCCGCGAAGAACAGATTCGGACCTGTCACCTTTCCGGAGCGAATCGCGCTCCGCATCGCGACGAGGAGCGGCCACTCCGCGCCCATGTCGCGCACGGACGTGACGCCGGCGGCGATGTAGGTCGGGATCCATTCGATCTGGTGCAGATGCGCGTGGTTGTCCCAGAGGCCGGGGATGATCGTCTTGCCGGCGACGTCGATTCGGCGCGCGCCCGGCGGGACCGGCGTGCTGACGCTCGGGCCGGCCGCGACGATGCGACCCTTCTCGACCAGGACAGTAGCGTTAGGTATGGCAGGCGCACCGGTCGCGTCCACCAGCGTCGCGCCGACGAGCGCAAGGCTGCCTTCGGCCAAAGGCTTCGTTCTCGACGCAATGTCCAGGAGCTCCGCCATCTGCGCCCGAGTGGCGAGGTCCATCAGCTCATCGCGCAGCGGCAGCAAGGCGGCGCGCACGGTCTTGAAGGACAAGCCACCTCCGCCGCCGGTCGCGAACATCGCGAGGCGCCCGTCGCCATCCAGCCACAGGTAGTTGATGCCCCAGATCACGCCGTCGATCGTGTATCGCGTTAGGTATACGCGATTCGTGCCGGAGCCAACGGTGTCGATGCCGCGCTGTCTGATCGTCACAGGATTCGGATCTCCTGGAACGACCGCGATGGTCCTGGGGCGTCCGTGCGACTGCCAGTAGCGGATGAGTGCGAGATGCTGCGCCGTAGGGAAGTACGATGACACGGCGTACGCCACCGCGGGGATGGTGACGTCGGCGGCCTTGCCGCCCCTCACGACCTTCGCGCGCGCGCCATCGAACTCCACCGAGGCCAACACGGTGCGACTCGAATCGGTGATGCGCACCGTCTCGAAGGTCCTCAACGCGTAGTCATTCCCGGTGGTGAGGGTCAGCTGCGTGTGATTGCGTCGGCCGCGGTCGACGTAGTCATAGTCCGACGTCAACGTCATGCCGCCATCACTTGGCGCGAGCTCGTAATGCTCCCAACCCGCCGGGCGCCCGATATAGAGAATTCTCAACGAATCGACGATCGCGGTGGTGGCGGCCACCGGAGTCGAGTCGCGGCGAACGATGCGGGGCGCGATTGGCGCTGTGGCGAGACCCAAGCTCGCGAGCAGTAAGAAGCGGCGAATCGACATGAGATCTCCACTGGAGCAACGCGGATCTGGCACGGGCAGACGCGGCGTGTCGGAGAAGGTATCGCCCCGCAGCCGTACGGTGAATCCCATCGAGTCGCTGCGGAGCGACTAACACCATCCGAGCAACTGGGAGTGCCCTCGCAGGACCGGCTGACGATCGCCAGCTTTGGCGGGGTCCGACAGTGTCTCGCGAGGAGCAAATGATGTCACTCCTGCATGCAAGCTCTGCGACGGCCCTGCTCGCCGTCGCGTTTTGCGCCGCGCACGTGGCCGAACCCTCGAGCATGGAGGCGCAGATCTATCACCTCGAGGAGATGAACACCGAGCAGATTCGCGCCCTCGATCGCGCCCGCACGGTGATCATCATGCCGGGCGGAATCCTCGAGCAGCACGGCCCGTATCTCCCGAGCTGGTCCGACGCCTATTTCAACCAGCGCCTCGCGTCCGATCTCGGGACCGAAATCGTCAAGCGTCCGGGTTGGAAGGCCGTCTTCTTTCCCGTGATCCCGTTAGGGTCCGGCGGCGCCAACGAGATCGGCGAGAAATGGTACTTTCCCGGCAGCTACACGATTCGCCCAGCGACCCTTCGTGCGGTGTACATGGATCTGGCGACGTCGCTCGGCGAGCAGGGCTTTCGTTGGGTCTTCGTCGTGAACGCGCACGGCAGCCCAACGCACAACGTCGTCCTGGACCAGGCGGGCGACTACTTCCGCGACACGTTTGGTGGACACATGGTCCATGTCACCGGACTGCTCACGTCGGGTGCACCGCTGGATTCGATCGCGGGTAAGGCGCTGGCGTCGGAGGACGGATTCACGGTGCATGCCGGACTCACTGAGCATGCGCAGGTCATGGCGCTACGCCCTGACCTCGTTCCTGCGTCGATCAAGAATGCGCGGACGATCACGGCGAGAGATTTTCCGGACCTCGTGCGCATCGCTCACCAGACCGATTGGCCCGGATACGTCGGCGCGCCGAGACACGCATCGGTTGCACTGGGACAGGCGCTGCTCGCGCGCGAGCTGCGCGGTTCGGTCGAAGCGGCGATGAAGATCCTCGATGGCACCGATGAGCGAACGATGCCGCGCTACAGCAAGATGATCTACACCGTGCCGGGCGTCTCGGCGGTGATGGACTCGTCAGCGAAACACGAGGCCGCGGTCGAGGCGCGGCAGCAGGCATGGCTTGCGCGTCAGCGTCCTTGAGGGCGCCCTCGCCGTTCCATTTTGTCTCACGGAAGGTTCAACGCTCGCACCAATGCCTGGACTCGAGGATGGGTCGCGATAACGCCGTACTTCGGTGCGAACCTGAGATACGTGACTCTGGGATCGCGGACGGCGCAGGCGCGTTCCAGCTGCGCGATTGCGGCCTCGCGATCCCCCAGGTCCAGGAGGACCATTGCCTGTTCGAACGCCGACACGTATTTGCCGTCGCGAGCGCGGACACGGAGACGCTGGCTGTCGATCTCAGCCAGCCCGCGCTGCGCGTTGCGGTATCCCGATTCCCCTCGCGCGGCGGCGACGACCTTCGCCTTCTCGGTATCCCCAGCGATCGTGAATCCCGCACCCATTTCACGGAGGGCGGCGTCGTATCGTCCCCGGCGCGCGAGCGCACCAGCCAACTCCTCGCGCGCGCGCCAATATGTGGAGTCGAGCCGCAATGCCTGGCGCAGCTCGACGATGGCGTCTTCGTCCCTGCCCGCGAGCGTCAACGTGTAGCCAATGGCCCAGTAGTAGTGACGGTACAGTTGGTCCATCTCGCGGGCTCGTCGATACTGGGCCAGCGCCTCCGGGAACCTGCCTAACGATCGAAGGTGGATGGCGTAGAAATTTCGGATATACGCGTCCTCGGGATCGAGCGCGATCGCTCTCCGAAACTCTTCCTCTCCTTCTCTCCAACGGTATTGGTAGAACGAAAGGGTCGCCGCCAACATGGCGTGGCCAAGACCAGACGCAGAGTCGAGCGCCACCGCTTTCTTTGCCGCGGTCTCTGCCTTGGCGAGAGCCTCGTCAGCCGGCATCTGGCCGTACCACGCGAATCCCTGGTAGATCTGGGCTAGTACTGCGAACGCGTCACCGTAGAGCGGATCGAGTTCGATCGCCTCGTTGACGAGTCCTAGCGCCCGAGTGGTCGCCTCGTTGTTGCGCTTCGCGATGTAATACTGCGCCTTCAGCAACAGGAGATAGGCCTCAGGATTAGACGTGGATGGGCGTGCGAGGCTTCCGGGTGGCCGGCGTGGAGTCGCCGGTGTCAAGCTGGCGGCGACGTCCGCGACGATTGCCTGTTCGGTGGAGAGAAGCGCGGTGGGTCGGAACGCGTAGGCGTGGGTGACCGTCGGGGCGCCGCTCGCAACGTGGACGAGATTGGTCTCGATAACGAGCGAATCCGGGGCATAGTGCGCCACTCGCCACGTTAGGCTCGCCCTGGCCCCGGCGGCTCTCGCGACCTCACGGCTTTCCGCTTCACTTCCACGCCGCCTTCGATCGGATACCAACGCGGCGCTGAGACCAGCGGCGCGTGACAGGCGACGGGCCACGCCTCGGGTGATGCCTTCCGCGAGCATGTCGACCGTGCTATCGCCGGTCGCGTTCGTGAGCGGCATCAAAACGAGGGAAGGCGCGGCTGGTGACGCCTCCAGCCTGCGATCGAGCCAGAGTCGCACGACCCCAGCCCCTGTGGCGCTTGCCGCAAGCAGAACGATCGCGAGGAGTGCAACAAGAGGACGTCGTCGCTTCGACCCGATCGGGGAAGCCGCGCTCGGGGCCGTCAGGCGAGTGATCGAACCGACGTCGCGCATGACCACGGGCGACTGACGCCCGCTCGCCTTGCTGGTGCGCACCTCGGATACGAGACGGATGGTCTCCGCTGACGGTTCGGTGCCGTAGTCCTCGATGAGCCGCTCCCGAAACGCAGCATAGGCCTCCAGCGCGCCCGCTCGATCTCCGGCAGCCGCGAGAAGCTGAATCAACCGGCGTTGGGTCGCTTCGTCGTTCGGCGAGAGGAGGACTGCGTGTCGCGCCCACTCCACAGCCGAGACCAGCCGACCGACGACTGCGTCGCGTTCCGCCAACGCACTCGCGGCCCGTGTCGCCTGCTGGCGGCGACGAACGCGCTCGTCATCCAGCCATCGCTCGAGCTCCGGGGCAGCTCCCGCAACGAACACGCCCTCGAGCAGGTCACCGCGGTGCAGCGTGAGCGCTTGCTCCGGATCCCGTGACGCGATCGCCTCGTCGAAGGCAACAGCGTCACACCACAGGTGGTCAGCGGCGACGCCGATCTCTTCCTCGCCACGCTGCGTGAGCACGCCACTGCCGAGTTCATGGCGCAGCCAGCTCAACGCTTGACGCAAGGAAGCGCGTGCTGCTCGTTGATCGCCCTCGGGCCAGAACAGTCCTACCACGGTGTCGCGCCGACGAAAGCGATCACGACCCGCCAACGCCAGGTAGGACAGAAGCGCCAGGCGCTTCGACTGCGTGATCACTGACCGCACTTCGCGACCCCGCGGGTCGCGCACGTCCAACGGCCCGAGGACCAGCAGACGCAAACGGCCGGTCGGACCCGCGGTCACACGCGCCTCCCTTCCAGGTTGCGCATCGGTCACGTCGAAGTGACGTGGGCGGGGCATCGTCGCCAGTACCTACTCTATCCCGCCGGTATCGCCCGGGCTAGAGACCTGAGCCCCTCCGCAGCCGGCAGGGGAAGTGTTGCCGTGCGCTACCGGCCGAATTCGGAGGTCGTGTGGGACTCACGCACCGCACTCTGATGGCAGGAGGGACAGGTCTTCCCCTCACCAGCGCTCCTCACGGCAGGAGCAACTACCGGAGGCTCTCGATGCAGCGCCCAATCCCGCGCCTGTTGGCCATGACCTTCGCTATCGTGGCGTGCTCGGACCGACCCACCGCAACCGGCCCAATCCCTACCTCCCCGAGCGAGAACGCCGTCAAATTCTGGGACGACAACGCCGCCGTCTACTGGAATGGTGTCGCCAACGGCCTCGCTGTGAAGTACGGCAAGAGTCCGTTCGAGACGATCCGCGGCCTCGCCATCGTGTCCGTCGCCGACTACAACGCCGCCGCTGCTGCCGAGAAGGCGGGAACGGGCAGGGTGCACCCATCGGTGCATGCGGCGATGAGTGCTGCATCGGCAGTTGCGCTGACCTACCTCTTCCCGGGTGAAGCGGCCGCGCTCGAAACGCAGTTGGACGAGTACCTGGCTGCGGGTGGTTGGCCTGGCGACCGCAACACCGATGTCTCGTCAGGTGAGGTCATTGGACGTGACATTGCCGCACAAGTCGTAACGCGGGCCCAGGGGGAACAGGTTCTTCGCTCCCTGGACCGGTACGGTGCCGACCGGTCCTGACAAATGGTTCAGCGCCACTCCGCCGGTCGGCGCGATGTGGGGTCAGGCGAAGACCTACTTCCTGCTATCGGGTGACCAGTTCCGTCCGCCGCCGCCACCCGCGTTCGGTTCGCCGGAGTTCCTGGCGCCGCTCGCCGAGGTTCGGCGGATCGCCGACACGCGCACCACGGAGCAGGACCGCGTCGCGAAGTTCTGGGCCGCCAACGGGCCCGGTTACTATTACGGGCAGGCAACGACGCTGGCGGTGAAGTACCGCCGTACCGAGCGCGAGACTGCCGACCTGGCGCTCATGAACATGACGGCGTTCGATTGCGTCGTTGCCTCGCACGACACGAAGTTCTTCTACTGGCTGCTCCGCCCCATCATGGCCGATCCGCTTATCAAGCTTGCGATTCCGATGCCGAACTTCCCCTCCTACGCATCGAACCACGCGGTGATCTCGGCCGGCATGATGAGAGTGCTTGGCACGAGCTTCCCACCCGAGGCGGAACGGCTCGACTCGCTGGCTGAGGAAGCCGCGCTCTCCCGGATCTACGCGGGCATTCACTACCGCTTCGACTCCGACAACGACGAAGCTTATCGCGTCTCGGCCATCCTAGGGCGGACGATCGGTCGCTACGCACTGAACCACGACGCGGTGGGCCACAACGCGTTCGCGCGCAGATAGCAGCGCGGAGTCCCGGGACTTCGGCACCGAAGCATGAGGGCCCGGCCGCCCTCGCCGCCATTTAGGTCTCACAGTCACCAGGCACAGCCGTCAGGTGCTTGACTCAGCGACGGGCTCTAACATAGACTGTCTATGTCAGAGCCGTCGCTATGAGCGATCCAATCCCACCAGGCACGTTGGACATGCTGATCCTTCAGACGCTCGCGCGTCTCGAGGAGCTGCATGGGTTTGAGATCGCCGACGCCATTCAAGGCGCGTCGGCGGGTGTGCTCCAGGTGGAAGAAGGCTCCCTGTACCCCGCCCTGCAGCGCATGCTCATGAAGGGATGGCTGTCGGCGGAGTGGGGGAAGACCCGCGACAACCGCCGCGCGCGCTACTACCGCCTAACG
>Ga0068862_100005069_pt1 | contig 11084 bp, 7 predicted proteins | sample KBSSwiS52_FD_66598 | JGI IMG/M metagenome (GOLD analysis project Ga0068862, IMG submission 66598) | Switchgrass rhizosphere microbial communities from Kellogg Biological Station, Michigan, USA - KBS Switchgrass S5-2 | ecosystem: Host-associated > Plants > Roots > Rhizosphere > Soil ... | reverse complement strand
CCGGCGGGCGAAGAGGATTGGACCGCGGCCATCCTGAACCGCCCGCTGACCACCGGCGACAAATTGTGGACCGAGTCGGGATCGCGCGCGGAAATCCAGGTCGGCCCCGCCGCCGTGCGGATGGACAGCGACACGGGTCTGTCCTTCCTGAACGTCGACGACGACACGATCCAGATGCGCATGACAGCCGGCGTCATGAGCGTCAGTGTCCACTGGCTGGAGGGCAACGACCACATCGAGGTCGACACGCCGAATGTCGCGGTGACTCTGCTGCGTCCCGGCACCTATCGTGTCGAGGTCGACGACCGCGGCGACACCACCGTGCTCAAGATCAGCGAAGGCGAGGCCGAAGCCAACGCGCCCGGCAACGACGTCATCGTGCACAACCAGCAGGTCGTCACGTTCAGGGGCTACGATCAACTCTCGGCGCAGTTCGGTACGCTGGGCGCGCCGGATGAATTCGATGCGTGGAGCCTGGAGCGCGACCGGCGCTCCGACCGCATGGCGTCCTCGCGCACCTCCGAATACGTGTCGCCCGACGTCACGGGTTACGAAGATCTCGAGGATAACGGCACCTGGAGTTCCGAGGCCGAATACGGCTACGTCTGGACGCCGACGCATGTCGTGGCGGGCTGGGCTCCCTACCAGTTCGGACGATGGGTGTGGGTCTCGCCCTGGGGCTGGACCTGGATCGACGATTCGCCGTGGGGCTACGCCCCCTTTCACTATGGCCGCTGGGCCAGCATCCGCAATCGCTGGTGCTGGGTGCCGGGGCCGCGAGCGGTGCGCGCGGTGTACGCGCCCGCGCTCGTGGGCTGGGTCGGCTCACCCGGCAGCGTGAATGTGTCGCTGGGCGGCGGTGGCCTCGCCTGGTTCCCGCTGGCACCGCGTGAAGTCTACGTGCCGGCGCGCCGCTACAGCCCACGCTACGTCGAGCGCGTGAACGTCACAAATACGTACGTGAGCCGCGCGCACATCAAGGACGTCATCGGGAATGTCGTCCACGACGTGAACTATCGCAATCGAGCGGTCCCCGGTGCCGTGACGGTCGTGTCGCGCAATGCGTTCACCAACTCGGAGCGCGTCGATCGCAATCGTGTTCGCGTCACCCAGGAAGAGATCCTGCGCTCGCGCGTCAGCGCGTCGGCGCCGCAAATCGCGCCGGTACGCGAGAGTCGTCTCGGCGGCACGCGCACCTACGTGCGGCCGCCACCCCAGGCCATCGCGGAGCGCCAGGTCATCGTGAAGCGCAATCCGCCGGCGGCCGATGCGCGGTTCGTGCGAACGCCCGATCGGCGCACGGACCTGTCGCGAGGCGTGCGCGAGGCGGTCGAACAGACGTCGCGTCCGGCTCCGGCGCGAACGGATCGCCCGCCGCCGCGCGACCCCCAAACTTGGCGCGATGCGCAGCTCCAGCAGCGCCGCCAGCAGCAGGATGCGCAGCGTGAGCAGCAGGAGTCGCGCGATCAGCAAGTTCGTGAACAGCAGGCGCGCGACCAGCAAGCCTGGCGCGAGGCGCAATTCCAGCAGCGCCGCCAGCAGGAAGATGCGCAGCGCGCACAGCAGGAGTCGCGCGATCAGCAGCGCAACATCCGCGAGAGTGTGCAGCAGCAGGTGGAGCGTCATCAGCGCCAGGAAGTCGAACGGCGCGAAGTCCAACAGCGTTCGGTTCCGCAACCGCCCCCGCGGCAAGATCGCGCGTCACCTCCTCCTCCACAGCCCGCGCAGGCGCCGCGCGCGGAGCAGCCGCGCCCCGAGGCTCCGCGCGGAGATCGAAACTCGCGGAACTGGGAACCGAAATCGCAGTCCCCGAAGAAGGACAACGACCAGAGGGACCGGAATTAGGGCGCGGGCGTCGTCCGACCGATGCGGTTGCTGGTAAGGCCCTTGAGCGAAGGCGTGAGCGAGCGCCAGCTCCCCCAGCCACCCGTAAGGCTTCGTTCCACCGGTCCAAGGTGCGAATAAACGCGATCCTGGACGAGCACGACGAGTGCGTCGTAGCTGTCCAGCGCCAGGTGCACCTCGGACTTGTAGGCCGGCGAATTGACGGGCTCGAACTGCGCGGCCTTGAAGTGCAGCATCAGCGGCTCGAACAGCCTTTGAAGTTCGTCTGAAGCGGTTTCCGGCACGCGGGGCACGGACTTGGTCTGCGGCGCCGTCGCCATGTGCAGGATGACGTCGTCGAGATCCTTGTAAGTCTCGAGAGCCATGCGCACGCGGGTGTAGGAACCCAGAACACCGTTTGCGCTTTCCAGCTGCGCGAGGTCACGTCTCAACGCGTCGAGATTCGCGGCCGCGGAGGCGTCGTGGTGGTCGTGTCTGCCTTCGATGCCCATGCTCCCGACATTGTTCGGTTTCTCGGGCATGTAGTTGGTGAGCAGCGTGAGCTCGTGATCCAGCAACGACAGCTCGTGCTGTTTCTGGTTGAGTATCGATTGATAGAGCACCCGATAGCTGGCGCTCTCTTCCGTAGTCAGTTGCTCGCCGCGTTCGACCTTCTCGAAGAGCGCAAGGTTCGCCTCGCGAACTTTCTTGCCGAGGGCGTGGTGCGGCGTGTCGATCGCGGCCTTTTCGTTGAGCAGATCGACCTTCGCGGTGATCTCGGCAGGCGTCAGCTTGGGCGGATTGAACGGGAACAGGAGCGCGACAAAGGCGAGGACGAGCAACGCTGCCCCCCACCCCAGGACCCGCTTTATCCATTTCATTTGTACTTAAGGTACCGGTGCGGCGGGCTGCAATCAACGATCAGGCGGTTTATGAACCCGGGAACAGCCGCCATTCGAATCGTTCGCGGAAGTCTTCGAAACATGTCCCGCAGACCCAGCGGTACTCATCTTCGGTGCAGTAGCCCTCGGTGAGTATGTCCACGCCAGCAGAACTCACAGTGGTCGTGTTCGTCTGGGTCGTTCATGTGTGCGACCACCTGCAAATGGAAGTGCGAGCCGAAGGATCTCGCTTCCCGGCTAACAATCCCATACCATGCGCGCGTTTGACTGACGGCACGGATGCCCCCGTGAATAACAACATCAATGAATGGGGGATAAGAAATGAATACCGAAAAGATCGTCGGAATCGTAGGCGTTTTGGTCGCAATCGTCGGCGCGTTCGTCGCGATTCCACAGATGGCCACGATTCTTCTCGTCGCAGGTCTCATCGTTGGAATCTTCGTGATCGGGGATCACCACGTGCGCGTCATGGTGACGGCACTGGTGCTTACCGGCCTGGCCCACACCTTCGACGCGGTTCCTGCGGCGGGCACGTACATCGCGGCGATACTGGCAAACATCGGTGTGCTCGTGGTCGGAGTCTCCGTGATGATCATCCTGAGGAATATCTACACGCGGCTGAAGCCCTGAACGCAAGCAGGACGCAAATGGAGGGGGCCCCGCATCTCACGATGCGGGGCCTTCGTCTGCAGGCGTACAAGGTACCGATGAACGATTGGTTAGAGGCTATTTCGGCGAGCGGCGCACTTTCGACCGATGCTGCAGAGGAGTTGGAGCACCGTGGCTTCACTGTTATCCGCGATGTGTTACCGCCCACGCGCCTCGAGCGATTGCGCCATGCGTACGATGCCGCCATGTCATCGGCATCGGGTGCTGAACTCAAGATCGGCAGCACGACGACGCGCTTGGGCGATTTCATAAATCAAGGGGAAGAAATCGACGCGCTCTATACGTTCCCACCGTTGCTGGATGCCTGCCGCCGAATCATCGGCCGACCGTTCAAGCTCAGTTCGCTACACGCGCGAACGCTCCGGCCGCGTTCGCTCAACGGAAAACTGCATGTCGACGTGCGACGTGACTCGGCTGATTGGCCTCTCGCCGGATTCATCTTGATGGTGGATGATTTTCGGCCGGAGAACGGTGCAACCCGCTTCGTGCCCGGATCACACAAATGGCGGGTTCCTCCGGAAACTCATCTCTCCGAGGTGCAGGCCTGTGGTATTGCCGGCTCACTGATCATCTTCAACGGATCCACGTGGCATGACCACGCCATGAATACATCGGACGCACCGCGCAGGTCGCTCCAGGGTGCATTCATTCCGCGCGATGGAAAGGGTGACGACTTTGGCGCGCGTCTCCGACCGGAAACTCGCGCGCGGCTTACCTCGCTGGCGCAGTACGTACTCGCAATCTGACTGGTGGCGCGCCCGGAGAGATTGTTCGCCGCGGACCGCGGCGAATCCTTCGCTTCGCGAAGGACCAAACGCACGGACGCGCGTTTGTCCAACTCGGGGTGACTGGAGAAGCTTGATCGAGCGTCGTGCCCGAGTTGTCGAACTCACCGACCACACCAAGTGATGCTCCAGAGGTCCGAAGTTCGTCAGGGGCAAGCCCCGAATTGAAACGAAAAAGGGGTCGACCGAAGACGGTCGACCCCCTTTTCGTTTCAATATGGCGCGCCCGGAGAGATTCGAACTCCCGACCACCTGGTTCGTAGCCAGGTACTCTATCCAGCTGAGCTACGGGCGCGTGGCTCGGATTTTGAGGGCGCGCATCGTATCACAATGGATTTTCCGGTCGCGACCAAAGATAAGTCCTGTCTCATCAATGAGTTACGCTGTGTGCCGGGCACTCCCTGTCAGCCCTCCTCCGTCCGCGTCCATTGCCGCCACCACCCATTCCTGGCCCGGCTCTAATCACGGTCCACGCCAGTAGTTAGACAATACTCCGGCACGGAACTTGTAGCGCCAATTGTTACAGGTCGGAACCCACTGACATGCGGATTGTCAGGGTTGCCCGGGTTGCTTGGTTCACTGGCCGGGTGTTAGATCGAAATCCATGCAGGCCCTCAAAACCGCTCTCGAGGAGAGCGAGAAGCGGTTTCGCGCATTCGTCAGCGCCACATCGGACGTGGTCTATCGCATGAGCCCGGACTGGAGCGAGATGCGCCACCTGGTCGGGCAGGACTTCATCGCCGACACCACTGACCCGAGCCGCAGCTGGCTCGAGAAGTACATTCATCCCGACGACCAGCCGCTGGTCCTGGAAACCATCCGGCAGGCCATCCGCACGAAGAGCGTCTTCCAGCTCGAGCACCGCGTGATCCGGGTCGACGGCACGCTCGGCTGGACCTTTTCGCGCGCCATCCCGCTGATGAACGACCAGGGCGAGATCGTCGAATGGTTCGGGGCGGCCAGCGACGTCACCAATCGCCGTCTGACAGAGGAAAAGCTCCAGGCTCAACTGACGCGCCTCAGCCTGCTGGATGCGATCACGCGCGCCATCGCCGAACGCCAGGACGTGCAGAGCATTTTCCAGGTCGTCATCCGGACCCTGGAACAGCAGCTGCCGGTGGATTTCGCCGCGATCTGCCTGCATGACCGCGCGGCGAAGCGGCTGACGGTCACGCGCGTCGGCGCAAAGAACGCGATGCTCGCCAAGGCGCTCGGTCTGCCCGAGCACGCCCACGTCGCCGTCGAGGGTAGCGGCCTGGATCGCTGCATGCGCGGCGAACTGGTGTACGAGCCGGACATCTCGCAGACGCGCTCGCCCCTGGCCGCGCAACTGCTGCAGGGCGGCCTCGAGGCCGTGGTGATCTCGCCGCTCAGCTTCGACGGCAGGGTTTTCGGTGTTCTGGTGGCCGCACGCGCCAGCGCAAACTCGTTCTCCAGCGGCGATTGCGAGTTCCTGCGCCAGCTCAGCGAGCACCTGTCGCTCGCCACTCACCAGGCGCAGCTGCACAGCTCGCTGCAGACGGCATACGAGGACCTGCGCCAGTCGCAGCAGAGCGTGATGCAGCAGGAGCGCCTGCGCGCCCTCGGGCAGCTGGCAAGCGGCATCGCCCACGACATCAACAACGCGCTGTCACCAGCCGCGTTGTACACGCAGGCCCTGCTGGAGCGCGAAGTCTCGCTGAGCCAGGAGGCGCGTGACCGGCTGGTGATCGTCAATCGCGCCATCGACGATGTCGGCGCCACCGTCGCGCGCATGCGCACCTTCTACCGGCCGCGCGACGTCGAGCTGACGTTGTCGCCGATCGATCTCAATCAGCTGCTGCAGCAGGTGGCCGAGCTCACGCGCGCACGCTGGCGCGACATGGCGCAGCAGCACGGCACCGTCATCGAGCTCCAGGGTGAATATGCGCCGCAACTGCCGGCGGTGATGGGCGCCGAGAGCGAGATCCGCGATGCCTTGACCAATCTGGTGCTGAATGCCGTGGACGCGATGCCGGGCGGCGGCACGCTGACGCTGCGCACGCGCGTGAAGGAGACGCGCGTGTCGGCGAACGAGGCGACCAGGTCCGTCATCGTCGAGGTGCGCGACACGGGCACGGGCATGACGGAAGCGGTCCGCAACCGCTGCCTCGAACCCTTCTTCACCACCAAGGGCGAACGCGGTACGGGCCTGGGACTCGCCATGGTCTACGGCATGGCGCAGCGTCACAGCGCCGATCTCGAGATCGACAGTGAGCCCGGGCGCGGCACCACGATGCGCATCGCATTCCAGGTGACCGCCATCACCGCGAGTGAGCCCCGGAGCCCCGATGCCGCCGCAATGGGACCCCTGCGCCTGCTGCTGATCGATGACGACCCGCTGCTGCTTCAGTCCCTGCAGGACGTGCTCAGCATGGACGGGCACCAGGTGACCGCGGCCGACGGTGGGCAGCGCGGCATCGACGAGTACTTCGCGGCGCGCGCGCGCGGCGAACCGTTTGCCGTCGTCGTGACGGATCTCGGCATGCCGAAAGTGGACGGACGCACGGTCGCCGCCGCCATCAAGTCGGCGTCACCCGAAACACCCGTCGTGCTGCTCACCGGCTGGGGACAACGCCTGCGCGACGAAGCCCAGCTTCCGGAAAACGTCGATCGCGTACTCAGCAAACCGCCACGGGTCTCGGAGCTGCGCTCCACGCTCGTCTTGTTAGGCGCCAACCTGAAGCCGCGGAACTAGCGCTTCTTGCTGAAGGAGCGCGTCTCCCAGATCGCGACGACGATCAGCACCACGGTGGTGGCGCCACCGAGCATGAGTGGCGTCATCCACATCGCCGCGGGCGCCAGCAGCGCCAGTAATCCCAGGCCCACCAGGTGCGAAAGCGGATAGTACGTGTGACTGGCGCGCTTGAAGAACACGTTGCCTCCCACGTACAGCGTCGGTCCACCTAACAACACCAGTGCGTCGGCCATGCCGACGTGCCCGCCCGTGTGTGCGATGGTGATTTCGTCCGCGACCGCGCACACCACGATGCCCGCCACGATGGGGATGTGGAAATACGTGTAGACGGTGCGTCCCACGCGGCCGGGATCCGCCGCGCTCGCGAACTGCCGGCTGCCGCGCTCGGCACCGATGTTGAAATAGATCCACCACATCGCGATCGTGCCGAGGAACGCCACCATGAATGCGCTCACCTCGGACGTGGTCGCGGGCAACGATGCGGCCGTCGCGCCGGTGACCAGGATGGATTCACCCAGCGCGATGATGACGAACAGCGCGCAGCGCTCGGCCATGTGGGCGCCGTCGATTTTCCAGTCCGTGGTGCTCGCACGCCCCAGCGCGGGCACGTAGAAGTTGGCGAGCGGCGCCAGGCACTCGAGAATCAGCGCAATCAGCCAGGTGGCGATCTGCACCGACCCGCCCGCGCAACCACCCCAGATCCAGAACACGCCTCCCGCGATCTGCCAGCAGAGGACACGCTGGAAATTTCGGTGATTCAGGTGATCGCGCCCATGCATCGCGTGTATCGTGAACAGCGAGCGCGTGACCTGGCTGGCCACATAGGCGCAGGCAAACAACAATGCCTCGTGTCCAAATGCATTCGGAATGGAAGCCGACAAAAGCAGTCCGCCAAGCATGAGTGTGAACAGCAACACGCGCGTCGCCGGCTTGTCGGGATCCACCCAGTTGGTGAACCAGCAGGTGTACATCCACACCCACCACACCGCGATCAGCAGGAACAGCGTCTGCAGCGCACCGGCGAGACTCAGGTGCGCGGCCAGCGAGTGCGACAACTGGGTCACCGCGAAGACGAACACCAGGTCGAAGAACAGCTCGACGTAGGTAACCCGCGCGTGCGAATCGCGCGAACGCAACAATGAGGTACGGGTGGGCACGTCGCGGCTCCGGGATCTCCCTGATATCGCGCGGCAGTCTGCCAGAAGAACATGGTCCGGGTGTTGACTCTGGACCATGGTCCATACTTTAGGATGTCTTCCCGAGGAGAACCGCATGGACCAGATGGGAATCGGTACGATCGCCAAACGCGCCGGCGTGAGCATCGACACCATTCGTTATTACGAGAGGAACCGGCTGCTGGCGCCCGCCACCCGGCTGGCCTCGGGCTATCGGCGCTACGACGAACTGCAGCTGGCAAGGCTGCGGTTCATCCGCCGTGCCCAGGAGCTCGGGTTCACCCTGAACGACGTGCGCGAATTGCTCAATTTGTCGCGCCAGCGCGATGTCGCACGCGTCAAGCGCGCGGCCGAAAGCAAGCTCGCCGACGTCGAACAACGCATTGCCTCACTCGATCGAGTGCGTCGCGGACTTTCCACGTTGATCGACGCCTGCCCGGGGCATGGCCGTGCACACGACTGTCCCATCCTGAAGGCGCTGGGCGGAGACGCACTGGAATGAATCACGAGCACGCGCATCACCACGCGAAAGGCAAGGCGATCGCTCCAGCCGCCCCGCCCGCCGTACAAGCGGAAGCCGCTCTTTACACCTGCCCGATGCATCCGCAGATCCGGCAGCCGAACCCAGGCTCCTGCCCGATCTGCGGCATGGCACTCGAACCCGTCATGCCGACCGAGGCCGAAGATGACGCGGCACTGAGGCGTGTGCGCCGCCGGTTCTGGATCGCGACCGCACTTGCCACGCCGGTGGTGCTGCTGGCGATGCTGCCGCACCTGTGGGACCTGCACCTGTCTCCTTCGGCAAATTCAACGCTGCGTCATGCGCAATGGCTGCTGAGCGCCCCCGTCTTGTGGACCGGCGCGGACTACTTCCGGCGCGGCTGGCATGGCGTGGTCAATCGCACGCCCAACATGTACACACTGATCGGCCTCGGCGTCGCGGTCGCATTCGCCTATAGCCTGTTTGCAACCTTCCTGCCGGAATTCTTCCCGCTGGCCATGCGCGATGTGCACGGCATGGTGGGCGTGTACTTCGAGGTTGCCGCCGCCATCATCGCACTGGTTTTGTTAGGCGAGTGGCTGGAACTCGCGGCGCGCGGCCGCACCAGTCTCGCCATCCGCCGCCTGCTGGGGCTCGCGCCCAAGACCGCGCGCCGCGTGCGCGCCGACGGGTTCGAAGAGGACGTGCCGATCGGGACCATCGTCATGGGCGACCGGGTGCGCATCCGCCCGGGCGAGAAAGTGCCGGTGGATGGCCGAATCGTCGAAGGCGCTACCAGTCTCGATGAGTCGATGCTTACCGGCGAACCCCTGCCGGTAGAGAAGGGCCCGGGTGCGCGCGTCATCGGCGCGACCGTCAACCAGACAGGCTCCGTGTTGGTGGTCGCCGAGCGCGTCGGCGCCGACAGCGTGTTGTCGCAAATCGTCATGCTGGTCTCGCAGGCACAGCGCAGCCGCGCGCCTCTGCAGCGCCTGGCTGACCGCGTGTCCGCATGGTTCGTACCGGCCGTGATCCTGGCCGCGATCGCCACTTTCTTCGCGTGGTGGCTGGTGGGACCCGAGCCGCGCCTCGGGTACGCATTGGTGAACGCGGTTGCGGTGCTGATCATTGCCTGTCCGTGTGCGCTCGGCCTCGCGACGCCAATTTCCATCATGGTGGCGAGCGGGCGTGGCGCCGAGCTCGGCGTGTTGTTCCGCGACGCACAGGCGATCGAAGCGCTGCGCGAGATCGATACGCTGGTGATCGACAAGACCGGCACGCTCACGCTCGGGCGACCAGAGCTCGATCGCGTGCTGGTCACCGGCCCGTGGACGGAGGATGAATTGCTGCGTATCGCCGCCGGACTCGAGAAATCAAGCGAACATCCGCTGGCACGCGCCGTCGTTTCCGCCGCGGAAGCGCGCGGCCTCGCGGCGCTGGCTGTCGAGAACTTCCAGTCGGTCACCGGCAAGGGCGTCACGGGCCGGATGGGCACGCGCAAGGTGTCACTCGGCAACGCCGTGCTGATGCGCGACGTCGGCGCTTCGCTCGAGCCACTCGCGGCCCAAGCCGAGAGTCTGCGCGGCGAAGGCCGCACCGTGATGTTCATTGCCGTGGAAGGCGTGCTTGCCGGCGGGATTGCCGTCGGGGATCCGATCAAGACCAGCACGCCCGGCGCGCTCGCGGCGCTGCGCGACGACGGCCTGCGCATCGTCATGCTGACTGGCGACGCGCGCGCGACCGCGCAGTCCGTGGCGAAACGTCTTGGTATCCAGGAGGTCATCGCCGAGGTGCAGCCGGCCGACAAGTCACAGGTGATCGGCCGCCTGCAGTCCGAAGGGCGCCGTGTCGCGATGGTGGGCGACGGCATCAACGACGCGCCGGCGCTGGCGCGTGCCGATGTGGGCATCGCAATGGGCACCGGCACCGATATCGCCATGGAAAGCGCCACGGTCACGCTGGTGTCGGGCGACCTCTCGGGGATCGTGAAGGCGCGCCGGCTGAGCCGCGCCACGGTGAGTAACATCCGCCAGAATCTCGGCTTCGCATTCGGCTACAACGCGCTCGGCATCCCGATCGCAGCCGGCGTGCTGTACCCGTTCACCGGCCACCTGCTCTCGCCCATCATCGCCGCGCTGGCCATGAGCCTGTCTTCGATATCCGTCATCACCAATGCGTTGCGACTGCGGGGAAAATGAACTCATGCTGACGCGCCGCACGTTTGTCACGGGTGCTTCCGCGGGAGCGTTGTGGTCGTTCGCCGGCCGCGGCGCCATCGCCGCCGCGGGCTCGGCACGCGAACTCGCCGGCCCTCATTTCGACCTCACTGTCGACTATCTGCCCGTGAACTACACGGGCAGTGCGCGCAACGCGGTCGCGATCAACGGCCAGGTGCCGGCGCCGACCCTGCGCATGCGCCAGGGTGATGAGGTCAGCATCCGCGTCACCAATCGCCTGCGCGAGCAGACGTCGATTCACTGGCACGGCTTCATCGTGCCCGCGGACATGGACGGCGTGCCCGGACTGTCATTC
>Ga0068862_100005067_pt1 | contig 11085 bp, 6 predicted proteins | sample KBSSwiS52_FD_66598 | JGI IMG/M metagenome (GOLD analysis project Ga0068862, IMG submission 66598) | Switchgrass rhizosphere microbial communities from Kellogg Biological Station, Michigan, USA - KBS Switchgrass S5-2 | ecosystem: Host-associated > Plants > Roots > Rhizosphere > Soil ... | reverse complement strand
TAGCAAATCAGGCAGGTGTGTGGCAAGTTTTGAAGGGTTTTGGTACCATGTTTGGGCATCAGATCGCGTTATCCATTATTCACGTTAATTTAAATGGACAGAGACACAAAGAATATTTTCTCAGTGTCTCTGCCGAATTGTCGATAGTCTATTTTGTGGATAGTGTTGTTCTACGCTTACACCTGTTCGAACCGTTCCACCGGGACGACAAAAAGGGTGGCTCGTTTCTCCCCGGAAGGGAGAGGGGTCAATTTTTTACGGATTATATCCAGCGCGCCCTCCACGCGTTCATCGCGCATGCCGATCAAAAATGTGACGACGCCGCTGCGGAGAAATCCACCCGTCGAGGCAACCCGCGTCACCCGATATTTCTCAGACGTGAGAGCTTGTGTGATTTCGTCTGCGTCATGATCCTTGACGATGAGGATAACCATTTTCATAAGGCAGGCTCCTGGCAGTCCACTTGCGGCTAAATTTCCTCGAAATGTTCAACGGGCAACGCAAAAACGGTCGCGCCACCGACGGTCACCGGGACCGGTGTTGGCATGGGCAGGGGCGACCCTTCGAGCGGAAGGGTGAGATATTCGATGCGTTGTCGGCATGACTCTTCCAAAGCCTTGAGCGCATCCTCCTCCCGACCTTGCTGCAACCCCACCAACAGCGTTGTATTGCGGCGCCCCAGGAACCCCCCCGCGCTGGAAAGACGTACGACCGGAAGGCGCAATTGCTCAAGCGCCCGCGCAGCCAGGTCCTGATCCTGTTCCTGTACCACCGCGAACAACAGAAGATGAATTGAATTTTCCATAGGTACCTTCATCTTATCAGAAGTTTTTCCCGAATTCAACTGTCCTTTGGCACTTCGGGCCAGGACAAATTCTCCTGCATGAGGGCCGAGTCCACTTCATCGAGGAGCATGGAATAACTTGATTCAGAGATGACCCCATCTCGCAGCAGGCCTCTCAGTGCACTTCGTTGCGCGCGCAAAGCTTCCCGCCGGGCCGTGTCGAGTTCTTCCGCCTCCACAGCCGGGTCGGAGATCATCACTTCGCGGATGGCATCCACCAGCGCATCATTCTGCTTCTGGATGAGCGGAGAAAGTCGCTGCCAGGTATGTTCGGAGAGCAGTCCATGCTGGGTCATGCGACGCAGGTAATCATGGGCAGCGCGTCCTGCAACAAAGCGGGCGTGACGAAGCTCGTACTCCTCCTGATATTCCGAGCGCTGGACGAGTTTCAGCCACTCCACAAGCCAATCGGTGGAAGAACCCTGGGCAAGCAGGGTGAACAACACCACTCCGAAGGCCATGGCTTGCAAACTCTCACGCGTGGAGGCAAGCGGTCCCGTTTCCGGAAGGCTGAGCGCCAGCGCCAGGGTGATCGCGCCGCGCAGCCCGCCCCAGAATAAAACATGTTTCCACTTTCGAGGAAGCTCTCTGCCAAAGAACGAAAACCCATAAATACTGACCGCCCGTGCGGCCAGGGCAGCCAGGATCGCCCAAATGATCGCCTGCCAGTTGGCAATCATCACATCCAGGTTGAAGGTCAGACCGATCAGCAGGAAGATAAAGGAATTGGCGATGAACGCCGCGTATTCCCAAAAGTTGAAGACAACCAGGCGCGTGGTGGCAGACATTCCGCTGGGTCCGGCGTTGCCATTGATGATCCCGGCGGCCGCAACCGCCAATACGCCGCTCACATGGAAGTATTCCGCCACGAGATACGAGCCAAAGGCCAGAACGGTCGTCAAGGTGGTTTCGACCAGCGGATCCTGAATGCGTCCGATCATTTGCGACACCAGCATTCCCAATGTGATCCCGATCAATACGCCTCCCCCCGACACGGCGATGAAATCACGCACGCCGCCGGCAAAGCTAAATTTTCCGGCGAGGGCAATGGAGACCATTAGGTTGAACATCACGATGGCTGTCCCATCGTTGAACAAACTTTCGCCTTCAAGCAGAACCTGTAATCTGCGGGGAACACCTAGCCTGCGAAATAAAGCCACGACTGCAACGGGATCTGTTGCCGAAACAAGCGCACCAAAAACCAGCGCGGCCTGGATCGTTAATCCTGTGCCCCATGCCACGACTCCTCCAACCATTAAGGTAGTCAGGATCACGCCCGGGATGGCAAATATCAGGATCAGCCAGAAGTCACGCCGTAAATCCTCCCAACGGAGATGGAAGGCGGCTTCAAAGATCAGGGGTGGCACCAGCAAAGCCAGGATGATCTGCGGCGACACCTTGATCTCATTGGCGCTCAGCAGACTCAGGGAAAGACCGATCAATACCAGACCCACTGTATATGGAATCCGCAAGCGCCGCGCCACCACCGCCACGACAGAAGCAATCAATAAGAGGATGACTGTGATCTCCTCGATAAATACAATGTCAATGCCAGTCATCGTTATTCATGACCCTATCTATTTTCCATTAGACTTCAAACTCACTTTGAGGTAACAGTCCCGATCGTTCCAGATATTCGGGCAATTCAATCATGGGAGGCCGATCCAATTCTGCGATTTCTTCCACGTCCAGCATGAAACTATCCTGTTCATAGCGGATCAACTTCATAGACCTGTTGACATTCTCCAGGATGCTTTGTCCATAACGGGATTCCAGTTTGCGGATCACCGCCTGAATGATGGCAAAGGACATTTTGCTCAAGGCTTCCAGCGGCTGGTTGTGATGAATACGTTCCTGCAAGTCCACCTGGGCAATGGAACTCAATCCAAACTTTTCCAACATATCGATCAACAGGCCAATCTCCACACCGTAGCCGGAGAAAAAACTAAACTTTTCCAGTGCAGTCCGGAGTCCGCCATATTCGCCGGAGAGGGGCTGAATGACACCGGACAGCTCCGGGTAGAAAAGATTGAGAAGTGGACGAGCGGTCAGTTCGGTGACCCTGCCCCCGCCGCCAGCCTGAATCTTGTCTCCCACCTTCAAGGGACGCCGATAAAACCCTTTGACGAATTGAATATCCGGCCGCAACAGCAACGGACCGATCAAGCCATAGGCAAAACGCGGATGAATGTTGACGATATCGGTATCCAGCCAGATCACAATATCTCCATGCGTGCAATAGAGACTCTTCCAGAGCGCCTCGCCTTTGCCGCGCCGGGAACCGTATCTCGGCAGGACCTCCTGATGGATATAAACCGGTACACCCAAACTTTGCGCAATTTCCCGGGTCCGGTCCTGAGAATTGGAATCGATCAAAACGATCTCGTCCAGCAATGGAACATCCAGAAGAAGAGATTGCTGTATGGTTTCGATCACATGCCCAACCGTCTTTTCTTCGTTGAGCGAGGGAAGTGCCAGGCTGATGGAAAGCCCGCGTTCGCGCTTCAGGTTCAATAGATAATCCAGATCCTGGAATTCATCGGCGTGGAATGTGTTTTCTGCAAACCATTTATCCACCAGGACAGAGATGGCGGCGTGCCCAGACTCTTCGCTTTCGGGACTAAAATGAAAATGTCGTTTCGTTTTCACCACGATCACGCCGCAGGGGCTCTCAGCCATGATCCGCTCTGCCAGAGGCCCAATGGAGGTGACTTCGTCTGTGGAACGGGCACTGGCACCCATCACAATCAGATCATACTGGGAAGCGGCTTCAAACATCACCTTGGCAGGGTTGTCTGTTGGAATACCCTGTTTCTTGATTTCGGGAAGATTCTTCAAGACACGCTCCATACCCCGAAACGCGGCATCCTGCTTCATATCCGAATTGGTGGGAACCATATGTAAGGTCGTCACCTCCAGCGGACGGAAACGCCGCATGGATAAGGCGGTGCGTAGCGCCAGTTCTGCATACGGACCACCGCGAATGGGAACCAGAACACTCTTGAAGGTTTCTGACACATTTGAGTTAACAATCGCAATGTCACACGGAGGATGAGTCAGCACCTCGACCGGCGTCGTCCTGAGGGTTTCAAACTGGCAGGGATATTCCAGCACCAAAAGATCGGGGCCCTCTTTTTCGATGACTTTTGCGAGTTCCTCCCACGGCTGATGAGTCGCATGGACTTCCGTCCAGCGCTGGATATGTTTTTGATCGGAAAGGTTGCGCAACGTCTGGCGGACTTCCTGAGCACGCACCGCTCCCGCGCTGAGTGATTCACCTTCCGGGATATAGATCAGGCCGACCAACATGACATTCTCCTCGCCGGCGATGGCACGCGCCGCGGCGATTGCGGCAGTCTGCTCACAACCCTGCATGACCGGTACAAGCACCTTCTTGAAAAATCGATTTCGTAACGGGTTCTTCACAAAACCTCCAGTTGTTCACCCCATGAAAAACGGCGCAATGTGTCGCGTGTAGATACCTTCCCAAGTATATTGTCCGCGCACCTTCGTGCGCATTGAAAATAAAGTTGTTGAGGAAAGATAGTGAGCAATCGTGCCTGCAATCTTTTCAGGATCTTCATCGGGTGAAAAATAATTGACATAAGAACCACCGAGACTTCGCAACGGCGGAATATCCGAACAAAAAATCGGCAGGTTGGCCAGCCCCGCTTCCAAAATGGGAATGCCAAACCCTTCCTCCAGGGAAGGCAGGAACAAGGCATCCGCCAGATGATAAAAATCTGAGATGACTTCATCAGGAATGAAACCGCTCGTGAGTTCAGCAAGAAAATGGACGACCGACTCCAACCCCAATTCTGTGCGCAACGCCGTCAGCTTCTCAAAGTATTTCACGTTGGCAGGGTTGTGAGGTCCAAGCGGCCCGGTGACGACCAGCTTTGTGTCAGGCAAAAGACGGATCAAGTGAGCGCAGACCCGCAAGGCCAATTCAATATTTTTTCTGGGCGTAAGGCGTACCGGCAGAAGCAGCAAGGGGGACGCATGAAATAGATCCAATTGTTCCACAAACTCACACGTTTGCTTCTCAAGTTTATGAAACGCAGCCAGATCGATGCCATTCGGAACGACCTCAATTTCAGCCTTGTCGATCTGAAATAATTCAGCCAGCTCGCGTCGACGCATTTCAGAAATCGTCACCTGTTTCACGCCGGGCCAGGCTTGCCGAAGTAAATCCCAGGGGTAGCCGTCGTGTAGTTCAGAGCGATAGCGCGTCGTCGTCCATGCCAGGTCATGATGCCATAAGATCAATTGCAGATTATTGCGGTTCGCCAGATTTTTCACAGCCGCGGTCAGCGCAAGATTCTTATTGAGCGAGCAAACATTATGAGCAAAGAGCACATTCACGTCGTCTGTAGCTTCGGTAATATCGGCGGTCAGCGTATCGACGAGTTCCGCAAATTTCGGCGGGACATGCCCGGCGTCCAATTCTGTTTTCATCGCCAGAACTTCTGGATGGCGTGAGTCAGCCAGCGGCAGCTGCACAAAAGGGATGCGTGGATCAGTCTGTTCCCCCCGACCGGCAATCACCTGAACCTGATGACCGGCATCTGCCATCAAACGCGCCTGATGGCCCAGGACACTCTCCACACCTCCCACAATCGGAGGCGCCGAATAATGCAGGAGAGCGACCTTTGTCATTGGGATTTTTCCCGGGCCGCCTGAATGGCAAGATCGATGAACACCGCGGAAGACCAGCCAAACATCGAGGCGGCGTTCGGCGGATTCTCTCCCGTGACCGGATGATAGTATTCGTAGATATCATTGCGGCAGCAGATCAGATCCAGGGTGCGTGTCCGCAATTCATGTGCCAGGTCCGTATAGCCCGAACGCTGCAAGCCCTCAATCAAGAGATAGTTCACGTTTACCCAGGTGGGTCCGCGCCACATTTTGAACGGATCATATTTTGGGTCATCCATGGCGACCGTCGGGACAGGATAACGGGACCAAAACTGTCGCTCGTCGGTAAGGTGCGCGACAAGACGCCCGGAAATGTCTGATGGCATTTGACCTGTGATCAGCGGGAACAGGTTGAAAGGCGTACGGACGTTCACGCGTGATCCGTTGCGGCTGGCCCAAAAGAGTCCGTTTTTTGGATCCCAGGCCAGATCGATCATGCGTCGAGCCATTTCATCTGCCCGGCGCTGCCACATCTCCGCATCCTCGTCTTTCCCGATGGCGCGGGCGATCTTTGCCAGTGCCTCCTGTTGGAGATAAAGATAGGTGTTGAGGTCGGGCGATTCGACCGGCATCCCATCGTCCCACAGAGGGCTGTCGTCCAGGCCCGACGAAAATGGATGCTGATACTCACACAGACCGTTGCCATCCAGGTCGTTGTGCTCGAACCACCAATTATTCCAGCGCACAATGGGTTCGTAGATCTCATCCTGGAACTCGCGATCGCCATCCAACTCATAGAGTTTATAAGCCGCCCAGGCCAGCAAGGGCGGCTTGGTCACATCCGCCACGACAGGAAAATCGAGTCGGGTGACCGTGCCTTCGTCATGGATCGCATCGGGGATCATGCCGTCCTCACGTTGGTGGTCCAGGACGATGCGGATCTGATCGTGGGCCAGATTCTTTTCCACATGGCGATACGCCAGCGCATGAAAGTAGGCATCCCATTGCCATACGCCTACATAGTGAATCATGGAGGGCGTCATGGCTTCGCGGGTCGTATAAAAGCGAGTCGAGATCAGTCCGGCCCGCATGATCCACCAGGCGTAATAGTATTGAGCGCGATATTGCTCCTCCACCTGCGGGGCGCTGGCGAACCAATTGTGCCATCTCTGCGTCGCATCGTTGATGATTTTGGCAGGTTCTGGAATATAACGGTTGAACCCCAAGCGCGGCGTGATATTCAACAACAACGATTTCCCGCCTTCGGACGCATCAAGATGCATATGGACGGCTTGATTCTCCGTTCCGACCGGAGTTGCCGCATGAGAAACGATCTTTGCGTTCGTAGTGTAGGCAACATTCCGGCGGATATCCCCGGTAAGACGGAGCACCCCACCCCGCCGGTCGGTATGAATCTTATCCAGATTGGCCTTGAATTTGATCACACATTGTGTCGCCGGGAGCGTAATCAATAAGGTCTCTATATCTGCAAACGTGATCGTGAAGGTTCCAATACGAGTGGCACACTCAATGTGATGTGGATACGTGGTCAGGTGTAGCTCAAGAGGATTCCCTTCTGCGTCGGTAAATATCCATTCATCGATCAGGGGTGGTCGCTTCCGATAAGCAGAAAGCTGCCCTTCGCGCTTAAACCAGCGCTCTGCCAGCCGGACTGTAAAATGATCGTTGGATTTAAATATCAATAACCGAGAACCGCGGTCACTAAAGGGGATCTCTCGTAGGTTTATTTTGTCCTTTAAAAGTTCGAGATACTCTGACTGGATACTCATAAATCATTCCCTCGGTGTTAGCCACAATGTTTGATATGACTGTAAAGATAGACTGCCGGTCGCCTTATCGATTGGACGACCGGTCGTTAGATCGGTCAATGGAACAGAAGAGAAAATATCCTTCAAGTCTGGTGTGAGGTTTTGTGACTGCCTGGAAACATTGTGCAGGCACAATACCCGCTGGCTTCCATCCGGTGAGATGCGTAGGAGGGCGAACGTCGCCTTCCCGCAATCCAATACCTGTTGTTTGCCGTGAGGATCGAAGGCCGAGGAAGTGCTCCGCGCTCTCAGCAGGTGGGCATAACGCTGGAAGACAAGAGACCGGAGAGAGGCGGCATCTGCCAGTTCCGTTTCCAATGTAGCGAGGTCGAATTTTTGGCGGTTGATCGTACGGTTCCGGCCCGTCACGTCCACGCCGGCGCGCCAGCTGCGCGAACCAAAGAGGCTATGGAAATAAATTCCCGGCACGCCCACCAGGGAAAGCATGATGGATTGGGCAGCCATGAATCGAGCGGCTTGCAATTCCAGAGGCTCATTTCCCTGGGGGTTGGAAAGCGCGTCGAAATAACTGATATTCATTTCGTAGGGACTTTGCGAGCCATCCGAATTGTGTTTATAGGAGATGAGCCCCCCATGTTCGAGCGTTTTCTCCACCAGCGCCTCAATGTCTTGCTCGGGCAAAATCCCACGGACCGGGTTTAATCCGATCCCATCGTGGGAGGCGAGGAAGTTGAAAAACGTAACGCGGTCGGAAGGTAATGTTAATTCCTTTGCCCAATCCGAGAGGGCACTTGCATCTCCGACTCGGAATGTGTGCAAAACCAGTGGGGGCAGGGCAAAGTTATAGACCAACTGCGCCTCATTGGTACCGTCCCCAAAATAGGAAATATTATCGATATGCGGCACATTGGTTTCAGTAATGAGTTGGACAAAGGGTGCCACGTCGTCCAATACGGCCCGCAGGAACTGGATCATCTGATGAGTTTGCGGCAGGTGAATGCAGGTCGTGCCAATCTCCTTCCACAGATAGCCGATGGCATCCAGCCGGATAAACGTCGCGCCGCGTTCCACATACATGAGAAGGATATCCAGAATTTCGAACAACACTTCCGGGTTTTGATAGTTGAGATCGATCTGGTCGGCGCTGAAGGTCGTCCAGACGCGCTTTTCCCCGGAGGGCGTATGAAACAGCGTCAGCAATGGCAAAGCGCGGGGACGAACCACTTTGGAAAGAGCGGGTGACTCTTCCGCCAGAATAAAATAATCGGCATATTGTGCGTCACCGTTCAGGAAGGACTTGAACCATTCGCTTTGGGAGGAGATGTGATTGATCACGCCATCGAACATCAAGCGGAAGTTTTTCTGCAGGGCAGAAATGTCGTCCCACTCTCCCAGAGCCGGATCAACTTCGCGATAATCCGTCACCGAGAAACCATCGTCCGAAGTCCAGGGATAAAACGGCAGGATATGAATCCCGCCGATCACCCCCCTCAGGTATTCCCGCGAAAACTCGCCCAATGTTTGCAACGGTTTTTCATCCGGCGATATCAACTGGTCACCGTAGGTGATGAGCAGCGAATCCTTCTCGGTCAGCTCGCCATTTCGCTCCGGAATTCGGGATCGGTAATCATCGATGATTCTATGAATGCGGTCAAGCAATGGAGGAGTTTTTTCTGCTCCGTATAGAAAAGAGAGATAAGAGGTAAGATTATTCATGAAAATTCAATTAAGATTTTCGTGCAAGGGCTGACGGGATTTGCAGCAAAGGAGGGATGTGCCATCCCTGTTGCGTAATACTGATATACGCACAAAATTTTTACCACAAGACTTGCGGGTTAAGATTAATTCTACCTGTAAACAGGTACAAATATGCTACTACAGCTTCGATAACCCATGACGGATCATAGTAGACGTTATTGGAAATAATGTACGAGCACCGTCCCGACACTTGCACCTGGCGCACACTTGCCCTGGCGGTTAGTGCCAGGGAGTGCAGGTGAGGTTGATTTCAAGTAGTTTAAGCGCTGAACGGCAAGCCTTCGAGACGTTTTTCCTGATTTGATAAAGTTTATTATTGATCAAAGAGAGACCACAACCGGCTCAAGTTTTTCTATCGTAACCGATTTGCCATTGGCGAAAATAACTTCTGTTTTCTGCTGTCCCCGGATGACTTTCAATCCTTTATATTGAACCGTCACATCCCATGGGAACGGATTCGCGCCTTCCAGTTTTACGCGCGTGCTGGAGAGGATTTCAACGCCCAGCGTGCGCAAAAAAAGGTCAACCGGCACCAGTCCACTGAGCGCGTTGCGTTCGCCCAGACCGGTCCCTCTTTCGGCGTGATAGCGGGCATAGAAGGCCCGGCTGTGCTTGATGTTTTGAATAATGCCGGTCATGAAGTGCGCGATGATCCGGGCGGCTTCCGTGCGGAAACCATATCTCAACAAGCCTTCGCAGATGAATAAATTCCAGGGCAGGTGAACGGCCTGTGAAACGGATTCGGCCTCCGGGTTTGGCGAACGCAGCAGCGGGCAGGCCAGGATTCCGTAGGGACGATTGAAGCGGCCCGCATTCAGCAATGCCCGTCCGATCATCGTCTGGGCGTGTCCCTCATCCGGGATCCCGGCCCAAAGCGGCATAAAAAGCGTATGGTCTTCGGTGGTGAAATCCAGCGTACTGATAATCACGGTATCTTCATCGTTCAAACCACGCACCGAGATCTTTGCGATCTTTGAAAAGACGTTCTGCGTCGTAAAGATGGAGCCGCGGTTGTGCCACTGATAATCACTACTCTTGATAATCTCGTCGGCCGGTTTCGTCGCCAGCTGATAAATACGGATCTCCGGACGCTTTGCTGCAGGATTTTGAGTCTGCACCTCGATCAACAAGCGGATGGGTTGCTCGAACTTCATCTTCAGCGATGCTACGCCAGAACCTTGTTGCTTCACCAGCATTTTGCCCGCCAGACTTAATCCGGTCGCACGATCGCGGTAATGATACATGGCGGTGCGCGGCTGCCAGGTCGATTCAACCGAGGTCCGCAATTTCGCGGCCTGCTCATGGAGCAGGACCAACGCGTCGTTCCGTTCAAGCAGCTCCGCCATTTTGATCAGACAGGCGGCTTCCTGATATAACATCGCTTCCAGCGCCGGGCTGTGGACCTGGCTGATGTTCACACCCAGCGACCATTCATGCCAGGCGTCGAACAGCGGGTTATCGTCAAAGCCGGTTTGCAGGATATGTTTCCATTGCGGCAGACCGTCGCGGTCTTCATCGTACTCCGGGGAAAACCATGACCAGAAGAATTTCAGCAGCTTGGGAAAGACCTCACTTAAGAATTTTGGATCTTCTGACTTTTCATACAGCCTCCAGGCCAGGCTGGCCAGGAGAGGGGCTGCGTTATAACGTCCGCGCTGGCCCCAGATGCCCGGTTTCCCATCGATAAAACCACCGTCTGTCTGGATCGAGAGGAAGTTTTCGAGCAAATCCCGGGCAACTTCAGAAACAGGCAATACACTGGACAGATAATAGGCCTCGAATGGCGTTTGTCCATTCCACGAGACCGGATAGTCTGTGCCATCTCCCTTGGGCGAAAATCCGTTGTCGGGCCCGCGGGCGGAAACGTTGGAGGGACAGGGCAGGTGTGTATCAGGTGGGAACAACAGTCCAAAGGCCACACTTTGACTGAATGCGAACGCTGCATCCCAATCCTTGTCGCCGGTGTGGATGTCAAGCGTCTGACCGGAGTTGAGCAATTCCAGGCGGGCGCGTTCGGCCTCCCAGGGACGGGCGGAGGTCTGCCGCGCCAGATCG
>Ga0068862_100005063_pt1 | contig 11089 bp, 9 predicted proteins | sample KBSSwiS52_FD_66598 | JGI IMG/M metagenome (GOLD analysis project Ga0068862, IMG submission 66598) | Switchgrass rhizosphere microbial communities from Kellogg Biological Station, Michigan, USA - KBS Switchgrass S5-2 | ecosystem: Host-associated > Plants > Roots > Rhizosphere > Soil ... | reverse complement strand
GGGGTATCTAGCCCGGCCTTGAAGACCTCAACTTTGTAACCCGGCGGCACCACCACTTTTTTGGGATCAGGGTTCACGGGGAGGCGTTTGATCCACTGACCGGTCTTTGGTGTTTGGGCTGTGGCGGCTTGGATCGTACAGATGACTGTCGCCGCAGCGAGCATCAAGCTAAAGAAGACTTTCACAGCGCTCCTCCTTTGGTTGTGGTCGTGTAACTCCTGCGTTTCCGTTGTTGTTATCTCATCTTCTGTGTCGATCTCACGGTGTGAGCACCCTGGCAAAGTCCGCGCTGGTGACGTCTCGACACAGTTCCGCTAGTACAAGGGAAGCTTGCGGATGTATTCGATCACGTCGGCAATGTCTTGTTTCGACAGCGTCGTCTTCCAGGACGGCATGAACGCGCTTTTGCCGACCGCTTCGCCTCCGTCGGCGATGACCATGGTCAGGTAGTCGTCCTCCAACAAATCGATGTACCCCTTCTTCGTTAGGGCGCCGACGTGAGGCATAAAGTTCTTGGCTCCTCCTTGACCGTCAACGCCGTGACACCCCGAACAATATCGCTGATATAGTGGTTCGCCCCGCCCAGCATCTCCCGCTCTTGCGGGCATGACCGACAGCATCAGATAGGCCGTAACCCCTAGTGCCAGCGCCGGGACCGCTTTTGCCCAGAAACATCTGTCATGGCGCCTGCACGCATGCTTACAAATAGTGACCATTATTCCGCGTCCATTCGGAACTGACCTTCAACCGCACCTGCGCCCGAAATTTTTAGTTGTTGAGCGGTGCCGCTGATTAAGCCCTAGAGAATCCGTAAATCGTCCGCGTGACTGCCAGGTTGCTCGATACGTGGCGTCTGGCCGCCGCGCAGGACCGAATTGCCCTCATACAACGTCCTTTGGTCGATCGCGGCTGGCGCGAGCCAATGCTGCTCGTCCATTTCGCCGTTCAATCCATACACGGCCAGCGCATTGCCGTAGACGACCTGATGGATAACTTCAGCGGTTACGCCGCGTTGCGCCATCAGTCGCGCTGTCTTGGCGACCGCCAGCGGGTCCGACACGCCCCAGTCGCACGCGGAATCGACAATCAGCCGCTCAGGGCCGAAGCTCTCGACCAGCGCCGCCATGCGTTCACTGCCCATTTTGGTCTGTGGGTAGATCGAGAAAGCACACCAATAACCACGGTCGCGAACCTCGCGGATCGTCTCCTCATTATTGTGGTCGATCACGCAGCGCCCGGGATCGAATTTATGCTCTTTCAATACGTCCATCGTGCGCAGCGTGCCTGCGCGCTTGTCGCGATGCGGCGTGTGGATCATGATAGGAAGCGCGAATTCCTTCGCCAACTCGATCTGCGTTCTCAGGGCCTTGTCTTCGAGTGGCGTTTGTTCGTCATAGCCCAGCTCGCCCATCGCAACGACACCCTCCTTGACAAGAAAGCGCGGCAAGGCGTCCATCACGGCTTCCGCCAGTGCCTCGTTGTTGGCTTCTTTCGGGTTCAGGCCGATCGTGCAGTAGTGCCGAATACCGAACTGACCGGCGCGGAAGCGCTCGAAGCCCGATATCATGGCGAAGTAGTCGACATAGCTTCCGACATTGGTGCGGGGTTGTCCAAGCCAGAAGGCAGGCTCGATCACCGCGACCACGCCGGCTTTTTCCATTGCTTCGTAGTCGTCGGTCGTCCGCGAGATCATGTGGGCGTGGGGATCAATGATCATCCCCGCAGGCTGGCCAATACCCTTCGAAGCGTGGGCCGGTTGATCGCTCGCAGCCGCGAGGCGTTGCACGTCGCGCAACAGACGCGCGAGTTTCTCGGCGGTCAATGGGCCGTCGCAGCAAGGACATGCGATCGTCTTGCCGGCCATCAATTCCTGCAGTGTGCCTTCGTCACAGGTGAACGTTCCGAGCGGAGGTGATCCTGTCATTTTTCCAATGTCCTCACATAGGCGACGATCCTGAGCATTTCGTCCCGCTTCATACCGCGGCGATGGAAGAACTGCATCGCGCCGCTTGCGCCGGCATAGATGATAGAAAACATTCCGGGATCCGTCAGCACTTGTTTGTAGACGATATCTTTGCCGGCGAGCGTTGGGCCCATCTTTGCCGGTTCCATCGGCGCTATGTAAGCCTCTTGCCGTCGGCGATCGCAACGGCATTACAGCGATAGCAGGGTCTCGACCTCGCCAGGCTGGAGTTCGACGTCAATGGAATCAGTTCACCGGGTAACGACTTCCCGAACTGTTCGGAAAATTCCCGATCGCGAAGCGCCATGTCAGCGCCAGTTCCCACGCGGTGTGTTCACTCTTGAGCTGATCGGACGTTTCAGTCAGACAGTCAACGTCGTCAATCGAACAAACCAACCGCCAGCCCGGCAGCGATCAACAACAATAGTCCGGCATCCGAGGCGTGCAGGCCCTGACCAATCGCAAGGCGGCCTTCGATTGCGCGGTGCGTCAACACATATTGCAACGCGATCTGGAGTAAGGGGATGCACGCGAATAGTATGCGCCGCCCACGAGGAGGCCCGCCAAGCCACGCCAGGATGGGAAGTGGAATGACCAACCATTGAAAGATGGCAAGTCGCTGTGATATTTCCGCCCGGATCGGTCATCGCAGCTACCCCCGCGACGAAGAACTGAGCGAGCAGGCAAATAGTCAGTAGAGCTGACAGAGTGCGCAACAGAGTTCGCGAAAGGAATGGCGCTGACCATTCGCTCAGGCAAGCGCTTTCCAATCGATCTTTTCGGCCCCCAAGCGCGATTGGATGTCCCTGACCTGGTTGCGCAAGTCGCGCTGCTCGAACGCGGCATCGATATGATCCGGATGCACTTGCTGCAACGCAAGCGCGACCGAGGAACGCTCTTTGTCACTCCCGGTCTCGAACGCGCGGACCAGGGCCGCAACTCCCTCAGCGTCTGCATGCGGAGCGACGCAACGCCACACTTCACCGCTTACCGGTCGGCTGGCCGCCCACCTCTCTTGGGCAAGATCGACAAGCATGCGTGCCAACCGAGGGTTGCCGCGCTGGTCCAATTCCTGGATCGGCCACAGATGTGAACCGATGAAGAATGCCTTCACCACCATCTGATTCCAGGCGTCCTCGGCGAAGTATTCGACCGGATAGGGATTGCGATGGGCCACGGCCTCGAAGACGGGCTTCATGCCTGACCGAACGGCTTCCCGCGCTCTCGGCTCCAGCAGTGCGGCGCCGGGATACACCGGCAATCCGCGACAAAGGGCGATCAGTTCATTGAGGCCGGCCGTGGCACAGAAACCGTCGAAGGCAGCAGCAAAGGCGGCATCGTCTTCCGCATAGCTGGCGACCATAAAAGCAATCCGAGCCGCCTGATCGATGCTCCATTCGCTGGGATCAAGGCCCGGCCGCAACGCCATCGCCCGCGCCTTGTCCTCTGGGGTCAGCGGCAAATCAGCCTTGCCAAGGTGGCGAGGGGCAAGACCGATGGCCACGGCAAGCTTATTGCCGCCCGATTCATGCCTGATACGTTCGATGGTATCGCGAAACCAGGAAACGGCATTTTCGTTCGCCCCCCGCGAGATCCACTCATCTGCCAAGGCGAGGAAACCGTCGCGAACGGCCATATCGGCGCGACCGCTTCCATTATGACCGGACGATTTCACCAAGGCTTGCATCACGTTCCCGGAATAACCGTCTGAAAAAGCCGCGTTAGGAGATACCCGCTCGCGCAGATGCAGGCGAGCACGATTCCACCCCCGTACAGTACGACAGCCAACGCGTCGACCAGGCAGATCGCAGCGATCAGCATCGAAACGGCGCGTGGCACGGCATCCGGCGTAGCCCGCTTTGCCAGCAGGCGCACGGCAGCGATATCGGCCGCGCCTAACAATAGGCAACCGACAACGACGAGCCATCCGCTCGAGATGCCCGGCACGGCCAACAGCAGAGGGCCGGCCAGAATGGCAAGCGGCCAAAGCCGACCAACCTGATTCAGGTTCTCCTGCTTTGCTGCGTAGGTCAGCCCAATGACATGAGTGGCAAGCGCCATCGTCCCGGCGATCAATGCGAAACGGATTTCGCCGCTGACCGCTGCACCTGTTACCAGATAGACCAAGGCGCGGCAGAGTCCCATAATGACCGGAGCAAAGACGTTGTCCTTGTGCCAAGCGTCGTAAAGCACAATCGCACCAGCGAGCGCCAAGCCCAAAATTGCGGTCAATAGGCCAAACCGCGCCAGCAACGCCACGCCGACCGCAAGCAGCGCGAAACCGATCGCCGACACGGCGCCTGCGCTGATGTCACCGGCATGGATCGGTCGGCCCGGGCGCTCCCTCGCGTCGATATCCCTGTCGAAGAAATCGTTGAGGTACATGCCGCCCACATAGAACGCCGTCATGGCTAGGCCGACGAGCGCGACGTCGACGATGCTGGCTACGGTGCTGGCTATTGTGGTGCCGGCGATAACATTGGTCCACACAGTTGGCAGATTGGATACACGCCCCAGCCTCAGCAGAGTCTGGGCATTGGGTGCTCGCAGGGCGACAACATTCATCCGACCAGTTCCTGCTGGCAGAACGCGATCTCACGGGCGATGTCGGCCGACTTGGAGCCGGTTCGAAGCTTGTCCGGCAGCACGTCCCAAGTATATGTCTCCACTTCCAGATGAGATGAACGGGTCTTCTGACGCAAGGCGACGAGCGTTGCGACAAGATCGCTGCGCGTTGAACTGATTTCACCGAGATCTGCGAGAAATACCGGCACGTGACAGTGGATTCGCCACTCTCCGTCCGCTTGCCCTTCGTCGAACGCAGCGACGGCATCCGGGAGGTCAACGTGCCGGACAAGACTTTCGTTACGGCGAACGATCGACTGGTGCAGATAGACTCCGTCGTTGTATTTCATCACGGCGGCGACGAGATTTTTTTTCATCGCCGGGACCCGCATTGCTGCTGACAATTGGATTTTTGGAATCTCGATTCCGGCCGCAAGCAGGCGATCCAACGCTGCTACGATATCTTCATACTCGACCGCGCCATGGCATACGTCGTAACAAATGCCGAGATGGCGGCGGAGCAGAAGTTCGGACTCCTGTCGCGAAACACCGGTAACGGCGCCAAGCTTGTCGAGTGTTTCCGGCTTCAAAAGCGTGTCCTTGAAGAACGCTATGCTTTCATCGGTCGTTTCAAGAAAACAGCAGGGCTCCGGCTCAAGCGCGAGCGCAATTCGCTTGCCGGTTCGGCGCTCCACATCGACGAGATCGGCGACAGCCATCATCAGGTTGCCAGCCATCGCAGCAATGGCTTCGCTTGACCGGCCGTTTGGCTTGAATGCGCCGGGCACCGTCGAAATGCTGCCGTCGACACCATCCGGGAGGATCGCGGCCAGCACGGCTGCGCTGTTGGCCGTGAAAGCTACACGCTCCCGGTCGCGCCAGTCCGGGAGATAGACCTGCTCCTTGACCCGGACGCCGTGAAAGGGACCGAACGGAAATGCATTGATCGTGAAGACGTAAGCGCCGAGCCTCGACAGTTGATCCCGGAACGAGGCCAGAGCATCGGGCTCCCTGGCCGCGGCAGCTGCTTGGCCGGAAAGACGCAATCCCACTCCCATCGACTGACTCGAAGCGACGCCCGACTTGATAGCCGGGACATATTCGTCAAGGCTTGCCCGAATGTCCTGCCAGCTTTCGCCGGCATGGATGTTCGTGCAATACGTCAGATGAACGTTGCCTTGAAGCTGATTGAGTTTCATCGACCGTCACTTTCGCTGTTCCAGCCAATCAATGGAGTGTCCGACGATTTTCTTATCCATTTCGTGGACTTCCACACCACGGCCAATCCCGGCAAGCAGCGTAATTGTCAGTTCTCCGCCCAAATGCTCTTGAAAGTCGGCAAGACCTTCCAGCAGCAGCGGCCGGCCCCGCGAGTCACATTGCCTAAGCTTGTCGTGCCACAACACAAAACCCAGCCGCTTCAGAAGATCGGCTACACGCTCGTCCTGCCCAGCGGCCAGATGTCCGGACAGGACCGAATAGCGCGTGTCGAGCGCGACGCCGATCGCCACGGCCTCGCCATGGTTGACTTCATTGCACGTTAGTTGCTCGAGCTTGTGCGCCGACCAATGACCAAAATCGAGCGGCCGCGCGGAGCCCGTTTCGAAGGGATCGCCGCCGTGCCGGATTTGGTGCATATGGAGCGCCGCGCTCCCCTTGATGAGATGGTCCAGATGAGGCCTGGAAAAGCGCGCGAGTTCGTCCGCATGGGCCTCGAGCCAGTTGAAAAACTTGCCGTCGCGGATCAAGGCAACCTTCACGGCTTCGGCCATGCCGCCCCGCTTCGCGCGCGGCGGCAATATGTCAATGAAGGCACTGTCGTTGATGATCGCCCACGGCGGTGCAAAGGTGCCGATGAGATTTTTCAGCCCGAACTGATTGACGGCATTCTTGACGCCGACGCCACTGTCATCCTGGGCCAACACCGTGGTCGGAAAACGAATGTGGCGGACGCCACGGTGGAAGATTGCGGAGGCATAGCCGACCGCATCCAGTACTGCGCCGCCACCGATCGCAATCGTAAAGGAGTGCCGGTCGATCGCGTGCCGCGAGAGCAATTCGAGCAAGCCGGAGATGGTCGTCGGATCGTTCTTGCAGATTTCACCGCCTGCAACCGGCACCAGGGAGGCGACCAATTCCATGCTTCCCGTGTGCGCCGCGGCATAGTTCTCGATTTGCGATGGGAGGTCGGGGAGGGACGTCAGAACGCCTTGGTCGACAAACGTCAAGCATCTATGGCGCTTGTGAGGTTCTCGCCGCGAGAGCGCACTAACCAAGCTGCGATTGCCGAGCGCGAAGGCATCTCGCGTGAACACCACCGGATATTCGTAGGTGACACTGAACGATTGCAGCCGAACATCCTCGACCCTTTGAGAGGGCGTATCAAGCATGGCATTCTCCCTAGTCCGGCGCCCTTGTTGTTCTGCTCTGCGAGGGCCGGCGAATACCTGCGAAACGGTCGGCGATGATCGGACGTCGCTTACCGCAACGCGCCCTCCAATTTCGCTGGACAGCGTGCCACTTTGCTTGCCAGTTTGGCAAGTCGTTTCGCCTTGTTGCGCTCCGACTGGCGCGCAAAGCCGCTGTCATGATGCGGCATGGAGGACCTACGTTGAAACCGGTGTTGGCAATGATCGTAGTCGGATTGACGCCACGGCATCTGGGGCCTTTGACCCCGCGGCTTTCGGCGCTGGCCCGCGATGGCGCCGTAGCAACGCTGGATACGGTTACGCCCGCCGTCACCTGCAGCGCCCAGGCCACTTTCATGACGGGAACTCTGCCGCAGGACCACGGCATCGTTGGAAACGGCTGGCTGTTCCGCGACCAGATGGAAGTCTTGCTGTGGCGTCAATCTAATCGGCTTGTCGTCGGAGAGAAGGTCTGGGAGGCCGGCAAGAAGCGTGATGGCCGCTTCACCTGCGCCAACATGTTCTGGTGGTACAACATGGCGTCGAGTCACGATGTGGGTGCCACGCCGCGGCCGATCTACAAGGCGGACGGCCGCAAGCTTCCGGACTGCTATACCGTACCGGGGCAATTACGCGAACGGCTGACGGAACGTCTGGGTCCTTTTCCGTTGTTTCAGTTCTGGGGACCGGCAACCACGATCGCGTCGACGCGCTGGATTGCAGAAGCCACCAAACTGGTCATGAAAGAGCATAATCCAACTCTGACGCTCGTCTATCTCCCTCATCTCGATTACGATTTGCAGCGCTTCGGACCGGACGAGGCTCATTCAGCGGTTCGCCAGTCGCTGATCGATATCGACGCCGTCGCTGGTGATCTTGCCGATGCCGCACGCGCGTCGGGCCGATCAGTCATTGCCCTCTCCGAATATGGCATCACGCCGGTCGACCGCCCGGTACACATCAACAGGGCGTTGCGTAACTCGGGTCTCTTGGTTGTCCGTGAGGAAGACGGGGGTGAGCTGCTCGATCCGATGGCATCACATGCGTTCGCGCTGTCCGACCACCAGATAGCACATATCTATGTTTCCGATCCGGAATTGTTGCCGAAAGTGCGAAGCCTGGTTGAAGGCTTGCCCGGCGTCGAGCATATCTATGGCGGAGTTGAAAGGAGGGCAGTCGGACTCGATCATGTCCGCTCTGGCGAGTTGATCGCAATGGCGGACGCCCGTTCCTGGTTCACCTACTATTATTGGAATGAAAATCAGCGAGCGCCCGACTTCGCGCGCACCGTCGAGATCCATCGCAAGCCCGGTTATGACCCGGTCGAACTCTTCCTCGATCCCGCGATTACGGCGCCGAAGGCCGCAATAGGAAAACGCCTACTTCTGCGCAAGCTGGGATTTCGGACGCTCATGGACGTGATCCCCCTAGATGCATCCCTCGTGCGCGGCTCGCACGGCCGGCTCACGGACAATGAGGAGGACGGTCCGTTGGTGATCGCGGATCGGCGCGGACTACTCAAACGGGACCGCATTGGGGCGACCGACGTCAAGCAACTCCTGCTCGACGCCGTTTTTGAGTAAAGACGATTCGATGGATAGACCAACGCAACCAATGGACCGATATCGGCTTTTCGGCGACTAAGGGTGGCACTCAAAACCGGACGGCACTGGCAGGTCCGCTAATGGCAGATTGTGTTGAAAAGTCCTTTCTTGCTGATGCCTAAAAATTCTCAGAACCGCTGGTGCGTCTCACTCGCGGCGAGGTGGGGGACCACGCCGATATGCATGATGTAGCGCGGCATGTGCGAGTGGAATTGCGTTCGTGTCGCATTTGGAATAGGCGAAGCTGATTGCGACGTCGCTAGTAATAGTCTTCATCTCCATTACAGCCATAGCTCGCCGCTTGGTCTCGTGCGCCGCGAGCAGGTGCAAAGCAAGTTCGTATTAGCTGGCAAGACTTCACACTATTATCAATCCACCCGTGCGCTGAGTGACACCCATCCGACGGCATCGGCAGGGAATGGCTCAACAGAGCCGCTCCACCCATGTCGCACAGATCACGTTTCGTGACACCCCATTGGCGACAGCTGTGTTGCCTCTATTGGCATCTTTGAGACGTGCCGGCACACGGCAGCGATGTCTGTTTATGGGGTAGAGCGGAAGTCGTCGGTACGTGGCCAGCTGACGCAAATGACCCAACTCGGACATTTGCCCTAGCGGGATAACACCTCAGTGTGGTTTGATCGGAGCGAGCGATTTTCCGGTCTTGGGGGTCCCACCTTGAGCGGCAATCGGGTTGAGCGCCGACTAGCAGCTATTCTGGCAGCGGATATTGCCGGCTATAGCCGTCTTATGGGCGGTGACGAAGAGGGTACTCTGGCCCGGCTTAAAGTCTTCAGAAAGGCGCTAGTTGACCCCAAGGTCGCGGAGCATCGCGGACGGATAGTCAAGACTACAGGCGACGGTATACTGGTCGAGTTTGCAAGCGCGGTCGATGCAGCGCGTTGCGCCGTAGAAGTTCAGCACGACATGGCAAACCAAAATGCCATCACGCCTCAGGATAGGCGGATCGAGTTTCGTATCGGCATTCATGTTGGCGACATTATCATCGACGAAGGCGATATTTTCGGTGACGGCGTCAACATCGCCGCGCGTCTAGAGGGGATCGCGAAGCCGGGCGGCATATGCATTTCTGACGATGCCTATCGCCAAGTCCGAGGAAAGATCGACATTATTTACGATGATATTGGCCCGCAGGCCTTGAAGAACATCGCCGAGCCCATGCGCGCGTGGAGCGTCCAGTTGGGCAACAAGCTGGCTTCCACACCTGCCGCAAATGCTTCTCCGATCCCCGACCAGCCGCTTCCACTTCCCGACAAGCCCTCCATTGCGGTGCTGCCCTTCCAGAACATGAGTGGAGACCCCGAGCAGGAGTATTTTGCTGATGGAATGGTGGAGGATATCATCACCGCGCTATCTCGGTTCAAATTATTGTTCGTGATCGCGCGCAATTCGACCTTCACCTACAAGGGTAAGTCTGTTGACGTGAAGCAGGTTGGGCGCGAGTTAGGGGTCCGCTACGTCCTTGAAGGTAGCGTAAGAAAGGCTGGCAATCGCGTTCGCATCACCGGGCAGCTAATCGAAGCTGCGACTGGCGCGCATCTTTGGGCTGATCGCTTCGACGGCTCCCTTGAGGACGTTTTTGACCTTCAAGACGAAGTCACCGCCAGCGTTGTCGGGTTGATCGCTCCCAAACTTGAGCAAACGGAGATTGAGCGTGCAAGGCGGAAGCCAACCGAAAGCCTAGATGCGTACGATTATTATCTGCGCGGCATGGCGGCCTACGAGGGTACAACGAAGGAGGCCAATGAAGAGGCATTGCGTTTGTACTTGAAGGCTATCGCGCTCGATCCGGCCTTCGCTTCGCCCTACGCCATGGCCGCTCGTTGCTATGCATTGCGTAGAGTAAATGGTTGGATGATTGATCGTGCAACAGAAGTCGCTGAGGCTACCCGGCTGGTCCGACGGGCGGTCGGGCTGAGTAACGACGATGGGGTCGTGCTTGGAATTGGAGGGTACATTCTTGCTTATGTTACTGGTGACCTAGCAGGAGGCGCAACTTACGTTGATCGCGCGCGTACACTCAATCCGAACCTCGCATTCGTTTGGGCATATACAGGTTGGATGGACATTTGCCGGGGGCGGCCTGAAAATGCGATCGAAAATGTTGCGCACGCAATGCGCCTTAGCCCACTCGATCCGTCGATGCACAGGTCCTACTTCTACATGGCCATGGCTCACTTTTTCGCCGGACGCAACGATGACGCGGCTTTGTGGGCGGAAATGGTACTGCGAGAGCAGCCGGATCATGTTGGCGCGCTACGCACCCTTGCTGCTAGTCGTGCATTTGCAGGTCGTGTTGAGGAGGCACGAAGCGCAATGTCACGCATCCGCCAGATTGATCCAAAGTTGCGAATATCTAATCTCGCTGACGTTTTGCCTCCATTTCGCCCGGAGGATTTCGCCAGATACACGGAGGGTTTGCGCTTAGCAGGGCTGCCGGAGTGACCCTAACACGCCGCCTTGCATTGGGCATTACCGTTCCGGCGATGCTGCTCGCCCGCGCCGACGAGGTGATCGAATAAGGCGGC
>Ga0068862_100005062_pt1 | contig 11092 bp, 6 predicted proteins | sample KBSSwiS52_FD_66598 | JGI IMG/M metagenome (GOLD analysis project Ga0068862, IMG submission 66598) | Switchgrass rhizosphere microbial communities from Kellogg Biological Station, Michigan, USA - KBS Switchgrass S5-2 | ecosystem: Host-associated > Plants > Roots > Rhizosphere > Soil ... | reverse complement strand
CGCGAGACCGTCGACTCATGCATGCCGATGTCTTCCGCTACATCGCGCAGCACCATGGGCCGCAGGTATTCGATACCTCGATCGAGGAACTCGCGCTGCTGGCGGACGATCGAGGCCGCGACCTTGTAGATGGTGCGCTGGCGCTGGTCGAGGCTCTTGATCAGCCAGACGGCCGAGCGGATTTTGTCTTTGATGAACTGCTGAGCCTCGGATTGCCGCCCTTCGGTGCGCATGGTCTGCAGCATCCGGCGGTAGGCGCGGCTGACGCGCAGGCGCGGCAGGCCGTCGTCGTTGAGCTGGATCACGTACTCGTCGCCCACCTTGCGCACGAACACGTCGGGCTCGATGTAGTGCGGCCGGTCGGTGCTGAACTTGCGGCCGGGATGGGTCTCCAGGGTGCGGATCAGCTCGAGCGCCTCCTCGAGCTCGGCGAGCTCCACGTTGAGCTTCTTGGCCACGGCCGGGAACTGGCGGCGCAGGAAGAGGTCCCAGGCCTCCTGGATCATACGCCGGGCCAGGTCGTCCTCGACCACCCCCTGGACGTCGAGCTGGAGCAGCAGGCTCTCCTGGAGGTCGCGGCAGGCGATGCCCGGCGGGTCGAAGCTGCGCACGATGGCGAGGGCGTCGAGGACCTCCTCCAGCGAGTAGTGGCGGCAGTCGCCGTTCCCTTCCTGGTGACCCTCCTGGTCCCCCATGGCCAGGATCTCTTCGGGCGTGGCGACGAGGAAGCCGTCGGGGTTGAGGTTGCCGATGATCAGCTCGGCGATCTCCCTCTGGCGGGCGGTGATGTCCGCCATGTGGAGCTGCCAGAGGAGGTGGTCGTAGAGGTCGGGCTCGCGGGTGAGGCTGTTCTCGATCGGGGGCTCTTCGCGCTCCTCCATCATGGAGGGCTGGCCGGAGCCTTCCCAGTAGTCGCCGAAGTAGGCGTCGAGGTCGATGTTCTCCATCGACTCGGTATGGTCGATCGGCTCGGGCGCGGCGGCCTCGGCCGCGGCCTCTTCCTGGCGCTCCTCGGGAGTGGCGTCCTTCTCCTCGATGACGTCGCCGGACTCCTCCAGGACCGGGTTCTCCACCAGCTCCTGGGTGAGGAGCGTCTCGAGCTCCATCCGGGTCATTTGCAGAAGCTTGATCGCCTGCTGGAGTGACGGCGTCATCACCAGCTTCTGGGCCAGCTTCAGGGATAGTTTTTGCTCTAGCGCCATTCAGACGACCTGACCGTCACAGGGTGAATTCTTCTCCGAGGTAGATCTTCCGTACCTGGGGGTCCGCCGACAGCTCGGCAGGCGATCCGGCTCGCAGGATCTCGCCATTGTTGATGATATAGGCCCGATCGGTTATTTTCAATGTTTCCCGCACGTTATGGTCGGTGATGAGGATGCCGATCCCCATCGACTTCAGGTGCCGGATGATACCCTGGATGTCGAGCACCGCGATCGGGTCGATGCCGGCGAAGGGCTCGTCGAGAAGGATATACCAAGGGCTGATCACCAGGGCCCTCGCGATCTCGACCCGGCGCCGCTCGCCGCCGGAGAGCGAGAACCCCTTGTTCCTCCTCACCTTGGCCAGGCCGAAGTCGGAGATGAGCTGGTCGATGCGCCGCTCCTGCTCGGCGTGCGACAGGTCCAGGGTCTCGAAGATGGAGCGCAGGTTGTCCTCGACGCTCATCCGCCGGAAGACCGAGGGCTCCTGCGGCAGGTAGCTGATGCCGCGCTGGGCGCGCAGGTACATGGGCAGGTCGGTGATGTCCTCGCTGCCTAGGAAGACCTGCCCCGCGTCCGGCGGCGTCAGGCCCACGACCATGTAGAAGGTCGTGGTCTTGCCCGCGCCGTTGGGGCCGAGCAGGCCGACGATCTCGCCGGGACCGACCTCGATGGACACGTCCTTCACCACCGCGCGCCCGCGATAGACCTTCCGGAGACTCAGGGTGGAGAGCTTCTGCCTCCTCGCCGTCATCCCCGCCCGCTCCCCGTCCCGGTTGCCGGCGCCGGCGTCTGGCTCGGCGCAGATACGGCCGGCTTGTCGTCCTTGCCCTTGACCTCCACCTTGCCGTCCTCGACGGAGTAGATGACGCGCCTGCCCTGCACCTGGTTGCCCTCCCGGTCCTGCATCGTCACCTTGTCGCCCGTGATCTCCATGCGCTTCGCCGCGAGATCGTACACCGCCTTCTGCCCGGCGATGCGCCGTCCCTCCTTGGGATCGTTCAGGCGCGTGTCGCCGTTGCAGGTCATGAGCTTCGCCCGGTTCTCCTCGGTCAGCGCCACGTCCAGGCGGTCGCAGGTCAGCGTCTTGCCCTCCTGCACCACCCGCACCGAGCCGGTGTAGGTGAGCAGGTCGCCCCCCTCCAGGTAGGTCATCTCCTGGGCCACGACCTCGACCGGCGCCCGCTTTGCCTTGGGGTTCGCCTTGTCCACCGGGATCCAGAGCGTCTTCACCCCGCCTGCCGCGGTCAACCGGTCCTCCACCTGGTCCCCTCGCAGCTCGGTCGTGAGCATGAGGTTTTCGCCCCGCCACGCGCGCACGTCCCCGCGGAACAGGAACGACTGCGGCTCCTTGCGCCAGAGGGCCTCCCGCGACTCCACATGGACCGGGCCCTCGCCCTCGCCGAGCGCCGTGCCGGCGAGCTGCGAGTCGTCGTCCTGCTCCATGACGGCGCGCACGCCGCCGGTCGCGTTCAGGACCTGGTTCTCCACGTTGTAGAGGATGCGCGGCGCGGTCATCCGCCCGCGCTCGCTCACCGCCTCGACCGGATCCCCGAAGAACTCGCCGCGGCCCGAGTCCAGGTCGAGCGAGGCCCGGTCGCCCGTGGCCTTCGTCTGCGGGTCGCGGAAGGTGACCTTGTTGTGCAGGTTCACCGAGGCGAGCTGGCCGTCGGGCCGGAAGGCCGCGTCGGCGCGCATGCCGGTCGCGCGGCGGACCTCCTTCTGGCCCCCGCCGCGGGTGGTCTCGCGCAGGTCGACCCCTCCGAATGCCTGCGCCTGCGTGAGCACGCCCTGGGCCAGCATCCCCTCGATCTGGAGCGCCGTGAGCGTGCGGGTCATGCCGGCCGCTCCGGCTCCGACCGTCTCGATCATCGCCTTGTTGTTCTCGCCGCCTTCGAGCACGACCTTGCGCGCCTGGTTCTCCGAGCCGGGATGGAACTGGACCGCGAGGTCGCGGCCCGCGAAGCGGACGACGGAGGCCGTCGGGCTGTCGGACGATCCCGAGATCCGCCCGCTCACGTTCCAGAGGGCGCGGACGAAGGTCAGGCCGCTCTCGTCCTCGGTCAGGTTGGCGGAGAGCCGCTTGGCCTTGACCTGTTCGGGGCCGCGCCGCAGCACCGCGTTGCCCTCGACCCGCAGCAGCCGCTGCTTGCGGTCGTAGACGGTGCGCTCGGCCGAGAGGTTCAAGGGGATCTCCGCGCCGGGCAGGCTGTCCACCCGCGAGTGGCCGGCGAGCACGAACATCTCCTCGTTCAGGTTCACCCTCATCCTGTCGCCCTTGGCGATGTACATGTCGGCATAGCGCATCACCACCGGCTTGGGGCTGATCAGCACCCTCCCCTTCTCGTTGATGTGGAGCTGCGCCGTGCGGAGCATGAGCCCCGACGGACCCTTGAGGACCACGTCGCCCTGCAGCCGGCCCTCGTTGCTCTCGCGGTTGAAGCTCGCCTGCCGGCTCTCCACGTGGTATGCGCGCCCCTCCTCGTCGTAGATCGTGAGGCCGACGCCGTCGAGGAAGATCGTGCCCCCCTGGTCGGCGCGGATGCTGTCGCCCCGGATGCGGAAGATCGGGCGCTCGCCCTCGGTGAACGTGTAGTCGAAGTCCTCGCCGATGAGCGCCGTGCCCTCCCCGGCCTTGGACGCCTCCCCCTCTTCGAGCGGCTTCTTGATCGGGTCCTTCCCCATCCGCCCGAACACGAACAGGCCGCCGAGGCCGCCCACGAGCAGCACCATGACGAGCAGAAGCAGGTTGCGGAGGCGGCGGATGTTGGGGCGGCTTGCCATCAGGAGAGCCATTCTATGCTGTCGGGGAAATTACACCGCCCGCGCGTCCACCAGCCGCAGCACCACGCCGCCGCGATAGGAATCCGGCTCCAGGTGTCCGAGCACCTCGAACGCGCCGTCGAGGTCGGAGGCCCTCCCCTGCCAGCCCCAGCCCACCAGCTCGACCGTGGCGCCGTCCGCGCCCCGGGTGCGGGCCGAGAGGTGGCCGCCGCCGAAAGCCCGCGGCGCGCCATCGAGCTTCAGCGGGCCGGTGCGCACGAGCGGCCGCGGATTGCCCTGGCCGTAGGGCTCCAGCCTCGCGAGGTCCTTGAGGAGCACGGACGAAAGCTGCCGCGGCTCCAGGTGCAGCTCGTACTCGTGCCGGCCCGCGAGGAGCGACTCGGGCCACTCGCGGCCCGCCTCCTCCCACTCGCTCCGCAGGTCTTCGAGACGATCCAGGCGCACGGTCAGGCCGACCGCCTGGGCATGGCCGCCGAAGCGCTCCATCCGGTCCTTCCAGGCCGAGAGGAAGCTGTGCAGCTCCAGGCCCGGCACGCTGCGCCCGGACCCGGTCGCGAGCTCCCCCTCCACCGCAAGGAGCAGCGTCGGCCGGCGCAGCTCCTTGGCGATCCGCCCGGCCGCGACCCCGACCACCCCCTTGTGCCACTCCGGGCTCCAGCCCACGAGAACCGGCGGCAGCGGGTCCGCTGTGAACCGGCGGCGGGCCTCCTCCACCACCCGGGCCTCTTCCATCTGGCGCTCGCGGTTCCAGCCGTCGAGCTCGACCGCCAGCTCCATGGCGCGGCGCGGGTCCCGGCTGAGGAGCAGCTCCAGCGCCTTGTCCGCGTTGTCGAGCCGGCCGGCCGCGTTGAGGCGCGGTCCCAGCCGGTAGCCCACGTCCGCGGCGGAGAACGGCGGCTTCACTCCCGACTGCTTGATCAGCGCCTTCAACCCCTCGGAGCGCGGCTCCGCCAGCGCGCGCAGGCCGAGCGTCGCGATCACCCGGTTCTCGCCATGGAGCGGCACCAGGTCGGCGATCGTGCCCAGGCAGGCGATGCGCAGCAGCCGGGCCGGATCGACGGTCCGCCCGCAGCGCCCCGCGAACGCCTGGCAGAGCTTCAGCGCCAGCCCGACCGCGGCGAGATCCCGGAACGGATAGGTGCAGCGCGGCTGGTGCGGATTGATGTGGAGCGTCCCCGGCGGCAGCTCGCAGCCGGGCAGATGATGGTCCGTGACCAGCACCCCGATGCCATGCGCGAACGCGTGCTCGGCCGCGGCGAGCGACGAGCTGCCGCAGTCCGCGGTCACGATCAGGCGGCAACCCTGTTCCCGGGCGCGCTCCACGTGCACCGGCTGGAATCCATACCCCTCGCGTAGCCGGTGCGGCAGGATCGGCACCGCGTCGATGCCACAGGCGCCGAGCACGGCCAGGAGGAGCGCGGTCGAGGTCACCCCGTCGACGTCGTAATCGCCGACGATGGCGATCCTCTCGTGGTCCGCCCGGGCGCGGAGGAGCCGCTCGACCGCCTCCTCCATGCCGGCGAGGAGGAACGGATCGTGGAGCTGCTCCAGGCTGGGGTTCAGGAAGCGCTCGGCGGACCCGGCGTCGCTCACGCCGCGGCGGGCGAGCGGCGCCGCGAGCCACGGCGGGAAGCCGGCGCGCTCCAGCTCCGCGGCAGCCGCGGGCAGCTGCGCAGGAATCCACTCCATGCGAGGCAGCCGGTCAGGGCTCGTCGTAGACCCCGAGCGTCCGGAACTTGGCGTAGCGGCGGGCGATGAGATCGTTCGGGCTGAGGCGCTGCAGCTCGGCGAGCGCGGCTTCCACCGCATCGCCGACGCGACGGCAGGCCGTCTCCGGATCGGTGTGGGCGCCGCCCGGCGGCTCGGGGATGATGTGGTCCACGACCCCCAGCTCCAGCAGGTCGGGCGCGGTCATCTTCATGGCCTCGGCGGCCTCGGCCTTCCTGTCCTGATCCTTCCAGAGGATGGCCGCGCACCCTTCCGGAGAGATGACCGAGTAGGTGGCGTACTCCAGGATGAGCACGCGGTCGCCGATGCCCAGGGCGAGCGCGCCGCCGCTGCCCCCCTCGCCCGTGATGGTGACCACGATCGGCACCCGCAGCACGGCCATCTCCATGAGGTTGCGCGCAATGGCCTCGGCCTGCCCGCGCTCCTCGGCGTCGAGCCCCGGATAGGCGCCGGCCGTGTCGATGAAGGTGAGCACGGGGATGCCGAACTTCTCGGCCAGCTTCATGACCCGCAGCGCCTTGCGGTAGCCCTCGGGCCGCGGCTGGCCGAAGTTGCGGATGATCCGCTCCTTGGTGTCGCGCCCCTTCTGGTGGCCGATCACGGCCACGCTGCGCCCGCGGAAGCTGGCGAAGCCCGAGACGATCGCGGCATCGTCGGCAAAGGCGCGGTCGCCGTGGACCTCGACCCAGTCCTCCATGAGGTAGCCGACATAGTCGAGGGTATAGGGCCGCTCCTGGTGCCGGGCGACCAGGGTCTTCTGCCAGCGGGTGAGGTTGCCGAAGATCTCGGAGGTCGACTTGCGGAGCGTATTGCGCAGGCGCTCCAGCTCGCGCTCGTGCCCGCCCCCGGCCGGATAGCCTTCAAGCTCCTCGATCCGGCGGCGAAGCTCCACGAGCTGCGCGTCGAAGGAAGCGTCGGTGCTCTGCATGCCGCCGGGCAAACTACCAGACGGGGGGGCTGGGGACAAGCCCCGGGGGAAAGGACAAAGGACCTCAAGGACACCAAGGACCTCAAGGACGGACAAATAAGCCCGTCCCCCTCTGTCCTTGCAGTCCTTGGTGTCCTTGGCGTCCTTTTCCGGACTTCCGGGATCTCCGCCACGCAGGCTCCTGGCCTGGGAGGAAGACAAGCGGCTCTGGCTTCTCGAGAAGCGACGCCCGCTTCTGCACAAGCGGCTCTCGCTTCTGTCCAAGCCGTCGTGGCTACTTCACAAGCGACGCCCGCTTCTCGACAAGCAACGGCTGCTTCTCCACAAGCGGCTCTCGCTTCCCGACAAGCTGCGCCCGCTTCTGCGCAAGCGGCTCCCGCTTCTCTTCAAGCTGCTCCTGCCCGAGCAGAAGCGGCTCTGGCTTCTCGTCAAGCCGCTCTGGCTTGGGCACCGGCGGCTGCCCGCCGCGCCGCCGGCGCTCCCCGGGAAAGAAGCAACTCCTTCACTGGTAGACTCTTCGCCATCCCATGGATCTCGTCTACGACCTCTTCCTGAGTCACAACAGCGAGGACAAGCCCGCGGTCCGTGAAGTATCGGACAAGTTGAAACGGCGGCACCTCAAGCCCTGGCTGGACGTCGAGAACCTGCAACCCGGCCAGCGCTGGCAGGACGAGGCCGAAAAGGTCATCCGCACCTGCCGGGCCGCCGCCGTCTTCGTCGGCCAGAGCGGGATGGGACCGTGGGAGGAAGAGGAGATGCGTGCGCTTCTCACCCAGGCGGTGAGGCGAAAGATCCCCGTCATCCCCGTGCTCCTCCCCGGCGCGCCGAAGAAGCCGGACCTTCCTCTCTTCCTGGAAGAGCGCACCTGGGTGGATCTCCGGAACGGCATCACCCCGGACGGGCTCGACCTGATCGTCTGGGGAATCACGGGCAAGAAGCCCAGGAGCAAGAAGAAAGGATCGCAGCTCCCGTTCCTGCACAACCTCCCCTATCCGCCGCTCGGTGACCTTCTGAAAGGCCGGGACGAGGAGCTGCGCAAGCTGGCGGAGGGCCTGGAGGCCGCCGGTGGAAGCATTGTCCAACACCTGGTTCTCTACGGACTAGGTGGGATCGGCAAGACGCGGCTGGCCGTCGAGCACACCTGGGCCTCCGGTTACAACGCCGCATTCTTCATCCAGGCCGTCACTCCTGCGGGCTTGCGCACCGGATTGGCGAGCCTCGCCCGGGCCGACCTGCTGAACTTGGGAGAGAGGAAGGCAGAGGACGAGACGGTCCACGCTGTCCTGGGCTGGCTGAAGACGAACCCCGGCTGGCTGCTGATCCTGGACAACGTGGACACCCCTGAAGCGGAGTCCGAGGTCCTCGCCCTGCTGCCGGGATTGACCGGCGGTCGCGTCCTCATCACCTCACGTCTCCAGCGTTGGCCGCTTTGGGTTCACACTCAGCCGCTCGGCACGATTCCCTTGGAGGAGGCTCGCGACTTCCTCTTGAAGAGGACCAACGGTCGCCGCCGCAAAGCTCCCGATGACGCCGATCGGGTCTGGGATCTCGCCCAGAAGCTCGACGGCCTCCCCCTAGCCCTGGAGCAGGCCGGTGCGTACATCGCCCGTACCCGCGTCTCCTTCTCGAAATATCTGGAGGTCTGGGAGGAAGAACGGCAGCGGGAACCGGAGTGGCCCGACCAAGCGGAGATGGGCTACCCCGCTTCCGTGGCAACGACTTGGAAGGCAAGCTTTGAACGGCTGAAGCCCACCGGCGCTACCCTCCTCCGCCTGTGCGCCTTTCTCGCTCCCGACCCGATTCCCGATGAGATGTTCGAGTCGGAGAGGGAGAAGGTGGAGGGCGCGTGTGAGCTGCTGCGCTCCGAGACCGGCCAGGAGAAGAGCACGGATTCAACCCATGAGGCTCTGGCGGAGTTGGAGGGCTACTCGCTGATCTCACGCCAGGAGGCGACGTTTACGGTTCATCGGGTCGTACAGGAGGTTCTCCAGAGCCGGATTCCTGCGGAGCGGTTGAGAGATTGGATCGAGGCGGCTCTGGAGATTGTCAACGGCTACTCGCCCATGCCACCAGACGATGTCCGCACGTGGCCGGTCTGGAACGTTCTCAGGCCTCACGCGGCCAGGATCGTACTTCTGGCAGATCAGATGGGTGTAGCCGATCCGGCCAGCCGATTGATGTCTCAGCTGGGTGAATATCTATATGGGCGAGGACTTTATACCGAGACCGAGCCGCTAATGCGGCGCTCCCTGGACATTGCCGAGGCTACCTTTGGCAGCAAGCACACTAATGTTGCCAGCTGCCTCAACAACTTGGCTCTCTTACTCCAGGCCATGAACCGTCTTTCCGAAGCCGCACCACTGATGCGACGCGCCTTGGAAATCGACGAAGACTCCTTCGGCACCCAGCACCCCACGGTTGCCATCCGCCTCAACAACCTAGCGCTGTTACTCTTTGCTAAAAAAGATTTTTCCGAGGCCGAGCCGCTTATGCGGCGTGCCCTGAGTATAAACACGACTTCCTTCGGCAGCGAGAACCCCGACGTTGCTATAGGCATCAGCAACCTTGCAGCGTTGCTCCATGCTATAGGCCGTTATTCCGAAGCTGAGCCGCTGATGCGACAAGCTCTGACCATTGACGAGGCTGCCTTCGGCAGCGAGCACCCTCAAACCGCCAGAGACCTCAATAACCTAGCTCGGTTGCTTCAAGACACAAACCGTCTTCTTGAGGCCGAGCCTCTGATGCGACGGGCGGTAGGGATCTGGCAGAGAAGCCTCGGGCGTGACCATCCGAACACGAAGATCGCAGAAGGAAATCTGGCTCGCCTGCTAGCAGAGATCGCCAACCAGAGCTCCCCTCCCCCAGCCCCCGGAGGGGGCGACAGCGTGTAGCCCGGGGCGTGAGCCCCGGGAAGGCAGCCCAAGAAACAACCCGAGCCCCGGCAGGGGCGACAGCGGGGCCAGGGGCGTGAGCCCCGCGGCGGGCGGAGGGAGGTGCCACCCCTCTCGGGGCTTGAGGGGTGTTCGGCTCCGTTCCCGGGGCTGACGCCCCGGGCTACACGCTGCCTCCCCCTCCGGGGGGCTCTATGAAGTCACCGTCTTCTCGCTTGCGACGCTCTTCCCGACGGCCGCGACGCGCCGAGCCAGGGTTGTGTCGCTTCTACCGTCAAAGGAGACGCTCCGCTTCCATCGCGAGACACAAAGACGGCCGGCCGAGGCGTCGAACCGGGCGAAGGAGACGCTCTACCCGCGGGAGGAGACACAAAATCCCCGGGTCGAGTCGCTCTACCCGTGGGTTGAGACACAAAACCTCCAGGTTGAGACACTCCACCCTCTGGTTGAGACGCTATACCCACCGCTACAGACGCGAAACCTCCGGGTTGAGACGCCAGACCCGCCGGTTGTGACACAAAACCTCCGGGTTGAGACACTGGCCCGGCGGGTTTTGTGTCTCGACCCGCGGGTATTGTGTGTCGACCGGTCGGTTTCGTGTCTCAACCGCCGGGTTTTGTGTCCCAGGCGCCCGTTGGAGAAGCTCTGCTGGCGGGGATTGTGTCTCATCCCTTCGTGCCAGACCCTCGGCCGGCCATCTTTGTGTCTCTTGCGGCCGGGAGAGAGGCTCGGGCGCGCGCCCTTGTGTCTCCGTCCGCCGGCGGAGCCGCTCGGCCGCCGGGGATTGCGTCTCGGGCGTCGGGTGGGGAGACGCGGGCGAGCCGCGCCGCGTCTCCGGCGCCCTGCGCCGTGGCGCTACGAAGAGCCGGACCGCGGCAGCCGGCGGTAGGAGGCGGGAAGCCGCCCTTGGCCAAAGGACTCGAGCTTGACCGTTCCATTCTGCTGCAGGTCTCGGAGAACCCGGTGCAGGGCGCGGCGGTCGGGCGTCTCGCCGAGGGCGCGGCAGATGTCGTCCTTCGTGAACACGGGCGGGAGCTCGTCCAGGATGGCGTCGACCGCATCCGAAATCTCCCCCGGACCGCGGCGCCGGCGCTTGGGTGGAGGCGCGGGGGGACGGAGGGCTGGCTCGGAGGCGCTGCCCGCTGGGACGGCGGAGCGGAGAGCGGATGATCACCCTGCGCGCTCCAGACGAGGTCGAGGGCGCGGACCTGGGCTCGATGCCCCTGCTCCAGGAGCTCGATGCCAGCGCGCAGCTCCGCGTCCAGCCGGCGGCGGCGCTCCTCGTACTCTTCCCGGGTCATGGGCTCGACTGCATCACAACCCGGGCGGACGGAGCAACCCCCTGCACCCGGGAGCGGATTGGCGAGGGCTGGCGCCGGGTTCCTGGGAACGCCGGCGCCCTCGCCGGCGACAAACCAGGTTACTTCGCCTGCGGGGCGCCGGCGCTCCCAGGGTTCACGATAGACTTCAGTCATCCATGGCGCGCAAGCACGATCTCTTCCTGAGCTACAACAGCGGGGACCAAGACGCCGTCCACCAGATCCACGAGGAGCTGAAGCGTC
>Ga0068862_100005059_pt1 | contig 11094 bp, 6 predicted proteins | sample KBSSwiS52_FD_66598 | JGI IMG/M metagenome (GOLD analysis project Ga0068862, IMG submission 66598) | Switchgrass rhizosphere microbial communities from Kellogg Biological Station, Michigan, USA - KBS Switchgrass S5-2 | ecosystem: Host-associated > Plants > Roots > Rhizosphere > Soil ... | reverse complement strand
GATCCCGACCCGCACCAAGGCCGCGGGCCGCACGATCTCGGCCACGGTCGACCAGGCCGCGCTCGGCGAGGGCGATCCCTCGCAGTGGGGCTACCAGGTGCTGGTGCAGTCCAACGAGGGCTTCCCCGAGGGCAAGGACCTGCTCACCCGCAAGGTCAACGAGTACGAGGGCCAGCACCGCTTCGGCGGCGGCACCGACTACGACTGCGACCCGGGCGTCATGGACCTGCTCGCGGCCGACGCCCAGACCCAGCACGACATGCTCAAGTACGAGTGCAATCCCGACGGCAGCGCCAAGCAGATGGCCACGATCAAGATGGTCACCAAGCAGTGATCTGAGAGGAGACTTTTGCCATGAGATTCAACAGGGGGTTCGCGATCGTTCTGCTGTGCGTCGCGGCTGCTTTGGCTTCGGTGCCGGTGCAGGCCGCCGACGGCCAGACGCTGCTGATCACCGGCGAGGACTACACCAAGTGGCTCTGGGGCACCCAGCGCTACGACGGCAGCGTCTACAACTTCACCACCGTGCCGGGCGAGGGCTACGGCGACAACGGCCAGGGCACGGAGATCAACCTGCTGCTGGCCTCCAAGCCCTCGAAGTACGTCGAGGTCACCGGCCGCATCCAGTCGCGCTTCAATCAGAACCAGTGGACGAACTTCGGCGGCTTCGGCGGCCGCAACCCGGCGCTCGAGGAGCCGCCGCGGGGTGACTGCCTCGGCGGCGACTGCGGCGAGTTCGACCCGCGCTCCAACGAGTACATCAAGATGCGCGGCCTGACCGCCCGCTTCACCCCGGGCTTCAAGTGGGTGGACTCGGTCACCATCGGCTCCAGCGACCTGGGCATGTTCGACGCGTTCACGATCGGCAAGATCCGCTATATCGACCGTGACAACGCCAAGGCCGTGCTGTTCCAGGGCGCGGTGGGTGGCCGCAAGCTCGGTTACGACCTCATCCGCGTCTCCCTGCCGCGGCTCTGGGCCGGCCCGAACTTCAACACCGGCGACTACACCGCCGCCGACGGCGCCTACGGCCTGCAGCTTCGGCTCAACCCGAGCCAGTACTTCGACCTCGTCGGCATCGTCGAGACGGTGACCGATCAGGAAGTGGACATCACCGACCGCGACTTCGACGACGGTCGCGACGTGGATACCCGGTTCACCAACGACGTCTACGGCATCAAGCTCGGCGTCCATCCGAGCGGCATGTTCGACTTCCGCGGCGCCGGCTACTTCTCGCAGGCCGAGTCCAATCCGGTCTTCGGCACGCCGACCGGCTTCGGCACCTCCGGCTTCTCGCCGGTGGTCACGGGCGACCAGGAGGACGAGGCGTACAAGGCCAACCTCGACATCAACGATCCGTTCGGCGCCGGCATCTCGTTCAACATCGAGTATTTCAACATCGGCGCGGCCTACACCTCGGTGCTCGCCGCCCGCCGCGAGGTGGACGTGCTGCTGACCGAGGGCCACGACGGCTCCTGGGCCATGCCGGGTCCGGACAACTCGGCCTTCGGCGTGTTCGCGGGCAACCCGACGCGGATCGGCTACGGCGGCTGGCAGGGCGCGGCCCAGCAGGTCGCCACGCTCAGCGTGGACAACGAGTTCAGCGACTTCGAGGAGGCCATGGCCGAGACGGTCATCGGCTGGAAGGGCTTCACGATCACGCCGACCTGGACGATCGGCGATCTCGACCTGTCGGCCGAGTACTCGAAGATCGGTTACAACACCGACTGGCAGGCCTGGGGCCAGCCCGACAAGGCGCTCGACCAGTCGCCCTATCCGAACCACGAGTCCGACGCCGGCATCCGCGCGTTCCGCAACGCCTATGCTCCGTTCCAGGACAAGGACACGGACATCATGGTGCTGCGCGCCAAGTACCTGCTCGACATGGGCAAGGGTGTCGAGCTGTTCGGCAAGGTCAAGTGGATCGACGAGCAGGACGAGCGCATGAACGACGCGCGCTTCCTGCCCTACAACGCGGACGGCAGCGTCCGGTTCTATTCGCCGGGCAACACCTCGTCGTCCGTCTACTTCGCGCCGCCGACGATCACCGTCAACGGCGTGACCGGTCCGCAGTGGAAGCCGTTCGACAGCCTCTCGGACGACGACCGCGACATGGACTATCAGCTCCTCCAGATCGGCGCGGGCTACCAGTGCACCGACAACCTGTACAGCTCGCTGACCTTCGAGAAGTACGACGTCGACCTCCAGGACGGCAACACGGCCTTCCAGGCCTACCAGCTCCACAACATGGCGTCGGGCCAGCACGACAAGAACAAGCTGATGCTCTACGCGCGCTACGTGATCGGCGGCGCCGAGTTCGGCGCGAACTACGAGTACAACTGGGGCGAGTTCGATCCGGACTTCGGCGGCGGCTTCGTCACCCAGTTCGCGGACGCGGACACCGCGAAGAACTTCGGCGTGCCGGTGGGCTCGCCGGGCTTCCGCGGCCGTTTCGGCGGCTGGAACAGCCTGATCACCCGTGACTTCAAGCAGCAGCGGATGAAGGTGTTCATGAAGGTACGGTTCTAGACATGAAAAAGGCAGTTGTTCTGTTGTTGGCTTTCGTCGTCGCCCTGCCGGCCTTCGCCGGCAAGGCGATCTTCTCCCTGTCCGATCCGCGGGGGGACGATCACGGCGACGGCAACCTCGTCTACCCGCTCAACAACGACCTCGGCGTGGGCGAGCTCGACCTGATCTCGCTCACGGCCGAGGCCGACGGGGACGGCACGACCTTCGAGGCCACTTTCGCCAAGCCGGTGCGGGTGCCGGGGAGGGAGGTGATCGACGACCTGGGCACCTCGCTCGACACGATCGCCCGCTTCGGCTTCTACACGATCAACCTGGACATCTACATCGACACCGACCGGGTGCCCGGCTCGGGCGCGGTCTCGACCCTGCCCGGCCGTCTCGCCACGGTCGAGCCGGGGAGCGCGTGGGAGAAGGCGATCGTGCTGACGCCGCGTCCGCACGACGCGCGGGCCGAGCTGAAGCGGATGATGACCCGGGCGATCAAGGACGAGGCGAGCAAGGAGGACAGCACCCTCGAAGAGGGGGAGGCCGAGTCCATGCGCGCGCAGATTCCGGGCGACGTGGAGGAGCGGATCTTCTTCCCGACCAAGGTCCGGGTGCGGGGCAACCGGATCAGCTTCTTCGTGCCGGGCGGATTCCTGGGCGGTCCGGCGAAGGACACCTGGAGCTACGTGGTGGCCGTATCCGGCGCCAACGTGCTGCAGTCCTTCGACCTCAGCCGGGCGCTCGGCCGGCAGTCCGAGAGCGAGGAGGCGCTGATGATCCTCCCGATCTCGCCGGGCAAGTGGTCCGACCGCTTCGGAGGCGGCCGCGAGAACGCCGCGCTCCAGCCTCCGCTGGTGGACATCGTGGTGCCCGAGGGCAAGAAGCAGGAGAACGTCCTCACCGCCTTCGACCAGCGCCGCAAGGAGCCGGTCGTGCTGCCGGGGGTGGTGCCGGGGAAGTAGCCCCTCACCCCCTATCCCCCTCTCCCATCGCACACCCATCCCCCGGGAGAGGGGGGACCTTTCCCTGGCTTTTTGGCTCCGATTGAGCCACGGCTGCCCGCATGCGTTCCCCCTCTCCCGGTCGGGGGGAGGGCGATGGGAGAGGGGGACAGGGGGTGAGGTCCTACCTCACCCGCCACGCCCCGCTCGCCCCCGCCGGCAGGCTCACCTTCCACCCGTCCTTCCCCTGCATCATGACGATCTCCCCGGTCGAGAAAACTGGCTCGGGGTCCTCGATCGAATAGGGTCCCGCCGTCACGGCGTCGGCGCCCAGGTTGTGGAGCACCAGCACCTTCTCTCCCGGGCTCTCGCGGGTGAAGGCGAGCACCGGATCGCTCTTCACTCCCGAGGTGAGCAGCTTGAGGTCTCCCTTCATCAACGCGGGCGAAGACTTCCGCGCCTGGATCAGCTTGCGGTAGTGGGAGAGGAGCGAGCCGGGATCGCCGGTCTGGGCGGCGACGTTGGCGGAGCCCGGCGCGAGCTGGAACCAGGGCCTGCCGGTGGTGAAGCCGCCGGTCGGGGAGGCATCCCAGGGCATGGGGGTGCGCTTGTGCTCGTCGCTGCTGACCGGGCCGTTCTGGAGGCCGATCTCCTCCCCGTAGTAGAGGAAGGGGGCGCCCGGCAGGGTCAGCAGGACCGCCGCGGCGCTCTTGAGCTTCGCGGGATCGTTCTGGAGCACCGTGGCGATGCGGGTCTGGTCGTGGTTGGTGAGGAAGGGCGCGTCGAGGGCTCCGGGAGGGTAGAGCTCCTGCATCTCGTCGAGCTTGCCCGCGATGCCGGCCGCCTCGCCGTCCTGGACTCCATGGAGGATCTCCTCGGCGAGCGGGAAGTTGAAGCTCATCGGCAGGTCGGCGAAGTACTGCGCGATGATCGGCGTCGTGGTCCAGTTCTCGCCCACAAGCACGGCCCGCGGGTTCACCTTGCGGACGTGCTCCGCGAGCTCTTTCAGATAGACATGGGTCTCGGGCTGATCGTTCTGGAGGTCGCCGGGGCCGTTGGCGAAGAGGTGGCGGGTGGCGTCGAGGCGGAAGCCGTCCACGCCGCGGGAGATCCAGAGCCCGGCCAGGCGCTTCATCTCCTCGCGCACCGCCGGCGTCGAGAAGTTGAGGTCGGGCATGCCGCCCCAGAAGACGCCGTAGTAATAAGCCCCATTCTTCTCGTGCCACGTGTGATTGGCGCCGCCCCAGGGCTGGGTCCAACCCGGATCGTCCGCCCGCCACACGTACCAGTCGCGTTTCGGAGATGTGGGGGAGGACGCGGACTCCACGAACCACGGGTGCTGCGCGGAGGAGTGGTTCATCACGAAGTCCACGATGATCCGGATGCCCCGCTTGTGGGCTTCGTCGAGCAGCCGCTGGAAGTCCTCGGCCGTGCCGTACTCGTCGTCGATCTTCTCGTAGTCGACCGTGTCGTACCCGTGGTAGCTCGGCGACTGGAACACCGGCATGAGCCAGAGGGCATCCACTCCCAGGTCCGTGGAGGTCTTGGGATCGCCGTCGTTCAGGTAGTCGAGCTTCGCCGTCAGCCCCGGCAGGTCGCCTTTGCCGTCGCCGTCCGAGTCGGAGAAGCTGCGGACGAAGACCTCGTAGAAGACGGCGCCCCGGGCCCAGTCGTGGTTCCCCTGGGTGGGGGCGGAAGGCGGAGGCGTGGCGGCGCAGGCGCCCAGGAGACTGGCGAGGACGAGGATCGGCAGGTGGGGAGATCTCATGGTTCTATTCTAGATGTCGATCGCGAGTCACCTCACCCCATTCTCGACCTGCAGGCCGCGCCAGCCCGCCAGCTAGATCACCCGCCACCAGGGCGCGGCCAGCACACCTTCGGCGATCCACTCGACCTCCTGCCCTCCGTGGAGGAGGAGGCCGGTCCGGGCGAGCTCCGGGTACTCCTCGCGGAAGAGGGTCAGGGCGCGGGTGTCGGCGAGGCGCGGCTTGTCCGAGGCCTTGATCTCGATCGGGAAGAGCTTGCCCTGGTGCTCGACGACGAGGTCCACCTCGGCTCCTGAGGCCGTCCTCCAGTAGAGGATCTCGGGACGGGGGACCTGCGTGTCCCTCCAGGCCAGGAGATCGGAGAGCACCAGGTTCTCCAGGTGGGCTCCGCGGGGCCCGGTCTCGCCGGCAAGGTGGAGGGCGAGCCCGGTGTCGCACCAGAAGAGCTTCGGCGCCTTGATCAGCCTGCGGGTCCGGTTGACCGCGAAGGGCGGCACGCGCACGAGCTGGTAGGAGGTCTCCAGGAGGGACAGGTGACGGTTGACCGTCGGCTGCGGCATGCCGACGTCGCGACCCAGCTCGGTCTGGTTGACGAGGCCTCCGAGGCGCAGGCAGGCGGCGCGCATCAGGCGGCGGAAGTCCACCAGGGAGGTCACGGTCGAGAGGTCCTGGAGATCGCGCTCCAGGTAGGTGCGGGTGTAGCCGTCGAACCAGAGCGAGCGGGCCTGGTCGTCTTCCAGCTCGCGGACGGGGACCGGATAGCCGCCGCGAAGCGCCAGAGACCGCCAGTCCTCCTCGGGGACGTCCTCCGCGAGGAGCAGGTCCCGCCACTCCCGGTCGGGCGCGGCAAAAAGCCGGCTCCAGGCCCCGGCCTGGCCCAGGCCGAGCTGCTCACGTCGGGTGAGCGGCCAGAGGGTCAGGTAGGCCGCGCGCCCCGCCAGAGACTCGGAGATCTTCTGCATCAGGAGCAGGTTCGCGGAGCCGGTCAGCAGGAAGCGGCCCGGCACGCGGCGCTCGTCCACCGCTCGCTTGACGGCCAGCAGCAGGTCAGGGGAGCGCTGGACCTCGTCGAGCGTCATCCGGTCGGAGTTCCGGACCAGGGCGTCCGGCTGCTGCCGCGCCCGCTCGAGGATCTCCAGGTTGTCCAGGGTCAGGTAGGGGCGCCCGTCGAGCGGGCGGACCAGCGTGCTCTTGCCGGTCTGGCGCGATCCGGTGACCACGACCACCGGGAACGAGCGTAGCGCCGAGGTCAGAGAAGCCTCCAGAGCCCGGGGAAGGATGTGCAATTCATTCACGCCGTGAATGATTATCATCCGCGCCATGGATGATTTGCAAGCGTGCGTCGGAGCTCGTTCCGGTCGATCGTGTAGGATGCCTCGATGAAGGAACCGGGCCAGCGTCCGATCCGCGTTGCCGCCATCACCGGCGCATCCCGCGGGCTGGGCGCGGTCTTCGCCCGGGTGCTGTCCGAGGAGGGCTTTGCCGTGGCCCTGGGCGCCCGGGACCTCGCCGCGATCGAGAGGCTCGCCTCGGAGCTGCCCGGCCCCGCGCTCGCCCACCGGCTCGACGTGACCGATCCGGAGAGCGTCGAAGGCTTCCGCCGCGCCACGGCCGAGCGCTTCGGACGGCTCGACGTCCTGGTCAACAACGCCGGGATCGGCGTCTTCCGCCGGCTGGAGGAGACCTCCCGGGAGGACTTCGAGGCCACCTTCCGGGTCAACGTCCAGGGCGCCTGGGCGGTGACGGTCGCCTTCCTCCCTGCTCTCAAGGAGAGCCGAGGTCTGGTCCTCATGGTCTCCTCGGACGTCTCCACCCGGACGTTCCCGACCGGCGGGTCGTACACGGCATCCAAGTTCGCGCTGCGGGCGCTCACCCGGACGTTCCAGCAGGAGAACCCGGAGCTGCGGGTGCTGGAGCTCCGCCCCGGCGCCGTGGACACCTGGTTCGCCGGCTCCACCCCGGGCGCTCCGGGCAAGGACTGGTTCCTGCAACCGGAAGTCGTCGGGGAGGCCCTCCGCTTCGCGCTGCGGCTTCCCGCCGGCGCCCGGGTGGAGGAGATCGTCCTCCGCAGCGCCTCTCAGACTCCCGAGTACTGAAGACCATGCGCCGCGCGCTCCTTCTGCTCCTACTGCTCTGGACCGCTCCGGCCGGGTCCCAGGAGGAGAAGGAGATCGTGGTCTGGCACTCCTACCAGGGAGCGGCGCGCCTCGCCTTCGAGAAGCTGGTGGAGGGCTTCCGCAACAAGGACGGCTGGACGGCCACGGCCGTGGCCATTCCGGCCGACCTGCTGCCGTCCCGGATCGCCACGCTCATCCCGCGCGGAGAGGGTCCCGACGTCTTCCTCTACACGCAGGACCGGCTCGGCGCCTGGGTCGAGGCCGGCGGCATCGTCGAGCAGGTCGCCCCGGACGACCGCATCCGCGCCCGGTTCCTGCCGGGGACGCTCGACGCGCTGACCATTGAAGGCCGGTACTACGGCGTGCCGCTGGAGGTCCGGACGGTCGCGCTGATCTTCAACCGCAACCTGCTGCCGGAGCCGCCGCTGTCGTCGCGGGAGATGGTGGCGCAGGCCCGGCGCCTGACCAGCCCCGAGCTGGGGAAGTTCGGCCTCGCCACCTGGTACACGGACTTCTACTACCACGCGCCGCTGATGCACGCCTTCGGCGGCCGGCTCTTCGGGAGCTCGGGCCAGCCCACGATCAACTCGGCGCCGAACGTCCAATCGGTGGCGCTGCTCAAGAACTGGCTGCGCCAGGGCTTTCTCCCGGCCGGTCCTTCCACGACGCTGATCACCTCGCTCTTCAACGAAGGCAAGCTCGCCATGGTCATCGGCGGGCCGTCCTTCGTCGAAAGGATCGCTCCCGGCGTGCCTTTCGGGGTCGTCCCGCTCCCGACCCTGGACGAGGCGGGCGGCAAGCCGATGCGGCCCTGGATCACGGTCCAGGGCGTCCACATCGCCGCCACCTCCCGCAACAAGACGGTGGCCGCGCAGCTCGCCGCCTACCTGACCAACCTCGCCTCGGCCCGCACCCTGGCCCTGGAGGCGAAGATGATTCCCGCCCATCACACCGTCTACCAGGACCCCCAGCTCGCGAGCGACTGGGTGCTCCACGGCTTCCGCCGGCAGCTCGACACGGCCGTGCCCATGCCGAACCATCCCGCCATGCCCCGCATGTGGGGGCCTCTCTCCCGGGCGCTGGAGGCCGTGGTGGAGAAGCGGGAGTCGCCGCAGACGGCTCTGGACGCGGCGCAGGCGGCAGTCAGTCCCTGAAAGGACAGCAAGGACACCAGGGACAGCAAGGACAAGCCAGAGAGCGTCCTTGAGGTCCTTGGTGTCCCTGCTGTCCTTTTCCCCTGGCACCCTCCTTGCTCCCCCGCCCCGGGCATGGAGGCTGTCACCCCGCTTCGGGGGATGTTCGACCGAATCCGGGGTTGGTGGCGCACCCTCCCCCGGCGCACGGCGCTGATCTGGCTCGGCGTCGCCCCTCTCCTCACGCTCCTGATCATCTCCTTTGCCTGGGAGAAGTGCTTCTTCGGCGGCTGCCCGGACGTGCAGGGCCTCGCCGCCTATCAGCCGGGCGGCGCGCCGGTCCTGCTCGACCGGTTCGGCGAGGTCTTCGCCGATCTCGCGCCCGTGGAGCAGGAGGTCGTCCCCCTCTTCGAGATGCCGGCGCACGTGCCCCAGGCCTTCCTCGCCGTGGAGGACCGGCGCTTCTACGAGCACCGCGGCGTGGACTGGCGACGGGTCGGCGGCTCGCTCCTGGCCAACCTGCGGTCGCTGAGCTGGTCGGAGGGCTTCAGCACGATCACCATGCAGCTCGCCAGGAACGCCTTCCCCGAGACGATCCCCGGGGAGGAGCGCTCCACCTCGCGCAAGTTCCTGGAGGTCCGGGTGGCGCAGGAGATCGAGGCGCGCTACTCCAAGGAGGAGATCCTCGAGCTCTACCTGAATCACATCTACTTCGGCAACCGGGCGCGCGGCATCGAGGCCGCGTCGCGGCAGTACTTCGGCTGCTCCGCCAAGGAGCTGACCCTGCCCCAGGCCGCGTTGCTCGCGGCCCTCCCCAAGGCGCCGAGCCACTACGACCCCCGGCGCCATCCGCGGGAAGCGCTGGAGCGCCGCAACCTCGTTCTGACCCTCATGGCGGAGCAGGGACGCATTCCGCGGCTCATGGCCAAGGCGGCCCGCAACGAGCCGCTGGGGATCGCCCCGACGCCGCCCCAGCGGAGCCTCGAATCGACCCTCGCACCCTGGTTCGTCGAGCAGGTCCGCCGCGACCTGGAGTCGCGCTTCGGCTCCGACCTCTACCGCCAGCCGCTGCGCATCTGGACGACGCTCGACTCCCGCGCCCAGCGCATCGCCGAGGAGGAGCTCGCGCGCCAGCTCAAGCGGGTGGAAGGCGGCGAGCTCGGCCGGTTCACGGGGCCGCGCTACTCGGCGTCCGCGAAGCCGCCGCCCAAGGGCACCCCCTATCTCCAGGGCGCGATCGTGATGCTCGACGCCCGCGACGGAGACGTCCTGGCCTGGGTGGGCGGCCGCAACTACTCCCACTCGCAGTTCGACCGGGTCGCCTTCGCGCAGCGGCAGCCGGGGAGCGCGTTCAAGCCGTTCGTCTACTCCGCCGGCCTGCGCGAAGGCTTCGTGCTCAGCCAGCCGCTGCCGGACCTGCCGCTGACCATCCGCCTCGCAAACGGCCAGATCTGGCGGCCACAGAACTTCACCGGGCGGTACGAGGGCTCGGTCACGATGCGCGACGCCCTGGTCCGTTCCAAGAACGTGGTCACGGTCCGCCTGGCGAGCGCGGTGGGGATCGCCGACGTGGCCGGCGTGGCCCGGGCGGCCGGCATCGAGGGGCGGGTGCCCGAGGTCCCGGCCGCGGCCCTGGGGACGGTCGCGGTCTCGCCGCTGGAGCTGACCTCCGCCTACTCGGCTTTCGCCACCCTGGGGGAGGCCGTGGAGCCCCGGCTCGTCCTGAAAGTAGAAGACGAGAACGGCAAGGTGCTCTGGGCCTCCAGGCCCAAGCGGCGGAAGGTGCTCGATCCGGGTATTGCGTTCCTGATCACCGACGTCCTGGCGGAGGCGCTCCGGCGTGGCACGGGTATCGGCGCTGTCGGGAGCGGCTTCAAGGTCCCGGCCGCGGGCAAGACCGGCACCACCAACCAGGGGGCCGACGCCTGGTTCGTCGGCTACACGCCCGAGATCGTCTCCGGCGTCTGGATCGGCTTCGACCGTCCGCGCACAATCATCGAGGACGCGACCGGCGGCCGGCTGGCCGCGCCGGTCTGGGGACGGGTGGCGCAGCGGGTCTATGAGAAGCGCAAGACGCCGGAGCCGTGGCCTTCGCCGGAGGGCGTGGTGGTCCGCAATGTCGACCGGCGCACGGGCCTGATCCTCAAGGATGGCTGCGCGGGCTCGGGGGAGCCCTACCGCGAGCTGTTCCTCGAAGAGATGCAGCCCGCCGCCTGGTGCCCCGGCCGGGAGGCGCCGCCGCGCAACGGCTTCCCGGTCATGCGCCTGATGGAAGAGCAGCGCCAGCAGGAGCGAGAAGCGGCGAAGCTCGCGGAGGCGCGCCGAGCGGAAGAAGAAAACCGCCGCCGGCAGGACGCGGATCAGAAGGAGCTCGCGCTGGCCGAGGCGCGCAAGAAGAAGGAAGAGGAGCGGCTGGCCCGCGAGCGCCAGGAGCAGGAGAAGAAGGAGATGGAAGCCGTCCTCGCCCGCAAGAGGGACCAGGAGCGCGAGGAGCAGCGTCTCGATGCCCGGCGCAAGGAGGCGGAGAGGATCGCCCGCATCGAAGAAGAGGAGCGGCTCCTCGCCCAGAGAGAGGCCCGGATCGCGCGCGAAGAGCGCCGGCAACGGGCGAAGGAGGACCGCG
>Ga0068862_100005057_pt1 | contig 11094 bp, 10 predicted proteins | sample KBSSwiS52_FD_66598 | JGI IMG/M metagenome (GOLD analysis project Ga0068862, IMG submission 66598) | Switchgrass rhizosphere microbial communities from Kellogg Biological Station, Michigan, USA - KBS Switchgrass S5-2 | ecosystem: Host-associated > Plants > Roots > Rhizosphere > Soil ... | reverse complement strand
CGGCGGGCGTCAAGGCCGAGCACGATCCCTACGTCGGGTTCAGCCTGCTCCCCGATGTCCGGGTCGCGTTCACGCCGGCCAAGACGACCTTGCTGTGGGCGGCCGTAAGCCACGCGGTGCGCTCACCGACGCCATTCGATGAGGATGTGCGCGAAAGCGTCCCCGGCGTGACGCTCAGCGGCAACCGCAACTTCCGCACCGAGAAGCTGACAGCCTACGAAGTCGGGCTGCGCGTCCAGCCGCTGCCCACCCTGTCGTTCTCGGCGACCGGTTTCTACCACCATTATGACGACCTCCGCTCGGTCGACCTCCTGCCCGGGCCAGGACTGAACCTGTTCTGGGGCAATCAACTGGCAGGCCACAACTACGGCCTCGAGGCCTGGGCCAGCTTCAAGCCGCTCGACTGGTGGACGCTGTCGGGCGGTGCAATGCTGTTGAAAGAGAAATTTCATTTCAAGGACGGCGCCACGGCTCCGTTCATCGGGACCACGCAAAACGGCGTCGATCCCGGGCACCAATTCACCCTGCGCTCGAGCATGGACCTCGGCAAAGCGCTGATGCTCGACGTCGATTTCCGGGCGATCGGTAAGCTCAAGGAAGCCGGCATCCCGGCCTATGCCGAGCTCGGCGGGCGGTTCGCCTGGGGCGTTTCCGACCATCTGACCTTGTCATTGTCGGGGGCTAACCTGCTTCACCGCCGCCACGTCGAATATTCCGGCGGCGACGCGATCTCGCGCAAGGTCCTGGTGGGCGTGGAGTGGCGCCCCTAATGATCCGGCGCTGGCGCATTCTCGCGCGAATTGCCGCGGCCGCGGCCGCGATGATGCTCGGCGCGCCGGCGCCTGCCGCGCCGACGGATACAGCCGTCAAGGCCGCCTTCCTGCCCCGCTTTGCCCGCTACGTGACCTGGCCGCCGGCGGCGATGCCAAGGGCCGGCGACCCGTTCGTCTTGTGCGTGATCGGCAGCGATCCCTTTGGCGCCGCGCTTGATGACGCTGCCCGCTCGCAACTCATCGACGGGCAGCGGATCGTCATCCGGCGCCTGGACTCCGCGCTGGGCAGCGACGGCTGCCAGATCGCCTTCATCCAGGGCAGCAAAGTGCAGTCGGTAGGCCAACTCATCGCCGCGCTCGGCCGCCGGCCGGTGCTGACGGTGACCGACGCCAGCATCGGCTCGCAACGCGGCATCGTCCATTTCGCGGTGGTTGCGGGCCGCGTCCGATTCTTCATCGATCAATCATCGGCGGCACGCCATGGGCTCAACATCAGCTCGCGGCTGCTCGCACTGGCCATCGGGGTGAGGCAGTGAACGACCTGGTGCGGGGAAGTTGGCGCTCAGCGCCCGTCGCCATTTTTGCCGCCGCGATGTTGATCGTGCTGATCGGCATCGCCGTCATCATGCAGACCGACAATGGCTATCGCGACGCGCGCGGGGAGTTCGCGCGGTCGCAGGCGCAGCTGCTGGCGGTATCGGTCGGGGCGGCGGTCGATTTCAACGATCAGGTTGCGGCACAGGAGGCCGTCAACCCGCTCCACGTTATCAGTTCGATTCGAACGGCCGCGGTCTACGACCGCCAAGGGCGTCTCATCGCCGGCTACGACCGGTTCGGTGAGGCGGTGCCAACGGTCGAGCAGGCCATCGCTTCGCCGAACCCGCTGGTCATTCGCGCGTCGGCCCCGGTCGAGATGCGCGGCCAGCGGATCGGCACGGCCTATATCCAGCTCGATCGGCAGCCGCTGTGGCGAAGGGTCAGCCGCTACGGCACGCTGACGGCATTGATCGCCGCGGCCGCGCTGATCGTGATCGGTCTCGGATTTGCCCAGCGCGCGCTGCGCAATGCCAATCGGGAATTGGCCAAGCGCGCCGAAGCATTGGCCCAGTCCAATGAGCTTCTCGAAGAACAGGTCGCCCAGCGCACCGAGGCGGAAGATCAGCTTCGCCAGAGCCAGAAGATGCAGGCGCTCGGCCAGCTGACCGGCGGCATCGCCCACGATTTCAACAACCAGCTGACCGTGATCCAAGGCGCCGCGGACATGCTGTGCCGCAAGGACATTACCGACGCGAAGCGGATTCGCTTCGCCCAGGCGATCGTCCAGTCGTCAACCAACGCGGCCTCGCTGACTTCGCAACTGCTCGCCTTCGCCCGTCGCCAGCCACTGACCCCGGAATGGATCCACCTGAATGACCTGATCAGCCAGATGGACGATCTCGTCGACCGGACAATGGGTGAGCGGATCAAGGTCGTCACCGACCTTACCGCGCCATGCCGCGTCGAGGTCGACCGCGCCCAGCTGCAATCGGCGATCCTCAACATCGCCTCCAATGCGCGCGACGCGATGCCTGACGGCGGAACGCTGACCATCGCCACTCGGAACGTTGCCGGGAGCGACGAAGAGCGCAGGGTCGCTATCGAAATCACCGACACCGGCGAAGGCATGGATGCCGAAACCATCGACCGTATTTTCGAACCGTTCTTCACCACCAAGGGCACGGGCAAGGGTACCGGGCTCGGCCTCAGCCAGGTCTACGGCTTCGCCACGCAATCGGGCGGCGAAGTGCGGGTCGAAAGCCAGCCAGGCAAGGGCACGTCATTGATGCTCATCCTGCCCTGCGTCGAGGCAACCGGCGAGGAAGTGGCTGGGGACGTGGCTGTCGAGCTCGCCCAGCAGCCGGTCGCGGACATTCTGGTCGTCGAGGACAATGACGATGTCGGCGCATTCGCCGAGGCCATGCTGTCGGAACTCGGCCACCGCGTCACCCGCGCCAGTTCGGGCGAGGAAGCGCTCGACCTGGTCCGCAAACAACCCTTCGACGTCGTGCTCAGCGATGTCGTCATGCCGGGGATGGGCGGACTGAAGTTCGCTGACGCCGTGGCGGCGGAACGGCCGAGCCTGCCGGTTGTACTGGCGACAGGCTACAGCCAGGAAATTGCCGAAGCGGGCAGCGGGGGCCGGACCGTGATCTTGAAACCCTACCGCCTGGCGACTTTGTCGCAAGCCTTGGCGACGGCAATGAAGGATGCACGTTCGGCCTGAGCCGCGCTATTTTTGCGGCGACGTAAAATAGCCGATTCCACCACCGACGATGGCGCCGAGGATCGGCCCGATGAACGGCAGCGGGATGGCGACGGCCGCGCCGATGGCGGCGGCAATCGCGGTGCGCTTGGCGACTGGGTTCTCGAACATCGTCCGAACTCCTTGCTGTGGTGTCTTATACAGATAACACAGTTGGGAGTCCAGTTTCGCGATTGCAAGGGCTCGCCTATGCAGTCGGGCAGGAGGGGCGCATGAAACACATATTGCTCGCAGCGGCTTTGTTGGTCGGTTCAAGCGCAGGCGCCGCCCCCGTCCTTGCCCCGCCTGCCCCGATCGCCGCTGATTTCCAGCAGTATATTTCGGTCCCGGTGGGACGCACCGCCCTCACGCACGTCCGCATCATCGACGGCACGGGCGCCGCGCCGGCCGAGGACCAGACGATCCTGATCGATGGGGCGAAGATCGCCGCCGTCCAGCCTGCCAGCGCGCCTGTCCCCGCCGGCTACCGCGCCATCGACCGCAGCGGCGCGACTGTGCTCCCCGGCCTCGTCGGCATGCACAACCACCTGTTCTACCTGCAGCGCCCGAACCTCGACGCTTCGGGCCATTTCGAGCAGCCGATCATCATTCCCCAAATGACGTTCAGCGCGCCGCGCCTCTATCTCGCCAACGGCGTGACGACGATGCGCACGACCGGCAGCGTCGAGCCGTACACCGACCTCGCCCTCAAGCGGGAAATCGACGCCGGGCGGCTGATCGGCCCGCACCTCGATGTCACCGGCCCCTATCTCGAGGGCGCCGGCGCCTTCTTCATCCAGAACCATGTGATCGCCTCGCCGGACGATGCGCGCAAGGAAGTCGCTTTCTGGGCCGAGCAGGGCGTCAACAGCTTCAAGGCCTATATGAACATCTCGCGCGCCGAACTTGGCGCAGCGATCAAGGAGGCACACCGGCACGGGCTCAAGGTCACCGGCCACCTCTGCTCGGTCACCTATCCGGAGGCGATCGCGCTCGGCATCGACGACCTCGAGCATGGCTTCTTCGTCAACACGCAGCTCGATCCGGGCAAGCAGCCCGACAAATGTTCGGATAGCACCGGCACGCCGACGCTGCTGGCGATGACGCCGGGCAGTCCCGAAGCGACCGCGTTGATCAAGCTGCTGGTCGACCACAAGGTCGCGATCACCTCGACGCTGCCGGTATTCGAGCAGAGCGTGCCGCTCCACGCGCCCCTGCAAGCGCGGCAGATGGCGGTGCTGACTCCGCAGGCGAAGGAAGCCTATCTCTATTCGCGCAATCTCACCGCAAGCCGGGCCGGGACGCAGCGGGCGATCGACTTCACCCAGGCGTACAAGAACGACCTCGGCCTCGAACGACAGTTCGTGGCGGCCGGTGGGCTGCTGATTGCGGGCCCCGACCCGACCGGCAATGGCGGCACGATCCCCGGCTTCGCCGACCAGCGCGAGGTCGAATTGCTGGTCGAAGCCGGCTTTTCACCGGTCGAGGCGATTCACATCGCGACGCTCAACGGCGCGACTTACCTTGGCCTCGCCGACCGCATCGGCTCCATCGCGCCGGGCAAGAATGCGGACCTGATCCTCGTCCGCGGCAACCCGGCGGCCACCATCGCCGACATCGAAAAGGTCGAGACGGTGTTCAAGGACGGCGTCGGCTACGACACCGCAAAACTGCTCGACAGCGTGAAGGGCCGGTTCGGGCAATATTGACGGTCGGCAGTTGCAGCACTGTCATCGGTCGAAACGGCGTTGGCCTGCCGTGCTGGCGCGCTAAGCCCCGCGCAGTTCGTCACGCACGGAGGGCAATATGCGTGCTTCCGCTACCCTGTTTCTCGCCGCCGCCATCGCCGCGCCGCTTGCCGCGGCGTCACCCAAGCTCGCGGACGTCATTGCGGCCGCGGTTGCTGATCCGGCGCGGCCGGCGGAAGGCCGTGCCGCGGACCCGCTCCGCAAGCCCGCCGAGACCCTCGCTTTCTCCGGCGTGAAGCCGGGCATGACCGTCGGCGAATTCTACCCGGGCGGCGGCTATTTCACGCGCATGATCAGCGGCGTCGTCGGGCCGACGGGCCACGTCTACGGCCTCGAAAATCAAGGCTGGAAGGGTGCGGTCAAGGCCAATCAGGAGCTGTTCGCCGAGTGCAAGAAATGCACCAACGTCACGATGGACGCCCAGCCGTTCGGCACCGTCAGTTTCCCTAAACCGCTCGACCTCGCCTGGGTCACGCAGAATTATCACGACCTGAAGATCGCCGAATACGGCAAGGTCGACACGGTCGCCTTCGACCGCGCGGTTTACAAGGCGCTGAAGCCGGGCGGGACGTTCTTCATCCTCGACCACCAGGGCCCGGCGGGCATGACCGACGAGCAGATCGCCAAGATGCACCGCATCAACCGCGACGTGGTGGTGAAGGAAGTGACCTCGGTCGGGTTCAAGCTGGCCGCGGAAGGCAAATTTCTGCGCCGCGCCGGGGACGATCACACGCTGCCGATCTTCGACAAGAAGATCCAGGGCCACACCGACCAGTACGCGCTAAAGTTCGTCAAACCGCGACGGTAGCGCCGTGCCTATTGCTTTTCCGGCAGGGGCGGCGAACCTGGTTCCGTGAAGTCACCCGGTCGCGGTGAGCCGACCAATCGATCGATTTCGCGATTGAACGCATCTTGCTGGTGGACCGCTGCCCCGCCATTCATCTCCTGGTCGGCCTGGAAGATTCCAGTATTGTACAAAAGAACGCGCACCTTCTGTCCCTTGGTCTCAAGCCCGAGATCGCACGAAGACATGTAGGCGACTGGCGCAACGTTCTGTTCAACGTTGCCTTTCCAGATGTGCGAGACCTTGATGTACGCCACCGGCATCGCCCCCTCAGGCAAATCCGGCCTGATCGTCATCGGAATGACAACCTCTCCGTCGACGATCGTCGACGCCTTGGCGAAGGCTTCCTCGGCCATCTGCTTGATTTCGCGATCCGAGTAGTGACGAACCGGGAATACACATGCGATCGCGGGCGATGCCTCGAAAGTCCATGCGGCTGCAGTGAGCAGAACTAAGCAACATGCCGGCGACATGCTCTGAAAGGTTGCAGCTCTGAGCGGCGCGGGCAAGCGCCCAAGTCGGCTCCTACACCCGCACCCGCTTGAACACCGGCATCTTCACCGAGAACACCTGCAGCACCTCGCCGCCCTGGTCGCGGGTCTCGTTGCGGGCGGTGACCATCGCCATGTCGGGCTTGGAGCGCGACGGCTTGATGTCGACGATCTCGCTGAACACCTGCAGCGTCATCCCCGGCCGCGTCGGCTTGGGCCAGGCGAGCTGCAGCTCGGCCCCGACCAACCCGTCGGCGAGCGGCATCGCCTCGACCAGCATGCGCATGGTCAGCGCCGCCGTATGCCAGCCGCTCGCGGCGAGGCCCTTGAACAATGAGCGGTCGGCGGCTTCCTCGTCGAGGTGAAAGGGCTGCGGGTCAAACTCGGCGGCGAACGCCTTGATCTGCGCAGTGTCGAGCTTGTGCGGCGCGCTTTCGAAGCGCTGCCCGACGTGAAGGTCTTCGAGGTACAGGCGGTCGGTCATGGGCACCGCTTAACGCCTGACCGGGCACGACGGAATGACTTGGCGGCCGGATGATTTGACCGAGACGCCGCAGCCGCCGCAAGCTAAACGGGGCGCATGGCCGATCTCGACGCCCTCAATCAGGATTTCCGCAAATACGACCAGGTGGCGAAGGCGCACACCTATCGGCTGGCCGAAAGCGCGGCTGACGAGTTCGATGCGGATTATGAGATTGCCGTGCTGGACTTCGCGGCGTACCTGAACGGTAGCGAGGCCGACAAGGCGCGCTTCGCGGCCGCGTTCGCGGGTGCACTGGAGGAAATCGGCTTCGCGGTGCTGACCGGGCACGGCGTCGACCCGGCCCTCTACGATGCGATGCACGACGCTACGCTCGACGTGTTCGAGACGCTGCCGCTCGCGGAGAAAATGCGCTTCCGCGCGGGGCGTCACGGCTCGGTCAACCAGGGCTATTTCCCGATCGAGGAGACCAGCGACATCCATCCCGACCTGGTCGAGGGCTGGGTGTGGTGCCGCCGTGCGTTCGATATCCCGCAGGATCGCGACGCCCCATTCGACGTCACGAAATTCTGGCCGCGCCCCGGCGACGAACCGCGCTTCCGCGAGCTCGTGCTGGCACATGAGGCACTGTTCCAGCCGCTCGCCCAGGCCATGCTTCAGGGCCTAGGCTGCGATCCGCACTTGCTCGACGCCAAGCTCACGCGGACGAACTTCGGCCTGCGCCTCAATTACTATCCGCCGATGACCGATGCGCAGGACGAATCCGGCGCCGGTCGCCTGCTCGGGCATGAGGACGTCGACCTGTTCACCATCCTGCCTGCCTCGAAGGTCGACGGGCTGCAGGTGTGGAACCACCGCTCGGGCAAATGGGTGCGGCTGAAGGCGCCGCCGGGATCGATCATCATCAACACCGGCGACTACATGCAGCGCATCACCAACGACCGGCTGCCATCGACCACGCATCGGGTCGGCAAGCCGAGCGACGGTTCGCACCGCTCCAGTCCGCGCGTGTCCTTCCCGATGGCAGTCTACGTGTGGGAGGACGAGCTACTCGAAGTCCTGCCCGGCCTCGGCGAACCCAACTATGAGCCGGTCAAGGCGATCGCCTTCCACACCCACAGCACGGCCAAATTCTACGGCGACGATTACGCCGTCGACTAGGCGCTACTTGCGTCGCGACTTCTTGCTCGTCTCGGACAATTCCTGAAGGCTGCGGCGGCCGATCTCCAGCGCCATTTGCCACAAGGCGTTGCCGCGTTCGGCGCCCTTCTTGCTGAGTTTCTCGATCTCGTCCCCGGCCTCGGCGGCAAGGAGCTGCGCCTTACGCGAATCCTTGAGCGCGGCGGCGCTGGCGACGAGCGCGGCGGCAACGATGTCCGCGACCAACGGATTGTCCGCCCACTGCTTGATTTTCTTGGCCGCCGTCTTGGCCGGCTTGGCGGCAGCGCCGGACTTCTGGGTCTTCTTGACCTTCTTCTCTTTTTTCTTGTCCTTCGCCATCCGCCGTCCCTCTCATTTTTCGCGCAATCGGGCATCCATACCCTTTTGTGTCACAGGACTGTAATACGCCTCTGTTTCAGTTTGGCGACATGGATGCCGACCCGCCAGCCCCGCAGCCCGCTCTTTCCGGAGAGGTGATGGATCGCCCGACCCCAAGAGCGCCGGCGGAGGTGCTTGCCGAGCCGGTCGGACCCGCGGAGGTGAGTCCGCCGGAGCCGCGCTATTTCAACCGCGAGCTTAGTTGGCTGGCCTTCAACCGCCGCGTGCTGGAGGAAGCCTGCAATCCCAGTCACCCGTTGCTCGAGCGCGTCCGCTTCCTCTCGATCTCGGCCAACAACCTCGACGAATTCTTCATGGTCCGGGTGGCAGGCCTCAAGGCCCACCAGACCCTGGGCGTTGAAGAATTGTCCGACGATGGCCTGACGGTCGCGCAACAACTCGCGGCGATCATTGCCGAAGCCGATCGCCTGGTCACCAGCCAGCACGAAGTATGGGCAACGCTGCAAGGGGAGTTGGGAGCGTCGGCGATGCAGGTCCTCGCTGACGAACCGCTCGACCCCGAGGCCGAGACCTGGCTCGACCAGCACTTTCGCGAACAGATTTTCCCGGTGCTGACGCCGCAGGCGATCGACCCCGCGCACCCCTTCCCGTTCATTCCCAACAAGGGGCTGAGCCTGATCTTCGAGCTCAAGAAGGGGAAGACTAGCGTCCGCGAGCTGATCATGGCCCCGTCGACCCTGCCGCGCTTCATCCGCATCCCCGGCACGAGCGGCCGCTACATCGCACTCGAGAATTTGATCCGGCGGCGGACCGATTACCTCTTCCCGAAATATGACGTCCTGCGCGGCGGCGCCTTCCGGATCATCCGCGACAGCGATATCGAGGTCGAGGAGGAAGCCGAGGATCTGGTCCGCTTCTTCCGCACCGCGATCAAGCGCCGGCGGCGCGGCCGCGTCGTCCGCCTCGAACTCGAGCCCGACATGGATGAAAGCCTGGTTGGCGAAATCCAGGATGGGCTCGATGCGCACCAGGCGATCACGTCGGAAAGCCGCGGCTTCCTCGGCATGACCGACCTGTCGCAGCTGGTCGACGAAGACCGGGCCGACCTCAAGTTCGTGCCGTTCAACGCCCGCTTCCCCGAGCGCATCCGCGAGCACGGCGGCGATTGCTTCGCCGCGATCCGCGAGAAGGACCTGCTCGTCCACCACCCCTACGAAAGTTTCGAAGTGGTGGTGGAGTTCATCCAGCAGGCGGCAGCCGATCCCGACGTCATCGCAATCAAGCAGACGCTCTATCGCGCCGGCAAGCAGTCGGCGATCATCAAAGCGCTGATCGATGCCGCCGAAGCCGGCAAGTCGGTGACCGCGGTGATCGAGCTCAAGGCCCGGTTCGACGAGGAGCAGAATCTCACCTGGGCCAACGCGCTCGAGCGCGCCGGAGTCCAGGTCGTCTACGGCTTCATCGAGTGGAAGACGCACGCCAAGGTGTCGATGGTCATCCGCCGCGAGGAAAAAGGCTATCGCACTTACTGCCACTTCGGCACCGGCAACTATCATCCGGTCACGGCCAAGATTTACACCGACCTCAGCTACTTCACCGCCAACCCGGTCACCGGGCGCGATGCCGCCAAGCTGTTCAACTACATCACCGGTTACCTCGAGCCGCGCAATCTCAAGCAACTCGTCATTTCGCCCGCGAACCTGCGGTCGGAGCTGATCAAGCTGGTCGATGCCGAAATCGCCAACGCCAAGGCGGGGAAGCCAGCCGGGATTTGGGCGAAGATGAATTCGCTGGTCGACCCGATCATCATCGACAAGCTGTACGAAGCGAGCGCCGCCGGGGTTTCGACTGACCTCGTCATCCGCGGCATCTGCTGCCTGCGCCCGGGCGTCCCCGGCCTCAGCGAGAACATTTACGTCAAGTCGATCGTCGGCCGCTTCCTCGAACATTCACGGCTGTGGTGCTTCGCCAACGGCCACGCGCTGCCGCACGCCGCCGCCAAGGTCTACATCAGCTCCGCCGACTGGATGCCGCGCAACTTCGACCGCCGCATCGAATATATGCTACCGATCGAAAATCCGACGGTGCACGCCCAGTTGCTCGACCAGGTCATGGTCGCCAACCTCATCGACAATGAGCAAAGTTGGCGGCTCAATCCCGACGGCACCTACAGCCGCGTCCAGCCCAAGGCGGGGCTGGAGTTCAACCTCCACGGCTACTTCATGTCCAACCCGAGCTTGTCGGGTCGCGGCCAGGCCCTAAAGAAGGGGCGCAAGGTACCGAAATTGCGCTTCCAGCGGGGACGTTAGGACTGAAAACCGCAGAACCTGTCGCCATCATCGATATCGGGTCCAACTCGGTACGGCTCGTCGTCTATTCGGGACCGCCGCGGGTGCCGACTCCGATCTTCAATGAAAAGGTGCTTGCCGGGCTCGGCTCGGGCGACGACCCGACCGGTCCGCTGCCGACCAAGCCGCTGGTCAAGGCGCTCGCCGCGCTGAGCCGGTTCCGGCTGCTGGTCGACTATATGAAGGTGAAGCGGACGCACGTCGTCGCCACCGCCGCGATCCGCGATGCGGCGGATGGCGACGAATTCGTTCGCGACCTCCGCGACATCGGCTTCGATTGCGAGGTGCTGAGCAGCGAGCGGGAAGCCTTCCTCGCTGGCGAGGGCGTGCTGTCGGGCATCCCCGAGGCCGCGGGGATCGTCGGCGACCTTGGCGGTGGCAGCCTCGAATTGGCCGAGGTCGGTGGCGGCAAGTGCAAAGGCGGGATTTCGCTTCCGCTCGGCGTGCTCCGGCTCGACCCGACGCCGGATGGCGAACGCCGCGCGCGGAAGATTTTGAAAGCCGCGCTCAAGAAATCGAAGCTGCGCGAGGCCAGCCGCGGGCGCCCCTTCTACATGATTGGCGGATCGTGGCGGGCGCTCGCGCGCATCGACATGTTCGCGACCAACTTCCCGTTGCCGATCACCCA
>Ga0068862_100005056_pt1 | contig 11096 bp, 8 predicted proteins | sample KBSSwiS52_FD_66598 | JGI IMG/M metagenome (GOLD analysis project Ga0068862, IMG submission 66598) | Switchgrass rhizosphere microbial communities from Kellogg Biological Station, Michigan, USA - KBS Switchgrass S5-2 | ecosystem: Host-associated > Plants > Roots > Rhizosphere > Soil ... | reverse complement strand
GCTCCGAAGTTCAGCGGGCATGCCGACGTCGCAACGGATCGGGATCGCGCGTCGGCCAAGACCGACCACTTCCTGCGCGACCTGCTCGGCGCGCGCGGGGTTGATGTCCGATACCACGACGTCCGCACCTTCGCGCGCGAACGCGAGCGCGGCTGCACGCCCGATCCCGCTGCCCGCTCCGGTTATGACTGCGACATGCCCGGCAAAGTCCGTTATCATGTTCCCACCGCGATCTGATCGGTCCGACAATATCTCGCGGCACGACGGACAGTCCCTACCGGCCGAAAGGCTAGGTGCAGCGGGCGTGGAAGGCGCGGTGACGTCGTCTCTCGAGGGTCGGCCGACCTCGCGCCTTCGCAGGGCTGCAAGCCGATGACGTCAACGTCCCGAGCCCCTGTTCGATAGCCCATGTGGACCGGACTAGAAGCTGTACCTGATCGTTCCTCCGAAGGTCCGCGGTCGGGCCATGATGTAGGACAGCACGCCTCCGCCGGATGCCGATGCGCTCGGACCGATCGGATAGACCTCGTCGAACAGGTTGCGGGCGAAGGCGCTGACTGCAACCTTGTCATCGAAAAGCTTGGAGAGCGATATGCGCGCGTCGACCGTGCGGTAGGATTCGATGTAGATCTCGCCGGCCAGGAACTTCGATTGATAGTGGAAGTCTAGATTGAAGCCGAGCACGCCGCCCATGATCCGCTCGGGATGGTCGTAGCTGATGCTGGCATTGGCCTGCCACTTCGGCGTGAAGAAGACCGAGGTGATGAGCGCCTGATCGCCAAGGCCGGCCGCCTGATAGGCCGCAAGGACGGCCGGCGCGATGGTGAGCCGGTCGATGCTCACCTTCGTATAGGCAAAGTTCGTCGCCAGGGTCAGCCCGCGGACCGGTCGAACGCTCAGATCGCCCTCGATACCTTTGATGATGAGATTCGCCTTGTTCAGGATCAGGCCGCCGGGCACGAGGCCGGGAACACCCGTCGTCGTCTGATAATATTGATAGCCCTTGTCCTTGCCGCGGAAGAGAGCGACGCTGTAGGCGCCACCGATACCATTGATCGAGTATCGGCCCTTGGAGCCGATCTCCACGTCGGTCAGGGTTTCTGAGCCGAAGCGCTGTACGGATGCGATCGGAGCCGGCAGCGTCGGCGAATTGTAGCCGCCGGGACGATAGCCGCGGCGCGTGGTGCCGTAGACCAGAATATCGGGCGTCACCTGCCAGTTGACGGCCAGCGTGTAGGTTCCCTTGTGCGACCGCTGCGAGAAATTCTCGGCGATCGTCATACCCGGCGATGCGCGCGGATCGGGCGTGAAGCTGTTCGTGCGGCATTCGTCCTCCGTCGGCAGAGCTCCGAATTCGCCGATCCTGGGCGGCGTGCCGCCGTTCGGCAGGCTATAGTCCGCTGTGAAGACGCAGCCCGCAGTTCGGTCCCAGGAATAGCGATAGCCTGCGGTGATACCGAGTCCCCTGACCATAGACGATAGATCGTAATCGGCCTGGGCGTAGACCGCCTTCGTCGTCTCCCGCTGATAATTCATGTTGTCCGAGACGCTTAGTCCATTGAACACGGCGATCCCGTCGACTTCTCGACCGCCTATGCCGTTTGGCTTCGTCTGATAATAGAAGCCGCCCAGTACGTACTTAAGCCTGCGGTCGAGCGCGTCACCCGACAGTTGCAGCTCTTCCGTGATCTGCTGAAGCCGAACCCGGTCGACCACGTCGATAATCGCCAGCGCACTGCCATCGATATCCGTATTGCTGTCGTCTTTGGTGGTGCGGTAAGCAAAGATGTTCTTCAGCCTGGCATCGTCGCTCAAGTCCAGGGTGGTCGTGTTCGATAGGCCGAAGATCGTGGTCAGGCCGTCGGGCGGCATGTTCGTATAGGCCTCACCACGCCGCTTCCGCGCCGCTTGAGTAGCCGCCAGATCGATGTCGCAGCTGGGCGACGTGCCGCAGTGGAAGGTCGGATTGAGCAGCCCGCCGAGGCCGATCGCGCTCAGTGTCGCGGCCGGCAAGGCATAGACCGGGGTCGGCGCGCCGGGAAACAGCCCGGCAAAGACGATGTTCGACCTGCCGCGCTGACGGTAATAATCGACGACGGTCAGGTTCGAAAGCCCATCCGTCGGCTCGGCGAGCAGCGAGACGCGCACGCCCTTGGTGTCGATTTCATCATAGTTGCGTGCTTTCCGGATCCGCTCGCCGGGCGCGGCACTGAACGGCCCGGTCAGAACGAAGGGGCTGTAGGTGAACGTTTTCGTGAAGCCGTCCGTGCTGGTCGTCTGTCCGGCGACACGCAGGGCGAGCTTTTCGGCAACAAGCGGTAGATTGATGGCACCTTCGAGCCGCAGGCTGTTGAAGCGGCCATATTCGGCCTCGACGTAGCCGGTCATGTCGTAGCTGGGCTTGCGCGAGTAGGTCAGAACCGCGCCGCCGATCGCGTTGCGGCCGAACAAGGTGCCTTGCGGCCCTTTCAGGACCTGGATGTTGTCCATGTCGTAGGTGGAGACAAGGCTGCCGTAGCTTGGCAGCGGGACATCATTGAAATAGGTAAGCACGCCCGGCGTACCCGGCCCTGCAAGCCCGCGCGATTGTCCTCGGATGGCGATGACAGGGTTCACCGACGAGCCCGACAGAGAGATGTTGAGGCCCGGCGTGACGCGCGTGAGGTCGTAGGTCGAAAGGATCGACTTCCGCTGCAGCGTCTCGCCGGAGAAGGCGCTGACGGTGAGCGGGATGCGGCTGAGATCCTCGCTGCGCCTTCGTGCCGTGACGATGATGTCGCCGCTGTTGCTCGGAGCGGTGTCGCCGACGGCCGCCGTCTGCGTGGATATCGTTGGCGGAGCCGAGGCGCTCTCCGGCGTAGCGGCGGTCTGCGCCCAAACGGAAGGCGCCTGCACCACGCTGAGAACGCAACCGGCAAGCAGCAAGCTCTTGCGAACCATATCTCTCCCCCAATGCCTTTTCCCGACGACGTGCGTCGGAGCTTTGCGCGAGGAGAAGACGTGGCGACCGGCTGTGTCGAGCATTTTGATTATCAAGACTATGCAACAGCCGACCCTGATCTCATCAGATCGCTGTGCCGCCTTTGACCAGCTCTTCGCAAAAACCGGCCGTGCCCGCCATCGCCGGGGGTTTCAACGCTATAGGGATGCATGGAGATCGATGCGGAAGGGGCTGCGGGCCGAAGCTGAAGCAGAGAAGGATTTCGACGAAATCAATGTGCTCTTCGGTGCGTCAAGATGGTCGTCGATAGGCCAGGGGTTAGTCGCGACAGCCTATCCTGCCTCGCCCAGCTTCACGAGGATCTCATGATGGCGGGCGGGTGTTAAACGATAGCGGCTCGTTACCAGCGCCGCGACCCCGTAGAGCGCCAGCGGCACGAGCGTGAAGAGTGCCGACACTCCGAGCAAGGCGCTAGCCGGATTCTTCGCGACCGCATCGGCATGGAAGCCGAGCAGGTCGAGCAGGAAGTAGACCACCCCGATCGAGATCGCCTGCCCCAGCTTGATCGTCACGGTGAGCAGCGCGAACAACATGCCGAGCCGGTCGTGCCCGCTCGCAAGGCGATCCTCATCGCTCACATCGGCCATCATGGCACGCGGCATCATGTCGAACGAGGCCGCCGCCACGCCGCCCGGCACGGCGAGAGCGTAGAACAGCAGCAGATGGCCCGGTGGCATGACGAACAGGGCGAGCAAATACCCTGCGTAAACGGCACATCCGACGATGAGCGCACGGTGCTTGCCGATGCGATTCGCGACCCATGACCACAATATGGCTGATGTCATGCTGGCGAACGTCAGGATGAGGAACTGTAGTCCGACATAGTCGCGCGGCACGTGCTTGATCATCGTGAAGAAGAAGATGAAGACCGCCGAGGCGATGCCGCCCGCCGTTCCGATCAGGATCTGCGCGAGGAGCAGCAATCGCGTCGACGACAGGGAGAGAAGACTTCGGTAATCGGCAAGGCTGGCGACGTGGCTTCGGTGCCCGAGATTGCTCTCGCGGACGCGCATGACGCATATCAATACCGTGATCGGCAGCGTAACCAGGACAAACCAGCCCATCGTTCGAACTGTCAAGCGACCATCCGGCGAGCTCCCCTCGCCGATCACATAGGGCAGCAACAGCGGCAGGAGCAGCACGAGGACGAGCCCCAAGCCGTTGAACGCCTGCCACCAGGCGAATACCCGCGAGCGCTGCTGGTAGTTCGCAGTCAGATCGGTGCCCAGTCCCATCTGGGCGAGATTCACGATCGAGTAGCCGGCATAAGCGAGCGCCAGACCGAGCGAAAGCCGCAGTGGCCCGGCTCCCGGCTCGGCCATGAACAGCATCATCGTACCGATCATGACCACGGGCACGCCGATCACCAGCCAGGGCCGGAACTGGCCGAAGCGGGTCGTCGTACGATCCATCAAGCCGCCGAGCAGCGGATCGAACGCCAGATCGGCGACCCGGACCAGGGTGAACATGAGGCCGACGAGGGCAAGATCGATCCCGAGCGCGTTCGAGAAGAATTCCGGCAGATAGATGATGAGGGGGAGTGACAGCGCCGACATGGGCGCGGCCGGGCCAGCCAGAGCGACCATGGTGGCAATCGAAGGTCGATCAGGCTGCATTGGATGCCTCGAACCTTTCAGGGTCGACGGGGGAGGATGGCGCATGGTGCCTCGCCCGCAATTGGGCCGACGGCAGGTGTAGGGTTGTGAGCCCGATCAGCGCCTGGCCGCCTTCCGATCGACAGGGCGGCGTCGATGTAAAGCATACGGGAGCAGAGTTTCTCAATCGGTTTCGAACCTGATGACTTGCGTGATCCGACACGAGGCTGGGCCGGTTCAGGAGCAGACGCCGGACGACTCTCGATCAGCCCAGCGGCGCCCCATGCTTCACCTCGACCTCCCCGGCAGTAAAGGTGATCGCACCGAAAGGAGCGCCGAACTTGACGATATCGGTCATCATCACTGCCGCGTGCTTCGGCTCGCGATAAGCATCCGAGAGATCCTGCAGTGAGGCGAACCCGACGTCGGCACACATTGCCATGAAGCGATTGGTCAGGATGCGCAGCCCGGGCGTCGGGACGCCATAGACTGCCCGATACCGCAGCATGTAAGCCATGAATTTCTCGAAGCCGCTGAAGAAGTCGCGATGCTCGTGAATCCAGTAGTCTTGCGCCACCTCCAACTGAAGATCCGGCCGCGGCTGGCCGGCGACTATTCGCTTGACCTTGATTCCGGGCTTGTCGAAGTCGTCGACCACATGGCCGATCCAAGTCGCGCTGCCCGCCACGTCGATTACGCCCGGCAGGATCTTCTGGATCGCTGGATCCGCCGAGATGGCATTGGCCGTCACGACCGCCGCCGGAAGCGTATCGAACCAGATTTCTGCTACTCCGTCGAAGTCGTCGCCGGCGATCCACATGAACTCGTCGGGAATATGATCGAGGGGCTTATTGAGCACATAGGATCGGGCCGAGCGCCGGAACTGATCGTTGGCCATGATGGCGGCGCTCAACTCACCCGCCCAGCCCGCGACGAAGGCCGCTCGGTCGACGCCATGGGCGCGTCGAAGAAAACTCGTCAACCGGAACATACTACCCCCGCGATTCCGAACGCCTTAAGCTCCCGGCATTTCATTCGGCCGCCTGCTCGAACTCCTGGAGATGATCCACCGCGGCCTGCACGACCGCGGCATTGTGCCGGCACGCCATCTCCTGCGTGCCGAACTGGATCGAGTCGACCGCGCCCGATTTCATCACCGTCTGCTGTCGCGTGCAGGCATTGTTGTCCTCCACCAGCGTGTCGCGGTTGAAGGCCATCGTATACTGCTGTGCGAACTCCTCACGCTTACTTCTCGGCCGTGTGAAGTAATATTGCGCTTCCCACTCCGTCCGGTCGACAGACACCGGCCAGAACCGATGCAGCCAGCAGCCGTTCGCCCCTGCGTTGACCTGGATATGAGGAAAGATCGCCATATTGTCCGAGCCCCACAGCGCAGGATCGCCGCGATCGACGGGCGCGTCGCCGCGAAACCCCGACGGCGGTGCATTGTCCATTCCGGCGGCGCCCTGCGGGCTCGTGATCTGCGCCGAGGCCATGAACGCGAACTTCTGGACGGGTCGAGAGTCGGACAGCTCGAACATCGGATTGATGCCGGTCGACCAGCTGCGATGCGGGCCCAGTCCTTCCCAGTAGAGCGGATGACAGAACGGATTTTTGGCCGAGGAGACCATGCTGCTCACGGTCCGCGCATGGAGCGCCCGGATATGGTACGCCTCGCTCTGCGACTCCAGCAGAAGCTTCCAATTGCTCTGCATCGTCGCCCGCATCCGAGCCATGTGGGTGAAGCGTCGCGTCGGCAGGTCGCGGAAGCGCGCGGACACCGGCGCCATATACTCCGTGAGCGTCTGGGCGGGCGACGGGTCGAGGTTCACATAGATGAAGCCTTCCCAAACCCCGACGGCAATCGGCCGCAGTGAAAGCTCGCTCTTGTCGAGGCCGGGAAAGCATTCAGAGTCGGGTACGGTCCTCAGGTCACCGTTCGCATCATAGGTCCAGGCATGATAAGGACAGGAGAAGCGCAAGGCATTCCCCTTGGTGCCCCACACAAGCTGCATCCCGCGGTGCCGGCAGATATTGTGGAAGGCGCGCACTTCGCCTTTGGCATCGCGTGAGATCAGCACCGAGGTGCTGCGACAGGCCACCTCACGCACGATCCAGTCGCCGGGTTCGGGCACATCGCTTTCGTCGGCGATATTCAGCCAGATGCGACCGAACAGCTCGGCCTCCTGAGTGAAACGACGCTCATCCGTATAGACGCTCGCCGGCACCTTGCCGCTGCCCATCATCACCGGATCCGGCTGAACACTACCGTTACCGATGTCGAAACTTGACACGTTAAAGTGTGGCACGTGCGTAACCATCTGCCTCTCCAATCGCATTCGTTCTTAGCGATACCGCCTGTCCATCTCGTGCCAGAACGCGTCGGCGACGTCGGCGACATGGGCGAAATGAGCCCTGATGCCACCGTCGACCGAAATCGTCTGGCCGTTGATATAGCGGCCGTCGTCCGAAGCTAGCATCGCTACGACGCCGGCCAGATCCCTCGGACGGCCGATGCTCGGGCTCAACACATGACGCATCAGCAGATCGTAACGGCGGTCGTCATTGGCCTCGCTGGCCGCCGACGTCACGACGATGCCGGGCGACACCGCGTTGCAGCGCACGCCGCGCTTGCCATATTGGGTCGCCGTGTAAATGGTAAGATTGTTGATCGCTGCTTTGGATGCCCCATAAGCTGGACGGTACAAATCGCCGGAAAGCGCTGCTCCCGAACTCGTATTGATGATCGCTGCATCACCTGATGCGATCAGAGCCGGGAGCGCATATTTTATGCAGAGCATGGTGCCCCGGGTGTTGGCCCGAAACACGCTGTCCCAAAGCTCGGCTTCCATGAACTCGAGCGCCATGTCGTCGTCGAGGTGACGAGCGCGCATGTCGGCAGCATTGTTGTGGAGGATACGCAGGTCGCCAAAGTGATCATTGGCGGTGTCTATCGTCTTCCGAATACTGTCTTCGTCGTTGAGATCCATGCCAACCGCGATCGCGCGTGCGCCCGTGCGCTCGATCTCACCAGCGACCTTTTCAGCACCTTCCAGATTGATATCGGCGACAACGACGGCAGCACCCTCGCTCGCCAGGCGGGTCGCCGTGGCCTCGCCAATGCCTGAGGCGGCGCCGGTCACTACGGCCGTCCGGCCCTCCAGTCTGCGCAATTTTCTCTCCCGTTAGAATTCGTACAACTATCACATTGGCCGTAGCGGTCTCCAACCACAGACGGAGGATGAGCCGCTTTCATTGGAAACGAATTCCAAAGATCGCAACGCCTCCGCTAAGCATCGACCGGCTGCGGATCGCCCGTGCGCCAAGGCGCCACGCCGACCGTCCAGCCGCCGTCGCAAACGATGTTCTCGCCGTTGATGAAGCCTGCAGCGTCCGAGGCGAGGAAGGTTGCGAGCGCCGCGACGTCCGTCGGATCCCCGTTGCGCGTGACATAGGAGGCTTCGAGCGCGGACTTCAGCGTCTCCGTCATCATCTCGCGTGCTTTACCGTGGGCGATGAAGCCGGGACAGATGGAATTGCAGCGCACGCCTTGCCTGCCATATTGAACGGCCGTGTTCTTGGTCAACGAGATGACACCGGCCTTGGCCGCGCTGTAGCTGACGAGCCAGCTGTCGCCCACCAGTCCGCCGGTCGATGCGATGTTGACGATCGCGCCCTTGCTGTCGAGGAGGTGCGGAATGGCGGCTTTGGTGGCGATGAAGACGCCGCGCAGGTTCGATTGGATTGACCGGTCGAACGTTGCGATCTCGGTCTCCAGCACCGTCCGATCAGTGTAGGTCAGGCTGGTGTCGGCGGCGTTGTTGACCAGGATATCGAGCCGACCGTAGCGATCCACCGTTGCGCGCACCATCGCGAAGATGGACTCAGCGTCGTAGGCATCGAAAGCAATCGCGCTAGCCGCTCGCCCGATCTCGCCTGCGATCGCCTCGGCGCCTGCGACATTGATGTCCGAAAGCATGACTAACGCGCCTTCGTTCGCCAGGTCACGCGCGATCGCACTGCCGATCCCGCCTGCCGCCCCAGAAACGAGTGCAACGCGCTTGTCCAGCTTACCCACCTTGCCCACTCCCTTGACCCTTGATTGATGCGCGACCCGAAGCTTTTGCCAAACGTCCGCTCGCCGGCTCTACCGACGATGCGCTTCGATCACCTCTGCTCGTGCTCGGTGCGGCCCCTTTGGGGGGCCGCGCCGAGCCGTCCCCGTGGCCTCGGAGACCCTGATCGGCATGAGCTTTGCGTCGCCACCCGGCCGCAAATGAAGCGTCGTCACGCCCCGATGAACGATCGCCGTTTCGCCTTTCAGCTGTTGCATCCGTCCATTCATCCTCTCACCGCGCCCGCAGCTGATGCATGATCCAGCGAGTCTCCGCGCCGATCCTCTATAGCGCGGCGGATCGGGGCAAATCCTTTCGCTAGAAGCCTCTGACCCTCAACTCTGTTGCATTACCGAGTGCAGCGTTCATCACGGGTGGTGTCGCGAAGGCGGCAGGAATTTGAGATTGGCGTAATCTCCGGCGTTGGAGCGCCGGCGGCGATAGCGAGGCTGCCTGATGCACCATTCTCGACGACCTCGTCGCGCGTGGCTTGCGGACGCCGGATTTCCTTATCGTCGACGGGGCGACTGGGCTCGAGAAGGCGCTCGCCGCGCTCTGGCCCGCGGTGCCGACGCAGCGCTGCACCGTGCACAAGCACCACAACCTGCTGGCGCACGCGCCCAAGCGCCTGCACGAGGAGCTGTCGGCCGACTACACCGACATGATCTACACCGAGACCGCGGCCGAGATTGCCAGCCGGCGCAAGGCCTTCCTCGCAAAGTGGCGACTGAAATGCCGCAGCGTCGCCGACAGTCCGGAGGAAGTCGGCGACTAGCTGTTCGCCTTCACGCGCCCGCCGCCGAGCCAATGCAGGTCGACCCGGACCAGCAACGCCATCGAGCGCCTCCACGAGGAGTTCAAACGCCGGATCAAGACCCAGACCGTGCTACCGTCCGCCGGCACCGCCGCCATGCTGTTCTGGGCGCTGCTCGCCTCGAGACAGATCACCATGCGCAAGATCGACGGATGGCAAACCCTCGCCGAACCCGCCCATCAGCCGATTGACCTCGCCGCCTGAACAGCTACCCTCAACCCGCCGGAGAACGCCGCCGACCAATTCCTACCACATTCGCGACAGCACCTCATCACGCAGGCCTGATCGCAGTAGCGACCGTCGTAGCCGTCCCGTCCAACCCGCGTGTCTCGGTCAGGACTCACCCTCGCCAACTTTTGGGCGGGTCGACCAAGGCCGGGACCTGCGCGTGCCTGCGCGGCTACACCCTTCTGAATCCGGCGGGACTGCGGACAAAAGCCGTCACGCTGTCGGCCACGATCCGGCGAAAATCCGTCTGCTCGTTGAATTCGGCAACATCGAGATGGAGAGGCTCGACCAGTCCAATCACGGTACCATATCCGAGAGCGCTGACGAGCAGGTGGAAGAAAAGACCTTCCGCTGAAACCCCCTCGCGGATCGCTCCCGTTGCCCTGCCTTTCGTGAGTGCACCGCGTAGGACCTGGAAGTGCCGATCTCGCAGCGTTTCAAGTGGCCTGCTTCCGCCGATCTGACGGCCGAAGTGGACCACTTGATCGATTAACAAACGTCCGATCTCGGGGTTTTTCAAGTAGAAGTCAGCGTATCGGTAGGAAAAGTTGTCAATGGTCTCGAGTGGATCATCCGCTTCCATCCCCTCGGGATCGAAGTTACGGAAGAACTGCCGTGCCATGTGGGTCATCGTCTCGAAATAGAGCGTTTCCTTCTTGCTAAAATAGTAATAGACGAGCTTCATGCTGACGTCGGCGGCGTCGGCGATTTTCTGGACGTTCGCTGCTTCGAAACCTTTGCGGGCGAATTCGGTTTGCGCCGCCACGAGGATGCGTTGAATTGCTGCGGCCTTACCAACGCTTTCGTTTCTCTCGTCCATCGCGCGCCCTTGCGTTATCGCTCTTTCGGGAGCCGGCGACGCCATACGAAAGTTCGCCGTGTCGCACCAGCCCCGGACGAGGCGGGCGACTGCCTTAGGCCGTGTGGACGAATTTGATCAAGCATAGACCTGCGGCGAAGCTGACGATTGACCTGTAGTTTTCGGCGGTTTTCTCGCATCTGAGGGCCACGCGCTTGAAGCGTTTGAGGCGGCCGAAGCCCTGCTCGATACGCCCGCGCGCCTTGTAGAGCGTCCTGGCGAAGAAGCCGGGTTTGTTCTTTTCGTCAGCCTTGTGCGGGATGACCGGGGCGATGCCCCGCGTCCTTGCGGCAGCCCGGTTGGCCTTGCTGGAATAGCCCCCTTCGACAAGCTCAGGACAGGCTTGTCGGCAATGGCGGCGCGAGGGGATATGTCCGGCCCGATGTCGAGCAGGGTCTCGAAGTGGGTGCAGTCCGAGGCTTCGCCGCCGGTCAGATCGAAGGCGATCAGGTCTCCGCGGCCGTCCGCCTTTGCGTGGATCTTG
>Ga0068862_100005054_pt1 | contig 11096 bp, 8 predicted proteins | sample KBSSwiS52_FD_66598 | JGI IMG/M metagenome (GOLD analysis project Ga0068862, IMG submission 66598) | Switchgrass rhizosphere microbial communities from Kellogg Biological Station, Michigan, USA - KBS Switchgrass S5-2 | ecosystem: Host-associated > Plants > Roots > Rhizosphere > Soil ... | reverse complement strand
GCGCGGGCGCAACACGTTTCGTTTCGATACATTCGGCGACGAGGACTTCTGGGGCGGTGCGCTGCGCCTGCACGAGGCGATCGCGGGAGCTGCGAACGGCGGTGTCGGTCCGGGCTTGAGCCCGAAAGCCGCGCTTGGGCTCGGGCTCAAGGTCGACGTGCGCGCGCTGCCGCCGCCGCTCGTGCAGGCGCTTCGAGCCGAGCGCGTGAATCTCGACGACCCGGCCGTGACGCTCGCGCTGCTCAAGCGCAATGCAGTCGTCGGCGTGCGCGCGTTCACGGATCGTGCGGGCAAGGTCGAGTCCGTCGGCATCACGTGCGCGCTTTGCCACAGCACGGTCGACAACTCGTTTGCCCCGGGCATCGGCGCACGGCTCGACGGCTGGGCGAACCGCGACCTGAACGTCGGCGAGATCATCGCGTTCGCGCCGAGCGTGGCGCCGTTCTCGCAATTGCTCGGCGTGGACGAGGCCACGGTGCGCAAGGTGTTGAAGAGCTGGGGGGCCGGCAAGTTCGACGCGGAGCTGCTGCTCGACGGCAAGGCCTTCCGGCCGGATGGCAAGAGCGCGGCGACGCTACTTCCGCCGGCATACGGCCTCGCCGGCGTGAACCTTCACACCTGGACCGGTTGGGGATCGGTCACTCACTGGAACGCGTTCGTGGCCGTGCTCGAGATGCAGGGCAAGGGAACGCTGTACGATCCGCGCCTCGATGACGCGAGCAAGTTTCCGATTGCGGCGGCGAACCATTTCGGCAACACGCGGCGCGAGCCCGATCTAGTGACGCCGAAGCTCGGCGCGCTGCAGTTCTATCAGCTGGCGATTGCGGCGCCGACGCCGCCGAAAGGCAGCTTCGACTCGCGCGCGGCCGAGCGCGGCAAGGCGTTGTTCGCGGCCGACGGCAAGGCGGGCTGCGCGACGTGTCACGTGCCGCCGCTCTACACGGAGCCCGGCTTCAATCTGCATACGCCCGAGGAGGTCGGGATCGACGCGTTCCAGGCGCAGCGCAGTCCCGACGACGGCTACCGCACGGCGCCGCTGCGCGGACTGTGGGCGCATCAAACAGGCGGGTTCTATCACGACGGGCGGTTCCCGACGCTGCGCGCCGTCGTCGATCACTACAACGCGTTTCAGAGCCTGGGCTTGAGCGACAACGAGAAGCGCGATCTCGTCGAGTTCCTGAAGTCGTTGTGACTTGAGCGTCGGGCTCGTGCCCTAGAGCCGCTGTCTCACCTCGAGCTGGTTGCGCACCTGCCCGACAGGAAACGCCTTCACGGCGATCTGGCCGGCGCGCTCCTTTTCTTCCTCGGTGGTCACCGTGCCGCTCAGCGTGATCGTGTTCGTGAGCCTGTCGGCAACGACGCGGATGTCGCGCGACCCGACAGCTGCATCCGTTCGTAGTTGTTGGGCGACTTTGTCCTCGACGTCGGTGTTCTCACGCTCCGTGATGGCCTGGGCGTCAGCGACTGCGGCGATGGCGATCGCCGGTGCGACCGTCAGCTCGTTGACGACGCTGTCGACGCCGGGGACTTGCAGCGCGATCTCCTCGGCGCGCTGCCGGTCGCCGTCCGTGCGCACGACGCCGTCGAGCGTCGCGACGCCGTAGCGTACGAGCACGCTCACGTTGGTATCGGAGAGCTGCTGGTAGAGGCGCGCTTGGACCTCGAGCGCGAGGCTCGGATCGCTGGGGCCGACTCGCTCGCTCGTGGACGGCCTCGTGGAGGCCGCGGGGTCGACCGACGTAATCGGGGGCTCGGTGCGCTCCGGCTGCGCCGAAGCAACGCCGCAGGCGGCGAAAGTCGCGAAGAAAAGAAGGTACGGGCGGCGGCGCATGGGCCTTTCTCCATAGGTATGTGGCCGTACGCTGCAAATCGCGTGCCCGCCGTCATCGTGGCGGGACGCGGCCTCGCGCGGTGTGTTGGAGCGCGGGTCAGCGCTGCGTGCGCAGCAGCTGCAGGTTCTCGAGGACGTCGACGTTGCGTCTCAGGTCGGCGCGCGCGGGATTGGCGGCGACCTCGCGCAGGAACGTGAGCGCCCCGTCGAAGTTCTCTTGGTCGATCGCGACCTCGGCGCGCGCGATGAGGGCGTTCTCGCGAACCGCGCCGTAATCGCTCGCGCGCCGGAGCAGGAGCTCAGCGCGCCCATAGTCGCGATCCGTGCGGTAAATCTGTCCGAGCGCCATGAGTGCATCGGCATTCGACGGGTCGAGCTCCAGTGCTTCCTGCAGCGCCGTGCTCGCTGCGCGGCGATTGCCGTCGCGCACGGCGAGCGTCGCGCGCCGCGTCAGCAGATGGCTCTGCTCGACGCCGCTGAGCGCCGCGCGATCGACGGAGCTCAAGAGCTCGCGGAAGCGGTCCCACTCGTTTTCGTTCGCGAGCCAGCCGAGCGCCTGGTCGACGAGCGGGAAGGGCAGGTCGCGTGCCCGCAGGCCTCGAAGCAGCTCGACAGCCCTCGCGATGTTGCCGCTCTCCATCTGCAACTCGAAGCAGGCACGACGGTTTTCGAGTGCATCGTCGCCGAGCCGCAGCGCGGTCTCGAGGCTGGAGAGTGCCGAGGCGCGCTCGTTGGCGGTGAGCGCTATCTTTGCCCGATACAACCAGAGATGAAGATCGTCGGGAGCTTCGCGCAGCAATTGCTCGACGAGCGCTTCGGCTTTGTCGTGCTCGCGTGTTTCGGTGAGGGCGAGCAGCAATCCGCGCCGCGCGTTTCGGTCGTCGGGCGCGAGCACGAGCGCGCGCTCAAAGTCGGTCGCTGCGGCGGAGTAGCGACGTGTCCGGACGTCGAGGTAACCCAGCGCCGAGTGAACAAGCGCCGTATTGCGGCCAAGCTGCACCGCGCGCGCCAGATGCGTGCGCGCATCCGCATAGCGCTCGGTTCGAAGGTAGAGCATTCCGAGCGACTCGTGCGCGCGTACATGATTGGGCGTCGCTTGGAGCGCGAGCCTGAACGCGGTTTCCGCGGGCAGATACTTTTCCAACGAGAAATAGCTGTGGCCGATGACGTACAGGATGCTCGCACTGATCGTGTCGGGCGGCCGTCCTACGCCGAGTCTCTGCCCGAACACATTCGCGGTGGCCGGCGAGGGTCGATTGTCGCGCGCTCCAAAGGCCTCATCTGTCCCGGGCTGCGGGTTAGGGTTTGTTGGACCCGTTGGCACTACTGGCGGCAGAATTTGGCTCGCGAGCGTGGGCGTGCGAATTCCCATGAAGGCGGCGAAACGGCCCGCTTCGAGCAGCGCGAGCTCGGGGCCGTAGTTGAGCCTGATACGTGCCAACACGGCCTCGTAGTTTCCGGCGGCGAGAAGTGGCTTGAGCTCGATGATCAGGGACTGCTCGCCGACTTCCCCGATACCCTCCGGCAGCAATTGCCTAGGGCATTGTTCGAGCCGGAAGCCGCCGGAAAAAAGGCTGCATGGTCCCGGCGAGATCTCCGGTGGCAGAAGCCATTCGGGGTTGGGCGGCGTAATCGTAAGCTCGATCTCGGCCGCGTGCACGGCCGGTGCGAGCAGCGCGAGCGAGAGCGAGAGGTGCGCCCAACGTTTGATACGGAGCTTCATGCGCTTTTCGGTCCGAGTGGGCGTCAGTTCCTCGTCGTCTCGAGAACCAGGTTCTCCAACACGTCGACGTTACGCTGCAGGTCCGTGCGTGCGGGATTGCGGCTCACGACATCGCGCAGGAGCGTGAGCGCCCGCTCGAAGTTCTGCTGATCGATCGCGACCTGCGCGAGCGAGACCAACGCGTTCTCGCGATAGAGTTCGAACGCGCTCGCCCGTTGGAACATGAGCTCCGCGCGGTTCAAATCGCGCTCGTCGCGGTAGGCCTCGCCGAGCACGATGAGCGCCTCGGCGTTCGACGAGTCGAGCTCCACGGCTTGTTGCAGCGTCGCTATCGCGGCCCGCCGATTGCCGTCGTGCAGCTGCAAGCTCGACACGTGGGTGAGCAGGCGGCTGCCCTGCAAGTTGTCGAGCAACGCGCGCCGCGCGTCGGCGGCCGCCAGCAGGTCACGGAAGTAGTCCCATTCGTTCTGATAGTTGAGCCACGCCAACGCCTGGTCCATGAACATGAAGTCCAAGTCCTCTGCGGGTGCGCTCTTCAGCAGCTCCACGGCTCTCGCCAGGCTACCTCGCTCCATGTGCAGCGCGGCGGCAACTTGCTTGTTCGCGACCGAGTCGTTGCCGAGTCGCATCGCGGTCTCCAAGCTCGTGAGCGCCAACGCGCGGTCGTTCGCGTTCAGCGCCATGTACGAGCGATACACCCAAAGGACGGGATCGTTCGGCTCGCTCTGCAGCATTTGCTCGACCAGCGCCAACCCCGCGGCGTACTGCCGCGTCTCGTTCATGGCGGTCATCAGCGCGCTCTGGAAATCTCGAACGTCGGGCTCCATCGTCAGCGCTTGCTGGTACGCGCTGGCCATGCCCCACCAATTCTTGGTCTTGTAACTGATGTAGCCCAAGGATGCGTGGAGAGACGCGGTGTTGAGGCCGAGCTCCGCTGCCCGCGTGAGATGCGCGCGCGCCTCGTCCCAGCGCTCGGTCCGGATGTACAAGTTCCCGAGCGCCTCGTGCACGCGCTGATAGTCGGGCAGCGGAACGAGTGCCGCTTTCAGCGCCGCCTCGGCGGGCACCCAGCGCTCCAGGTAGATGTAGGCTACGCCAATCACGTACAGCACCGTCGCGCTGACGTCCTCGCGGCCGGTCTGGGGTATCGGCAACCTTCCCGGCCCGGCGCTCCTGGCGACAAGGCCGGCGGGATCGCCGTTCTCGAGCGCCGCCATCATGGGGCCGAGCTTCTCCCTCGCCAGCGCCAACGTTCCCTCGTAGTCCTGGCCGTCCATGAGCTTCAGGAGCTCGATGGCCAACTCGTTCTCGGAAGCGTACGGGACGCCTTCGCGCTGGAAGTGCGGTGGGCTCACGCGCGGGAGCGTGAGCGTGACCGCCGGCAGCTCGACCGTGAGATCCGCCTCGGCCGCGTACGCCGCCGGTGCGAGCACGACGATCGAGAGAGCGAGCAGGGCCCAACGCGTCATCGGCGGCTCAATTTCGTTTGATCTTGACGGGCCACACGTACTCCGTCTTGACGGGAATGCCGAGCCTCGTCGGCGGGCTGAAGCGCACTTGCGCGGCGTAGGCCATGAACTCCGCGTTCAACGCTGGAAAAGGGTTTTCAACGAGCGCAATCGGATAGGTTCGGCCTTGCTCGTCGATCACGATGTGATACTTGAGATCGAACTCCGCGAGTCCGCGCTCGATCGCTTCTTTGGGATAGGCGAATACCGGCGCCGATACCACCATCGGAACTTGGTCGAGCTCCGAGAGCCCGGCGAACCCGTAGCCGGACCCGCTACCATCACCCACGCCGTCGCCGACGCCGAGGCCGATCCCTTGACCGAGCCCGGCGATGTTCAAGTTGCCGACCTCGGCGGCCGCGAACTGGATGTCGAGCTGCATCTTGTCGAGCTCGAGGGGAGCTCGGCTGCTCCGCAGAGTCAGCTGTGCGCCCGTGGAGCCACCGGCCGGCGAATTGCTCGGACGAGCCGGCGGCGGAGGCGGTGGCGGCGGCGCCTCGAAAGTCGAGACTTCCGTCAAGACGAAGCGTTCCGGGGCCTTCACATTGCCGCTCAGATCGAACGACGCGATGAAAACCAGCAGCAACACGAGCCCGGTTGCGAGCGAGCCCGCGACCCAGCGCCGTTGCCGCAGGGTCATCATTCGACGGCCGTCGCGAGGTTCAGCGTCTTCGCGCCCGCGAGCTTCGCTTCGTCCATGACGCGCACGAGCACTTCGGTGGTCGCCCTCTTGTCGGCCTGAATCACAACGGGCCGCTCCTCGGCGAGCAGCAGTGCAGCGACGGTGGAGCGCACGCCCTGGATGCCGATGTTGTTGCGGTCGTACCAGACTTCGCCCGTCGGACTGATCGCGATCACGATGAAGTCGTTCTTGAGCCGCGTGGCGGTCACGGCCTGCGGCTTCTCGATGTCTATGGCGGACTCTTTGACGAACGCGCTCGCGATGATGAAAAAGATGAGCAGATTGAAAACCGTGTCGAGCATCGGCGCGAGGTCGATGCCCGGCGGGCGGTCGCTGTCCAAGCGCTCCTGAAGAGAGGGTCTCACGGCTTAAGCCATCCCCCGTTGACGGCCGCGCAGGTACGTGTACATCAGCAACCCCGGAATTGCCGTGATCATTCCGAGCTGCGTCGTGACCATCGCGTCCGCAACGCCCGTGCTCACGAAGTCGAGCTGGTTGACTACGACGGAGCCCGCCATCGTGCGGAACGTGGTGAGCAGGCCGTTGACGGTGCCGAGCAACCCGAGCAGCGGCAACGCGCTGATCAGAATCGGCAGCACGGTCAGCCACGTGCCGGCTTGACGCTTCCAGTGCGCGTCGCGCTCGGCGAGGATCAGGTCGATTTCGACGATGTAGCAGAACAGCGCCAAAGCAACGATGCCCCACACGACGAAGTTGTCGGCAAACGCGAACAGCAAGAATCGATTGGTCATGCCGCACCCGTTCGGAACGACAGCCGGCTCAAGTTGACGGCATCGCTCTCGAGCTGCGCAAGGTAGCTCTTCGCCTTGCGCGACAACAACGCGTGCGCGAGCAGCGCCGGGATCGCGACGACGAGTCCGAGCTCGGTGTTGATCAGTGCCTCGCCGACGCCGCCCGACACGGCGCTCGCGTCTCCGGCGCCGAACAACGACATCGCTTGGAACGTCGCGATCATGCCCGAGACGGTGCCCAGAAGCCCAAGCAGCGGCGACACGGACGCCGTGAGCGCAATCGCGCTCAACCAGCGTTCGAGCCGAATGCGCTGCTGGAGCAACGTGCCGTGCAGCCGGTCGTCGCGCGCTTCCTGCGCTTCCGCAGCGATCGCGATGCGGACGAGCTCGCCTTGCGGACCCTGGACCTGCTCGGTCAACTTCCGGACGGCCTCATCACCTCTCGCGAGCGCGGACTGCACGCGCTCCGCGAGCGCCGGGACGGGGATCGGCAGGCGGTACAACGAGACCGCCTTGAGAACTGCGATCGTCGACGCGAACAAACCGAACAGCACGATCGGAATTGCCCAGAAGCCGCCGCGGCGCAGATGCTGCCAGAGACTCTCTTGCGTCTCGGCGAGCAACAGCGCGCGCGTTAGCGTCGGGTCGAACGTGATGACACCCGCCGAGCTCTGATGGAGATCCTCGATTCCCGCTTCGGCCGAACCCGAGAGCAGCAGGCTCACGCGCGTCATGCCTTCGTCCTTGCGAACGAGGCCGGACTGCTCGGGCTGCGTGCGATGGAACCATCCGACCGGGCCGACATGGAGGACGTCGCCGTCGGCGAGCTGCCCGTCGGGAAGCACGACACGCGTTAGCTGCCAGCGAGGGTAGAGGCGACCTTGCTGCGCGTTGAGGTGCTCGGTCAGGATCGTGAGATCCCTGCGCAGGTCGATCGTTCCCTGCTCGGACAATCGCCGCCTACCGGTCTTGTCGAGAAATCCCGCGAGCAGGTTGCTCTGAAAACGACTCTGGTTGCGCCACTCTTCGAGACGCGTCTCGATCTGCTGCAAGGTTAGGGTCTGCTCGTCGGCCAACCGACGCGCGGCGACTGCACGCTCGCGCAAGTCGAGCACGCGGTTCTGCGCGGCCGCAAGCCGTTGCGCGAGCTCGCCGCGCTCACGAGCGATCGTAGCTTCCGCGGCGCTGAGCTCGCGCTGCGACGTTTGGATGTTGCGCGTGAGCTCGGCGCGCACGTCGTCGAGATCCGCGAGGGCTGCGCCTGCCATCGACAGCAGCGCGGCGGCAAGGATCGCGCGTAAGAGCAAGAGTAGAGTCCACCGCCGCACTCAGTTCGCTCCGTTGAGCGGCTGGACCAGCTCGAGCGCGATTGAAACGAAGGCGGGATCGAGGCGCTGCTCGAGAATTCCGACGATGGTTGCGATCGGGGCCGTGTCGGTCACCGGCGTCCAGAGCCAGCCGTCGGGCCCCGGCTTGCCGGCTGCGGCAAAGCTCTGATCGGCGGTCACGTACCAGCCGTGCGACAGGCCGAGATACACCTGCTTCACGACGTGTTCTTGGCCGTCGCTGAGCGTCATGACGACTTCGTTCAACGTGATCTTCGCTTCGAAGTCCTCGAGCTGGCCCAACAGCTCGATGAGCTTCCGAAAGCGTTCCGTGGAAGTCTCGACGTTATTGTCGAGGCGGGCGAGCTCGTCGACCCACGCCGTCGAGAGCGGCGGCGGCAGGTCGCGCTGCAGTGAGCGCAACACCACCGAGGCTTGAGCAAGGCTCGCTTCGAGAGCCGCGGCTTCCGCTTCGAGCTCCGTTTGCTCGGTCAGCAGCTCGAGCCGCCGCTGCTCGACCTCGTCGCGTTGCGCGGCGGTCGTCTCGAGCAGCGCGGTGAGCTCCGCGGTCTCGCGCTCGATGAGCCGCAGTTGCTGCTCAAGGACCGGCTTTTGCGTGCGCCAGTCGGCGCGTAGCACGTCCTTCTGGTGCTCGAGGCCGGTCCATTGCTGCGTCAGCGTGTCGATCTCGCTAACGGGATTCTTGTCCTGAGCGCCGCTCGGCAGCGCCAGGGCCGTCAGCAGCACGAGGATCGAGGTTCCAGCCGTTGTTCCGACTCGCGGCATGCTCGTTGTTATTTAACGTCAATTCGGAGGCTTGCGTGGCGCTCGCACGGCGAGTGTCGCAGAGTGGCGAAACCTCGTCTATTCGCGCTTTGGCAACGTTCAGCGAGTCGGCCGCGGTTTGGCGCGCCGCGTCGGCTCGGCTTCGAGTGGGTTCTCGGGCCAGTAGTGGCGGGGATAGCGGCCGCGCATGTCCTTGCGCACCTCTATATACGCGTTGCGCCAGAAGCTCGCGAGGTCGCGTGTCACCTGTAATGGGCGGTGCGCCGGCGAAAGCAGCTTGAACGTCACGGGCACGGCGCCGCCGCCGATGCGCGGCGTCGCCGCGAGGCCGAAGACTTCCTGCATGCGCATCGACGCGCACGGCGCGTTGTCGTCGAGATAATCGACCGGCGTCCGTGTGCCCGTCGGTAGCGTGATGTGCGTCGGCGCGAGCTCGTCGAGCTTGGTCTGTTGCGCTCGTGTCAGGTGCGCGCGCAGCGCTTCGGTCAGTGGGACGCGCGCGAAGTGCGCGCGGCGCGTGACGCCGTCGAGATACGGCTCCAACCACGCAAGATCAGAGGCCAGTGCCTGCATAGAGAAGTCGGGCCAGTCGCCGACGTCGCCGCGGCGAAGGTTGCGCACGAATTCGCCGCGCGCGGCAAACGTGCGGCTGTCGTCGTCCCACGGTAAGGCCTCGAGGCCGAGCGACCGCAAGCCAGCGAGCAGCGCCGCGTTCGCCGCACCGGACGGCAATTCGGCGAGCGGCTTCTCGTCGAGCACGAGCTCGCCGAAGCGCGTGGTGCGCCGCGCGACGACGGCCTCGGCGCGTGCGTCCCACGCAACTTCGTCTTGGGTCACGAGCTCCGCGGAGAAGTGCTCGAGCAAGTCGTCGCGGGTCAGCGGTGCCGCGAGCTGGATCCGTGCTTCTCGCTCGCGGTCGTCGAGCTCGACGGCGACGATGATCTCCTGGCGCGCGATCGACTCGGGATTTGCGAACGCCGCGCCGCGGCCGTTCGAGAGCTGGTAGCGGCCTTCGCCGCCGTTCCTGCGTTTGCCGATGCGGTCGGGATACGCGGACGCGAGCAGCCACCCCGCGTCGGCGGCGTCGACTCTTGCGTCCGTCTCGGTGTCGCGCAAGTAAGCGCGCTCGGCTCGGCGCACGCGCTCGAGCACGCCGCGGTCGCCGCCGCCGCGCTGCAGCGCTTCGAGGCGCGTGCGGACGTCGCTGTCGCGCGCGTCGCCGCGCAGCAGGTCGCGTTCCGACAGCAACGCCGCGAGTCTGGCTGCAGCCGCCGCCGCGCCATGCTCGCGGCCCTTCAACAGCATGTGTGCAAGCCGCGGATGCGCGGCCAACGCTTGCATCGCCCGCCCGTGCGGCGTGATGCGGCCGCTTCCGTCGAGCGCGCCGAGCCGCACGAGCAGGTCGCGCGCCCCCGCGAGTGTCGCGGCCGGCGGCGCATCGAGCCAGCGCAGATCGTCGGCCGGCGTGCCCCACGCCGCGAGATCGAGCGCGAGCGGAACGAGATCGGCGACGGCGATCTCGGGCGAAGCGTACGCGGCCAAGCCGCGGTCCGCGCTCTCGCTCCAGAGGCGATAGCAGACGCCGGGCGCGGTGCGGCCCGCGCGGCCCGCGCGTTGCTCGGCCGAGGCTCGCGCGATGCGCTGCGTCTCGAGCCGGCTCATGCCGGTCACGGGATCGAAGAGGCTGCGGCGCTCGAGGCCCGAGTCGACGACGACGGTGACGCCGTCGATCGTCAAGCTCGTCTCCGCGATGTTCGTCGCGAGCACGACCTTGCGGCGTCCGGCCCGCGCCGGCGCGAGCGCCGCGTCTTGGTCACCGGGCGCGAGCTCGCCGTAGAGCGGCAGCACGTCGACGTTGGCGCCGGGCGAGAGCTCGTCGACGAGGCGGCGCTCGACGCGGCGGATCTCGCCGGCACCGGGCAAGAACACGAGCACGTCGCCGGTTGCATCCGATAGCGCGCGCTGCACTGCGCGCGCGACGCTCAAGTCGATCGGCTCGGCGCCTCCTGGAAGCGCCGGCAGGCCCTTGCCGACGTAGTTCACGTCGACCGGAAACATTCGGCCCAAGCTTTCGACGACGGGCGCTCCGCCGAGCAAGCTCGCGACGCGCGCCCCGTCGATCGTCGCCGACATCGCGAGCACGCGCAGCTCCGGAGCGAGATGCCGCTGCGCGTCGAGCGCGAACGCGAGGCCGACGTCGGCGTGCAGGCTCCGCTCGTGGTACTCGTCGAACAGCACCGCGGCGACGCCGTCGAGCGCGGGGTCGCCTTGCAGCATGCGCGTGAACACGCCTTCGGTGACGACCTCGAGTCGCGTGCGCTTGCCGACGCGAGTCTCGAGCCGCATGCGATAGCCGACGGTATCGCCGACACGCTCGCTTAAGCGTGCAGCCATACGCTCGGCGACCGCGCGCGTCGCGAGCCGGCGCGGCTCGAGCATTACGATTCGCTTGCCGCGTGCCCAACCTTCCTCGAGCAGCGCGAGAGGGA
>Ga0068862_100005048_pt1 | contig 11102 bp, 13 predicted proteins | sample KBSSwiS52_FD_66598 | JGI IMG/M metagenome (GOLD analysis project Ga0068862, IMG submission 66598) | Switchgrass rhizosphere microbial communities from Kellogg Biological Station, Michigan, USA - KBS Switchgrass S5-2 | ecosystem: Host-associated > Plants > Roots > Rhizosphere > Soil ... | reverse complement strand
GAGCATTGGAACAGGGTGCCCCAGCGCCCGACCGCGGCGCCGACCGCGCAGGCGACGGCGTTGGACCAGGCGTTGCGCGCGACCCGCATGGTAGTCTCGACCTCGTCGAAGCCGAAGGCGACGGCGGTCGCGGCGTCGGCCGCGAGCTGCAAGGGGTCGTCCTTGGCATTGGTGACGTGGCCCTGGTTGCCGGGCGTGTGGCGCGCGCGCATCTTGCTGTAGGCAAAGGCGATCTCGAGCGCGTTCAGCTCCGTCACCACCTCGGCCAGCTTGGCCGGAGTCATGCCGTGGGCGAGGCGCACCAGCTTGGCGCGCGGCACGTTCATGTCGACCAGCATGCGCGCGAACTCGGGCGAGGGAATCGCCATCGCCTCCGGCGCGATGTCGAGATCGAGATGATGGTTGGCGATAAAGAGGTCGATCATGTCGAAATCGGCGGCAGCGATGCCGTCCATCGACTTGACCTTGCCATTCGCGATCTCGAGGCCCGGCTTCGGATCGTTGGGCGAGGAGAAGGCGGCAAAGCCGGCGGCCGCGTCCTCCACCGCAAACTTGTCGAGGCGCAGCGGCCGCTCGTCCCAATCCGCAAAGCGCCGCCACCGATTGACCTTGATCTGCGGTGTCGGGGGCGATTTGTCCTGCATGCCGATCTCCTGCCCGGCGGGCTCTCTCGAACCCACCGATTGCGGCGCAGGCTAGTCTCCGGATTCTGCGATTGCAAATACCCGGCGCAACCGGCCGCAGGCCGCTCACAGCCTAGTCAGGATGCACGTTGCTGTGGCGCGGCTTCTTGACCGTTGAGCGGCGTTGCTTGACCGGGCTTTTTTCCTTCCACAGTCCAGTCGACTGAAGGCGCTGGGTCGTTCCACGGCGGTTCACGCGCCGGGCGCCGCGACCTTTTCGTAGAGTTCGGAGGGCGCATAGGCTTGCGTCACCACCTGGGGGCAACGCAGGCATGCCGCCTTGCCTTCCTGCAGCCACCAGCGGCAGGAGGGCCGCACCCGGCAAGGTGGGAGTGCGTCGACGACCTCGGGCAGCAACGCGACGGTCCGCTCGGCGAGGCGGCATCGCCCACCGTCGAAGTGCCGGCACGCGCCGCCGGCACACGGGGCCGCGAGCCGGAAAACCTCGGTCGGCAGAACCGGGCTGGACAGGGCAAGCCGCTCGGGCGTTGCCGGCACCGTTTCCGCCAGGTATCCGACGCGCGGCTCCTCCGGCGTGCCGCCGACGATTCCGAAAATCACACTGCCGGTCATTTCCGGCTGCGCGCTCGGACAGAGTGGCGCGTTTTCCGTCATCAAATCGCTGACTGGGCGCGGTGCTGCTAGCGGCCGCGCGGAGTGCTGATCGGACCCTCCGGCGCCGGAACGCCGTCGGGCCACCAGATGATCCCGAAAATGAGCGGTCCGCGGATCTTGCCGGGCGGCAACTTCTTGATCTCGGACGCGCGCAGGACCGATTCGAATGCCATTTGGGTGAAGTCTTGCAGGTCGATTCGGCCTGCGCGACCGGGTACAGCTCTAATCCCCATCGCAGCTCCTTTTGGCCAGAGTCCCTGACATTTTTTCGAGCAAAAGTAGTATATCCGAAAAACAGCTCTTTGGCCAGGATCGTTTCGCTGCGGCATCCCCTGGCGATCCGCGTGTCAGTCGAAGCCTGGCTTGTTGTGACGGCTAGTCTCTGAGGACAATGACTTCGGCGGGATCGAAGCGAAGGGAGATTTGAGTGCCTTCCTGGATCGGCGTCCCAGCGGGCAGCCGCGCCAGCAGAGGGGTATCCGGCGCGTGGATCGGCGCCACCGTGACCCGCTTGAAACTCCCCTGATAGACCACCGTCGTCACGATTGCGGGGATGGCCGGCCCGACATGGACATGCTCCGGCCTGATGGCGATGCAGGCCGTGCTGCCGGCCGCCAGGCCCGGTGCATCGAAGGTGCCGAGCGCTGTCGTAATGCGGCCCTGGACATCGACCTGACCTGCAACGATCGTGCTTTCGCCCATGAACGTGGCGCTGAAGCGGGTCGCGGGCCGGGCATAGACCCGCTCGGGCGAGCCTTCGTCCTCGATGCGTCCGTGATTCATCACCACCACATGATCGGCCAGCGCCATCGCTTCTTCCTGATCGTGGGTCACGTGGACGAAGGCGGTGCCGACGCGCTTCTGGATCGCCTTCAATTCGTCCTGCATCTGGCGGCGCAGCTTCAAATCGAGCGCGCCCAGCGGCTCGTCGAGCAGCAGCACCGCGGGTTCCACCACCAAAGCGCGGGCCAGGGCCACGCGTTGCCGCTGGCCGCCGGAGAGCTGATGGGGCTTCTTCTCGAAAGCATGCTCGAGGCCGACCAGGCGCAGCATCTCCTGCGCCTTGGCCGTCCGCTCTGCCTTCGACACGCCCTGCATCCTGAGGCCGAAGGCAACATTGCTGCCGACGCTCATATGCGGAAACAAGGCGTAATCCTGGAACACAGTCGCCGTCGGTCGTTTGGCCGGCGCCATCAGGGTGCAATCCGCGCCGTTGATCAGCACGCGGCCCGTGGTCGGCTGCAGGAAACCGCCCAGGATCGACAGCAAAGTAGTCTTGCCGGAGCCGGATGGGCCAAGCAGCACGGTGTAGCTGCCCGGCTGGATGGAGAGCGACACGGAGTCGAGCGCCTTCGCCGGCCCGAATGTTTGCGACACATTTTCGACGCAGACGAGAGCGGTCATTGCGGGCGCTTCCGGAAGGCGACGAGTTCGAAGACGATGGCCAGCACGATGGACACGCCGAAGACCAGCGAGCCCACGGCATTGGTCTTGGGATTGAGCCCTGCGCGCAGCAGGTTCCAGATCTCGACTGGCAGCGTGGTATCGAACCGCGTCAGCAGGAAGGCGATGACGAACTCGTCCCACGAGAAGGTCATCGACAGGAAGAAGCTGGCGAACAGGGCCGGCCACAGCATCGGCGCGGTGACGAGGGTGAGGACCTGCCATTCCTTGGCGCCGAGGTCACGCGCCGCGCGCTCGATATTGGCCTGATGCTCGCCCATCTGGCTGTAGATGATGGCGAAGCACAGCGGCAAGTTGATCACCACGTGGCCGATCCCGGCGGCCATCAGCGATTTTGGCAGGCCGAGCCAGTTGAAGAAGATCAGCAGCCCCATGCCGATGATGAGATAGCTGACCGTCAGCGGCAAAGTGATGAAGCCGCGCAGCAAGGCGGAAGCGGGCAGATGAAACCGGGCAAAGCCCCATGCCGACAGGAATCCCAGCAGCGTCGCCAGCGCGGAGGTGGCGATTGCGACGAGGAGCGAATTGACCAGCCCATCCGTCAGCCGCGCATCGTTCAGCACCGCGGTGTACCAGCGCAGCGACGGCCCGTTGAACGGCGGGATCGGGAACAGGGTGCCCTGGAACGAGAACAGCACCAGCACGGCCACCGGCAGGAAGATGAAGCCGTAGATCGCCGCCGCGTACAGCGTGGAGATGATCCGCGTCATCACGCCCGCTCGATCTTCAGCCAGCGGGCGCAGAGGAAATAGGCAAGGGTGACGACCAGCATCAGGATGATGGAGAGCGCCGAGGCGCCGGCGAAATCGCCGCGCCGCCCGATCTGCATCATGATCAGCTGCGGCATCAGCAGCTCGTTGTTGCCGCCCAGGATCTGCGGCGTGATGTAGTCGCCGATCGCCAGCACGAAGGTCAGGAACGCCCCCACCATGATGCCGGGCAGGGTGAGCGGCAGGATGACGTGGATAAAGGACCTGACCGGCCCGGCGCCGAGATCCGCCGCCGCCTTGCGGTAGTTGGGCGAGAGCTGCTTGAGGTTGGCGAAGATGGTGAGGGTCAGCAGCATGACGAAGAAATGCACGAAGCCGATCACCGTCGCCGCGCGCGTGTTGGCGATCTGGATGGGCTCCGACAGCAACCCGATTCCCAGCAGCGAGTCGTTGATGATGCCCTTCTCCGCCAGCACCAGCAGCCAGGAATAGGAGCGCACGACGTAGGAGGTCCAGAACGGCAGCACCGCCAGCATCAGGGCCAGCCGCTGCCAGCGTTCCGGCACGCCGAAGGCCAGGATCCAGGCGAACGGGTAGGCGAGCAGGACGGAGATCGCGGTGACGATCAGCGTCACCTCCAGCGAATTGGTGAGCGACCGCCAATAACTCGGGTTGGTGAAGAACTGCGTGTAGTGGGCGAGGCTGAGTCCTGCCTCACCCTTGGGAAACAAGCTCGCCACGCCCATCGCCGCGAAAGGCACGGCGAAAAAGGCCAGCGTCCACAGCAAAGCCGGTGAGACGCTGGCCCAAGCCGCGATTGGTTGCCGGGCGGCGCTCATTGCGCCTGGATCATCTCCGTCCAGACGTCCTGCATCTTCTTGTCGAGATCCTCGCTCGGCGCCGGGTAAGGCTGCGCGCGCTTCAGGAATTCGGGCTGCTCGGCAAAGCGCAGGATAGTCTTCTGTTCGTCATTGAGCGCCGCCTTGGTGTTGGCGGGCATGCCCCAATAGCAGGCCGAGGTGGCGAGCCGCGCCTGGCCCTCCGGGCTCAGCACGTACTGGATGAATTTCAGCGCCAGGTCCGGGTTCTTCGAGTCCTTGAACATGGCGAGGGACTGCGACCACAGGATGGCGCCTTCCGCCGGCACGGAGAAATCGAGGTCCGGATTCTCCTTGGCGATGACGGCGCTCACCCATTCGCCGCCGCCCACCAACACGTCGGCCTCGCCGGTGGCCAGCGCCGTCTGGCTGGAGACCACGTCGGTCACCGCCTTGGCGTTGGCCTTCATCTTCAGCAGGACTTCCTTGATCGCCGGCAGATCCGCCTCGGTGATGTCGGGCGTCTTCTTGCCGATCGACATGGCGGCCAGGCCGATGACCGGCAGGTAGTAGTCATAGATCGCGACCCGGCCCTTGTATTTGTCGTTGGTCAGCACCGACAGCGACTGCATGTCGGCCGGATCGACCTTCGCCTTGTTGAAGCCGATGGTGTTGTAGCCGAACTTCTCGGTGATGCCGTAGCGCTTGCCGTCGAACTTGGTCATGCCGTCCATGCGCACTTCGGGGAACAGGTCGGCGAAGGGCAGCTTGTCTTCCGGCAGCTCGGCGAACAGCCCGCGATCGACGCCGCGACGCACGTCGATGGAATCGATCACCATCACGTCCCAGTCGCCCGGCTGCGACTGCTCGATGATGGCAAGGCCCGCGCCGGTACCTTCGAACTCCTTCACATTGACCTTGGCGCCGGTGGCGTCCTCGAACGGCTTCAGGAGGTTCGGGTCCGAATGGTCGCACCACACCAAGGCGTTCAGCTCGTCGGCGGCGCTGGCCGCGCCCGCGCCGCACAGGGCCAGGATGCCGACGGATGCGCCGGCCAGGAGCCGGCAGAGATAAAACGAGCGCATGGTGATCTAGCCTCCTTGCAGTTTTTTGTGATTGGGAGAAAAATGAACCGGTTATAAATATGAGTCAATTGCAAATAGGTATGGAGGGTTGCCATGGCGGGCCTGCGCGCCAAGCACAAGGCCGATCGGCACCAGCGGATCGTCGAGGCCGCCGCCAGGCTGTTCCGCACCCAGGGCTACGACACCGTGAAGATGGAAGCGATTGCCGCCGCCGCGGAGGTCTCGATCGGCACCATCTACAACTATTACAAAAACAAGGGCGATTTGCTGGTCGCCATCGTCTCGATGGAAGTGCACGAGGTGCTGGCGGCCGGCGAGCGGGTGATTGCCGATCCTCCCCGCAATGCCGAGAAGGCGGTCGCGAAGCTCATTTCCAACTACATCGAGCATGCGCTGGTCTACCTCAGCAAGGAAATGTGGCGCCAAGCCATGGCGATCACCACCCAGCAGCCCGACAGTCCGTCCGGCGTTGCCTACAACGAGCTGGACGAGGCGCTAGCGCGCCAGACCGCGAAGCTCATCAGGAAGCTGCAGACCCTTGGCTTGATGCAGGTCGGGCTCGACGCGCAGGCGATCGGCGAGATGATCTTCAACAACACCAACATGATGTTCACGATCTTCGTGAAGCAGGAAGCCATGAGCGTCACCACCCTGCTGGCCCGCATCCGGCGCCAGAACCGGACCCTGGTGCAGGCGATCGCGGCATAGCAAGACGCTTGGCCCGCGCGATCAATCGAAATCCGGCTTGTTCCGCCGCAGCTTCTTGACGTTGGCGCGGCGCTGCTTGCCTTCGTGGCGCCGTTCCTTGGCGGCTTTGCCGGGCTTGGTAGGGCGGCGCGGTTTCGGCACGTGGGTTGCGGCGCGGATCATCTCGACCAGGCGGTCGCGGGCGTCGGCGCGGTTGCGGTCCTGGCTGCGGAAGCGCTGGGCGTCGATCACCAGCACGCCGTCCCCGGTCATGCGGCTGCCGGCGATCCGTATCAGGCGCGTCTTGACGTCCGGCGTCAGGTTGGAAGAGCCGGCGACATCGAAGCGCAGCTCGACCGCCGTCGATACCTTGTTGACGTTCTGGCCGCCCGGCCCGGAGGCGCGCACGAAGCGTTCCTCCAGTTCGGCCTCGTCCAACGCGATGGATCGGGTGATTCGGATCATCGGCCCAGTCTAGATGATAACGCCCTGATTCGGCACGCAATTTTAACCTATGTCACGCCGACCGGCGCAGGCTCGTCCTAGGGGCGTATCGCGGTGTTGCGATTCCGTGGCCGCGCCCCAAAATCAAGCTGACAGGAGAAGCGTCATGTTGAAGTGGTTCATGAAGCGCAAGCTGAAGGCGTTCGGCGATGCGTTCGACTATGACACCGGTTACATGCAGGAACTGGTCGACGTCGATCCGGCGGCAGGGATCGCGGTTTCGCGCCTGTCGGCGGTCGCCTCTTATCGCGCAGATGCGCCGGCCGCAGCGTGGTTCGCGGGCAAGCTGGTGGCGGGGATGAGCGAGGATTGCGGACCCTGCGTCCAGTTGGGCGTGCGCATGGCCGAGCGCAGCGGCGTGTCCGCATCGGATCTGCGTGCGATCATCTCGGGTGACATTGCGCGCATGAGCGCGGAGGCATCCCTCGGCTATCGCTTTGCCAAGGCCCTGCTGGCGCGGAGCGAGGAACTCGACGATCTGCGCGCGGAGATCGTCGCGCGTTGGGGCCGCAAGGCGCTGGGCGCGATCGCCATCGGCATCGTCACGACCCGCACCTTCCCGGCATTGAAGTATGCACTGGGCCATGGCCAATCTTGCCAGTCGGTCGAGATCGGCGGCGCCATGATCGCGCCGAACAAGCTCAACGAGACCGCCTATGCCTGAGCCGATCCAGATCACGCGCGACGATCCGGCGGCGGCATTCGAGCCGCACCGCGGTTATCTGCGCGGGCTCGCCTACCGCATGCTGTCCTCGATGGCGGAGGCGGAGGATGCGGTGCAGGACGCTTACATCCGCTGGCACCGCATCGGCGCCAAGGCGCGCGCCGGCATCGAGAATCCGCGCGCCTGGCTCAGCAAGGCGACGACCCGGCTATGCCTCGATCGCTTGAAGTCGGCGCGGGCGCAGCGCGAGAGCTATGTCGGGCCGTGGCTGCCAGAGCCGGTGATCGAGCCGGAGGCGGCAGACGATCCGGCGGAGCTGGCGCAGGATCTGTCGGTCGCGTTCCTGCTGCTGCTGGAGCGCCTGTCGCCGCTGGAGCGCGCGGCCTTCCTGCTGCACGACGTGTTCGAGATGAGCTTCGCCCAGGTGGCGGAGGTGCTGCGGCGCGACGAGGCCGCGTGCCGGCAGCTCGCCAACCGCGCGCGCAAGCATATCGAGGCAGGAAAGCCGCGCTTCGATCCCACCGGGGAGGAGCAGTCGCGCATCGCCGCCGCGTTCCTGGCGGCGACCGGGTCGGGCAACACCGCGCAGCTCGTGCAGCTGCTGGCCAAGGACGCAGTGTTGATCAGCGATGGCGGCGGCAAGGTGAAGGCCGCGCTCAATCCGATCCTCGGCAGCGACCATGTCATTGCGTTCCTGCTGGGTGTCCAGAAGAAGGCTCCGTTCCCGGACGGGACGGAATACCGGCCCTCGATCATCAACGGCTTGCCTGGATTCCTGATCGTCGTGCCCGACGGCAAGATCGCACAGACTCTCTCGTTCGAGATCCAGGACGGCGTGATCCACCGCATCTATGCCGTGCGCAATCCGGACAAGCTGAAGACGCTGCACGCCTGAGGCGTCAGCGCGCGGCAGTCTCGTTCGGGCAGCCCATCTGGCGCTTGCCCTCGACGTATTCCTCGATCAGGCGGACATAGCGCACGCCGTCGAAGCTCGGGAAATGGCCGCCGTGGATGATGCGCGGTCTTAGCTTGCGCAAGCGCTCCATGGTGTCGAGATAGGTCGGGATGTGCGAGTGGTAGCACTGGTCCGACAGCGGCCCGTCGTAGATCGCGTCGCCGGAAAAGAAGATGCCGGTCGCCGCTTCCCACAACCCGATTGAGCCGGGTGAGTGGCCGGGCAGGTGCAGCACTTCGAAATGCCGGTCGCCGAGATCGATCACATCACCCTCGTTCAGCAACCGCGTTGCCGGCGCCGGCTCGATGCGATAGGCAGCTTGCTCGTAGCCGCCGGGCGGCAGGGAGAGGAACATTTCCTTCGGCGCGTAGACGTCGGCAACGGTCGCATGCTGGGTCGGGTTAGCGAGGATATCGGCCTCATCCTTGTGGATCGCGCGGTCGGCAAACTCGAAGTGATTGCCGATGTGATCGAAATGCGCGTGGCTGGCGACCGCGAGCAACGGCCGCTCCGCCGTCAACGCGACCTGCTTGCGCAGGCTGACCACGCCCATGCCGGAATCGATCAGCAGGTCGCGGTCGCGGCCGCGCACGTGCCAGATGTTGCAGCGGTAGTATGGCTCGATGAACTGCTCGGAAATCAGCGTCACGTCGTCCGACAGGCGCTCGACCTTGAACCAGCTTTCGGGTGTTGCGATCTGCATGCGGCGAGTCTAGCGCGCCGGCGCCGCGCTTGCCAACCGCGCGGGGCGCGGGTCAGATGCCGCGATGAGCAAATATAACCGCATCCTGTTCGTCGATGTCGAGCTGACCTGCTGGGAGGGTGAGCCGCCGGCCGGCGAGCAGTCGGAAGTGATCGCTTTCGGCATCGTCGATCTCAAGACCGACGAACTCAAGATCCGGCGCGAGCAGCAGTTCCTGGTGCGGCCGCAGGTCTCCGTCATCTCGCCGTTCTGCAGCACCCTCACCGGCATCACGCCCAAGGAAGCCGAAGAGGCGCCGCACTTGCCCGAGGTGGTGCGCACCATCCGCAAGACCTTCGGCCAGAGCGACTGGTGCGCCTGGGGCCATGACGATGCGCTGATCCGGGAGAGCTGCGAGCGGGCGGGGGCGGAGCTGCCGTTCCTGGGCGGCTTCCACGACCTCTCCGCCCAGGTGCGCGCGCTGCTCGGCCTGACCTACCGGCTCGGGCTGGATGAGGCGCTTGAGCGGTTCAGCCTGGATTGGGAAGGGCCGCCGCACGACGCGCTGGCCGATGCCAAGAACCTGGCGCGGCTGTTCATGGCGGTAGCGCAGCGGCTGCGCTGATTCAGGAAATCCGATCCAAAAGCTCTAAAAGAACTATTTTACTTGGACCATCATTCGGCCGACCATGGGACTGCAGCGGTTCCAGGGACGGAGGCGGGCATGAAGGACGGATTGGTTGAGGCGCGGTCGAGCTTTCTGCAGGCGATGGCGGAGGCGGCGACCAGCGTCACCCTCGTGACCACCGACGGCCCGGCGGGGCGGTTCGGCGTCACGGTCAGCGCCTTTGCCTCGGTCTCGGCCGATCCACCCATGCTGCTGGCCTGCATCAACCGCAAGAGCCCGGCGGCCGCGGCGATCGCGGCCAATGGCGGCTACTGCGTCAACGTGCTCTCGGCAGCGCAAAGCTTCCTGGCCGACGTGTTCGCCGGCCGCTCCGATCGCTTCGCGCCGTACGATTTCGGCAGCGCCGACTGGCAGCGGGCGGACGGCGGCTGGCGTCTCCTGGACTCGATCGCGTCGTTCGATTGCGCGCTGGACCGCGATATCGCGGCCGGCACCCATCAGGTCCTGATCGGCCGCGTGCTGGCGACCCATCGCGATGCCCAGGCCGACGCCAGCAGCCTGATCTATGCCCGCCGCGCCTATTCGATCGCGCAGCCCCTCTTCAGCTAACGGAAGACCCACGATGATCCGCACCGGCAAGCAGTATCTCGACAGCATCCGCGACGGCCGCGCCGTCTACATCAACGGCGAGAAGGTCAAGGATGTGCCCTCGCATCCGATGTTCAAGCCGCTGGTCGATATCCGCGCCCGCATCTACGACATGCAGCACGAAGCGGCGACGCGCGACGTCATGACCTATGAGGAAGGCGGCGAGCGCTTCGCCACCGGCCTCAAGATGCCGCACACCCAGCAGGACTGGTGGGACAAGCGCCGCTCGACCGACGCGGTGTTCGAAGATGTGAAGGGCGTCATCACCCGCGTCGGCGACGAGACGGTGGGCGAGATGTGGTCGCTGTATGACGGCCAGGACGTGCTGAACGAGGTCGATCCGCAATTCTCCGAGAACATCACCCGTCACATCGACAAGGTCATCAAGCACGATCCCTTCCATGTCTCGGCCAACACCGATCCCAAGGGCGACCGCTCCAAGCGCCCGCAGGACCAGGATCCCGACATGCTGCTGCATGTAGTCAAGGAGACCGACAAGGGAATCATCGTGCGCGGCGCGAAATACGAGACGGCGGCCGCCTATGCCAACCAGGCCTTCACCAAGCCGACCATCGCCAACTGGGGCGATTCGCAGCTCAGCGACTATGCTGTCGGCTTCATCTGCGAGCTGAACTCCCCCGGCATTTCCATGATCTGCCGCTCGGGCTTCGCCGGCCGCGGTCCAATTGAGGATTACCCTTTGGCGAATCGCTTCGACGAGATCGATTCGCTGGTGGTGTTCGACAACGTGCTGATCCCCTGGGAGAACATCCTGTTCTACCGCCACACCAAGGCGGCGATGTTCATCCGCATGACGCTGCACCGCTACAGCGCCTACGCCTTCGTGCAGCGCATCCTGAAGTTCGCCGACATGATGATCGGCGCGGCTTTGTTCAACGTGCGCCAGACCGGCCTCGACAAGCAGCAGGCGGTGCAGGAGAAGCTGGCGGAGATCGCGG
>Ga0068862_100005047_pt1 | contig 11103 bp, 8 predicted proteins | sample KBSSwiS52_FD_66598 | JGI IMG/M metagenome (GOLD analysis project Ga0068862, IMG submission 66598) | Switchgrass rhizosphere microbial communities from Kellogg Biological Station, Michigan, USA - KBS Switchgrass S5-2 | ecosystem: Host-associated > Plants > Roots > Rhizosphere > Soil ... | reverse complement strand
CAGCACGTGCTGTTCACGCTCGCAACCGGCACCACCTTCGACCGATGGGACGACGCGCAGATTGTCGTGCAGTCGTTGACGTCGGGAGAACGGACGACGCTCTTCAAAGGCGGAAGCGATGCGCGCTACGTTCCCACCGGTCATCTCGTATACGGCGACAGTCGAACGATCTACGCGACGGCGTTCGACACGCAGCGGCTGCGGGCGACCGGTGAGCGGGTCCCCATGGTGGTGGGCGTACTTCGAGGTGCCGGTGGGACGACCGGCGCTTATCAATTCAGCGTCTCTGACACCGGTTCGCTGATTTACATCCCAGGCCCGGCCGTCGTCGCTTCAACTGAGCGAGGACAGCTGGCGTTCGTCGATCGCAAGGGCGCCATCGAGCCGTTGAAACTCCCGCCCGGTCAGCACTTGTTCCCTCGCGCCTCGCCGGACGGCACGCGAATCGCCTTCGGGACCGATGATGGCAAGGAGGCGATCATCTGGATTTTTGACCTCTCCGGCACCAAGGCGGTGCAGCGACTGACGTTCGGCGGGAACAACCGCTTTGCGGTCTGGTCCCCGGACAGCAGCCATCTCGCATATCAGTCGGATCGCGACGGCGACCTCGCCATCTTTCGCCAATCCGCCGTTGGGGGAAGTGCTGAGCGCCTTACGAAGCCCGGCCAGGGCGAATCACACGAGCCGGAGTCGTGGCATCCGAAAGGCGACGCACTGATGTTCAGCGCTGTGAAGCGTTCGGACATTTCGTTGTGGACATTGTCGCTTTCCGATAGGACGGCGACACCGTTCGGGAACGTCCACTCGGCGTTTCCTACCGGCGCGCGGTTCTCACCCGATGGCCGGTGGGTTGCGTACGCGAGCACTACACAGGGCACGACAGCAATTTACGTTGAGCCATTTCCAGCCACCGGGGTCAAGCACCAGTTGTCTGGACCTGGGTTCGACAGCCCTCACGAGGTGGCGTGGTCACCGGACGGAACGGAACTGCTGTACATTCCGAAGATCTTCGGGTTCGAGGCCGTGAAGATCACCACGCAACCGACCTTCGCCTTCGGAACGGCGGTGCCAGTCCCGCGACCGTTTCGAGTGGGCGCTCCCAACTTCCGGACACCATACGACATGGCGCCGGACGGCCGTGTACTGGGTCTTGTCGTCCCGGGGCAAAGCGAGTTCACCCCGCTGAACATTCCGCGGCAGATCAATGTCGTCGTCAACTGGTTCGAAGAACTGCGAGCCCGCGTCCCGGCTACGAAGTAGCGGACGATGATTGAAGGAGTTCCTTCTTCAGAAACCTCGTGAGAATCCACCCATCCACAAATTTGAACGGGGTTTTGCCGGTGGTGTAATGGCCGCAGCGAAGCGTGGCGACCTGGTGCGGAATGCGCAGCTCGCGAAACGCCGCAACCAGATCCTCAGATAGATCCGGTGGAAACGTCAGGTCGTATCGCGCGTAGACGAGCAGCGTCTTGCGATCGCGCAGGCGCTCGAGGTACCAACGCGGGCTGATCGGCCGCCACAACGTTCGCAGCAGATCGAGCTCGATCTGGCCGTCGAGCCCCTCGCGCACGTGACGCGTCGACAGCCCGCGCCACACCACGTCCGCAAAATGCGGCGAGACGTGGTTCAGCGCTTCCACACGAATCAACGGCTCGTGCGCCGTCGTCAACAGCGCGAGGCACGATCCGAGGCTGCTACCCAGAATCCCGATCCGCTCGTAGCCACGTGCCGCAAGCCACGCGATCGCGCGCCGCGCGTCCAGCACAGCTTGACGGCAGACCTGGACGGTCCTGGCGACGTTCGCGCTGACGATGTAGTCGGCGCGATGCAGCTCTGGCGGCATCCGCCAGTCGTGATACGGGAGACTCAGGCGGAGAGCGCTCATCCCGCTCCACGCCAGCAGCTTGCTGAGACCGATGTGCCCGTCCGCTGTGGAATTCCACTGCGGAAGTACAAGGACTGCAGCCTGGCCCGCCGAAGCGCCTGCGGCGCGAAGGCGGCCCGCTCCCGGACGCTCGGCTGAAGCCTTCGCGCTCCAATCCGCTGTACTTCCGGAGCGCGACGGCTTTAGCCGAGCGGGGAAGTACCGTGCGTACACCGTGTTGTTCTCTTTGTGCGGCGTCGTGAACGCGCTCGGAAACGTCAGAAGATCCCCTTCAGGCCGCGGCGTCAACGTGTAGTCGGTCGTGGGCGGTGGCGTGAAGAACGCGTCGCTGTCGGCCATCACCTCTGAGATCCAACGGTCGAGGCGGTCCGCCGGAGCAGTGGTGGTGTAATTGCCGTTTTCTGGAATCCAGTCGAGGCCCCAGTCGAACGGACGGACGACGCGATCGGTCGTGGCCGCGGCGAGCCGGCGTTCCCAGGCGTGGAAGAGCCTTTGCAGCATCGAGTCTCATGCTATACTGCCGCCCGATGCAGTTCATCGTTCACACTCGAAAGCATGGCGGCCGAAAGCGGGCCGGCCGGGCCGGGGTGTGGATGCTCGAACGCTGATACCAGTTACAACCGAGCGACATGCTGCCGACCGGCCCAAACGCCGCGTCGGCTTTTTTTTTGATCACGGTCAGAAAAAAGCACAGAGGACACAGAGGGGAACAGAGGACACAGAGGAAAAAAGCGATGGCGATTGAGGTTGGGATTCTTGGCGCGACCGGGATGGTGGGACAGCAATTCATGGCGTTGCTCGCGAACCATCCCTGGTTCAAGGTGACGTGGCTGGGCGCGAGCGAACGGTCCGCCGGCAAAGCGTATCGCGACGCGTGCGCCTGGCGGTTGCCGGTGCCGCTGCTGGACGACGTCGCGAAGATGCCGGTGAATGCGGCCGTGCCGTCGGGCGCGCCGAAGCTCGTGTTCTCCGGGCTGGATTCGTCCGTCGCCGGCGAAATCGAGGGTGCCTTCGCGAAGGCGGGTCACGTCATCGTCAGCAACACACGCAACTACCGGATGGACGCGGATGTGCCGCTCCTGATTCCCGAAGTCAACGGCGATCACCTCGCGCTGCTGAAGACACAGGCCGCCGCACGCGGCTGGAAGGGCTGCATTGTCACGAACCCGAACTGCGTCGTGATCGTGTACGCGATGGCGCTGGCCCCGCTGCGGCAGTTCGGCTTGAAGGCCTCCATCATCACGACACTGCAAGCGATTTCCGGTGCCGGCTATCCGGGCGTCGCGTCGTGGGACATCCTGGGCAACGTGATTCCCTTCATCGGCGGTGGCGAGGAAGACAAGATCGAGGCGGAGACGAACAAGATTCTCGGGACGCTGGCCGGCGACCGCGTGACCAATCATCCCTTGAAGATCAGCGCGGCCGTGACTCGGGTGCCGGTGCACAACGGGCACACCGCGTCGGTGTCGGTCGCGCTCGAGCAGCGGCCGGACGTCGAGAGCGTCGTGGCGGCGTGGAATGGATTCCGGGGAAAGCCACAGGAGCTTGGTCTGCCGTCGGCGCCGCCGCAGCCGATCGTGTACCTCACCGAGAACAATCGGCCGCAGCCGGCTCTCGATGCCAATCGCGACGGCGGCATGACCATCACCGTTGGGCGCATGCGCCGCTGTCCCGTGCTCGACTACAAGTTCGTCGCGCTCGGGCACAACACGATTCGCGGTGCCGCCGGCGCGGCCATCCTCAACGCCGAGTTGATGCACCGGGAAGGCCTCTTATGAGAACGCGAGGCCTTCTGGGTCAGGTAGGTCAGGTAGGTCGGGTAGGTCGGGTAGGTCGAGTAGGTCAGGTGGGTCTGCCCGACCCACCAGGCCCACCCGACCCACTAGACCCACCCGACTCACTAGACCCACACGACCAGCCCGGAGGTTGTGCGTGGGCGTAGTCATGAAATTCGGCGGCACGTCGGTCGCCGATCCGCAAGCCATCGCCCGCCTGATCGGCATCGTGCGTCATCAGCGTGAACGGGCCGATGCCACGCCGCCGGTCGTCGTCGTGTCGGCGCTCGCCGGCGTCACGGATCAACTGGTGGCGGTGGCGCGAATGGCCGAAGAGGGCGACGCGGACCGAGCGGCTGCGTCGCTGCATGCGCTGCTCGATCGGCATGTGGCGGTCGCCACGGCGGTGACGAACAACAGCCGGCCGGCACTGCTTGCCCAGGTGAATCACGAGTGGAACGAGCTGGCGGGTCTGGTGCACGCGCTGGCCGTCTTGCGGGAAGTCTCGCCTCGATCGCACGACGCCGTGCTCGCGGTGGGCGAGCTCGTCAGCAGCCGTATCGTGGCGGCTGCGCTCGCGGACGACGGAGTTCCGAGCGCGTGGGTCGACGCGCGCACCGTCCTGGTCACCGACGCGGAGCACACGGGCGCTGCGCCCGATATGATCGAGACCTGCGAGCGGGCGCGGGAACATGTGGCCCCCGCAATCGCCCGCGGCGCGGTGGTGGTCCTCGGTGGCTTCATCGGCGCGACGGCAAACGGCGTCACTACTACGCTGGGGCGCGGGGGGTCGGACTACTCAGCGGCGATCTTCGGCTCGTGCCTCGGCGTCGACGAGATTCAGATCTGGACCGATGTCGACGGCATGCTCACGGCCGATCCGCGCATCGTGTCGCAGCCGCGCGTCGTGCCGCAGCTGACGTTTGCGGAGGCGTCCGAGCTGGCGTACTTCGGCGCCAAGGTGCTGCATCCAAGTACTATCCTCCCGGCCGTCGCGAAGAACATTCCCGTGCGGATTCTCAATTCGCGGCGGAAGGAAAATCCAGGAACGCGCATCACCGCCAACGCCGCACCGGCCGGCGGCCCGCTCGCGGCCATCGCCTGCAAGCGCGACGTCACCGTCATCGACATCACCTCGACCAGGATGCTGATGGCGCATGGCTTTCTCCGGCGGCTGTTCGAGGTGTTCGAGCGGTTCAAGACGGCGGTCGATGTCGTCACGACATCGGAAGTGAGCGTGTCGGTGACGATTGACGATACGCGGCGGCTGGACGGGATTCTCGACAACCTGCGGAATTTTGCCGAGGCGAGCTGCGAGCCCGACATGGCCATCATCTGCGCGGTCGGGGAGAAGCTGACGGCGGACGCCACGTTGTTCGGCCGCGCGGTGACCGCACTGGATGGGGTGCCGCTGCGCCTCGTCTCGCAGGCGGCGTCCCGGCGCAACATTACGTTCGTGCTGCGCGACGCGGACGTGCCTCATGCGATGATGCGTCTGCACGAGACGTTCTTCTGATGGGTGGACTGTGAAAATCCTCCTCGTCGGCCACGGCAAGATGGGCCAGCTCGTCGATGAGCTGTCGAAGCACTATGGCTGCGAGGTCGTCGGTATCATCGATCCAGTGTCGCCCTTGCACGGCGGCGGAGCCGACGCCGACCGTTGGCGCGGCGTCGACGTGGCCATCGATTTTTCGACGTCCGAGTCGGTGATTGCGAATGCCCCGGTGCTCGCGCGGCGGGGCATGAACCTGGTCATCGGCACGACCGGCTGGTCGGCTCATGAACCCGCGCTGCGGCAAGTGGTCGCCGAGGCCGGGGTGGGGATTGTCGTCGCGCCGAATTTTTCGACCGGCGTCGTCTTGTTCGAAGCGATCGTCGCGCAAGCCGCCAGGCTCTTTGCCCCACGGGAGGAATTCGGCGCCTTTCTTCACGAAGCTCACCATGCAGCCAAGAAAGACGCCCCGTCGGGCACGGCGATCCTGCTCAAGCGGTCGATGGAGGAGTCGGGGTTTCCCCGGCCGATCGATGTGTCGTCGACGCGCGCGGGCTTCATTCCCGGCACGCATCAGGTCGGCTTCGACGGGCCCGCGGAAACGATTACGCTGTCGCATGCCGCGCGCGATCGGACGGCGTTTGCCCGTGGCGCGTTGACGGCGGCGAAGTGGATACACGGCAAGCAGGGTTGGTACACGATGAAGGACGTGCTCGGAGTCGCGTAGGAGAGAACGCAGATGAGAACACCATTTACCGGGGTCGGCACCGCACTGGTCAGCCCGTTCACTCGCGGCGGGAGCCTCGACGAAGCGGCGGTGCGTCGTCTCGCGCGCCGGCAGATCGACGCGGGCGTGCATTTTCTCTGTCCCTGCGGGACCACCGGCGAGAGCCCGACGCTCACGGACGCCGAGCGTCTGCGGACCGTGGAGATCGTCGCGGACGAAGCCAACGGCCGGGTGCCCGTCCTGGCTGGCGCCGGCGGATACGACACCAAGGAAGTCCTGCACCTCGCTGGCGAGATGCAGAAGGCCGGCGCGTCGGGACTGCTGTCGGTGACGCCGTACTACAACAAGCCGACGCAGGAAGGCCTGTATCAGCACTATCGCGCCATCGCCGAACACACCTCGCTGCCGATCATCGTCTACAACGTGCCGGGGCGGACCGGCGTCAACGTCGAGGCGGCGACGCTCGTTCGCCTCGCCGCGGTGCCTCATATCGTCGGCGTGAAGGAGGCCTCCGGCAACGTGACGCAGATGTGCGAGATCTGCCGCGCGGTGCCGTCTGACTTTCTGGTGCTGTCGGGGGACGATGCGCTGACGCTGCCGCTGATGGCGGTCGGCGGACGCGGCATCATCTCCGTGGCCGGCAACGAGATTCCCGCCGAGATGGTGCAGATGGTCGAGGCCGCGGAGCGGAACGATTTTGCCGCCGCGCGCGAGATCCACGCGCGCATCCTGCCGCTGATGCTGGTCAACTTCGTCGAATCGAATCCGATTCCCGTCAAAGCCGCGATGGCGGCGATGGGGCTGATCGAACAGGTCTATCGGCTGCCGATGGTGCCGCCGCAGAACAGCTCGGTGGAGAAGATTCACAAGGTCCTGCGCGAGCTTGGGCTTCTGAAGGGCGCCCTGGTGTAGCGCGACCCTTTCAGGGTCGCGATCGGTACACATGCTCGAAGACGACATCAACGATCTGGTCGCCGCTGGCGCGGCCGCCGACCGCGACGCGGCGCGCGCCGCGTTCGCCCGGTTGCGCGAGGAGCTCTCCGCCGGCCGCGTGCGCGCGGCTGAACCGGACGCCGGCACCGCGATCGGCTGGCGCGTCAATACCTGGGTCAAGCAGGGCATCCTGCTCGGGTTCAGATTCGGCGATATCGTCGACGCGTCGATGGATCACGGTCGCGTGCCGTTCTACGACAAGGACACGCTGCCGCTGAAGAAGCCGGGGCTCGCCGCCGGGATCAGGATCGTGCCCGGCGGATCGGCGGTTCGCGACGGCGCCTACCTCGCGCCGGGCGTGATCTGCATGCCGCCGATGTACGTGAACATCGGCGCCTACGTCGGCGAGGGATCGATGATCGACTCGCACGCGCTCGTCGGCTCGTGCGCGCAGGTCGGCGCCCGCGTCCACGTCAGCGCGGGCGCGCAGGTGGGCGGGGTCATCGAGCCGATCGGCGCGCTGCCCGTCATCATCGAAGACGACGCGTTGATTGGCGGCAACACCGGCATCTACGAAGGCGCCGTCATCAAGGCACGTGCGGTCGTGGCGGCCGGCACGGTGCTGACCGGATCGACGCCCGTCTACGACCTGGTGCGCGGCGAGGTCATCAGGCCTGCCGCCGATCGTCCGCTCGTCATCCCCGAGGGCGCCGTCGTCGTTCCCGGTGCACGTGCGGTGACCGCCGGAAAAGGAGTGGAGTGGGGCCTGTCGCTCGCCACGCCCGTCATCGTGAAGTACCGCGACTCGCGCACCGACACCCGCACGGAGCTCGAAGCGTGGATCCGCTGAAGCGATCAACGCAGAGCTCGCAGAGCTCGCAGAAAGCCTTTGTAGGGGTTTTTTGGTGAAAAAGAATTTCTCTGCGTTCTCTGCGGGCTCCGCGTTCAAAGTCGTGATCGGGATTGCGGCGTGACCCCCGCTCCCGTCGACATCGTCGCGCTGACGCGGGCGCTCGTCGACATCGACTCCACAACGGGCCGCGAAGGCGAGGCGGGCGCGTGGCTGGCGAGCTATCTGCGCGGCCGGGGCTTCACGGTCGTCGAGCAGCCGGTGGACGCGGCGCGGTTCAACGTCATGGCCACGCCGCCGGCTCCGCCCCAGCTGGTGTTTTCGACGCACTTCGACTGCGTGCCGCCGTTCTTTGCGAGTCGCGTTGAGGGCGATCGTATTCACGGGCGCGGCTCGTGCGATGCGAAGGGCATTCTGGCGGCGCAGGTGGCGGCGGCCGATCGCTTGATGCGCGACGGCGAAACGCGCGTCGGCCTGGTCTTCGTTGTCGGCGAGGAGCGGGGCAGCGACGGCGCACGCCGGGCGAACGAAGCGGCGACCGGTGGCTGCCGGTTCCTCATCGACGGCGAGCCGACCGACAACCGCCTGGGCCTCGCCACGCGCGGCATCCTGCGTCTCAAGCTGCACGCCAGCGGGCGGGCGGCGCACTCGTCGTTCCCGGAGCTCGGCGAATCGGCGATCGACAAGCTGATCGACACACTGATCGACCTGCGCTCGATCGAGCTTCCGGAGGATCCGGTCCTCGGTCGGACGCATTACACCGTTGGGCTCATCGATGGCGGCGTCGCGCCGAACGTCGTGCCCCCTTCCGCCGACGCCGAAGTGATGTTTCGCACGGTCTCCGAAGCCGCCGCGGTGCGCCGCGCCGTGGCGCCGCTCGAACGCCGCGTGACGATCGAGCACGTATTGGAGGTGCCTCCGGTGCGGTTGACGACCATCCCGGGTTACGCCGCCGCCGTATTTCCCTACACCACGGACATTCCGTTCCTCGCCCGCTGGGGCGATCCGCTGCTGTTCGGTCCTGGATCCATTCACGCCGCGCATACCGCGGACGAGTCCGTCGCGATTGCAGAGCTGACCGAAGCGGCGGATCATTACGTCAGGATTGCCCGACACCTCCTCGACGCCCCGCGCTGAGTACGAGCGCCGCCTGGCGGCCTGGCGCGACCGCCTGGTGGCGCTCGATCGCCGCCACCTGACGCTGTCGAACGGCCGGCTGCTGCTGGCCGCGCTGCTGGCGCTCGCGCTCTGGTTCACGTTCGTCCGCGCCGTACTGTCGCCATGGTGGCCGGTCGCCGCCGGCGTGGCGTTCGCGGCGCTGGCGATCGTCCACGCGCGCGTGCTGGAGCGGATCGAGCGCGCGCGCGGCGCCGAACGCGTCTACCTCCGCGGTCTGGAGCGGCTGAACGGCCGCTGGGCCGGCACCGGGCGCGACGGCGCCCATTTCACCGGTGACCATCCGTACGCGCGCGATCTCGATCTCTTCGGCCGCGCGTCGCTCTTCGAGCTGCTCAACACGGCGCGGACCGAAGCGGGCGAGGCGACGCTCGCCGCGTGGCTCAGCGCCGGCGCCCCGGTCGGTGAAGTCCTGCCTCGCCAGCAGGCGGTGGACGAGTTGCGCCGCAACGTGGATGTGCGGGAAGACCTCGCGGTGCTCGCCGCCGAAACCGCGATCAGCCGCACCGGCGCGCTGGTGGCCTGGGCTCTCGCGCCGTCGATGGGATTCGGACGCGGCGTCGTGTTGACACTGGCCACCTGCGGTGCGGTCGCGGTCGTGCTCGCCGGGCTGGCATTCGCGGAGCAGATAGCAGTCCGGTGGCTGATCTTCTGGTTGTTTGCCGAGGCCGCGATTGCCATCGCCTGGAAGCGCCGCTTTGAACAGGTGCTCGCCGGCATCGAGGCGCCCGACCGCGATCTCGGTCTGCTCGCCGGTCTGCTGGCGCGGATCGAGATCGAGCGTTTCAGCTCGCCGCGCCTGTCGGCGCTGCAGGCATCGCTCCTCACGCACGGCGTGCCGCCGTCGAAGCGGATTGCGCAGCTCCGGCGCATGGTGTCGTGGCTCGATTCGACGCGCAATCAGATGTTCGCGCCGTTCGCCTATGTGCTCATGCTGCCGCAGCAGCTGGCCGTCGCCATCGATCGCTGGCATCGCGACTACGGGCACGCGGTGGACGACTGGCTGCGAGTGGTCGGAGAGCTCGAGGCGCTCTCGTCAATGGCGACCTACGCCTACGAGCATCCAGGCGATCCGTTCCCGACGCTGGTCGACGCGGGACCGCTCTTCGAAGCGGATGCCCTGGCGCATCCCCTCCTGCCCGAGGACATCGCCGTGCCGAACGACGTGCGGCTGGGTGGCGAGCACCCGCACGTGATCGTCGTCAGCGGATCGAACATGTCGGGGAAGAGCACGCTGTTGCGCAGCGTCGGCGTCAACGTCGTGTTGTCGCTGGCGGGAGCCCCCGTCCGGGCCACCGCGCTACGCCTGTCGCCGCTGGTGCTTGGCGCAACGCTGAGAGTGGAGGATTCGCTCGAGGCCGGGCGGTCGCGGTTCTACGCTGAGATTCTCCGGATTCGAACCATCGTCGACGCCGCGCGCGGGCCGGTGCCGCTGCTGTTCCTGCTCGACGAAATCCTTCACGGCACGAACTCGTACGATCGCCGGATTGGGGCGGAAGCGATTGTGCGGGCGCTCGCGGAAGGCGGGGCCATCGGCCTCGTCACGACGCACGACCTCGCCTTGACCGAGCTGCCGTCGCGGCTGTCGGTGCCGGCCGTCAACATGCACTTCGAGGACCGGCTCGAAGGCGGCCGGATGGTATTCGACTACCGCATGCGGACGGGCGTCGTGGAGCACAGCAACGCCCTCGCCCTGATGCGCGCGATCGGCCTCGACGTCTAGGCAGGCGAGGCAGGATTTCAGGAGCCCGTCGGTTTGACGTAATTTGCGACCTGCTCCATGGTCGCAAACCACACCTCGTGTTTTGACTTGATGTAGGTGATCAGCCGATCGAGCTGCACGATGCGCGACCGCCGGCCGCCGACGTGCGGATGCTGCGTGAGGACGAACATCGTCCGTTCCTGAAAGGCGAGATCGAATTCGGCCTTGTAGATCGCGAACACGGCATCAGGCGACGGGAGCGCGCCGTTCGCAGTTTCGCCGTAATACACGTGGTCGTTACTGACCTCGCTGATCGGGAGTTCGATCACACCGCTGGGCTGTCCGTTCGACATGATCTCGTAAGGTTCGTCCGCGGCCAGCAGGCTGCTGTCGTAGAGGAAGCCGGCCTTGCGGATCAGATCGAACGTCTGCGGACCGAAACCGGAGCTCGGCGCGCGGACTCCGACCGGGCGCTTCCCGGACGCTTTCGTCAAATACTCGATCGATTGGGCGAGCAACCGCTGCTCCTTCGCCGCGTCTCCGATACCCGGCCAGAATTCGTG
>Ga0068862_100005042_pt1 | contig 11111 bp, 13 predicted proteins | sample KBSSwiS52_FD_66598 | JGI IMG/M metagenome (GOLD analysis project Ga0068862, IMG submission 66598) | Switchgrass rhizosphere microbial communities from Kellogg Biological Station, Michigan, USA - KBS Switchgrass S5-2 | ecosystem: Host-associated > Plants > Roots > Rhizosphere > Soil ... | reverse complement strand
CGTCGCTGATCCAGACCATCGGCCGCGCCGCGCGCAACATCGAGGGCCGCGTGATCCTCTATGCCGACACGATTACCGGGTCGATCGAGCGGGCGCTGGCCGAGACCGGGCGGCGGCGCGACAAGCAGCTCGAATATAATGCCGAGCACGGGATTACGCCGGCGAGCATCAAGCGCAACGTCCACGACATCATGGCCCACCTCGCGACCCGCGACGGGGTGGTCGTCGATACGGGAGACGATGAACGCCCCCACCTCGTCGGCCACAACCTCAAAGCCTATCTCGCGGACCTCGAGCAGCGCATGCGCAAGGCCGCGGCCGACCTCGAATTCGAGGAAGCGGCGCGGCTGCGCGACGAAATCCGCCGGTTGGAGGAAGACGAGCTCGGCATCCCCGACCCCGACCGGGTGGCGTCGCGGCGGCCGGGCAACTCGAACGAGGGCAAGCCGGGCACGCGCAAGGGCCGGTTCGGGCGGCAGCAGCGGACGCGGTTCGGGGGACGGCGGGGCTGACGATGCCCTCCAGCGTCATCCACCGCTTCGCCTATGACCCCGCGACCCGAGCGCTGTGGATCGAGTTCACCACCGGGCGCCGCTACATCTACCAAGACGTGCCCGCGGAGGTCGCCGAAGCCTTCGGCCTGGCGCTGTCCAAGGGCATCTTTTTCAACAAGCGCATCCGCGACGATTTCAAGTCGCGCGAGGTATCCGAAACCGACTCTTAATGCGGCGCTGTGGCCGTAAAACCACCTTGCGCAGTTGGAGAATCTACGCTGTAAATGGGCGGCGCGAGACAATTATGCTGCGCATTTTATTGGGGGAATTCAGTTGAAGAAGGTTATTTCAGCCGTCGCGCTGGCGACGGCGGCGTTCAGCGTGGGCGGATGCGCGACGGTCATGAATGGAACGAGCCAGCCGGTCGCGTTCAAGTCCGACCCGGAGGGGGCTGTGATCGCCCTGATTGATGGGCAGACCTGCACCACGCCGTGCGAATATGAACTGAAGCGCGGCAAGGATTCGATGGTGACCTTCACCCGCCAGGGCTTCAAGCCGGCCAAGGTCTACATCCAGAGCCGCACCGGTGGCGCGACCTTCGGCAACATCATTGCCGGCGGGATCATCGGCGGCGTGGTCGACGGGTCGAACGGCGCGTCCAACCACCTCTATCCGAACCCGGTCTACGTCCGCCTGGTGGCAGAGGGCTCGACCGGCGAAGCGGTATTGCTCGACAAGAAGGGCGAGGTCGTCAGCACCGTCGCCGAATATAATGCCAAGGTTTCCGCGGACGTCCTCAAGGGCCTCGAGGAGCAGGGCCTTTATCCGAAGGGCGAAGCGGCGACGTCCGTGTCCGGACACCAATAAGCCGGCAAGACGCAGTTCGATGAATGGGGTCGGTGCTTGATTGCACCGGCCCCTTTTTCGTTTCCGAAACCGAATCTTAAAGCCGCGCGCGGATAATATCGCGCATGATTCCGATGCGCATGAGTTGGATCTTCAAGAGCCGGTGGCTGGCCCTGGTGTGGGCCGCCGGGATCATCTGGTTCGCCTATGATTTCGCCGCGCCGTCGGGCAAATCGGGCGCGGCCGAGCAGCCGACCGACGTCACCGGGGCGACCATCACCGACGAAGACGCCAAGAAGTTCGAGCAGGCCGTCAACAACCTCTAGGCCGGCTTTTTCAATTCAATCCGTTCGATGTGCCAGCGGCGCTGCGCCTCGGTCGATCCGGGGACGTCGTTTACCCGGCGAAGAACGATATCGGCGGGCAGACGCAGCTCCTTCCCGCCCTTCTTGGCGGTGCCGTAAAACACCACGGGTTCGGTGAGGTAGATCGAGCCGGCGGCCCCTTCGGGCTCGCCGAGATTACCGATTTCGAGATGGACCTGCTCGAAACGGTTGCCGAGCATGGTCGCGAAGGCCCGCGCCGCGTCGATGTCGTTCCAATGCTTTTCCGCCTTCAGCCAGTGGCCCTGTTCGATCTGCGCGCCATAATGCTGGACCACCTGGCCCGCCGCTTCGGCGCTCTTGGGATCGATCGGCCCCTTGGGTTCGATGAGCGGCGTGCGGTCGTCGGGCGGAGTGGCATTGGTCTCGGCCGCGGGTGCGGCGTCATTGGCCGCAGCGGGCGCAGGAATGTTGTCAGCCGGCTGATTCTGCGCCGCTTTCTGGTTGCAGGCCACGACGAGCGCCGCCGAGATTCCGATCACCGTCCACTTCATCCCAAACTCCTTTGCGGAACCCCCGCCACCAAGCTTCGTTCGTTTCGCCAATCAAACAGCCGAAATCAGGGAGAGTTTCCATGGCCGATAACGATAGCGATCGCACTACCATCGTCGAAACCGGTGGCGGCGGGGGCGGCGGCGTGCTGGCCGTCGTGCTGCTGATCATCGTCGTCCTCGTCATGCTGTTCCTGTTCCGCGACCAGCTCGGTCTCGGCGGCAGCAAGACCACGGTCGAGGTCCCGGACAAGATCGACGTCAACGTCAATACGCACTGACCTGGAGAGGGTCAGGTGAGCCGGGCGGGTCGCGAGTCCCTGCCTGGACGCGGGCGCGGCTTCTCCATGAGGCCGCGCCCGTTTGAGTCGATGGTCCAGACCGGCTAACGGCGTCGGCCATGAGCAAGGGTTATCTGACCGGCTTTGGCGGGCATTTCGCGAGCGAGGCAGTCGCCGGCGCGCTGCCCGAGGGCCGCAATTCGCCGCAACGCCCGGCATTCGGGCTCTACACCGAGCAATTGTCGGGCAGTTCGTTCACCTCGCCGCGCCAGGAGAATCGGCGCAGCTGGCTGTACCGGATGCGGCCGACCGCCGACCACCGGCCGTTCACCGCTTATGGCGGCGCGAAGTTGTTCGCAGCGCCCGCAGCGGTCGCGCCGTTGGCGCCCAACCGGCTGCGCTGGGATCCCCCGCAGCTGCCCGAGGGGACGGATTTCGTCGACGGCCTGGCGACCGCGCTGTGCGCCCGCACTCCCGAGGACCTCGAAGGCGTCGCCGTGCACGTCTATCGCGCGACCAAGAGCATGGACGGCCGCGTGTTCGTCAATGCCGACGGCGAATTGCTGATCATTCCGCAGCAGGGCACGCTCGACATCCAGACCGAGCTGGGGCGGCTCGACGTAGCCCCGGGCTCGATCGCGATCATCCCGCGCGGGATGAAGTTCCGGGTCCAGCTGACCGACGGTGACGCGCGCGGTTATGTCGCCGAGAATTACGGAGCGCCGCTGCGCTTGCCCGACCTCGGCCCGATCGGCGCCAACGGCCTCGCCAATCCGCGCGATTTCGAGACGCCGGTCGCCTGGTACGAGGACAAGGACGAGCCGACCGAGGTCATCCAGAAGAGCCTCGGCTCGCTGTGGACGACAACGCTAGATCACAGCCCGCTCGATGTCGTCGCGTGGCACGGCAATTACGCGCCGTGCCGCTACGACCTGTCGCGGTTCAACGTCATCGGCAGCATCAGCTTCGACCACCCCGACCCGTCGATCTTCACCGTGCTGACCTCGCCCAGCAACGTGCCCGGCCGGGCCAATGCCGACTTCGTCATCTTCCCGCCGCGGTGGATGGTGGCCGAGGACACGTTCCGCCCGCCATGGTTCCACCGCAACGTGATGAGCGAGGCGATGGGGCTGATCCACGGGGCCTATGACGCCAAGGCCGAAGGCTTCGCGCCGGGCGGGCTGTCGCTCCACAATCTAATGAGCGGCCACGGGCCCGACGTCGACAGCTGGAAGAAAGCAAGCGCGGCTGAACTCAAGCCGGCCAAGATCGACGGGACGATGGCGTTCATGGTCGAGACCTGCTGGCCGTATCTTCCGACCCAGTGGGCGCTCGAACGCTCGCAGCCCGATTACGACCAGGCGTGGGCGGGCTTTCCCAAGGCCAAATTGCCGTGACCGACGAAACCCACGATCCAGCGCTGACCAGCTGGGTCGCAAGCGCCCAGGGCAGCGATTATCCGATCCAGAATCTGCCGCTCGGCATCTTCTCCGAAACCAAGGGCCGGCGGCGTCCGGGCGTGGCGATCGGCGATTACATCCTCGACCTCACCGCGATCTCCGACCTGCTCGAGGAAAGCTGGCGGCGCGATTTCGCGCAGCCGGTGTTGAATGCCTGGCTGTCGCGCGGGCCGGGCGCGCAGAGCGAATTGCGGGAGCGGTTGTCCGAACTGCTCAGCGACGAACGCTATCGCGACGATATCGAGCCGGCGCTGGTCGGGCAGAGCGATGTCCACCTCCACGTGCCGTGCCTGATCGGCGATTACACCGATTTCTACGTCGGCATTCACCACGCGACCAATGTCGGCCGGCAGTTCCGCCCCGACGAGCCGCTGCTGCCGAACTACAAATATGTGCCGATCGGCTATCACGGCCGGGCGAGCTCGGTGCGCGCCTCGGGCGAGCCGGTGATCCGCCCGAGCGGCCAGCGCAAGGCGCCCGATGCTCCGGCACCCGAATATGGGCCGAGCCGTCGACTCGATTACGAGCTTGAGCTCGGCATCTGGATCGGGCGCGGCAACGAACTCGGATCGCCGATCCCGATCGGCGAGGCGGGCGAGCATATCGCCGGATACTGCCTGCTCAACGACTGGTCGGCGCGTGACCTGCAGGCGTGGGAATATCAGCCGCTGGGCCCGTTCCTGGCCAAGAATTTCCTCACCAGCGTATCCCCATGGGTTGTCAGCAGCGATGCGCTGGCGCCGTTCCGCAAGGCGATGCCGCCGCGCCCGGCCGGCGACCCGGCGCCCCTGCCCTACCTCGACAACGCAGCCGATCGCGCGAACGGCGGGCTCGGCATCCAGCTTGAAGCGACTTTGTCGACCGCCAAGATGCGTGGCGCGCGGATGGCTCCGCACGTGCTGTCGCGCGGATCGGCCGATGCGGCGATGTATTGGAGCGCGGCGCAGATCATCGCCCACCACAGCTCGAACGGCTGCAACCTCCAGCCCGGCGATTTGATCGGGACCGGAACGCTGTCGACCAGCGACGACCAGGGGCTGGGTTCGCTGCTCGAGATCAGCCGGGGCGGGAAGCAGCCGCTGACGCTTGAGAGCGGCGAGGAGCGCAGCTTCCTCGAGGACGGCGATGAGGTAACGCTCAAGGCGTGGTGCGAGGGTGAAGGCGCGGTGCGCATCGGCCTTGGCGAGTGCGTCGGTCGCGTGGTCGCGGCGTCCTAAGCGGGCCGCGTAATGCGGAGCGGCAGCAAGTGCCGCTCCGTCGTCGCAGGCTTACTTGGCCATTTTCGTCTTGATGTAACCGATCACCAAAGCGGTCAGCGCACCGCTGACGCCGCCTTCGGCAAACCCGGTGACGATCGAGCCGATGTCGAGGCCCGATGCGGCAGCCGCGCCGCCGGCCCCGAGGACCGAACTCAAAATCTGGCCGCCAACGCCGCCGCCGATGGCCCCGGCAATCACGTCCCCAGCCTTGCCCAGACTCGTATTCTTGGAAGCAGCACCCGCCGCAGTGCCGCCAACGGCGCCGCTGATCACCTGAATAATGAGAGCAGTCATGTCCATGCTTAGTCCCCCCACGTAGACCGGACTTGGGTCCGGCGGCCCTGAATGCGCTGATCGGGCGTGGGTGTCTACGCTGGTGTCGGCGGGCGGACGCTCAGCGCTCGTTGTCCCAGATCATGTGGATGATGCGCCAGCCGAGATCAGGGTCGCGGAACAGCTGGATCGAGTTGATCCCGCGCCGCTCGGGCGGATCCTCATCGGGCGTGCGCCGCGCTTCGTAATTACTCCACACGTGCGCCATGTTGCCAAAGACGTCGATCCGCCGGCCGGTCTCGATCTCGAAGAAGTCGTTGGCCGCGAAAAAGGGCGTGGTGTTCGCCTCATATTCGTCGAGGGTCATGCTGAGCTTCTGCGGCCGGCCCTGCTCATCGAGCCAGGTCCGCACCTGCCGCGCCTCGGGCAGGAAACAGTTTGCCTGGCGCGACCAGTCGCGTGGTCCGGCCGGACCCGAGATCATCGCGTACATTTCGTCGATAATGGACCCGATTTGTTCTTGCTCAGTCATCGCGTTTCCCGCTTGTTGAGACAGGGCGGTCTAACGCCGCCTGCCGCCTTTGCGAGCGCTTTTCGACGAGGAGGAACCGGTGTCGGGAAATTCACTGTTCGTCATCGATGATGAGCCGGCGATCTGCGCCCTCATCCAGCGGGTCGGCGAAGCGTGCGGCTATGCCGTGGCCACCGCGTCCGATCCCGAATTGTTCAAGCACCAATATCAGGCAGTGAATCCGAGCGTGATTTGCCTCGACCTGGCAATGCCGGGGTCCGACGGAATCGAAATGCTGCGCTACCTCGCGGCCGAGGGCTGCCAGGCCCGGATACTCGTCATCAGCGGCTATAATAATGCGATGGTGCAAATGGCGGTCCGGCTGGGCGAGGCACTCGGCCTCCGCATCGCCGGCGTGTTGGGCAAGCCGATCCGCATTGCCGACCTGCGCAACCTGTTATTGCAATTCGACAGCCAGCCTAAGTCGAGTCAGGCCGCGGCGGCATAAGCCGGGAGGACCATCGTCGCGGTCGTTCCGGAGCCCGCCACGCTCTCCAGCTTGACGGTGCCGCCATGCAATTCGGCGAACAGCCGGGCAAGCGGCAGACCGAGGCCCGATCCGTCGAACCGCCGGGAGATATCGTCGTCAAGCTGCACGAACGGCAGGAACACGCGGTCGATCGCCAGCGGGAGGATGCCGATCCCGCAGTCCGTGACGCCGATCTTCACCAGATTGTCGTCGATCGCACTCGAGATTTTGACGGTCGAGCCGTCCGGGCTGAATTTCACCGCGTTGGAGATCAAAGCGGCAATGGCGCGGCTGATCTTTTCCGGATCGACCTGCACGATCACATCGTCCGGCACGTCGATGTCGACGTCGATGTCGCGAGTGGCGCGCAGGGTCAGCGTCTCGCCCATCGCCCGCCCGATCAGCCCGCGCAGCTCGATCTCACGCTTGTTCAGGACCAGGTCGCCGGTCTCGGCGTTGCTGATGTCGAGCACACCCTCGATGATGCGCAGCAAATGCCGGCCGCTTTCGAGGATGTCGCGGACATATTGCCGGTACTGCGGCACCTCGATCGGCCCGAGCACCTGCCCGTCCATGATCTCGGCAAAGCCGATGACCGCATTCAAGGGCGTTCGCAGCTCATGACTCATCGCGGCGAGGAAGCTCTGCTTGGCTCCCTCGCGGCCTCCTGTGCCGTTCCGCCGCGGCAGAATCGGGTCGGGCACGGGTGCTGGTCTCGCGGGGGTTCCCACGCTCTCCAGACTCCGCCGCGGCGGTTCACGCTGACTCAAGTTGATTTCCGTGCGCATCGACGTCGAGCGCCGAGCGAATGAAATGGGCAAGCTCCGACTTGCGATAGGGCTTGGACAGGAGCGGGACATCGCGCCGCTCCTGGTCCTGTGCCGCGCCGATCGCGGTGTAGCCCGAGGTGAACAGGATCTTGAGGCCGGGACGGCTGTCGCGCGCCAGCCCGGCAAGCTCATAGCCGGTCATCCCTTCGGGCATGATGATGTCGGTGAACATGAGGTCGACCGGCAGATTCGACCGAAGCAAAGTGAGGGCCTCGGGGCCATTGCCCGCTTCGTGGATGGAATAACCGAGCTCGGTCAGCTGGCGCCGGACCAGGCGCCGCACGTCGGGATTGTCTTCGACCACCAGGATCGTCTCGGTGCCCTGGGGCAGCGAGCCGCCGCGCGCCCGTGGCGGTGGCGCCGCATGTTCGGCGGACACCGAGCGCGGGAGGTACATCTTGACCGTCGTCCCGTGGCCGGGCTCGCTGTAGATACTGACATGTCCGCCTGATTGTTTGACGAAGCCATAGACCTGGCTGAGCCCGAGCCCGGTGCCGCGGCCGGCCGGCTTGGTGGTGAAGAACGGCTCGAGTGCGCGGGCGGCGACATCCGCGGTCATTCCGACACCGGTGTCGGTTACCGCGAGCATGACATATTCGCCGGACGTCACGTCGAGATGCTGGTCGGCATATTCCTCGTCGAGGAAGACGTTCGCGGTCTCGATAATCAGCGCCCCGCCCTCGGGCATCGCATCTCGGGCGTTGATCGCGAGATTGACCACCGCATCGTCGACCTGGGTCGGATCGGCCAGCGCCTCCCACAGCTCGTCCGAGCCGCGGGTGTGGATCTGAACCGCTTCGCCCAATGACCGGCCGAGCAGTTGGACGATATCGGGCAGGCGGTCGTTGAGGTTGAAGGCGCGGGGCTCAAGCTGTTGCTTGCGGGCAAAAGCAAGCAGGCGACGGACAAGCTCGGCCCCGCGCTCGCTGGCGTCCATCGCCTCGAGGGCAAGGGAGCGGACGTCAGTCGAAAGGTCATTGGTCTCCAGCAGCAGTTCGAGGTTGCCGAGGATGATCGCGAGCAGGTTGTTGAAGTCGTGGGCGACGCCCCCGGTCAGCTGGCCGATCGCTTCCATCCGTTGCGAGCGGCGCAGCCGGTCCTCGGTCGCGCGGCGATCGGTCAAATCATTGATGATGCCGACGAAGATCGGGTCGTCATCCTGCTTGGCGTCACCGACCGACAAGTAGATCGGGAAGACGGTGCCGTCCTTGCGCTGGGCGAAGACCTCGCGGCCGATACCGATGATCTTGGGGTTTCGGGTCTGCTTGTAATTGTTGAGATACTGGTCGTGATTTTCCGAATAGACTGGCGGCATCAACATCTTGACGTTGCGGCCGATGACTTCGTCGGGACGGTAGCCGAACAGCCGTTCGCACGCCGGGTTAAAGGTAAGGATCGAGCCCTCGGCGTCGATCAGGATGATGCCGTCGACCGCCGTATCCAGCACTGCCTGTAGGCGGATGCCATGGTGGGTCTCTGCGACCGAGACGTTGCTCAGCCTGTTCATCGCGACCGAAGGTATCAGGCCGTTAAATCAACAGTTAACGATTCAGCGTCCGTTTCGGACGGTTCGTTGGGAACCTTTTTCCCGCAGCGTTTTGGAACGCCGATTGGCAAGGGGGTGGTGCCGCTTAGGTGACTCGAACACCTGACCCCATCATTACGAATGATGTGCTCTACCGGCTGAGCTAAAGCGGCTTGGTTCCCGGAAGTCGCGCCCACTATCAGCGCGACCCGACACGGGCAAGGCCGCGTCATCGGCAATACTGAACGCTTATGCTTAACATTTTGGTAACCGCGATCGGCCATTTTCTCACCGAACTGGAGATTGGGGCCGGCTAAATGGACAGCTACCGCGAGCATCCGAGCGATTTCGACCAGCCGTCGGCAACCGAGTCGACGGCGGCCGACGACGTCGCAGCGGCCATCGGCACCGACGAACGGCGCATGCACGTCCGCGCCTATAATTATTGGGTGCAGCTGCTCGAGGGCCGCGACTTCCCGTCGATCGAGGATCTCGAGCCGAGCGACGTCCTGGACTTCGCCTCCAACAGCGTGCTGCTCGATTTCACCTGCGGGCGCGACAATCCGGCGGTGCCGTACATCGGTGCCGCGATTCGCGAGGAATGCGGGCTCGACGACGCGACGCGCACCATTTCCGATGTCCCGAGCCGGTCGCTGCTGTCGCGGCTGACCGACCATTATTTGCAGATCATCGCCAACCGCGCGCCGATCGGTTTCGAAGCCGAATTCGTCAATCAGCGCAGCGAGAACATCTGTTACCGCGGCATCCTGATGCCGTTCTCGTCGGACGGCGACACGATCGATTTCATCTACGGCGTGATCAACTGGAAGACGGTCGACCAGGGGGCCGCGGGCAAGCCCGCCAACGACGCGCCGGCCGGGGCCGCCTCGCTGGTCGACGTGCCCATCGCCGCGCCGAAGCCCGAGCCGGAAGCGCCGTTCGCGCCGCTTGGCATCGACGACGATGCGCCGATCAATTTCGCGCCGGCACCGCCTGGGGAACATCTGATCTGGGAAGACGGGCCGCTCGCCGAGACCGACGCGGACGCGACGCCGGCGCCCGAGCCAACCACCGCCGAGACCGAGCCTGAGGCCGAAGCCGAGATCGATGTGGTGCTCGAACTCTCTTCCGAGGCCGGCCTCGCCGACCGCCTGTCGGCCGCGCGCGAAACCGCCGAGGCGGTCAAATCCGCCGACGGGCGCAGCCGTGTCGCGCTCTATCGCGCTTTGTCGGTCGCCTATGACTTCGCGATCGCGGCGCAGCAGAGCCCCGACGATTATGCCGAGTTGCTCGAAGATTCGGGTGTGAAGGCTCAGGCCCGCGCGCCAATGACCCCGATCGTCAAGCTGGTGTTCGGAATCGACTACGACAAAGCGCGGCTGACCGAATTCGCGGCGGCTTTGTCCTTTGCCCAGCGCGAAAAGATCGATGTCGGCGGATTCCAGGATTTCATCGAACAGCAGTCGGGCGGGCTCAAGGCGCTGGTGGCGGCCGAGCGCGAAGCGCGCCGGCCCGAGCCCAGGGCCGATACCTGCGGCGACGCCGCCCGTGCCCGGCTGCGCCAGGCGCCGGCATTGTCGCTGGCCGAACTGGCGATCGAGGCCGAATTCGCGGTGGTCGTGACCCGCCGCAGCGCCGACGGTGGCTATGAGCCGGTCGCGGTCCTCAACGACGAATCCTTGATCGAGCGAGCCATCCGCCGCGCCATTTGACGGACCCGCGGGGTTGTCACTGACTGGGGTCGGTCTATAGGGCCGCCCGGAGCGCACCACTCGCGGAGCACCAGCTTTCCATGACTGCCCATATGCGACTGACCAAGACGCTGGTCGACTCGCTGCGCAAGGCGCTGACCACCAATGCGCTGCCTGGCGAGACGCAAGGCATGAGCCGCGACGCCGAGCGCGACGCCGCGGAATTCCTCGCCGGCGTCGCCGCCCAGCGCAAGCGCGGGGAACTCGCGCTGGCGATCGAATCCACCGGCGGCGAAGCCGGCCGGCGCCGGATGCGGATCGGCATCGTCAACGACGACATGCCGTTCCTGGTCGATTCGGTGGCCAATGCGCTCGCCGCGCGCCAGCTGACCATCCATCGCCTGCTTCACCCGGTGGTGTGCGTGCAGCGCGACGACGATGGCACGCTGCGCGAGGTCGAATTGCTGTGCGCCGACAAATCGCGCCGCGAATCGATGATGTACCTCGAGCTCGACCGCGCCGACGCGCGCGGCCGGCA
>Ga0068862_100005040_pt1 | contig 11113 bp, 5 predicted proteins | sample KBSSwiS52_FD_66598 | JGI IMG/M metagenome (GOLD analysis project Ga0068862, IMG submission 66598) | Switchgrass rhizosphere microbial communities from Kellogg Biological Station, Michigan, USA - KBS Switchgrass S5-2 | ecosystem: Host-associated > Plants > Roots > Rhizosphere > Soil ... | reverse complement strand
ACGAGCTGAGCAACACCTTCGGAGATCTCTTTAGGCCCCCACTTCAAAACCGCTGCGAATATAAGCACGCTCGCCAGTGCTGCCGCGCCGTAAAGCTGTAGCCGTGAACGGCGAATTACACGACTGAGATCCAGCGTCGCCGATGTTTCACCCGCGTCAGTAAACATACGGTTGATGATGGCGGGTGAAATGTTTTTCTGCTGATCAGGATTGGAATACTCGACGGCAGTCACGAGGCGATCATCGATGCCTGGCGTCTTCTCTTCGATCAACCGGGCGAGACGAGCATCGCTGATCCTTTTCCAAAGCGGATAGACAAGCGCGAAGAAGATTGTGGCAAGCACAGTTAGCAAAGCGCCGATACGCAGCGCCATCAATGCGCCATCGTTGTAACGGTATCGATGGGCCGACCAACCAGTCAGAAGCAGTACGAGCGCGATTACCGAAAGACAAATCGCAATGCCTCGCAAACAAAGCAGAAGACGCCTGCGGGTCCGGAGCCTTCTTAAAACGTCCAGCACAGTTTGGTTGTTGTAATACATGGGTTTTCTCATTCTCCCCAGGCTTTAGCCTGGGGACCAGCGCGAGAGACCATACTGCCAACCGTTTTAACGGTTCTCACCTTCCGACTTCTGCGAGCTGCGCCTGTAAACCGTTAAAACGGTTCACTGCTGTCAAGAGACCACAAACCCCAGGCTGAAGCCTGGGGAGAATTAGACGGCAGCCGCCCAATTCAACCGACCATTTTAACGACCTTCGTCCTTCTTGCTAAGACTGATTCCGTCAAAAGCAGCAGCAACGCAAGCAACAACAGCGACCACCAGATCCGCTGCCGGCCTTCCACTTCTTCCTTGCTCAAGTTTCGACTCGCGTCTCCGCCCTCCGCATTTCCAGCGCCACCAGTTACGCCGGCGACAAATTCTGCGAAGTTAAGCTTAGTGAAATCGCCTTCAACACCATCGATGTTGATAGCGGCGAAGTCAGGTTGAGCGCTGTATCGCAATCGATAGAAGCCGGGCTCGCGCGCGGTCACGAGCACGTCTCCTTCGGCAGTCGAGCGCGTTTCCGTCAAACGTACTCCACTCGGAGTATCGATCGCCGGAGGTGCGCCACCGTGATCGCGTTTCACCATAAAGGTCTGTCCGAGCCCGTACCAGGATCCTTCCTCACGCTGACCCGCATATTTGACCATCTGATGCACGAACGGAAGATAGGCCGGCGTGAGCGGTAGATCATTCCAGCTTGGACCAAGTGAAGTCGTTAATACCAGCACTCGGCCCTTACCTTTGCGCCACTCGACCAGCGTCGGACTTCCGTCTTCAAACCGCGCCAGCACCGCGGCAGTCGCTTGCGGCTCGGAACGGGCATAGCCGATCACCTGAGCGGACGACAGTCGACCACTTTCGCGAAAGATTTCGAAGATCGGATGATCAAACTTTACTTCGGTGATCGCGACTGTTTCGTTAGCTTTTGTTTGCACTACTTCTTTCAGTACCACCGGAGAGAGTTTGTCCAGCGAGCTGTTGAAGGAATTGACGTCGGTGTGCGGCCCGATCGCAATGATCAACTGACCGCCGGCCTCAACGAATTTCGTCAGACCCTGGGCCAGCGCCCCGGAAATCGGACCGGAATCATTCAGAATCACGAGCGAGTATTCCGCAACGCCCGAAGGATCTACAGCACCCGTCGTCTTCAGTGTGAACGTGTATGGCAGCGCGTCGTTAGTTGTAAGCGCGCTCTCCAGGTACAGACTGTCGCTCCGGCCACGCGACGCGCCTTCAATGATCAGCGCCTTCGCTGGAACGTCGCGCTTCAGAGTGAAATAAAAGTGGTTATCAGGAGCAAAATCGCCGCTGCTGATTTCGATAGCGCAGCGATTCGCCCCCTCAGTGAGATTGAAATTGGTGAACTCTATTATTCGGTTGTCACGACTCCCCAGACTAATCTCGCGTTTATCAACCGTCTGATCGTTTATCTGAAAAGAGATCTGGACACGATCACGCGGCGTGTCGCTGAAGTTGTTTACGTGAACCGCCAGATTCTCGAGATACTTCTGACCAAAAACGACGCCGCGTGCTTCGACATTCGTCACGGCAACATTCGGCTCCGAGTTGTTTCCGCCCACATCGATGGTCTGTAGTTCAGTCGCATTGCCGAGTTTGAAAGAGGCCGTGGCAGGGTTCCATCCGGCAGAATGAAAATCAGAAATGAGAACGATCTTCCGTGGGCCGCCCGTCTTCGTTTCGTTGAGCAACGACTCGGCTCCTCGCAGCGCCTGCTCGTAGTCGGTTCCGTCCCACCCCGCTTCGATGCTGCGAATTCCGGCACGCAGTTGATCCTTATCCGCGCTGAATCGATTGAGCACAACGTATCGTTTGTCAAAGCCGAGCACCGCCAACTGGTCGCCTGTGCGGGCGTCGTCTACAACCCCTTCGGCGCGTCGTTGTGCGTCCGCGAAGAACTGACTGCGACGCATGCTTAGCGACGTGTCGATGAGGATAACAGTAGCGCCGTTGGTGCCGGTCTCTTTTGCGGCGCTGCCGCCGGAAAAGAATGGACGCGTGAATGCGAGTACGATCAAAAGTATTGCGAGACACCGGAGCAGCAGTAGAAACAGATTGTGTAGCGTGCGGCGACGGATTGTTCGTTGCGGGATCTGTCGTACAAAAACGAGTGCAGGGAATTGGACTTTACGCGCGCGGGTGCGTCGCACGAGATGCACGAGTACTGGCGCCGCCAGCGCCGCGACGCCTAAAAGAAATAATGGATTCAGGAAGGACATAACTACATTTCGGATTTGCGATTTCGGATTTCGGATTTGTGAAACGGCATCACAGTTTTGTTGAACCCAGCGGACAAGCGGACTTCTTAAATCCGAAATCCCAAATCCCAAATCCGAAATTCTTCCCTATTTCCCTGCTCGCCTCGACAAAAACTTAAACAGCGCGAAATCCAAAGGCTGCTTCGTAGTGATCAACTCGTAATCGACATTATTTGCAGCCGCGCAATTCTGCATATCTGCCACATGCCTCATCATTCGGTTCCGGTAGCCAGTGGCGACGACGTCGGGCAACACAGGCATTTGCTCCAGCGTTTCCGCATCTTCAAGCAGTATCACCGCATCGTCGAAATTGAAATCGAGCTCATTCTGGTCCAACACGTGGAACGCAACGACATCGTGTCCATTGAAGCGGAGATGTTGAAACGCCGACTGCAGTCGATCCGGCTGATCGTAAAAATCGGAAATCAAGACGACGATGCCACGACGCGTCAGGATCTCGGCGAGCTGATGCAGAGATCGCGCGAGATCAGTTTCGCTGCCCGCGTTCAGCAATGACAGCTGACCAAAGATTGTTCGCAGATGACCAGTGCGATTTCGGGCCGGCACATGCGTATGGACTTTCTTATCAAACCCAACGAGACCGACTGCGTCTTGTTGTCGACTTAGAAGATAAGCAAGCGAGGCCGCGAGAAACTGTGAATACTGAAGTTTGGTGACAGAGGTCGCGTGCGCATATCCCATCGACGCACTTGTGTCTACGAGGAGATGACACTGAGCGTTCGTGTCGGCCCGGTATTTCTTGATGAAATATCGATCCGTGCGGCCCAGCAAGCGCCAATCGAGATAGCGTAAATCGTCGCCTGGATTGTATTGCCGGTACTCGGTGAATTCCGTAGAGAAGCCGGTGAACGGAGAGCGGTGTAGACCTGAGATGAAGCCTTCAACGACCGCGCGCGCGAGCAGTTCGAGTGAACCGATGCGCGCTAGTAATTCCGGATCCAGAAATCGCGCAGGGGAGGACGCAACGCCGGGCGTTGGAACGACGCTGGTATGCACCGATTGCGGAACTTTCTCGCTTTTTGTTTTCCGCCAAAACATAAAATAAGTTGCTTGCTATCGGACGTATGGGCCCTATACGTCCTATAAACCAATCGATCATCCTACAAGCCACTCTTCGGTTCGGGCACGGCTTCGATCAGTTTCTGAATCACCTGATCCGAATCGACTTTCTCTGCTTCCGCCTGGAAGTTCAAAAGCACGCGATGTCTCAATACTGCCGGAGCAACTGCCCTGACGTCTTCGCACGACACGTTGTAACGTCCACGCAGGATCGCCCGTGCTTTGCCGCCAAAAACCAAAAACTGCGAAGCGCGTAGAGATGCACCCCACGTCACCCATTTGTTAATAAAGTCTGGAGCGGGCGGCGTGCCCGGGCGGCTCGCATTCACCAGACGCACTGCATACCGAGCGACCGTGTCTGATACTGGCACTTGCTTCACCAGTCGCTGAAACGCAATGATTTCATCCGCCGACATCAATCTGCGAAAGACATAATCCTGCGGCGACGTCGTGTGCTTCACTACCGCCACCTCCTCGTCTTCACCGAGGTACCCGACCTTAATATTGAACATGAATCGATCGAGTTGTGCTTCGGGCAGAGGATAAGTTCCTTCCATCTCGATCGGGTTCTGTGTTGCCAGCACGTGAAAGGGTCTGGGCAGATCGTAGCTCACACCCTGGACAGTAACGCGTCCTTCCTGCATTGCTTCGAGTAACGCAGCCTGCGTTTTCGGCGGTGTGCGGTTGATTTCGTCTGCCAGAACGATGTTGGCGAAAATTGGACCACGAATAAACTGCATCGCACGATGGCCAGTTGCGCGATCTTCTTCGATGATTTCAGTGCCAGTGATGTCAGCCGGCATCAAATCCGGTGTGAATTGGATCCGTTTGAATGAAAGATCCAGAACATTCGCTATCGTCTGCACCAGCAACGTCTTCGCCAGTCCCGGGACACCCGTCAGAATTGAATGACCGCCCACAAAGAGCGACAAAAGCACCTGCTCTACGACGTCATCTTGTCCGAAGATTGCTTTGCGAATCTCATGTAGGAGTTCTTCACGCGCAGAACTCAGTCTATCAAGAAGGTCTTCATCTCTGATGGTGATTTGCTCGACGGCCATTTGGGGTTTCCTCTATGCTCTTACTATAGGAGTACACGATAGGACCTATAGGACGGATAGGACCTATTGTCCCACTATCCTCAACAAAAGTTCCTGGGCCTTTTCATAACGCGGTGCCGCTTCAAGTGCATTCAATACCGAACGCTTTGCTTCCTGCTGACGGCCCAACGCGTGAAAAGCAGTTGCCACGTTGTAATTCGCTTCGGCAATGTTTGGTGGCTGCAACGCCAGCGCCACCTGAAATTCGGTAAGCGCTTGCTCATAATTCTTTGCAGTGAAACTCAACTCACCAGCTGTTGTGTGCAGCGCATAATCAAATGGGCTGATATAAAAACTCATTAGTAGTGCCTTAACAGCGCGTGTGTTATCTCCACTCTTTTGTCGCAGCCGGGCGATATCTTTCAGCACCTCGAGGTTGTTCTCGTCCACACGTACGAGCGAGTCAAGAACGTCGGCGGCCTTGCCGGGTTCTCCGCCTGCCTCGAGGATCTTCGCAAGCGAGATATACGCGTTTCCCTCGCCCGTGAAGTAAGGATACAACTCGATAGCGCGTCGGAAATGAATCTCGGCGGTTTTGATATCGCCATCGGCTGCATAAAGTTCAGCAGCGCGCGCGCGCAAAGCGAAGGTGTCCTGCGACTCGAGCATCTTGAGAACCTCGGCCTTCGCCAGCGAGGCTATTAGGTTCGCTTCACTTTTAGACGCTTCAAAGAGCGGCCGCGCTTTTGTTTCGACGTAAGCAAAGAACGCTTTATCGAATTCAGCTTCCGTAAGCTTCAACGCTTGACGGAGCACATCCGGGGTCTGGGCCTTGTCGCGATAAAGCGTAAGCATACGAAGGATTGCATCAAAGCCATAGCGTTCAACGATGAATTCGCAAACCTGCGATGCTTCGAAGTAGGCGATAGGCACATCGGCCATCCGTTTGGGCCTTTGGAACCCCCCGTCGAGTTCAGAGATCTTGAACCAGCGTCCATCAATAAATGAACGGAGAAACATTGGGTTCCAATCATCGCCCCAGCCTGGTCGTGCTTGTCTCTCTTCGTAGACTGACAACCCTTCCGAGAACCAACGTGGAATTCGATAGTCGGTCATCTGAAGCGTGATCACGTGCGTGTATTCATGCCACAGAGTTGAGCCCCAGTTGAACTCGCCGGCTTGCCGAGCTGAGGGCGAATCGAGCGCCACCAGTGGTCCAAAGCAAACACCGAGAGCTCCAAGACCAGGCATACCAAGCGTACGAACCGCGAAGTCTTCGTGATTATGAAACAACTCGATGATGACTGGACCCTTAGGCGTGAAGCGATATTTAGTCGTGAGCTTTGCAGCGGCTTCCTCTAGCAGATTCGCAGCGTAGGGCGCCAGCACGTCACTTTCCTGTTCTGATGCCTTGACTATGAAAGACCCGCGTTTTGTCTCGCGGAAGTCTTGCATCGTGTCGAGCAGATCCAGCGTGTTCTTGGCCCAGATATTAAACGGATCGCCTTTGAATGCTCGTTCGACTGCTGCCCGCCCCTCTTCCATTTGACCCAGGCGCAGAAGAGCCATGCCAAGGCCCAGGTGAGCATCCCACAAGCGAGGCGACTTTTCGATAGCCTTGCGCCCGAACGCAACGGCTTGTTCAGTCCGTCGGGTGATCGTCGCGTAATGAGCGAGGGTGTTGTAGATCTCGCCGTAACGCGGATTGATTGCGAGAGCGGCGCTTATTACGGTCGCAGTATCGCCGTCCTGCAGATAAGCCATGGATGCTCGCAATGCATGCGCTTCCAGGGATTGCGGGTTTATCTTCGTGGCTTTATCGATGTCTGACAGCGCTTGATCAAACTGACTGGCCTCGAGCGAGAGTGCAGCCTTAAATGCCAACGCTTCGACAAAGTTTGGATTAATTTGAAGCGCACGGTTGAGAGCGTTTGTTACCTCCTCGCCGCCTTCGAGTCGTTTGTTTAAAGCAAGGTCGAGATACAGACGCGCGCTGTTCTGATTTATCTGTGCTGCCTCGTTAAGAAACTGTGCTGAGTCGCCGTAGGCATACTTGGTGGTGAAAAGTTCCGCGGCGCCGAGTTGTGCTTCAAGGTAAGTTGAATCAGCCTCAATCGCTTGCCGGTAGATTTCATTAGCATCCTGGTAGCGCTCGAGATGAACTAGAGCGCGTGCGATCGGAGTCAGTTCTGCCGCCGTTTGCGGATTGTTGTCGGTGTAGTACTTAACCAGTCGTTGGTAAACGGCGTTCGCCCGATCACTTTGGCCAATCGTGTCGAAAGCTTCGGCTAGCCGAAGTTGGACTTGCAACATGTCGGCGGCAGCGGGCTTCGTCGCGGGTAAATCATTGACAGCCTTTTCATATTCCGTGATTGCGTCGCTGTAACGACCGGTGAGCATCAATACTTCAGCCAGTTGATGTCGCACAACACCGGCGCCGGCATTTTTCAGCAGGAATTTCCTTGCTGAGGTTTCAGCTTCCACGTAACGACCTGTGTCGATGTACGCAAGAAGCAGTAGCTTCTGTGCTGCCGCATCGTTGGTGTTGTTGGCGAGATGTGCTGTTAAGAGTTTTATAGCGCTGTCGTATTCACCTTTTTTCAGTTCTGCCTGGCCGGGAACTTCCTGAGGAGTTTCCTGAGGTTGCGACTGAGCAGAGGACGTAGCGTTGAATGAAACGACCGCCAGGACCAGCACAATAGATAGCAAGATCAAATAACGCGTGGAGGTCGGATGGTGCATGGGTGTCGTAACGGCTTTGCCGCCCGATGTGAGGCGATGGCTCCGCCTCGCCGCTGACTTGCGCGCTGGTTTCGGGCTACGCCCCTGGTTCGGGCTCTGCCCTTCTCCGGCGTTGATGTCTAATCGGTGACGCACTGTTTTCTCTTTCGACAAGTCTGAGGGCCAAGCCCGAACCAAGGGCGTAGCCCAAACTCTCATGACAAACTAGCGGCGAGGCAGAGCCATCGCCTGACATCGGGCGGCAAAGCCGAAAACATTCGATACACTAACTTCGCGCGAAGCCATTTCCGTAAACAAGGATCACGATCCCGCCTGTTTAATTGAACGATTCACTTTCGCCAATTCGATAAACAGCTTCTCCAGCATCGCTTCATATTCGCCTTCGGGCATCGAACTCTTGCGACCAATCAGTTGCTCGATTTCGCCTTCGAGCCGCGTCCGCTCTTTCTGCAACTTCGCCGTCGTGGCATTTGCCGCCGCTTGCTCGACGCTCAATGAGTCGAGGTAGATCGCGCGCGCGAGTAGCCCTTCACCGCCTTCCGCCTTTTCTCGACCGACGCCGTCGCCGTTGTCTTCAAGTAATGCGTGCTCGGTGGCGAGTCGGCCTGCCCGCGTGTAGAACTCCGCAGTCAAACGGTTCGCATAAACAAATGCTTCGAGCACAGAGATGTGACCGTCCTGGTCCGTGTCTGCGTCGCTCGCGCCGAGTGCGTTGATAAAGAATCCGGCAAATCGCGTCGCGTTTGTTTCCTGACCGCTGCGCGTCGCCGTTACGACCACTCTCCCCTTAGCCGAAAGCGTTTTGACGAATTCGCCGCTCGCACTCGCCATATTAAAAAGAACGACGCGACGTGTCGGGAGTTGCGTCAGAAGATTGCTGTACTCAAGCGCAGACAGGTCTGGGCCAACGAGATTGAACTTCGCTTCTTTGCCGTCGAAGCTGCCGTGGCCAATCAAAAAGACAAACAGCACGTTATCCGGGGCTAGTTCAGACTTAAGCGACGTGAACGTGCGTCTAACTTCATCAGCAGTGGATTTTGATTCACCTGCTAAAGGCTTTTCGGCCAGGACTCTTACGCGTTCGCGGGCAAAGCGAAAACGCCCCGTAAGAATCTTCGTTAGTTCCGCTGACCATTGTGAAAACTGCTCTGCGTAAGGTTCCTCGCCGCCCGCACCAACGATAATTACGGCGAACTTGTTCGTATCTCCTGCGCGCGCACTCTGACTCGCCGGCAACTCCTGACCAAAAGAAACCAGGCAGCCGCAGATGAACGCAGACACACACAGATTAGAAAGCGATATAAGAAAGAAATGCCCTCGCTTCTTTCCGCTGCCCCTCTGTGCAACCTCAGCGCGCTCTGTGTCTCTGTGGTTGAAGAGATGTAACAAATACTGACCACCGAGACACAGAGCACGCAGAGGTTGCACAGAGAAAACAAAATCTCTTTTTCTGTTTTTCCGATCTGTGTTCATCTGTGTAAATCTGCGGCTAAATTTCTACGCCATGCCTTCTCGCTTACGGAGAAACCATTCGCCACTCAGCAAGCCAATAATCAGCATGAAATTGATTGGCATGTCCCAGAGATCCTTTGTTACTCGCTCTGAATAGGGTGTCTGCCGGTAAGTCAGATCGTCCAGCAACGATTGCAGTTCATTCGTTTGATAATACTTGCCGCCCGTTTCAGTGGCGATACGCTTCAACAAGTCGCTGTTTTGTGCGGCTCCGAAAAACTCCCGGTTCGCCTCACTAACAAGCAAGTTGGATTTTGCGCTGACAGCTCCGACAGTCGCACTTGTCGCATTGAGATCGATTCGATGCTGGCCGGGCTCGTCAGCCTTAAACTGCCCAATATAAGTGTTCACATCGTTGAGTGTAGTGAATGTCAATGGAACGTCGACCGTTGCGCCTGAAGGCTTCGTGATTCTCGCGGTGGCTCGGGCATCGTTTACTGGATTGAACCGCTTGTCTCTGATGTCAGCGATGATGCGAACATTGTCGTCAATCGCATACACGTCTTGTTCAGCTGAAACTTCAGTCTGAAACGGTGTTCCACTCACAAGGTAACGCAGCGTCTGACGCCAAAACGTTTCATGTGCTGTGCTCTTCGCATCCATGCGCATCTTCCAGCGCCATGTGTCTGAGGCCGTCAGAGCCAACGTTTGCCCACGTCCGTAACGCTGTTGGATCAAGAGCGGGACTGTTGCGTTCGTACCTGCTTTGCGTCCTTCGAGTAAGACAGTCGCACCTGGCTTCACATTCGTGAGACCTTCAGTGATTGAGATCGGCGGCAGCTCGCTCCAGAGCTTTTGATTTGCCCCCCGATCCTCAAGGAGGCGCGTGATCGGGTGCGTTTGTCCCGCTGTTGTCAGCAGCGCTTTGTAGACTGGCTCAAAACTGGTTGAGAGATCGACGTTCCGGCCTTGTAACGACAAAGGAAGAAGATCGTCGATCGGAGTTCCTTTGTAACGACCTCCATCAAAAGCCAATCGGCCGCCGGTGACCAGGAGACCGCCGCCACGACGAGCGACAAAAGCCTCAATGCTGCGTAACTGATCCGCCGTGAAGAAACCTGCCTCAACGCTTCCGAGAACCAAACCCTGATACGAAAACAATTCTTCTTCTGTCTTCGGAAAGCCGGTCGCGAGTTCTACTTGATTCGAAATACCCTGGCGATAGAATTTGTTCTCGCCAGTTCGTTGCAACGAAATGAGAGTCACATTCTTTTCATTCAATTGAAGCGACTCGCGAATCTTGCCTAGTTCCCAACGCGGCTCACCCTCGATATGTAGAACACGGACCGGTCCTTCAATAACTTCGACAAGTGAATCCTGCTTGTTGTTTTCAACGGTTATTTCACCGTCGAGAGGAGTGATCTCAACTGTGTAGCGATGAATGCCAGGATTTGTTGGAGTGATCTCCAAATCGATTGATTGAGTGTCGTTGCCGCGAAGATTGACCTCTTCAGTCTTAACCGCGCGTCCATCTTCACGAATTCCAATTAGCGCTTTGGTTGCGCCAAAGCCACTAAGCGAGGCAAACGCCTGGATGTTGAGTCGTGACCCGACCAGCACGCGTCGGGGAATACTCACGCGCGCCAATTCAGCATCAACCGCCTTGGAGGTATTGCCGACACCGATGGTGAACACTGCAATATCGCGAGCTCTCAGTTCTCTAATCGTGGCGGCGAGGTCGCTGGGAACGTTCGTCGCGCCATCAGTTGCAATGACGATCGCCGAAAGTGGCATACCTGAAGAACGCTTTATCGTCTCATTCAATGCGCCGGCGAGATCGCTGCTGCGTCCTTCACCAAAAAGGTCGTTAGCGTCTTTGAGGCGCGTTAGCGACCCGGAGAATCCATAAAGATTTGTCTTGAACTTCTCTTCAAGTCGTCGAACAAAAGGATTATCGCCAGAGAACAAGGCTTGCTTG
>Ga0068862_100005038_pt1 | contig 11117 bp, 9 predicted proteins | sample KBSSwiS52_FD_66598 | JGI IMG/M metagenome (GOLD analysis project Ga0068862, IMG submission 66598) | Switchgrass rhizosphere microbial communities from Kellogg Biological Station, Michigan, USA - KBS Switchgrass S5-2 | ecosystem: Host-associated > Plants > Roots > Rhizosphere > Soil ... | reverse complement strand
TCACCGCGATCCCGAAGCGCGTGATCAACGCCTTCCTCTCGGCCGAGGACAAGACCTTCTACACCCATCCGGGCATCGACGTGCCGAGCCTCTTGAAGGCCGCCTGGGTCAACGCACTGAACTATGGTCGCGACCGCCGACCGATCGGCGCCTCGACCATCACCCAGCAGGTGACCAAGAACTTCCTGCTGAGCAACGAGGTCTCCTACGGCCGCAAGGTCAAGGAGGCGATCCTGGCGCTGCGCATCGAGAAGGCCTTCTCGAAGGACCGCATCCTCGAGCTCTATCTCAATCAGATTTATCTCGGCTCGGGCAATTACGGCGTCGCTGCCGCCTCGATCAACTACTTCAACAAGTCGTTGAACGAACTCTCCATCAGCGAAGCGGCCTATCTCGCCTCGCTGCCCAAGGCGCCGAACAACTACAACATCAAGCGCAACCACGAAGCGGCGCTCGACCGCCGCAACTGGGTGATCGACCGCATGCTCGAGAACGGCGCGATCAACGCCGAGGAAGCGGCCGCCGCCAAGGCCGAGCCGCTGGAGCAGCGCGATCGCGCCGAGACCGAGCGCGTGACTGCCGACTACTTCGCCGAGGAAGTCCGCCGCGAGCTTGCACAGCGGTTCGGCCAGGACTCGCTCTACAAGAAGGGGCTCACCGTTCGTGCCACCGTCAGCCCCGAGCTGCAGGTCGATGCCGACAATGCGCTCAGGAAGGCACTGACCTCCTATGACCGCACCCGCGGCTATCGCGGCCCGCTGAAGCATATCGAGCTGACCGAAACCTGGAAGGACGAGCTCGCGAAGCTCGAGCCGATGCCGTGGCTCTATCAGTGGCCGCAGGCGATCGTGCTTTCGACCGACAAGCAGGGCGCCAAGATCGGGCTGAAGGACGGGACCGAAGGCAACATCCCGCTCGCGGAACTGATTTGGGCGCGCAAGCAGCTGCCCGATTTCAGCCGCGGCCCGCAGATCAAGTCCGCCGACGATGTGCTCAAGGTCGGCGACATCGTCGCCGTCGAGCCGGTCGAGAAAGACAAGGACGATAAGGATTATCCGGCCGGCACCTACGGCCTGCGCCAGGTGCCGGAAGTCTCCGGCGCCTTCGTCGCGATGGACCCGCATACCGGCCGCGTGCTCGCGATGAGCGGCGGCTGGAACTATCAGCAGAGCGAGTTCAACCGCGCCACCCAGGCGATGCGCCAGCCCGGCTCCTCGTTCAAGCCGATCGTCTATCTCGCGGCGTTGGAATCCGGTTTCACGCCCTCGACCGTGATCCTCGACGCGCCGATGGTGATCAGCCAGGGCCCCGGCCTGCCGATGTGGCAGCCCGAAAACTTCAAGCAGGAATATTTCGGTCCGGCGACTTTGCGGGTCGGCCTGGAGAATTCGCGCAACCTGATGACCATCCGCGTCGCACAGACCATCGGCATGGCGAAGGTCGCCGAGATGGCCGGTCGGCTCGGCGTCATGGACAACATGCAGCAGACGCTGGCGATGTCGATCGGCGCCGGCGAAACGACCGTGCTCAAGATGGTCTCCGCCTATTCGATGATCGTGAACGGCGGCAAGAAGATCGAGCCGACCTTCATCGACCGCGTGCAGGACGGGCAGGGCTGGACCATCTATCGCCACGACCAGCGCAAATGCGATGGCTGCGCCGGCATCGCCTACGACGGCCAGCCGCCGCCGGAACTGCCGGACGAGCGTCCGCAGGTCCTGGATCCGATGGTCGCTTACCAGATGGTCTCGCTGATGGAAGGCGTCGTGCGCCGCGGCACCGGCTCGGCGGTCAGCAAGGTCGGCAAGCCTTTGGCCGGCAAGACCGGCACCACCAATGACGGCCGCGATGTCTGGTTCGTCGGCTTCTCGCCCGACCTCGCCGCCGGCGTCTATATCGGCTTCGACCAGCCGCGCACCCTCGGCGAGAAGGCGACCGGCGGCACGCTCTCGGCGCCGATCTTCCGCGACTTCATGCTGGCGGCGCTGAAAGACAAGCCGGCGACCCCGTTCCGCGTCCCGCCCGGCATTCGGCTCGTGCGCGTCAACTACAAGACCGGCCAGCGCGTGCAGCCGGGCGAAGAGGGGCGGATCATCTGGGAAGCCTTCCGCCCCGGCACCGAACCCAACGGCGCGCCGATGCAGATCGTCGAAGGCGACAGCAGCTACAGCCAGGATGCGGGCTACGGCTCGGTCATTCCACTCGAAAGCCAGATGCCGCAGCAGGCGACGGATTCGCTGCCACAGGACACCGCGACCAGCATCCTCGACATGCCGACCCAGACGCCGCAGGTGACTTACACCCAGCCGCTCTACGGCCCGGGCGAGGGCTCGAACCCGGCGGACTATCACCCGACCAACGTCGCCCCGCCGGGCGTCGGCATGAAAGACGCGGCCCCGAACGACGTGGGTGCGCCGACCTCGAGTGAGACGATCACCAACGATGCCGCGCCGAATCAGGTGGGCGAGGTCGGCACGCCGCCGCCGCTGCCGAACTCGGTGGACCAGCTCAACAGCCAGCCGGCGGCGCCGACCATGCCGCTCTCGAACGAAGACCTCACCCGCCCGCTCGATCCCGCTCTCGGCGGCACGCCCCCGGCGCAACCGCCGGCCCAGGCTCCCGCTCAGGCGCCGGCCGATTCATCGGGCGGTCTCTATTAGCCGAACCACGGGACCCCAACCACGGGACCCCCAACCACGGGACGTTGACGCGGCGGACGGATTCCCCCATGTTCCGGCCGCTTTTCTTGAAGAATGGAAGTTTGGCCATGCGCGCTGAGATCGAGCAGGCGGCGACGGAGATCAGATCCTCGCTGGCGCTGCTGAGGAGGCATCTTTGACTGGGACAACGCTCTGCGTCGTCTCGACGAACTGAACGCGCTCGCCGAAGACCCGACTCTCTGGGATAAGGCCGAGAAGGCGCAGAAGATCATGCGCGAGCGCACGCATCTTGCCGATGCGATCGGCGCCTTCCGCGCCCTGGAACGCGAGCTCGATGACGCCCTGACCCTGGCCGAGCTCGGCGAGGCCGAGGGTGACACCGCCTCGATCGACGAAGCGCAGCGCAATCTCGCCACCCTGAAAGAGCACGCCGCCAAGCGCGAGCTGGAATCGCTCTTGTCCGGCGAAGCCGACATGAACGACTGCTTCCTCGAAGTCCATGCCGGGGCCGGTGGTACCGAGGCCCAGGACTGGGCGCAGATGCTGATGCGGATGTATGTCCGCTGGGCCGAGCAACATGGCTACAAGGTCGAGTGGCTGGAAGAAAGCGCCGGCGAAGAGGCCGGCCTCAAATCCGCGACCATCGAGATCAAGGGCCCGAACGCCTATGGCTGGCTGAAATCGGAATCCGGCATCCACCGCCTGGTCCGCATCTCGCCCTTCGATTCCAACGCGCGGCGCCACACCTCCTTCTCGTCGGTCTGGGTCTATCCGGTGATCGACGACGACATCAGCATCGAGGTGCTCGACAAGGACCTGAAGGTGGACACCTTCCGCGCCTCGGGTGCCGGCGGTCAGCACATCAACAAGACCGATTCCGCGATCCGCATCACGCATATTCCGACCGGCATCGTGGTCTCCTGCCAGGCAGACCGTTCGCAGCATCGCAACCGCGCCATGGCGATGGATATGCTGAAGGCCCGCATGTACGAAGCCGAGCTCAGGAAGCGCGAAGAAGCGAGCGCGGCGATCGAAGCGCAGAAGACCGATATCGGCTGGGGCCATCAGCTGCGATCTTATGTGCTGCAGCCCTATCAGATGGTGAAGGACCTTCGCACCGAGGTCGAAACCAGCGACACCCAGGGCGTCCTTGATGGCGACATCGACCGCTTCCTCTCCGCGGCCCTCGCCGCGAAGATTCAGGGCGGGCCTGGGGCGGCGGAGAAGGCGTAAAACCTGAAGCGCCGTCGCGGCAATCGCGGCGCTGCGTGTCGATGGCGGCGCGGTTCGGGTTGTCCCGCGCGCGAATCCACGACTTCCGACGGCCGCGCTGCCAACGCGAATAGCGAAACCGCGGCACTGGTGATATCTCCATTCCGGCGCAAAGAATGCGCGCCTTGCCGGACCGGCCGTAAGCGTTCACGTCAGCCAACGCACCCATTGCGGAGTGCGTAACCTTGACTGTTCCAGATCGGCCCGACCCGGCCACCCGTCGCGTCTTCGTCCTGACCGCGATTCTGTTTCTTTCCTATCTCACCGTTGCGATGTCGCTGCCGGCGGTGCCCGTGCATGTCGTCCAAGGCCTGGGCCTCAGCAACGCCGCCGGCGGCCTCGCGGTCGGCATCGCCTTTCTGTCGACCATCCTGACCCGAACGCATTCGGGTGCCCGCGCCGACCGGATCGGCGGCAAGCGTTGCATGCAGCAGGGCCTGGTCCTCTACGCGGCAGCCGGCGTGATCTGCCTGCTCTCGAGCTGGTCGCAGCTTCCCGTGGCCGGCGCCTATGCGGTGCTGATCGCCGGGCGCCTGCTGCTGGGCCTCGGCGAAAGTCTCGCGATGGTCGGGATGGTAAGCTGGTCCATTGGCGTGATGGGACAGGCGCGGTCCGGCAAGGTCCTGTCGCTGGTCGGCATGGGCATGTACGGCGCCTTCGCCGCGGGCGGCCCCTTGGGGCTCGTGCTGCTCCATGAAGTGGGATTCGCGGGACTGATGGGCGTCTGCACCGTGCTGCCGCTCGTCGGCCTCATCGCCATCCATCGGCTTCCGGCGGTGGAACCCCATGCCGGAAAGCGCGAGCCGTTCCGCACCATCATCGGCCGGATCTGGCGCGCCGGTGCCGCCGTCGGGCTGCAGGGCGTTGGCTTTGCCGCTTTGGGCGCCTTCTTCTCGCTCTATTTCCTCAGCCGCGGCTGGCCTTATGCGGGTTTGGGTCTCACCTGCTTCGGCATCGGCTTTGTGCTCGTGCGCATTCTCTGCGGCCATCTGCCGGACAAGATCGGCGGCACCCGCGTCGCCATCGTCTCGCTGATTGTCGAGGCCTGCGGTCAGTACCTGCTCTGGCTGGCGCCGAGCCCCACTGCGGCGCTGGTCGGTGCGCTGCTCACGGGGATCGGCTGCTCGATGGTGTTTCCGGCAATGGGATCGGAGGTCGTCAAGCGCGTGCCGCCGCAATTGCGCGGCACCGCGATCGGCGCTTTCGCGGCCTTCCAGGATCTCGCTTACGGAGCCACGGGTCCCGTGGTCGGTCTGCTCGCCGATTCCGCGGGCTATTCCTCGGTGTTCCTGATCGGCGGCCTCGCTGCGACCCTCGGTTTGTGGATGGCGATCCGCGCGCACCAGGCGACGCGCGCGGCATGACGCGAATTTGAGCAACCGCTTGTGCGCTGCTCAATTTCGCATCATGCACAGACATCATGCGCAGCGAATCCCGCCGGATTCCGGGCAACACGCTGCTGGCACCCTTCTTGCTGACAGAGAGCTTAATCGCACGCCGGTGAACGGCGGCGGTTACAGGAGAGACTTGCGGCTGCGGCGGTGTGGATCCGTCCGTTGAAGCAGAGTGCTGGCTGCTGCGCACACGCACCGTAGCGGCCGGCACCTTCCTCCATTCATGCAGGGGGCAATGAACGGGACGCTCGAACTGGCCTTCGACAACAGCGGGGTTGCCGGTGCGACGCGGCTTGCGCATCTGCACCAGGCCGCACCCTTGCGCGCGCTCTTCCCCGAAACCTGCCGGATGGATTTGCCGGTGGTGGCGCTGACCGCGACCTGCGGCGGATTCACCGGGGGCGACCGCATGCGGACCGCGATCGGCATGGGCGCCGATACCCGGGCCATGGCGATCGCCCAGGCCGCCGAGAAACTCTATCGCTCGACCGGCGACGAGACGCGGATCGAAATCGCACTCGATGTCGCGGCCGGCGGCTGGCTGGAATGGCTGCCGCAGGAAACCATCCTATTCAACGGCGCGCGCATGCGCCGCCAGACCACCATCGACCTCGCCGAGGACGCCGCGGTTCTCGCCGGCGAGATCCTGGTCTTCGGGCGCTCGGCCTTCGGCGAGACCATGACGCGCGGCCTGGTGCACGACGCCTGGTCGGTGACGCACAACGGCATGCTGATCTGGGCCGACCGCTTTCACGCCGCCGATGCGCTGCTGATCGAAGCGCTCGAACATCCGGCGGCGCTCAAGGGCATCCGCGCCGCGGCGATGTTGGTGCATGTCGGCCCCGGCGCCGGGCAGCGGCTGGCGCTGCTGCGCGACCTGATGCTGCTGGCGCCGGCGGAGGTGCGCTGCGCCGCGACCGTGGTCAACGGCGTGCTGGTCGCGCGCTGGCTCGCCGCCGATGCGCTGATCCTGCGTCCATCTTTCGCCGCCGCCTGGATGGCCCTGCGCAGCGAGGCGCAAGGGCTGGCACCGCGGCTTCCGTCTTTCTGGGTGCACTGAGAGCTGAATCATGCGTTTGACCGAACGGGAAAAGGACAAGCTGCTGATCGCCATGGCCGCGATGGTGGCGCGGCGGCGGCTGGAGCGGGGCTGCAAGCTCAATCATCCCGAAGCGATCGCGCTGATCGCCGACACCGTGGTCGAAGGGGCGCGTGACGGACGCAGCGTCGCCGATCTGATGCGCGACGGCGGCACCGTGCTGAAGCGCGACCAGGTCATGGAAGGGATCCCGGAGATGATCAAGGAGATCCAGGTCGAGGCGACTTTCCCGGACGGCGTCAAGCTCGTCACCGTCCACCACCCGATCCGCTGAAGGTGCCGCAATGATCCCAGGCGAGCTCATGGTGCAGCAAGGCGAGCTGCTGCTGAACGAAGGCCGAGACACGGTGCGACTGACCGTCGCCAACAAAGGCGACCGGCCGATCCAGGTCGGCAGCCATTTCCATTTCTTCGAGACCAACGCCGCGCTCGACTTCGACCGCGCCGCTGCGCGTGGCTTCCGGCTCGACATTCCGGCGGGCTCGGCGGTGCGGTTCGAGCCCGGCCAGTCGCGCCACGTCACGCTGGTGAAGATCGCCGGTGACCGCATCATCCACGGCTTCGGCGGCAAGATTTCAGGGAAGTTGGACTGACCATGGCCTACCGGATCGACCGCCAGACCTATGCGCTGACCTACGGGCCGACGGTCGGCGATCGCCTGCGCCTGGCCGACACCGACCTCATCATCGAGATCGAGAAGGACTATGCGATCTACGGCGAGGAGGTGAAATTCGGCGGCGGCAAGGTGATCCGCGACGGCATGGGTCAGTCGCAGCGCAGCCGCGCCGAAGGTGCGGTCGACACGGTCATCACCAATGTCGTGATCCTCGACTGGTGGGGTATCGTGAAGGCCGATGTCGGCCTGAAGGACGGCTTGATCGCCGCGATCGGCAAGGCCGGCAATCCCGACACTCAGCCCGGCGTCACCATCGTCATCGGCCCCGGCACCGAGGTGATCGCCGGCGAGGGCCGGATCATGACCGCCGGCGGCGTGGATTCGCATATCCACATGATCTGCCCGCAACAGGCCTGGGAGGCGCTCTATTCCGGCGTCACCACGCTGATCGGCGGCGGGACAGGACCGGCCGAAGGCACCAGCGCCACCACCTGCGCACCCGGCCCCTGGCATATCGCGCGCATGCTGCAGGCGGCCGAAGGCATGCCGGTCAATATCGGGCTGCTCGGCAAGGGCAATGCGTCGCTCCCCGCCGCCTTGCGCGAAGAGGTGAAGGCCGGTGTCGTCGGTCTGAAGCTGCACGAAGACTGGGGCACGACGCCGGCCGCGATCGATTGCTGCCTCTCGGTCGCGGATGAGATGGATGTGCAGGTCGCGATCCACACCGACACCTTGAACGAATCCGGTTTCGTCGAGAACACCATCGCCGCGTTCAAGAACCGCGTGATCCACGCCTATCACACCGAGGGCGCCGGCGGTGGCCATGCGCCGGACATCATCAAGGTCTGCAGCCTGCCTTATGTGCTGCCATCGTCTACCAATCCGACGCGACCCTTCACCGTCAACACGCTCGACGAGCATCTCGACATGTTGATGGTCTGCCACCATCTCGACCCGCGCATCCCCGAGGACGTCGCCTTCGCCGAGAGCCGGATCCGCCGCGAGACCATCGCCGCCGAGGACATTCTCCACGATCTCGGCGCCATCAGCATGATGTCCTCGGACAGCCAGGCCATGGGGCGGGTGGGCGAGGTGATCATCCGCACCTGGCAGACCGCGCATAAAATGAAGACGCAGCGCGGCAGCCTGGCCGGCGATCCGGCGCAGAACGACAACAACCGGGTCAAGCGCTACGTCGCCAAGTACACGATCAATCCGGCGCTGGCGCAGGGCATGGCGCACAGCATCGGCTCGATCGAGGTCGGCAAGCTCGCCGATCTGGTGCTGTGGAAGCCGATGTTCTTCGGCGTGAAGCCGGACATGATCCTGAAATGCGGCATGATCGCCGCGGCGCCGATGGGCGATCCCAACGCCTCGATCCCCACCCCGGAGCCGGTGCATTACCGCCCGATGTTCGCCGGCTTCGGCCGGGCGCGGCAGGCGAGTTGCGTCACTTTCGTGAGCGGCGCGGCGCTGGCGGATGGCGTGGGCGAGAAGCTCGAACTCAAGCGTGCGCTGATCGCGGTCAAGGGCACGCGCTCGGTGATGAAGCGCGACATGAAGCTCAACGACGCGACACCGAAGCTCGAGGTCGATCCCGAAACCTACGAAGTCCGCGCCGACGGCGAATTGCTGGTCTGCGAGCCCGCGACCGTGCTGCCGATGGCGCAGCGCTATTTCCTGTTCTGAGCACGGAGGTGTTCTGCGGTGTTCATACCCTGGTCACGCCCCTCTCATTCATCATCCCGGAGCGCCCGCGCCTGCGGAAAGCGATCCGGCCCAGCCGGATTCCGATAACCATGCGCCAAGCCGTGCAATGGCACAAAGCGGGCGCCTGGCCGGAGGTCGAAGCCGCCGGGACGGTGACGTTGAGCTACGCTGATCGCTGCAAGCGGCGCATTCAGATGACCGATGACGCGGGCGCGGGCTTCCTTCTCAGCCTGCAGCGCGCGGTCCGCCTCTCCGACGGCGACGGGCTGCAGCTCGACCAGGGTGGATTCCTGCGCGTCGTCGCCGGACCGGAGCCCCTGGTCGAAGCCAAGGCGCAGAACGCCCAGCATCTCGCCAGGCTCGCCTGGCATATCGGCAACCGCCATGTGCCGGCCGAGATCGTTGACGGATACCATTTGCGTATCGTCGCGGATTCCGTGCTTGAAGCCATGCTGCGCCAGCTCGGCGCCGAGGTCAGGCGGATCGAGGCACCCTTCTCGCCGGAAGGAGGCGCTTATGCGCAGCTCGGGATTCACCCGCATGCGCATTGACGCCCATTCGGCCGGCGGCAATGCGAGCGAATCCGGCCTGCTGCTGTTGCAGGCCTGGCTCTCGCCGGCTTTCCCGGTCGGCGGTTACTCCTATTCGCATGGGTTGGAATACGCGGTGGAGGCGGGCGCGTTGCCCGATCGTGCGGCGTTGCAGAATTGGATCGAAGGCATCCTGTTGTTCGGCGCCGGCCGCAACGATGCGCTGCTGATCCGCGAGATCCACCGCGCCGTCACCGCACGCGAGTTCGAACGCTGCGACGAGATCGCCGCCTTTGCCTCGGCATACCGCGGGACGTCGGAGCTCGCCCTCGAGGCTTCGGCCCAGGGTGCCGCCTTCCTGAAAGCGCTGATCGCCGGCTGGCCGGAGTTTGCCGCGGCAGAGCCATTGCGCCAGTGGAGGCGGCCGGTCCATGCGGTCGCTTTCGGCGCGGCCGCGGCGGTCGCCGGCATCGACGCAAGGCTCGCGGTCGTCACCTATCTGCACGCCTTCTGCTCGAACCTGATCTCGGCCGCCTTGCGGCTGATGCCGATCGGGCAGAGCGACGGGCTCGCCTGTCTTGCCCAGCTCTCGAAGACGCTGCCCTCCTTGGCCGACTCACTCGAGCTGGTGCCGTTCGACGATATCGGTGCTGCGGCCTTGATGGTCGATGTCTTCAGCATGCGCCACGAAACCCAATACACGAGGCTGTTCCGGTCATGATCGCACCCCAGCTTTCCAATCTACCGGTCCGCGTCGGCGTCGGCGGGCCTGTCGGTTCCGGCAAGACCGCTTTGCTCGAGCGGCTTTGCCGCTGTATGGCCGGCACCTACGACATCGCGGCAATCACCAACGACATCTACACCAGCGAGGACGCGGCGTTCCTGACGCGGTCCGGGGTGCTGCCGGCCGAGCGCATCCTGGGCGTCGAGACCGGCGGCTGTCCGCACACCGCGATCCGCGAGGATGCCTCGATCAATCTCGCCGCGGTCGATCAGATCACCGCGCGCTTTCCCAGCCTCGAATATGTCTTCGTCGAATCCGGCGGGGACAATCTCTCCGCCACCTTCTCGCCGGAGCTGGCCGATCTCACGATCTATGTCATCGACGTCTCGGCGGGCGATAAGATCCCGCGCAAGGGTGGGCCGGGCGTCACCCGTTCCGATCTCCTGGTCATCAACAAGATCGACCTGGCGCCCCATGTCGGCGCCGATCTCGATCTGATGGCGCGCGACGCCGCGAAGGTGCGCGGCGTAAAGCCGGTCGTCTTCTCCAACATGCGCGACGGGACCGGGCTGGAGGCGATCGTCGGCTTCCTGCTCGATGCCGGCGGCTTCCCACATCGGAAATCGACTTTCGCCGAGAGCCTGCCGCCGCTGACCGAGTGGAGCCGGGGTCTGGCGCGATGAGCGGCGCGCCCATGGTCATCCCCGTGTCGCCGAGCCGCCTAGAAAATCGGCAGGCCTCCGGAGACTGCCTGTTTGGTGTGCAGATTTTTCGGGCAGTTGAACTAAGTCCGCTGAATTCCTTGCCTTTTTCACTTGGCACGCCGGTTGCTCTTACTGCTGCGCTGCAAAAAGAAAACGGAGGGGCGGCGATGAGTCGGGCTGCGAGACAGTTGGGTCTCACTATGGATTTGAAGCGGGTCTTGGCATCCGCCCTTGGGGTTGGGCTGATCATGCTGCCCGCCCTGGCATTGGCGCAGGATGCCGCCGCGCCGGCTGCGGATGCCGCAGCGGCGGCCGCTCCCGCGGCGCCGCCGCCGACCATCAACAACGGCGATACCGCTTGGATGTTGGCCTCGACAGCGATCGTGCTGATGATGACCACGCCGGGCC
>Ga0068862_100005037_pt1 | contig 11119 bp, 5 predicted proteins | sample KBSSwiS52_FD_66598 | JGI IMG/M metagenome (GOLD analysis project Ga0068862, IMG submission 66598) | Switchgrass rhizosphere microbial communities from Kellogg Biological Station, Michigan, USA - KBS Switchgrass S5-2 | ecosystem: Host-associated > Plants > Roots > Rhizosphere > Soil ... | reverse complement strand
AGCGCGCAAGGCCCGCGGCTCCAAGGCCCTGGTCGACCGCGCGATCGTCCGGCTGGTGACGCCCGGCACGCTGACCGAAGAGACGTTGCTCGATTCCGCCTCGGCCAATTGGCTCGCCGCGGTTGGCCGCGCCGGCGACAAATGGGCGATTGCGGCGGCGGATATTTCGACCGGGCGGTTCGAACTCATCGCGTGCGGTCCGGGAGAACTGGCGGCAGAGCTGGCGCGATTGTCCCCCGCCGAATTGATCGCCGACGGAGCGGTGCCGGGAGTGCTCTCAACGGCAGGCAAGGGCGGGTTCGACAGCCTGGCCGGCGAACGCGCGCTGAAAACCAGGTTCGGGCTCGCGACTCTCGATGGACTCGGCGCGCCGTCGAGAGCGGAACTGGCCGCAGCTGGCGGATTACTGACGTATCTCGATGCGACGCAGAAGGGCGCGGGCGTGCTGCTTGACGCGCCGCGCCGGATCCAGCGCGCGAGCCACATGGCGATCGACGCCGCGACTCGCGATAGCCTCGAATTGACGCGCTCGATTGCCGGCACCGTCGCCGGCAGCCTGCTTGGAGAGATCGACCGCTGCCAGACCGCGGCCGGACGACGCCTGCTCGCCGAAGACATTGCCGCGCCGCTCACCGCCAGGGCCGAAATCGAGGCACGGCTGGCGCTGGTCGACTGGTTGTTCGAGGACGCTATCCGGCGAGAACGGATCCGCTCGGCGCTAAAAGCGATGCCGGATTTCGCGCGGGCCTTGGCGCGGCTCGCCGCCGGTCGCGGCAGCCCACGCGATCTGGCGCTGCTGCGCGACGGACTCGGCGCGGCCGAGGCGATGCGGCGTGAGCTCGAGGGTGCAACCGACCGGCCGGCGTTGCTGCAATCGCTGCTGCCGAAGCTTAGCGGTCACGATGCCTTGATCGAGCCTTTGTCGCGCGCCTTGGTCGACTCGCCGCCGATCGATTCGGCCAAGGGCGGCTACATCGCTGAAGGCTATGACGCAGCGCTCGATACGCTGCGCAGCGCCGCCGCCAACGGCCGCCAGGCGATCGCCGCATTGGAAGCCCGCTACCGCGACGCGACCGGCGTTTCGTCGCTCAAGATCCGCCACAATGCGGTGCTCGGTTATCACATCGAAGTCGCGGCGCGGCATGGCGATCGGTTGATGGCGCCGGACAGCGGCTTCACCCATCGCCAGACGCTCGCCGGGGTGGTCCGCTTCAACTCGCCCGAGCTGCACGACGAAGCGTCGAAGGTGGTCGAAGCCGGCTCGCACGCGCTCGCCGCCGAGGCCGCCCACGCCGAGGACCTGACCCAGCTCGCGCTCGCCAGCGCTCACGAGATCACCGCGACCGCCGAAGCCATCGCCCGCATCGATGTCGCCGCGAGCCACGCCCATCGCGCGGCTGAAGGCGGCTGGACGCTGCCGCACATCGCCGACGAGCCATGCCTCGACCTCGGAGGCGGCCGCCACCCGGTGGTCGAAAGCGCGCTTCGGGACAGCGGCGAGCGGTTCGTCGCCAACGATCTGTCGCTCGGCGCGGCGGATCGGCTGTGGCTGATTACCGGTCCCAACATGGGCGGCAAATCGACCTTCCTCCGCCAGGCCGCGCTGATCGCCGTGCTCGCTCAGGCCGGGAGCTTCGTCCCCGCGAGCCGCGCCACGGTCGGGATCGTCGACCGCCTGTTCAGCCGGGTCGGCGCGTCGGACAATCTCGCGCGCGGCCGCTCGACCTTCATGGTCGAAATGGTCGAGACCGCCGCAATCCTTGCCCTGGCGACACCGCAAAGCCTGGTCATCCTCGACGAAATTGGCCGCGGCACGTCGACCTATGACGGGCTGGCGATCGCCTGGGCGGTGGTCGAGGCGATGCACAATGAGGTCCGCTGCCGAACCCTGTTCGCGACCCACTATCACGAGCTGACCCGGCTCGCCGGTCGGCTCGATTGCCTGTCGCTGCACCATGTCCGCGCGCGCGAGTGGAAGGGCGACCTCGTCCTGCTCCACGAAGTCGCCGACGGCGCCGCCGACCGCAGCTACGGGATCGCGGTGGCCAAGCTCGCCGGCCTGCCGCCAACGGTAGTGGCGCGGGCCAAGTCGGTGCTGGCCAAGCTCGAAGCCGGCCGCGATGCGACCGGCGGGATTGCCGCAGGGCTCGACGACTTGCCGCTGTTTGCCACCGCGCCCGAGCCCGAAGCGGCCGACCCGATCGCCGCGGCGCTGGGCGACATCGACCCCGACAGCCTGACCCCGCGCGAGGCGCTGGAAGCGCTTTACCGCCTCAAGCGGATCGTGGTCGAGCGGGGCTAGTCCACCGCGCCGAATTCGCGAGCCGGCGGCCGAATTCGCGCCACGGGCGCTCGATCCAGGCCTGGGTCAGGCCCGAGATGAGGAACAGGACGGCCAGCGCCATCACCACCCAGAAATTCGCTGCCCACGGCTTATCCGGCCAGCCGCCGGGCGTCGCCAGGATCAGGCAGCGGAACAGCGGCATGTGCACCAAATAGAGCGAATAAGAGCAGCGGCCGAGCCATTGCGGCACTGGCCGTTCCAGCAGTCGCCGCGCCGCCGACCCCGGGTCGCGGACCATGACGGCGATCAGCGCCGCGGACAGCAATGGCATGAGCAATGTCAGATGGGGCTGGCGACCGGCAGCCGACAGCATCAGCAGCATCGCGCCGGCGATCAGCAGCTGCCACCAGCCGGCGCGCGCCGCGGCGAGCGGCGGCCGGTTGCGGCACCAGGCCCAGGTCGCCGCGCCGAGCGCAAAGCTCATCAGGCACCGCGGCAGGCGCAAAGCGAGATCGCCGTCGAGGCTGCCCCCACGCCAGACGAGCAGGCTGGCCAGCGAGACCAGCCCGACCCCGCCGAGCAGCTGCAGCCGGCGCCGGGTCGAGCGCGTCGCCAGGCAAATGCCGGCGAACAGCAGATATGCTGCCCATTCAGTGCTGATGCTCCAGCTCGGTGCATTGAGAATGCTGCCGGGAACCGCGCCCCAGGCATGGGTCATGGTCAGGTTCATCGCGACCATCCCGCCATAACCAGGAAGCAGCGCAGTCCCCGATTGGAGGTCGATGCACAGCGCCGCGAGCAGCGTCGCCAGGTGCAGCGGGTACAATCGAAAGAAACGGCGAATCAGGAAGCGGCGCGCGGCCTGCGAGGTCGGCGGGCTTTCGGCGTGAACCGCCGCAATGACGAAGCCGGACAGCACGAAGAACAGGTCGACGAACAGCCACCCCTGCTGGAGCAGTGGCACGTACGCGAGCAACGAACCCGGATTGAGCGACAGATGGTGAAGCACGACGAGCAGCGCCGCGATGCCGCGCACCGCTTCCAGATTGGCATGAAATGGCCGGTTTCCGGTCTGAATCGCCATCGCTCCTTTGCAGTCGACCCTATACGAGCGCGGCCTTTCCATTCGGTTGACGTCACTTGCGTGCGATTCGCTCTACCGGGCGGGCGGCGATTGGCTCTAGGCTGCGGCGATGGCCGAGCACCGCCGCGATTTCCCGGACAACCGCCGAGCGATTATCGATCGCCGCGCGGTCACCGAGCGTGTCCAGGCCTTGCGTTCCGGCAAGTCGCTCACGGCCGAAACCGCGGCGATCCTCCGCGGCGCGCTCGAACAGGGCCGCGCCGAGATCGCCAAGCGCCTGACGCAAGCGCCCGGCGACGGCCGCTCAGCGGCTCAGGCGACTGCCTTCCTCCACGATCAGCTGGTCCGCGTCGCTTATGATTTCGTCACCCAGCGCGTGCTCGACCAGCCGCTTGACGACCAGTTGGCGATGGTCGGCCTCGGCGGCACCGGCCGCGGCGAGATGGCGCCGTTCAGCGATCTCGACCTGATGGTCCTGACCGCCACGGCGCCGAGTGCGGACGCCGAGCGGGCGTCCGAAGCAATCCTCCATCTGCTGTGGGACCTGAAGCTCAAGGTCGGCCATTCGGTTCGTTCGCAAAGCCAGCTGATCGCCATCGCCAAAAGGGACATGACCGTCCGCACCGCCTTCCTCGAAGGCCGTTGGCTATGGGGCAGCGACAGCGTGTTCGACGAGAGCATGCGCCGCTTTCGCAAGGAGGTCGTCGCGGGGTCGGCGGCGGAGTTCGTCGCCGCCAAGCTTGCCGAGCGCGACCAGCGCCACGTCCGCATGGGCGACAGCCGCTACGTGGTCGAGCCCAACATCAAGGACGGCAAAGGCGGCTTGCGCGACCTCCACACGCTCTATTGGATCGGCAAATATGTGCATGGCGTCGCACGCCCGGCCGACCTCGTCGGAGCCGGCCTGTTCACCGCTGCCGAGTTCCGCCGGTTCGATCGCGCCGAGCGCTTTTTCTGGTCGGTGCGCTGCCATTTGCATTTGCTCGCCGGCCGCGCCGAGGAGCGGTTGAGCTTCGAGTATCAGCCGCGCATCGCGGAGATCATGCATTACGCCGACCGCCCCGGGAAATCTGCGGTCGAGCGGTTCATGCAATTCTACTTCATCAACGCCAAGGCGGTCGGCGATTTGACCGGCTTGTTCCTCGCCCAGCTCGACGAGCAACTTGGCAAGAAGGGATTTCGTTTCGCGCTGCCGACCTTGCGCCGCCGGCCCAAGCGGCTCGCCGGCTTCATGCTCGACCGCGGCCGGCTGGCGATCCCCGACGACGAATTCTTCCGCGCCGACCCGATCCGCTTGCTCGAACTGTTCGCGCTGGCCGCGCGGGAACAGCTCGAAGTCCACCCCAAGGCGATGCGCGCGGCCAGCCGCGACGCCGCGCTGATCGATCGCAAGGTGCGGGCCGACCCCCGCGCCAACGCCTTGTTCATGGAAGTGCTGACCTCGGTCAATTCGCCCGAGACGGTCCTGCGCTGGATGAACGAGGCCGAGGTGTTCGGCCGCTTCATGCCCGACTTCGGCCGCGTCGTCGCGCAGATGCAATTCGATATGTACCACCATTATACCGTCGACGAGCATTCGATCCGGGCACTCGGCTTGCTCGCGGCAATCGAGCGCGGCGAGCTCAAAGACGACCATCCATTGTCGACCGCGATCATCAAGCAGATCGCCTCGCGCCGCGTACTGTACGTCGCCGTACTGCTCCACGACATCGCCAAGGGCCGCGGCGGCGACCATAGCGTGATCGGCGCCGAGATCGCGCTCAAGCTCGGGCCGCAGCTCGGGCTCGATCCGGCCGAAACCGAGACGGTAGCGTGGCTTGTCCGCTATCACCTCCTGATGTCGTCGACGGCGTTCAAGCGCGACCTTGCCGACCCCAAGACGATCGAGGATTTCGTCCACCAGGTGCAAAGTCCGGAGCGGTTGCGGCTATTGCTGATCCTGACCGTGGTCGACATTCGCGCAGTCGGACCAGGGGTGTGGAACGAGTGGAAGCGAACCTTGCTGCGCACCTTGTTCGAAGCCGCCGAGGAGCGGCTGCGGCTCGGCCACAAGCAACATGGCCGCACCGAGCTGGTCGAGGCCCGGCAGACGGAGTTCGCCGCCGCGCTCGGGTGGAAGGCGAGCGCCATGCGCGCCCACGCCAGGCGGCTGAGCGACAGTTACTGGCTGGCCGAGCCACTCGCGTGGCAGATCGCCAACGCCAGGCAGGTGGCGGAGGCCGAATCGCGCATCGGCGAGGCCCAACCGAGCGTCGTCGCCGAGGACGATCCGGAAAGCGGCGCGACCCGGATCAGCGTCTTCACGCCGGACCGCGAGGGATTGTTTTATCGGATATGCGCCGGGCTGGCGGCGGGCGGCGCGAACATCATCGACGCCCGCATCCACACCACCCGCGACGGCATGGCGCTCGACAATCTGCTGGTGCTCGACGCGCGCGGCCAGCGCTATGCCGACCGCCGCTTGCGCGCGCGGTTGGTCCGGTCGGTCGAGGATGCCCTGGCTCGCCCCGATGCGCCGCCGCTCCCCGCGCCGCACGGCGCGCGTCCACCGAGCCGCGCATTCAGCCTGGCCCCGTCGGTGGTGGTCGCCGACCGCGCCTCAACCCGGACCACGGTGGTCGAGGTCAATGCGCTCGACCGGCCGGCTTTGCTCGCCGGGCTGGCGGCCGCGATCCATGACGAGGGCCACCAGATCCATTCGGCCCATATCGCGACTTACGGCGAGCGCGCGGTCGACGTCTTCTATCTGACCCGCGCCGACGGGAAGAAGCTCGACGGCGACGATGTCGACGGGCTGCGCCGCGCGCTGCTCGCCGCCGCGACCGACCAGGCGAACGCCCGGGCTGCGTAAGCCACGAAAGAAGAGCCCCGCCGAGGCGGGGCTCTGAAGTTTCGGCCTAGTTGCCGCGTTCCGGCGCCGGGGGCGGCGGAGGCGGCGGCGGAGGCGGCGCCGGGCAGGCGTCGGTCGCCAGGATCACCGATCCATCCGGGCAGGTCTGCGTCGCCGGCGGTGGCGGCGGCGGCGGCGGGGGTGGCGGCGGCGGTGCTGGCTCGGCGACCGGCTTGGCCGGCGGCGACCAGCTCGCCCGCAGGGTCAGACCAAAGGTGCGCGGCTCGGCGAGGAAGCTCGAGAAGATCTGCCGTCCGCCGGGATAAGCGGGATCGGTAAACGGCGATCCCGTCGCGCCCTCTTGGAATGGCGAATTGAACGCGACCTGCTGATAATTTTTGTTGAATACATTCTGCGCCCAAAACTCGACCGACCAACGCTGGTCGGGGCCGCGCAGGCCGACCCGCGCATTGACCAGGCCGAACGGCTCCTGACGCTTTTGCGGGAACAGGTCGGAGCCCGTATTGTAGCCTGCGCTGTACCGGCCATCGACATAGAACAACGCCGACAGGCCCGAGTCGCCGAGCCTTGGCGTGAACGACGCCGCTCCGGTCACGACCACCTTGGGCGCGTTCGAGATCTGCTGTCCGGGCAGGCGGCGAAGCGCCTGGTTAAGCGGCGACCCGTCGTCACGGCCGACGAGATCCCCGCGGTATTTCGTGCTGGCGTAAGTGAAGCCCGCATTCAACCGCAGGTCCGGTCGGACCCGGACAGAGGATTCGATTTCGACGCCCTGCGAGCGAACGCCATAGCCGACGTCGCCTTTCGGGCAAGCTCCAGTGGTCGCCGCCGCGGCGTTGAAATTCGGCGCCGTCGAGAATTTCGACTGATCCTGGTCGGCGCCACCCAGATCGCTGTCGCAGCCGTTGATGTTCTGGACGATGAACACCGTGCCGTCGAACGTGTTGAGCTGGAAGTTCTTGAAGTCCTGGCGGAACGCCGAAACGTTGAAGGTCACGCCGCGGGCGGTGAACTTGCCGCCCAATTCGAAGGCGTCGACGGTCTCGGGGTCGAACTGCAAGGCGCCGACAAGTGCCTGAGCGCCGCCGAATGTCGCGAATGGAAAGATCGGCGACTTGAGCGCTGACCGATCAAGGTTGAACCCGCCCGCTTTGTACCCGCGCGAGAAGCTGCCGTAGAGCAGCAGGTTGTCGGTCGCTTTGTACGACAGGACGCCAGTGCCGGTGAGCTTATGCTCTTTGCGCTTGTCGCTGATCTTGACGCCATCGAGCTCGGCAGTGCTGTTGCCTTGGCAGCTCAGGCCGATGATGCCACCAGCCACCGCAGCCAGTGCCGGGACGGCCAGGAACGGCCCAAGCGCCGCCTGGTTCTGGACGCAGGTCAAATTGTCATTGTGGAACGTGGCGCCGAGATCCTTCTTCTCATGGGTGTAGCGGAGCCCGACGGTTACATCGAAGCGATTGGTGACGTGGAAGATGTTGTGGGTGAACAGCGCCCAGTTGTTGCTTTTCTGCTTGTAGATGTCGCCAGTACTGCCGGCGTCGCTCATCGAGTCGAGCCGGTCGATGGCAGCGTAAATCGCCGGTGAAGCAGCGCCGAAAGCGGCCGGACGGGCCGCGAGGCAGCCGGCCGCCGCCGGGTTGTACAGAGCGGCGAGCGCGCTGCCGGAGACCAGGCGGCAAGTCGCGAAACGGCCGTAGTCGTCGCCGAACCGCAGCGAATCCGCGAGGGTCAGATGTTCGTCCGCGAAATAGCCCCCGACCAGCCAATCGAGCTTGTCGTCGAGGGCCGTCCCCTGCAGCCGCAGTTCCTGACTGAATGTACGGAACTTGCGATAGTTTGGGTCTGAATCCTTGCGGTAGAGGATGTCGACGGTGCTGTAGTCGAAGTCACCGTTCTGTTCGGATTTGTAGCCGCGATAAGCGGTGATCGATGTCAGTTTGGCGGCCCCGAAATCATTGTCGATCTGCATCGACACTCCGCCGTCGGTCGTCGTCCCCTTGTAGCTGCGGCCGTCACTGACCGAGATGTGGCGGTGCCAGCCGTCTTCAAATACGGACAGGTCCTGCCCGAGATCGCCCAACACGTTGATGATGTTGTTGCCGTCCGGATCATTATTGAGCGGCGGCTGCGCCGGCTGCGTCAGGTTGCCGATTTTGCTGTTGATCGTGTTGTTGACGTAGATCGCACCGCAGCATTTTTCGGTGCGGTGGGTGTAATCGCCGATCAGACGGACGCTGAGATTGGAGTTCGGTTCGAACAGCAATTGGCCGCGGGTGAAGTAGCGGTTGCGGTTGTTGACGTCGGTGTCGTTGTTGCTGTCGTGATAAAAACCGTCGCGCTTGAGCCACACGCCTTCGAGCCGGAAGGCGAGCGTCTCGGATAGCGGGCCGGTGATCCCGGCCTCGAGCCGGCGCATGTCGAAATTGCCGATCGAGGCTTCGCCATAGGCGTTCCAGTCGAACGCCGGCTTCTTCGAAAAGACGTGGATCAGGCCAGCCGACGCATTGCGGCCGAACAAGGTGCCCTGCGGGCCGCGCAGCACTTCGACGTGATCGATCTCGCCCAGTTCGTTGAGGCCGATGCCGGAGCGCGAGCGATATACACCATCGACAAACACCGCGACCGAGCTTTCGAGGCCGGGGTTGTCGCCGACCGTGCCAATGCCGCGGATACGGGCCGAACCATTGGCTTCGGTGCTGGTCGAGGAGACCAGGAGCGACGGCGCGAGCTGGTTGAGCTGGCGGATGTCGGTCGCGCCCGACAGCTGCATTTCCTGACCGCCGACGGCGGTGACCGCGATCGGCACGTTTTGCAGCAACTGACGCCGGCCCTGGGCGGTGATGACGATTTCATCCGGCTTCGCGGTGGCGTCCGGCGCGGCGGCGGTTGCGTCGGTCGCCGGCGGAGCCGCGCCGTTACCTGGGTCCGCCGGTGCTGTGGTTTGGCCGAAGGCCGGAGTTGCAACCGTAAATAGCGCTGCCGACAGCAGCCACACCGACTTGCCCATGTTCCTCTCCCCTGCCGGAGCAATGCTCCAAGCGCGGGAGGCTAATGCGGTTTCCTGAACAAGGGAAGTCGCAGAATTGCAACAATGTCAGTAAGGCTTGGGCGCGGGCTCAGGCGTAACTTTCGAGGTAGCCGCAACGCCCGCAACGATAAGTGGTGACGTCGAACTTGTCCTTGCCGCGGATCTTGAGCCCGGTCCACATGCTGCGTTCGGGGTTGCCCTCGATCCACCTGGCGACCGTCCGAGTGCCATGGCCTTCGTCGACGATATAGCCGCCGACCATCGAGCCGGCGCAGCGCGGACAGGAGAGCGACCGGCTGGCCATGCTATTTGGGCGCGAGCACCATCAGCATCTGGCGGCCTTCCATGCGCGGATGAGCCTCGATCTTGGCCTTTTCGGCGGTCTGTTCCTGGACCCGCCGGAGGACCGCCATGCCGAGCTCGCCATGAGCCATTTCGCGGCCGCGGAAGCGCATCGTGACCTTGACCTTGTCGCCATCCTCGAGGAACTCGAAGACCTTCTTCATCTTCGTGTCATAGTCGTGGTCGTCGATGTTGGGACGCATCTTGATCTCTTTGATCTCCTGCGTCTTTTGCTTCTTGCGCTGCTCGTTGGCCTTCTTCTGCGCTTCGTATTTGTAGCGGCCGATATCGAGGAATTTGGCGACCGGCGGATCGGCGTTGGGAGAAATCTCGACCAGATCGAGGCCGACCTCCTGCGCCTGTTCGAAAGCTTCGCGCGTAAACATCACGCCCAGATTTTCGCCGTTCTCATCGATCACCCGAACCTTCTGGGATTGGATGAATTCGTTGTAGCGGGGGCCGGTAAATTGCGGCGGCGCCTGCGGGCGGCGCGGATAGGGCGGTGGTATAGCGAAGACTCCGTGGTTGCTGTTCGGAGTCGCGAGTTAAGCGCTCGCGGCCCGGAAAGAAAGGTTGGCGAGTCGTTTTGCCGCAAACTGTGGCGGCGTGACGTCAGCGCAAGTCGGGTGGAATCGCCTCGGCGGCCATCATTGCCACGGCTTCGTCGAGGCTCATCATCTTCTGATGATCGTCGCTACCGAGCCGCCGCAGCGCGACGGTGCCTTCGTCCGCCTCGCGCTTGCCGACGACCAGCAGCAGCGGAACCTTGGCCAGCGAATGCTCGCGCACCTTATAGTTGATCTTCTCGTTGCGAAGGTCGGTCTCGACCCGGATGCCGGCCGCGGCGAGCCGCGCGGAGACCTGCTCGGCATAAGCGTCGGCGTCGGACACGATGGTCGCGACCACTGCCTGCACCGGCGCCAGCCACAGCGGGAATTTGCCCGCGTGATGTTCGATCAAAATGCCGATGAATCGCTCGAACGTGCCGAGGATCGCGCGGTGGAGCATCAGCGGATTGTGCTTCTCGCCATCGGCGCCGACGTAGAAAGCGTCGAGCCGCTTGGGCATCTGCGGGTCGAGCTGGTGGGTGCCGCACTGCCACGTCCGCCCGATCGCGTCCTGCAAATGGAACTCGAGCTTGGGACCGTAGAACGCGCCTTCGCCCGGCAGCACCTCATAGTCGAGGCCGGTTTCCTTGAGCGCGGTTTCGAGGTCGCGCTCGGCGCGGTCCCATTCCTCGTCGCTGCCGATGCGGTTGTCGGGCCGGGTCGCGAGCTTCACTTGGTAATCGGCGAAGCCGAGATCGCGGTAGATCTGGTCGAGCAAGGCGCAGAACGCCTTGGTCTCATCGACCAGTTGGTCGTGGGTGCAGAAAATATGCCCGTCGTCCTGGGTGAACTGACGCACCCGCATGATCCCGTGCAGCGCCCCGTGCGGCTCGTTGCGATGGCAGCAGCCGAACTCGGCGAGCCGCAGCGGCAATTCCTTGTAGCTGGTGATCCCCTGGCGGAAGACCTGGACGTGCGC
>Ga0068862_100005029_pt1 | contig 11126 bp, 8 predicted proteins | sample KBSSwiS52_FD_66598 | JGI IMG/M metagenome (GOLD analysis project Ga0068862, IMG submission 66598) | Switchgrass rhizosphere microbial communities from Kellogg Biological Station, Michigan, USA - KBS Switchgrass S5-2 | ecosystem: Host-associated > Plants > Roots > Rhizosphere > Soil ... | reverse complement strand
CGAGGGCGATCAAAGCGGGCGAGGCCGACCTGATTGTTGCCGGCGGGGTCGAAAGCATGACCCGCGCACCGTTCGTCATGCCCAAGGCCGAAGGGCCGTTCAGCCGCGCCAATGCGGTCTACGACACGACCATCGGCTGGCGCTTCGTCAATGCAAAACTGAAGGCCGAATTCGGTATCGATTCCATGCCCGAGACTGCCGAGAATGTAGCCGAGGAATTTCAGGTCAGCCGCGAGGACCAGGACCGGTTCGCCGCCGAAAGCCAGCGCCGTGCCGCCGCAGCGCAAGCCAACGGCCGCCTCGCCGCCGAGATCGTCCCGGTCACCATTCCACAACGCAAGGGCGACCCAATTATCGTCGACCGCGACGAACATCCGCGCGAAACCAGCGTCGAGGCGCTTAGCCGCTTGAAGCCGATCGTCCGCGAAGGCGGGTCGATCACCGCCGGCAACGCCAGCGGCGTCAATGACGGCGCGGCGGCGCTGATTGTCGCGTCCAAGGCGGCCGTCGAGAAATATGGCCTGGTCCCGCGCGCCAAGGTGCTCGGCGGCGCAGTCGCGGGCGTACCGCCGCGGATCATGGGCATCGGCCCCGCTCCCGCAACCACCAAGCTACTCGACCGCCTCTGTCTGCAGGTCAGTGACCTCGACGTGATCGAACTGAACGAAGCCTTCGCGGCGCAGGGTCTGGCGGTCATGCGACAGCTCGGCATTGCCGACGACGCAGCCCATGTGAATCCCAACGGCGGGGCGATCGCGCTCGGTCACCCGCTCGGCATGTCCGGTGCCCGGCTGGCGCTGACCGTGACCGAGGAACTGCAGCGCAATGGCGGCCGCTATGGGCTCGCCACCATGTGCATCGGCGTCGGCCAGGGAATCGCGCTGGCGCTCGAGCGCGTGTGATGGACCGCATTGCCGGGATCGAGGCGGTGCTCGCCGCCGTGCCGGACCCGGAAATTCCGGCGGTGTCGGTGGTCGACCTCGGCATCGTCCGAAAGGTCGAGCCCGGCAAGGTGACGATCACCCCGACCTATTCCGGTTGCCCTGCCACCGACTTCATCGAGCGCAACATCCGCGATGCCCTCGATTCCGCCGGCTACCGCGACGTGGCCATCGAAACCCGGCTCGCGCCACCCTGGACGACCGACTGGATCAGCAAAGACGGCCGCGAGAAGCTCCGCGCTTACGGAATTGCCCCTCCCGAATTGGCCAAGACCGCGACCTGCCCGCGCTGCGGCTCGACCGACACCGAGGAAGTCAGCCGGTTCGGCTCAACTCCGTGCAAAGCCCAATGGCGCTGCCGCGAATGCCTGGAGCCGTTCGATCGGTTCAAATGCCATTAGCCGCACTGCCCACGATGCAGCAGCTTGTGATCAGCCAGTACCAAGGCGACCATCGCCTCGACCACCGGCGCGCCGCGAATCCCGACGCAGGGGTCGTGACGTCCCTTGCCGCCGATGCTCGACGTTGGTTTGAATGCAACCCGGATGACGATGGCCTTGCCGGTGGCGATGCCGCCATCGATGCCGCTGGCCTGCTTGGCGTCTATGCTATCGCTGCCCCGCGCCCGGCCGGCGGCGAACCCTTCGCCGATCTCAACACCCTTGACCGCATTGATCCCCATACAGGCGGCGGCAAGCTCGGCGTCCAACTTGGCGTAGATCGGCGCCCCCCAGCCGGCGGGAACGCCGACCGCCACGCATTCGACAATCGCGCCGAAGCTGTCGGCGTTGGCGCGCGCCTCGTCGAGCATTGCGTCCCAGCGACTCTCATCGGCCTCGCCGCCTATCTCGACCACGCTGGCCGATATATTGACCTCGGGAATTACCAGCCGCGCCACGGCGCCGCCGGCCACACGCATCGCCGTTTCCCGAGCCGAAGCCCGTCCACCGCCGCGCGGATCGCGAAGGCCGTATTTGGCATCATAGACAGCATCGGCATGCCCGGGCCGGGGTGGCGCACCTGCCGGATAATCGGCTGGCCGAGCATCGACATTGTCGATCATCATCGCGATCGGCGTCCCTGTGGTCTTGCCTTCGTAGGTGCCCGACAGGATGCGGACCTGGTCAGGCTCCTGCCTTGGCGAAACGTTCTTGGACGTGCCTGGCCGGCGCAAGTCGAGGAACTGCTGGATCCATGCGTCGTCCAGCTTCAAGCCGGGCGGGCAACCGTCGACCACACAGCCGATCGCCGGGCCGTGACTCTCGCCCCATGTCGTCAGCCGGAACAGATGGCCGAAGCTGTTGATGCTCATCGAATGTCCGCTCCCAGCGACTGCATTACTTCAGCGAGGTCGGGGAAGCTGGTGCCGATCATTTGCGCCTCGTCAACCTCGACCGGCTGCTCGGCCCCAAGCCCCAATATCAGGAACGCCATGGCGATACGGTGGTCGCCCTGGGTCGCGATACTTGCACCGCCTCGAACAATGCCTTTGCCGAAAATGCGCAATGCGTCACGGTCGGCGACCGCCGCCACGCCGCAGGCAGTGAGCCCGGCGACGATTGCACCGAACCGATCGCTCTCCTTGACCTGCAGCTCACTCAAACCCTCGATCACGCTTTCGCCCTCGGCAAAGGCGCAGGCCACGGCTAGGGCCGGGATTTCGTCGATCATCGCAGGTATCTGGCCGGCGCCAACATGGCAGGGACGAAGCGGCGCGTGGCGGACCCGAACGTCGGCGACGATCTCCCCCGATCGAATGCGCTCGTTCGATAGGCCGACCTCCGCGCCCATTTGCTCAAGCACCTCGAAAAGCCCCGTCCGGAGCGGATTGACCAACATGCCGCGAACCATGACATCCGATCCGGGAACGATTGCCGCCGCGACTAGCGGAAAAGCCGCAGACGACGGATCCGCCCCAATCTCCAGCTGGCAGCCGGTGAGGGATCGTTCCTTGCCCAGGGAAACCACCCAGCCGTCCGGCGTGTCGTCGACGATGACCTGGCAGCCGAACTGGCCGAGCATGATTTCGGTATGATCGCGGCTCGGCACCGGCTCGATAATCTGGACAGGGGCAGCACTTCCGAGCCCGGCAAGCAAGATCGCCGACTTGACCTGGGCCGACGCCGGCACGTTGCGATGTTCGGTGCCGCCAAGAGCCGCACCCTCGATCGTGATCGGCAAATGGTCGCTCCCTTGGACGGTCGCGCCCATCCGGGCGAGCGGCAAGGTCACCCGGCCCATTGGCCTCGCCGACAGCGATCCATCCCCGCTGAACGTGACTCGGGCGTCGGGTCTGCCCGCGACAGCTCCCATCAATAGTCGAGCGGTGGTTCCACTGTTGCCGCAATCGACGACACAGGGAGATCGCCAATCTCCCCCACGCACCGACCAATGTCCGTTGCTCTCCTCGACCTTGACGCCAAATTCCCGGAGCGCCCCGATCGTCCTCAACACGTCGTCGCTTTCAAGCAGGCCGGTGATGCGCGTTTCGCCTTCGGACATGGCGCCAAGGATCAGCGCGCGGTGGGAACAGCTCTTGTCGCCGGGGATCGCCGCCTCTCCGGTCAGCGGCCCAGCTTGCGCAGCGGTCAGCTTCACTAAATCAGCGCCGCAACATGCGCCGCGAGGTCGATCGCCTGGGCGCGATTAAGCCTAGGGTCGCAAGCGGTCAGCCAATTCTTGTCGAGGTCGTCGATCGTTGCCGGGCCGCGTCCGCCGATGCACTCGGTGACGTCGAGCGCGCTCATCTCGAGGTGCACTCCGCCAGCATGCACCCCTTCGGACTTGGCGATGGCGAAGAAAGCGTCAATCTCGGCCAGGATATCAGCCAGCCGCCGGACCTTCCGCTTGCCGCTGATAGTCGTGTTGCCGTGCATCGGGTCAATCGTCCACACCACCGGCCTGCCCTTCGATGCGCGCATCAGCGGGGGCAGCAACTCATTCACCCGCTTTCGCCCGAAACGGCCGATCAGCACCAGCTTTCCGGGGTGGCCGAGGGGGTCGAGCCGATCGATCAACTGGCACAGTTCGTCCGCAGTCAGGGTCGGCCCGCATTTCACGCCGACGACATTCTCGATCCCCCGCAAATACTCAACGTGGGCGCCGTCGATCTGACGCGTGCGGTCGCCCAGCCAGAGCATATGACCCGACGTCGCCCACCAGCGCCCAGCCGGGTCGCGACGTGTAAGCGGCTCCTCATAGGGGAGCAGCAACGCCTCGTGGCTGGTGAAAATCGGTTCGCCCGCGCCCTGTGCCGCGGCAAGACTGGCCGCCGTTCCGACCGACTGCATATGCGCCCGGATCATCCGCTGGGGATCCGGTTGGCGAGAAGCAAGCTCGAACGTAATGCCGTTGACGATATCGCCCCGATAGGCCGGCAAGGTCAGCTCGCCGTGCGTTTCGTCGTGGGCGCTGCGTGGCTTGGCAAACTGGCCGGCGATGCGCGCGACTTCGATCAGCGGGCCATCGATATGGGGGCGCAGCCGTTCGGTCATAGCTTCAAACAAGCCGACGATGCCCGCGACCTGCTCTGCCACTGGATCGTCAAAGCTTTCGGCGCAATCCCCACCCTGCAGGAGGAAACCGCGACCGTCCGCGATTTCAGCCATCCGATTGCGCAGCCCGCCGGCATCGTCGACCCGAATGACCGGAGCAGAACCCTTTAGCCGCGCCTCGACGGATTGAACCGCTGACCCATCAGCATAGGCCGGCATTTGTCGAGCAGGATGCCCGCGCCAACTGGCCGGATACCAGCCGAGATTCGAGACTAGCGTGGCACTCATGGTGGCGCCCTAGCGCAAGCTTCGCTGCTTGCCAAAAAGAGGTGAGCGCCTGCCCAAGGCGAATCCCAGCCAGCATCGACGCCCCATCCCGATGCAGTCACCATAGGAAGAAATCGACTCAGCCGATTTAATTGTGCGACTGCGAACAATCCACGCAACTCGTGCCAACTATGATCGTTGGGGATGTGGAACGCGGGCCTTCGCTGCGGCTCCTCTCCTTTCGCTCAATTGTCGAGGTGTAATGTTCGAATCGATATTCAACTTCGAACCGGAAGACGGGCCGACATCGGCCAGGCCAGGCCGCGTGCCCTTTGGTCACATCGCCCTGATCGGCAATGCGCTACCCAGGAAATGCGGGCTGGCAACCTTCACCAACGACGTCGCCGAAGCGCTCCGCCAGCGGTATCCAACGATGCTGATCGACCATTATGCGATGGATGACGGTTCAGGCGTCGAATATCCGCCGGGCATCGAGACCATCGAAGCCAACGACAAGGCCGCTTACCGCGCCGCTGCCGAGCAGATCACGGCAAGCGGCGCCGAAGCCATCTGGTTGCAGCATGAATATGGAATTTTCGGAGGACCGACCGGTTCGGACATTCTTGAGCTGACCGGAGCCACCAACCTGCCGCTGATCCTGACCCTTCACACCGTCCTCGAAGATCCGAGCGAAGAGCAGGAGACAGTGCTGAAACGCCTGGTCGCGCGCTCCGAACGGACCATCGTCATGGCAGCGACGGCGGCCGACATATTGAAGCGACGCTACGGCGTTCCGGCCGATCGGGTCAGCGTCATACCGCACGGCGTGCCCGACCGACCGCTGCGTGACCCCGATGAATTGAAAGCGCGGTTCGGCTGGGACGGCCGCAAGGTGCTGATGACCTTCGGACTGATCGCGCCAAACAAGGGCATCCAGCACATGATCGAGGCGATGCCGGCGATCGTGAAGAAGCACCCTGATGTCCTCTACGAAATTGTCGGGGCGACCCATCCGAACCTGGTGCGGCATGAAGGCGAGCGGCATCGGACGATGCTGATCGATCTGGCCCGAAGCCTCGGCGTGGATGACCATGTCAGGTTCGTCGATCAGTTTGTCGAGCAGGACGAACTGCTCGACATGCTGCAGGCGGCCGACATTTACGTGACGCCTTATCTCAACATGGGCCAGGTCACCTCGGGCACGCTGGCCTATGCGGTAGCAGTTGGGAAGCCGGTCGTTTCGACCCCCTATGTCCATGCCCGCGAGATATTGGCCGATGGCCATGGCGTGCTCGTTCGGCAGGGTGACCCCGATGCTTTGGCCCAAGCGATTAACGGCCTGCTCTCGGACGATGGGCAGCGTCGAGCGTTGGCGGGTGCCGCCTATCGGCGGGGCCGGGAAATGCTTTGGCCGCGAGTGGTCGAGCGGTCGCTTGCCTCGACCACCAAACGCCGAACGTCGAGTGTGCGGCGGATGCCACTGCGATCGGCTTCCTTACCGCTGGATGCCGTCATCCGAATGAGTGACGACGTCGGGATTTTGCAGCATGCGGTCTATTCGATCCCGGACCGCGACCATGGTTATTGCATCGATGACAATGCCCGCGCGCTGATGGTGGTGCTCCGCCGGGACGATGCGATGTCGGCGAACCTTGCTCCGATCTATGCAGCATTCATCCAGCATGGCTGGAACAGGGAGTTGCGGCGGTTCCGCAACTTCATGAGCTTTGATCGGCAATGGCTGGAACCCTACGGCTCGGACGACAGCAATGGCCGGACTTTGTGGGCGCTGGGGATGGCGGCAGCGAGGTCGAGCCTGCCGGTAATCCGGCAATGGGCCCTCAATTTATTCGAGGAAACTGCCGTTTTCTCCGATCTGCTGACCGCGCCGCGGGCCAAGGCATTTGCTGCCCTGGGTGGACTTGAGCTGTTGCAGGCGCGCCCCGAGCATGACCTGGCGCGCTGGCTCGTCGGCCAGTCCACCAGCCAATTAATGTACCTCCATTCCCGCTTTGCGCGGGACGAGTGGGAGTGGATTGAGCCTGAGCTCTCTTATGACAATGCGCGCCTATCCGAAGTCCTGATCCGCGGCGGGATAGAGCTTGGCGAGGGGAGTCTGATCGAACGCGGCGTGGCCACGCTGGATTGGCTGACCGCTCATCAAACCAGTCCGCGCGGGATCTTCAGGCCAGTTGGCTGCCATGGTTTTTGCCGGCCCTATGCACCGCCCCTGGCATTTGACCAGCAGCCGGTTGAGGCCGCCGCAACCATCGACGCGGCCGCCGCGGCTTTCCAGGCCACTGGCGATGCCAAATGGCAGCGGACGGCGAACCACGCCTTCGCCTGGTTCTTTGGCGACAATGATGCCGGAGTCCCCCTTGCCGACGCTCGCGATGGCAGCTGCTTCGACGGGCTGATGGCCACCGGAATCAACCGCAATCAGGGCGCGGAATCGATCCTGTCGCTGCATCTTGCCGCGCTGACGATGCGGGAGGCCTTTGGCGGACGCAAATGGGCTGGACAGGATGACGGCAGCGCCGCAGATACAGGGTCCTTCGCCGCCGCCTAGAGGCTCATGATTCAGTCCAAACTCCATCCGCTTCGGCTCAAGGCGGATCCTTCCAGGGTCGTCGTTCGACCGTTTCACCTGGCTTGGCACGGACAGGCCGATCCCAGTCGCGCCCGGCGGCTGGTTGACGCGGTGCTAAAGCTCGACGACCGCGAGCTGGGCCGGCAGCTCAAGGCGGTAATGCACGATTTCGAACAGCGTCATTGGCAGACTCGGAAGGTCTTCCTGAAGCGGTTCAACGAGATTAGCGCGCTACTCGACCTGCCGCTCGAGGGCATTGGCGACAAGCGCCAGCAGATGATCGGCGCCTATTTCTGTCACGAATATAGCTATGCCGCGGCGGCACTGATGAACCCCAGCATCGTGCCCCATCCCGACCAAACTGGACTCGACCGGCAGACCACCCGAATCCTGATGTCGCTGCGCGCGGTCGGCGAAGGGCATATCAGTTCGATCGCCTTTCGCGAGGGATTGGTTTCATCCAAAGGCGGACTTCAGCTGGCGCCCGAACCGCCCTTCGCAACCGCGGCGGACGGACGCGACCTTGATACCGGGGCCGACGGGCCGGTCCGGGTATACCGCAACGAAGATACCAACCTGTCGGGCATGGTGATCTTCCCGGTGACCGCAGCGCAATCGAACGGACTCGAGGATCTTCGCCTGACCCACTTCACGCACGAGGACGGCGCGCAGGAATATTTTGGGACCTACACCGCCTATTCGGGGCGCGGGATTCGATCTGAATTGATGCGGACCAGCAATTTCCGCGAAATAGACCTCATCCCGATGACCGGCGATGCGGCCCGGAACAAGGGCATGGCGCTGTTCCCGGAAAAAATCGGCGGCCAATATGTGATGCTCGGCCGCCAGGATGGGCAGAACCTGTTCTTGCTCAAGTCGGATGACCTGACCCGCTGGGACTGCGGCGACCTGCTGATGCAGCCGAAATTTGCCTGGGAGTTCATCCAGATCGGCAATTGCGGCGCACCGATCCTGATCGATGAAGGCTGGCTGGTGCTGACCCATGGCGTCGGAGCGATGCGGCAATATGCGATCGGTGCGGTCCTCCTCGACCGCGACGACCCTTCGAAAATTCTCGGCCGCACCCGCTACCCGATTCTCGAGGCCGAGGACGACGATCGCAACGGATACGTGCCGAACGTGGTCTACACCTGCGGCGGCATGCGGGTCGGCGACCAACTATTCATGCCTTATGGCATTTCCGACAGCTCGATCGGCTTCGCCTTCCTGCCGCTCAAGGACCTCGTCGCGGCGATGGCGTGATGGAGCAACTCGCCACCAAGATCGTCGACAAACCCTGGGGCAAGCGGGGCATCGATCCGCGCTTCCATGTCGATCCCAAGCGGCAGGTCGGCGAAATCTGGTTCGAATCCCCGGCGGACCATCCGCTCGATGTGATGGTCAAATATCTGTTCACGACCGAACGGCTGTCGGTGCAGGTCCATCCCGACGATGCCACCGCACGGGAGCGCGGCTATCCCCGCGGCAAGGACGAATGCTGGATCGTCCTCGACGCCGAAGAGGATGCAGAACTCGGCATCGGCATGGTCCGTGACCTTACTTCAGGCGAAGTCATGGACGCCGCGCGCGACGGGTCGATCGTTGATTTGATTGACTGGCGCCGGCCGAAGAAAGGCGACTTCATCTATAATCCGGCCGGCACGATTCACGCGCTCGGGCCGGGCCTGACCGTGCTCGAAATCCAACAGGCGGTCGACCTGACATATCGCCTCTACGATTATGGGCGACCGCGCGAATTGCACCTTGAAGAAGCGGCGGATGTGGTGCGGGCCGAGCCCCACAAGCATCCACTCGACACAAATATCGGTGAGCAAAGTCGCGTGCTGGTTGGCGGCCCGCATTTCGGCGTCGCCTGGTGCGTCGGATCCGTACCAGAGCTGCCATCATTGATGCACGACGTGCAGCTGCTGCCGATCGACGCGCCGATCGGCGACCTGAATGCGGGGGAATGCGCATTGATTGACAGCGGAGCCGCGAGGCTTTTGACCAGCGAAGGCAAATTCGTGCTTGCCTGGTCGACCGAAACTGGGGGGAAGTGATGGCCGAAGCCTATATCGTCGAGGCCCTGCGAACTGCAGGTGGCCGGCGTGGCGGCGCGCTGCGCGAATGGCATCCGGCCGACCTTGGCGCTGCGGTGCTCGATGCGTTGGTGGTCCGCAGTGGGATCGACCCGGCCGCGATCGAGGACGTGATCGTCGGTTGCGTTAGTCAGGTCGGCGAGCAGAGCTTCCACATCGGCCGCAATATGGTCATGGCATCCGACCTGCCCGACAGTGTCCCGGCGGTCAGCATCGACCGACAGTGCGGCAGCTCTCAGCAGGCGCTGCATTTCGCCGCCCAGGCAGTAATGAGCGGAACTCAGGACGTGGTCATCGCCGCCGGGGTCGAGAGCATGACCCGGGTGCCGATGGGCACGCCGGTGATCCTCCCGATGCAGGCCGGAATCGGGATTGGCCCCTGGCCTCAATCGGTCAAGGGCCGCTACGGCGTCGAGCAATTCAGCCAGTTCACAGGCGCCGAGATGATGGCGCAAATCTACGGCTTTGACCGCGAACAGCTGGATCGTTTCGCCTTGTCCAGCCACCAGAAGGCCGCCGCAGCAACCGAAGGTGAAGCGTTCGAGCGCGAAATTGTCATCCTCGAGGGGCTCGACAAGGAAGGCCAGGCCCGCCGCCATGATCGGGACGAAGGCATTCGCGCGGACGCTAGCCTGGAGGCTTTGGGGGAATTGAAGACGGTCAACCTCGATGGGATGATCACCGCCGGCAATGCTAGCCAGGTGTGCGACGGGGCGTCGGGCGTACTGGTTGTGTCGGAGGCGGCGCTGAAGCAGCACGGACTGAAGCCGCTGGCGCGGATCGACAATTTGACCGTCACCGCCGGCGATCCGGTGATCATGCTGGAAGAGCCTATCCCGGCCACGCGCCGGGCTCTGGCGCGGTCGGGTCGCAAGCTCGACGAGATTGATCTTTACGAGGTCAACGAGGCGTTCGCGCCGGTGCCGCTCGCCTGGCTCAAGGAATTGGGCGCTGATCCGGCCAAGCTCAATGTCAACGGCGGCGCGATCGCGCTCGGCCATCCCTTAGGCGCGAGCGGCACCAAGCTGATGGCGACGCTGGTCCATGCCCTGCGCGCGCGCGGCAAAAGGTTTGGGCTGCAGACGATGTGCGAGGGGGGCGGCATCGCCAATGTGACCATCGTCGAGGCGTTGTAAGCGAGTCGCGATATTGACCTTGCCTCTATAAGGCATGGTAGAACAAATCATGAACATTTATGCCCCCGAGTCGCTGGCACGAGTCCGGCCGAAGGCGGACGGGCGATCTTGCCCTGCCGAACAGGTCGCGCTGGGCGCGCAAGCATTGGATGATCGGCTGGGAGGCGGTCTTGCCCGGGCGGCACTGCATGAGGTCTATGCCGACACCCTCGATGCCGCGAGCGCCGCAGCCTTTGCCTTGCTGCTGGCATGGCGCGGTAGCAAGGCAAAACCGATTCTCTGGGTACGCGAGAAAGCGAGCGTCAGGCTTGGCGCAAAACCTTATGGGCATGGCTTGGCCGAACTGGGCATCGCGCCGGATGCCCTGCTACTGGTCGATGCCCCAAATACGATTGCTGCCCTAAGGGCGGGGGCCGACATCGTGCGATGCGGCGCCGTCGGGGCGGTGATCATCGAATCGATTGGCAAGGCCCCCGCCCTCGACCTGACCGCATCACGCCGGCTGGCGTTAGCTGCCGGGCAGTCTGGGGTAATGACATTGCTGCTTCGTACCGGAACCGATCCGGTGCCAAGCGCCGCTCATACACGCTGGCGGGTAT
>Ga0068862_100005025_pt1 | contig 11128 bp, 6 predicted proteins | sample KBSSwiS52_FD_66598 | JGI IMG/M metagenome (GOLD analysis project Ga0068862, IMG submission 66598) | Switchgrass rhizosphere microbial communities from Kellogg Biological Station, Michigan, USA - KBS Switchgrass S5-2 | ecosystem: Host-associated > Plants > Roots > Rhizosphere > Soil ... | reverse complement strand
GCATTGTGTGAAGACGATCGGCGACGACTACCGCAAGTTCGGCTACGAGGTGGAGATCGTCCACACCTCGGTGTACGTCGAGGAATTGCTGCGTCAAAGTAGCGCGGCCCTTTCAGGGCCGCGTGAAACTGTGACCTACCACGATCCGTGTTATCTCGGCCGCTACGCCGGCAAGGTCGACGAACCGCGCAACCTGCTGACGCGCTTCGGCGCCGACATCGTCGAGCCCGAGCGCAACCGCGACAACCCGTACTGCTGCGGCGCCGGCGGCGGACTGCTCTTCGCCGACAAGGAGGAAGAGCCCGGCACGCGCATCAGCGACGTGCGCTTCAAGCAGCTGCAGGCGACCGGCGCCAACACGGTCGTGACGGCGTGCCCGTTCTGCTCGATCATGCTCAAAGGCGCCCAGGCCAGCGCGCAGGCCGACACGCAGTTCGTCGATTTGATGACCTACGTCAACGGCAAGCTGCAGCCCCGGGCGTGACCGCGAGCGATTGGCGATCGTCGCGCAGCAAGCGCATTCAGGCGCGTCTCATCTCGATTCTCGGGTTCCGGCTCGTTCAGCTCCTCGGGTCGACCCTGCGCTGGAAAACCGAGGGGCTCGAGCACTTCGACGCGATCGTCGCCGGCGGCCGGCAGCCGGTGATGGCGTTCTGGCACGGACGGATTCTTCCGGCGACCTACTACTTCCGCCGGCGCGGCATCGTCGTCATCACGAGCGAGAACTTCGACGGCGAATGGATCGCGGGCATCATCGAGCGCTTCGGCTACGGGACGGCGCGCGGATCGACGTCCCGCGGCGGGCGCAAGGCGCTGCTGCAACTGGTCCGCGATCTGGCGGCGGGGAAGCCGGCGGGATTCACCCTCGACGGACCGCGCGGGCCCGCCCGCGTCGCGCAGTCTGGCGCGGTGTGGCTGTCGAAGGCGACCGGCAATCCGGTGTTGCCGTTTCATCTCGAAGCCAGTCGCTCCTGGACGTTGAACAGCTGGGATCGCACGCAGATCCCCAAGCCGTTCTCCACGGTGGCGATCGCGATGGGCGAGCCGTTCCAGGTCGCGTCAGATGCGGATGAGGGAGCGCTCGAGCGGGCGCGGGTGATGCTCGAGGAGCGTCTGAAGATACTCGAAGCGCGCGCGCTGCACCTGTTGTCCCCACACCCGTAGTGTCCGGCTTCTTGACCGCCAGACCGCTCTAAGTCGCCGAAACGATCGCAAGCATCGACCGCGTCGTTCCCGTTCCTCTACGGGGCGGCGGTCGCGTGCGGGTGCTGCAGGTAGTGCTGCCGCAGCAGATCCTTGCCGTAGTCGTTCCCGTTCGGCGTGCGGACGACGACGTGGATGTGCTGCGGATTCGGCGCGTTGGGATCCTTCGCGTAGGCCTTGAGGTTCGCGGGCACCTGGTGGTCGAACTCGATCAGGACCACGGGGCTGTGAATGCGATAGTAAAAGACCGCGCCATCGTCGGTCTTACCCACCCACGCGAACCACGTTTTGTCGAGGTGACGCCGCACGTCGTCCATCTTCACGCGCGCGTGCCCTTCGTCCATGTTGTCGACGTAGAGCGCGATGAGGTCCACGAGCTGCTTGCGCTGGGCGTCGGTCATCTCGGCCACGCGTAGGCCGGCGTAGTCGAGCACGACGTTGTCTTTCCAAGCCTCGGTCAGGTTCAGGTTGCCGGTCTTCGAAGACGTCAGAATGGCTTTTGCCCGCTGGGTGTCTGACAGCGCGCGAATCATCGCGAGGCCGCGGTTCTGCTCGTCCTGCAGGACGCTCGTCCCCTTGTATTTGCCCATCGGCGCGATCACCGGCTCCGATCCCGCGAAGAACGGCGTCATGACCACCTGATCCCCGAGGACGAAGTAGTTGATGATGGCGTGATGGCCGTCGAGCTGCCAGCCCCACGGTTCGGTAGCGGATGGCCGGCCCATGACGGTCACGTGATAGCGCCACTCGCCGTACCGATCGAAGTCGTCGTGGTCCATCTCGCCGAGCGTGTGGTTCAAGCGCATAATATCGCGCGTCTGCTTGAGCCCCTTCGCGCTCAGTCCGGCGCGCAGCAGCGCGATCCCCGATTCGCGTTGCGCTTCCGTCATCTCGAGAAAACTGACGCCCTGCCGAGCGTAGAAATCCTGATTCATCCACTTGCGCCATTCGGGATCGTCCACCCCGAACGTCGACTTGTCGCGCTGCGCCTTGGATAACGACGCGAGAAACGCTTCGGCGGCTTTCCGCACGGGTTCCGTCGACACGCCGGTCGATCGGATGGCAAACAGACCCGCCTCGATCTGCCCACTCGCCGTGATCCCCTTGAATGGCGTCGCCAGACCGGTCTTCTCGTAGTTCGCGGACATCTGGCGGAAGCGCTCCGTGCGCTGCGCGTGCGTTTCCTGCTCGGGGGCCTGCGAAGAGACGACTGGCTGGAGCCAGACGCCTCCGAGAAACACCACGGAGCAGCCGGCCAGCAGCACAGAACGGGACGTTCGAATCTTCATGCGCGTCAGTATACGCGCGCTGACAGCCGATAGCCGAACGCTGAAAGCCGACAGCTATTGGTTAGACTGATGCCGATGTCACTGAAGCTGATTCACACCGAACGCTTTGCGGAACACCAGACGCCCCCGGGTCACCCGGAACGGCCGGAGCGGGCAGAGGTGATGGATGTCGTGGCCGGCCGTTGGAGGTCGCGAGGCGTCGAGGTGGTCGCCCCGTCGGCCGCGACCCGCGAGCAGCTGCAGCGAGTTCACGATGGCGACTACCTGCGCCGCATCTCCGAAACGACAGGCCGCGCCGTCAAGCTCGATCCCGACACCTACACATCGCCGGAGTCCCACGAGATTGCGTTGCTGGCGGCGGGCGCCGCCGTGCAGGCTGTCGACCATGCGCTGAGCGGACCACAAAGCAGAGCGCTGGCCCTGGTACGGCCGCCGGGCCATCACGCCGAGCGCGATCGTGCGATGGGCTTCTGTCTCTTCAACAACGTCGCGGTGGCCGCCGCGCACGCGCGCGCCAACGGTGCCGCGAAAGTCGCCATCGTCGACTACGACGTGCATCATGGCAACGGCACGCAGCATATCTTCGAAGAAGACCCGCACGTGCTCTACGTCTCGACCCACCAGTTTCCGTACTATCCGGGCACCGGCGCCGCGGGTGAAGTCGGTCGCGGCGCCGGCTCGGCATTCACCGTAAACCTGCCGCTCGAGGTCGGTTCGGTCGACGAGGACTATCAGGTCGCCTTCAGCGCGGTCATCCTGCCGGTGCTCGCGCAATTCAAGCCCGATCTGATCATCGTGTCGGCGGGGTTCGACGCTCACGAGCGCGATCCCCTCGCGGGCATGCGTTTGTCCACCGATGCTTTCGCGGCGATGACCGCTGAGCTGCGCGGAGTGGCCGAGCAGCACTGCCAGGGCCGCATGGCGGTGGTCACCGAAGGCGGCTACGACCTTCAGGCGCTCGCCGCGTCGCTCGACGCCGTCGCCGAAACCTTGAACGGATCACCGCCGTCCGCGCGCTGGCCGCGATCGGGGGTGGCTTCGGATCGCGGGCCGGCGGCGGTGGCCGCCGCGACACGCGCGCTGTCTCCACACTGGCGTTTCTAGCGTCGTGCGCCAGTGATAGGATCCCGCAGCCGCAGAGGGGGAACGTGATGATCCGAAGAGCGTCATTCGCCGCATTGGTCACCGGCCTGCTGATTCTGGCGTTCGGCGCCGTGCCTCGGACGTCAGCACCCATCAAGCTGGCGAGACATCCGGACTATCACGCCGGCAAGATCGCCTTCAGCTATCTCGGCGACATCTGGACTGCGAACGAGGACGGCGGCGATCCCCATCGCCTGACGGACAACCGCGGTCACGAGGTCTATCCGCGCTTTTCCCCGGACGGCCGGTGGATCGCCTTTTCGTCGAACCGTTACGGCAACAACGACGTGTTCGTGATCGCCGCGACCGGCGGCGCGCCGCGGCGCCTGACATTTCACACCGGTAACGACGACGTGGTCGGGTGGACTCGCGATTCGCAACACGTCCTCTTCCGCGCCGCCCACGGCGATGGCGTGTTTCCGAACGTGGCGACGCTGCATCAGGTGCCGGTCGGCGGCGGCCCCGAGCAGCCGCTGCCCGTCGATTGGGGCTACTGGGGCAACTTTTCACCAGACGGCAAATCGCTCGTCTTCAACCGCCATCCCGCGGTGTGGACGCGGCAGCACTATCGCGGAAGTTATGCGGCGGATCTGTGGATTGCGGACTTGAACGCGAAGACCTACCGCCAGTTGCTGCCCGACGAGCGTTACAACCGCTACTGGCCGATGTGGGGCGCGGACGGCGCCATCTATTACGTGGCGGATCCGCTGCCGAACGACAAGAGCGTCGTGCCGGGTAGTCCCGACGTCCGCAAGAGCGTGAACAACATCTACAAGATTCCGGCGAATGGCGGACAGCCGGTGCAGGTAACGCGACACGTGGACGGCAACCTGTTCTGGCCCTCGATGTCGAGCGACGGAAAGGTGATTGTCTATGAGGAGCTCTTCGGAATCTGGAAACTGGACGTCGCCTCCGGGAAGACGAGCGAGATCAAGGTCGAGATCGATGCCGACGAAAAAGACAACGAGCATGACGTCGAGCCGGTTCGAGACGACGTCGACGCGTTCGACATCTCGCCGTCGGGGCGCCGCGCCGTCATCTCGGCGCGCGGCCAGATCCTGACGATTGCAACCGACCGGGGCGACATCACACGCGTCGCGCCGGACACGATGGCGTCCCGCAACCAGGCCCCGAAGTGGTCGCCGGACGGCAAGTTCATCGCGTTCATCTCCGATCGATCCGGGCGCGACGAAGTGTGGGTCAGCGATCCGGAAGGGAAGAGCCCGAAGAAGATCACCAGCCTCGATAACGAGAAGGGCTCGCTGGTGTGGTCGCCGGACGCCAAAACGCTGCTGTTCACCGCCGCGGACAAGACGCTCTACAACTACACTGTCGCGGACGGCAAGACGGCGACCGTGACGGCGACTGACGTCGGCCGCCTCGGGTCTGTCGCCGTCTCTCCCGACAGCAAGTGGGTGAGTTTCACCAAGCAGGATCGCACCGTTCGATCGCACGCCTACATCGCGCCGATCGGCGGCGGCGAGGAGCGGCACATCTCCGAAGACGGATTGATGTATTCGGAGACGAATGCCGTCTGGACTGCCGACGGCCGCTACATCGTCTTCACGTCCGCGGAAGGATTCAGCAACGGCATCGCAACCCAGGGCGGCATCGGCACGACGATGGAGTTATGGGCGCTGTCGCTGCGGGACCAGGATCGCGATCCGATGAACCGCGACATCGACAACGAAGCGCAGGGACTGGCGGCCGAAGCGGCCGCCCGGCAGAATGCCGGTCGTGGCGGCGGTGGCGCGCCGCCAGTGCCGGAGGTTCGCATCGACTGGAGCGGTCTCGCGCGCCGCGCGCATCGTCTGACCGTTCCAGGCACGACGATGGCAGGACTGACGCCCGCACCGGAGGGCGCGTCGGTCGCGCTTGCGGTGTCAACCGGTGGCGGCCGCGGCGGCCCTGGCGTCGCCGACGGGGCTGGCGGCAACTACATCATCAACGTTGAGAGCGGTCAGCTGACACGCGTGCCGGCGGCGCCGCCGAACGAAGCGGCCGGTCGTGGCGGCCGCGGCGGTGGCGGAGGTGGTCCGTTCGGCGGTGGTCCGGGCTTCGTGTTCGCCCGCGACGGGCGCACGTTGTACTTCCGATCGGCCGAGCGCCTCTTTGCCGCGCCGATCACGCTCCAGGCGGGCACAGGTGTCGCGGCAGGTGGCCGTGGCGCGGGCGGTGGGCGTGGGCGCGGTGCCGCTCCAGAGGCGGCGCCGGACGCGCCGGCGAACGCGGCGACGCCGGCGCAGACGGCGCGACAGGTGACCTACACCGCTAACTTCGAAGTCGATCGCAAGGCCCTGCGGGCGCAGGTGTTCAACGAGGGCTGGCGGATCATGAAGAACCGTTTCTACGACGCCAAGATGCACGGCGCCAACTGGAACGCGGTCCGCGAGATGTACGAGCCGCTGCTCGACAACATCGTCGACGAGGACGAGCTGCACACGATCATGATGATGATGATCGGCCACCTCAACGCGTCGCACACCGGCGTCAGCGGCGGCCCGAATCCGATGCGCGCCGACACGCAGACGCGTTATCCAGGATTCGATTTCGTCGGCGATCCAGCCGGTTACTACAAGGTGGGCCACATCTACAAGAACGGCCCTGCCGACCACGACTATCTGAAGGTCAAGACCGGCAACTTCATCGTGGCGATTGACGACCACGAGTTGAAGACATCGGAGAACTACTGGCGCTACCTCACGCTGGCGTCGGGCAACAAGTTCCACTTCCTCGTCAACGACAAGCCGTCGAAGGATGGCGCCTGGGAAGTGACGATCGCTCCGGTCGCCGGACAGGCTTTCGCGGATCTGCAGTATGCCCGCTGGGTCGACCGCCGCCGCGACATGGTGACGAAAGCCAGCAACGGCGAGATCGGCTATCTGCATATCCGGGCGATGGACGCGCCGTCGCTGCGCCAGTTCCAGCTGGATCTCGCAGCCAACCGTACGAAGAAAGCGCTGGTGATCGATCAGCGCTTCAACGGCGGCGGCGGGATCGATCAGGAATTGCTCAGCATCCTCGCGGGACGGCAGTATCAGTACACCGTCGGGCGCGACGCCGGGTTCCAGCAGCCGCGGCCCCAGAATTTCTACGGCCCGATGGTCGTGATGCAGAACGAGCGGTCGGCGTCAGACGCGGAGATGTTTCCGGCCGGCTTCAAGGCGCTCGGTCTCGGCAAGGTGGTCGGCGTGCCGACCATGGGCGCGGTGATTGGCACCGGCTCGTACACGCTGCTCGACGGGTCCGCGATTCGAACGCCGGGCAGCGGTGTATGGACGACGACGAGTCAGAACATGGAGAACTACGGCGTGCCGCCCGACGTGCACGTCGACAACACGCCTGCGGACTTCGTCAAAGGCCGCGACGCGCAAATCGAAAAGGCCGTGGAGGTTTTGAAGGCTGAGCTCGCGACGAAAAAGCCGTCGACCGCTCAGCCTTGACCTTCCCTTGCACTTCGACAGGAGTTTGAGTATGCTCCTGTCGAAGCCGAAGGGGAGGCTTGATGAGCGAGTCCACACGGATCGAGCTGCCGCAAGGGACGCTCGACCTCCTGATTCTCAAGGTGATCGCCCTCGAGCCGCAGCACGGCTGGGCGATCTCCGAACGCATTCATCAGATTTCCGGCGACGTCCTGAAAGTGCAGCAGGGCTCGCTGTATCCCGCACTTCACCGGCTCGAACGCCGCGGCTGGATCAAGGCCTCCTGGGACGTCTCCGATAACAATCGGCGGGCCAAGTATTACGAGCTGACGCGGGCGGGTCGTATCGCGCTCGGGGAGCAGGCGGCCGCGTGGCGTTCGCTGACGGCGGCCGTCGGACTCTTGCTCGATACACCGTAGGGGCTGGGGGCTCGCTGAGGTCCGGAGTCAGACATGCTGACCGACGCGCTGTTTCGATTGCGTGCGCTGTTTCGACGCTCCGCGGTGGAGCGCGAGTTGGACGAGGAGCTGCGGTTCCACGTCCAGCATGCGATCGAGAAGCAGGTCGCGGCCGGCGTGCCGCGCGAAGAGGCCGCGCGGCGCGCGCGACTGGAGTTCGGCGGCGTCGAGCAGGTGAAGGAAGACTGCCGCGACGCACGGGGCGTCGCAGCCCTCGAGAGCGTGCTGCAGGACCTGCGATACGGCCTGCGCACGATGCGGCGCACGCCCGTGTTCTCGGTCACCGCCGTCCTTACGATGGCCCTGTCGACGGCGGGGCTGGCCACGGTGTTCACCCTGGGCGATACGTTGCTGTTCCGATCGATGCCGGTCGAGCAACCCGAACAGATTGTCACCGTCTCGTCGACACGGGGCGGGCCGACGCCGGAAGGCCTCGTGTCGCACCCCGACTACCTGGCGTTCCGCGCCGGGACGCGCACGCTGAGCGAGCTCGCCGCCTACTATCCAACCGCGCCGCTGTTCGTCACCGCCAACGGTTACGCGCACGAGTTGAATGGCGCCGTCGTGTCGGCGAACTTCTTTCCGCTGCTGCGCGTCAGGCCGGCGCTCGGCCGTTTTTTCCGCGGGGACGAAGATCAGGTGCCCGACCGTGACCGCGTGGCCATCCTCAGCGAGCACTTGTGGCGCACCTGGTTCGCCGCATCACCTGACGCAGTCGGTTCCCCCGTGAAGATCAATGGCACGCCGTTTACCGTCATCGGCGTCGCGCCTGCGACGTTCGTCGGTGTGGGCGCCAGTCCGATCGAGCTCTACATCCCTACGATGACGCTTCGCACCGGGTACCGGTGGTGCGACGATTCGCTGGCTCCGACGTGCACCGTCCTGACGATGGTCGGTCGGCTCGCGCCCGGACGCACCGCGGACGAGGCGGCGGCCGAACTGACGGCGTTGATGCCGCAAGCCTGGATCAACGCGCCGAAGGGCGAGAACAGCGGCATCGCAGTCGCTCATCCTCGTGGCGTCACATCCGACCCCTCGCAGATTCAGATGCTCCGTGTGCTGGCCGGCGTCGCCGTCGTGCTCCTGCTGGTGTGTTGCGCCAATCTCGCGGGCTTGCTGACCGCACAGGGCGCCGCGCGGCGTCACGAATTCGCGATCCGGCTGTCGCTCGGTGCCGGCCGCGCGCGCGTGACTCGACAGTTCATGACGGAATCGCTGATGCTCGCCCTGGCCGGTGGGGCCGGTGGAATCCTCCTGTCGCGCGGCTTCGTCGCCATCATCGCCGCGCTGTTCTATGCCGTCGACGGAGAGGGGCATCCCCGATATTTCGATTTCAGTCTGACTCCCGCCATTGCCGGCGCGGCGCTCGTCGCCTCGCTCGCCGCGGGCTGCCTGTTCAGTGCCTGGCCGGCCTTTAGAAGCGCCCTCGGCAGCGGACGCCGCATGGCTGGTCGAACATCAACCGCCCGCTGGTCGTCGGGACGGTGGCTGCTCGGCGCGCAGGCGGCCATCGCGGTCGGGCTGGTCGCAGTGGCGGCTCTGCTGGCGACGAGTGCCAGCCTGGCCGTCAACGGCTCGAGTTTCGAGTCGTCCCACGTCGCGCTGATGCGACTCAGGCCGCGGCTGCTGAAGTATCCGGCCGAGCGCGCGCAGTTGTTCCAGCGCGAAGTTATGCGGCGGCTGGCGGCGCTGCCGGGCGTGGAATCGGTGAGCATGGTCGGTATCGGCGCCGTTCTCGGCGGCGGCAACACTGTGGTCGGTTTTCCGAACTGGACACCTGATCAGCGCCTTCGCGCCGGTTATAACGAAATCGGTCCACGTTACTTCGAAACGCTGCGTATGCCGGTACTGAGCGGCCGCGAGTTCGACGATCGCGACGGGTTGCGGTCGCCGCGCGTCGCGATCGTCAACGAGACCCTCGCCCGCCGGCTGTGGCCGAACAGTTCACCGATTGGAGCGACGATCGTCGCCCGGAACGTCGTCCAGCAGGTGGTAGGCGTCGTCGCCGATGCGCGAATCGGCAGCCGGACAGAGCCGGTGCAGCCGTTCGTCTATGCGCCCTTCTGGCAGAACCCGCAACAGGTCGATTCGCGGTTGGCGATTCGCGTCGCCGGCGACCCGGCGGGGACGCTGCCGGCGCTGATCCGCGAAGTCGGGCGCGTCGACCCGGACGTGCCTATCGCCGAAACGATTATCTTGCCGCTGCAGCTGGCTGAATGGGCGCGGCCCGTACGTTTGACAGCGACGTTCGTTGTCTACGCCGCCGGCCTGGCCGTGCTGCTGACGGCGATCGGGCTCTATGGCACGCTCGCCTTCGCCGTCGCTCGCCGCACGCAGGAAATCGGCATCCGCATGGCGCTGGGCGCCGCCCGCGCCCGCGTTCTGGCGCTCATCATTGGCGATGGGATGACCGTGGTGGTTGCAGGTGCCATCGCAGGCGTCGCGCTAGCGGCGGGCGGCTCCCGCTTCGTGGCGCATCTGCTGTACGGGTCGGCCTCCGCAGACTGGCTGTTCTATCTCGCCGGCGCTGTCTCAGTTGTCGTGGTCGGCTTCGCGGCGTCGGTGATGCCGGCCCGGCGCGCTGCCGCCGTCGAACCGTTGGTGGCGCTACGCCACGACTAGCCTTAGCTCATCAGGTCAGACAGAGCACCGACAACTACAGCGGGCCGAATCTGTAAGAAACTCGTAAGTACCCAAGCGTATTTACCGCGCAAATCCGGTTGCGCCACCGCCTTACGAGTTGTTTAATCCGTCCTGCTAGTTTTTTTATTTCGCGCGCGCGTCGCTCTCCTACTCGTTCATACATGGAGGCCGCAGATGCGAAGTCGCCTGGTTGGTTCGGTCCTCTCCTTCCTTTTCGCCCTCGCCACACCCGCGCTCGGTCAACAGGGCACCTCCGAAATCGGTGGCCGTGTGCTCGACGATCAGGGTGGCGCCTTGCCTGGCGTCAACATCGTGGTCACAAACGAGGAGACTGGCCTCTTTCGTGAAGTGACGAGCGGCGCCGACGGCAGTTACTTCGCGTCCCAACTGACCCCCGGGCGTTATCGCATCTCCGCGAAGCTCGCCAGCTTCCGCACCTTCGAGCGACAGGGCCTGGTGCTCGCCGTCGGCAAGACGCTCACGATCGACGTGACGATGGCGCTTGGTGCGCTCGAGGAAACCGTCCGCGTCGTCGCCGAGTCGCCGCTCGTCGATACGACGAGCGTGAAAGTCGGCGGCAATATCGGGACGCAGGAGCTGAGCCAGCTGCCGGCGATGAACCGCAACTACTTCGCGGCCGTCGCGCTGCTGCCGGGCGTGCAGTTCTCGCCGTCGAACCAGATGGGCAACGACACGATCGTCGCCGGAGGACAGTCCACTCAGAACAACAACGTCGCCGTGGACGGCGGTTACAACGCCGACGACGCCCTCGGCACCAGCTCCGGAGCGCAGGTGCGGACTCCGCTGGAGGCCGTCCAGGAATTCCAGGTGCTGACCAGCATGTACGACGCGGAGTTCGGGCGCGCCGCCGGCGCGGTCGTCAACGCGATTACCAAATCCGGGACGAACCAGTTCAAGGGCGTCCTGTTCGCTGAAGCGGCCAGCAACCGGCTGACGGCCGCCGACTACT
>Ga0068862_100005014_pt1 | contig 11139 bp, 9 predicted proteins | sample KBSSwiS52_FD_66598 | JGI IMG/M metagenome (GOLD analysis project Ga0068862, IMG submission 66598) | Switchgrass rhizosphere microbial communities from Kellogg Biological Station, Michigan, USA - KBS Switchgrass S5-2 | ecosystem: Host-associated > Plants > Roots > Rhizosphere > Soil ... | reverse complement strand
CGGCCACCGTAGACGCCGGTGAGGATCGCCGAGATTCCGGCGATGTGGTACGGCGGCACGCTGATCAGCGCCGCCTCCGTCTCGTCGGAGCCCATGAACTCCACGCTGGAAATCACATAGGAGGTCAGGTGGTGGTGGCGCAGCACCGCGGCCTTGGGGTCGCCAGTGGTTCCGCTGGTGAACAGCAGCACGGCGATGTCGGCCTCCGGCGTCTCGGTCTCGCCCGGATGGTTGGCGGGGTCGGCGCAGGCCGCCTCGAAGGCGCTGCGGGAGACGAGCTTGACGCCCTCCACGCCCTGGACGCGGCCCAGCATGTCGTCGTCGACCACCGCCACCGAAGGGGCGGTGCGGGCGAGCAGCTTGCGCAGGTCAGGGTCGGAAAGGCGGTAGTTGAGCGGGGCGAACGGCTTGCCCACCGTGGCCGAACCGAACAGGACGAGCGGCAGGGCCGGCCCGTTCATGCCGATGAAGACGACGGTGTCGCCGCCCTGCTGCTTCAGCCAGGCGCCGCCGCCGCGGGCGTGGGCGCTGAGGTCGGAATAGCAGAGGCCGCCGTCCAGCGAGCCCAAGGCCGTCCGGTCGGGGAAGACCTCCGCCGCCATCTCCAGAAGGACCGACGTGTGCATTCGTGCCGGCTCAGTCCGACGACGGAAGCGCCTTGGCTTCCCGCAGCTTGAGCGGGCGGCCGTTCACCGCCAGGGAGCCGGTCCCAGGCTTGCTGGCCAGGACTTCCAGGCCGGTCTCCTCGTCGAAGTACCGCTTGCCGACCGCGACGCCGCCGGAGTGGTCCGGGGAAATCGTCAGGCCCTCGGGCTTGGGCGCGGTGAGGGCGGACATCGGGTGGCCGCCGCATTCCAGCACCGCGTCGCCCTTGGCGGGGCGCACGACCACCGCCTCGGCGGTGCAGACGGCGCTTCTCCAGCGTGATCCAGGCTTCAGTTCCATACACATGCTCCTTCCTGCACAGGCGGCTGCGATCTCGCCGTCGGCGTCTCGCGGACCGCCCTGGCGCGCCAGATGCGGCGACCGCCGGTTCCTCCAAAGCGGGAAAACATAAGGAGGCCAAGGCCTCACCGCTTGTTCGCCCGATAAACGCTGCGGCTGTCGGCGCGTCAAGCGCGGGCGCGGCCGAACCGGCGCCGGGGCGCGCCGAGGCCTCCGCTACGGCGCCGCCAGATCGATGTTGATCAGGCCCCGACCGCAGCCTTTAGGTATCAGGTGATCCGTGAACGGCGGTTCCGTCGCTGAACCACGCGGGCGGCGAAAACTCCGTCTCCAGGCGCCTCCAAGCGTCCGCGTCCGGCCAGGGCGGAGGCGTGCAGCGCGGCGGGTAGATGCCGGCCTCCGGGCGGAAGTTCCCGCAGACGGTCTCCAGATCCTCCCACCGGCCCATCAGTTGCTGGCCTTCCGACCCTACGAGCCCGACCGCGTCGGCGCGGGGCACGTTCCCCCAAGCCCTGAAGTCTAGAACAAAGAGAGAACTCAAGCTGTTGTCAAGCTTCCCATGGCGTGCCTTCGCGGCGCGCCATGGGATGGAGACGGGGAACCTCCGCGCTGGCTACAGCTCCCGCCGATCCCGCAGGTAGACCACCTGGGCGCCGCGCGCGCTCAGGAGGTGGCCGATCACCAAGCCCGCCAGGAACACCAGCCCCGCCGCCGCGTAGGGCCGCTCGACGATCGCCGTGCGGCCGTCCCGGGCCCGCAGCCCGGCCAAGGTTCGCGCCTGGGCGTAGGCGGCCTTGGCCTTGGTCGCGGCGTGGCTGGCGACCACCCTGGCCTGCTGCTTCACCTCGGCTGCGGCCCCGGCGAGGCGCGAGGCGGCGGCGCTCTCGGCCGCCGAGATCGCCGTCTGCGGGTCGACGACGTCGCCCTTCCGTTCGGCGCGGGCGATCGCCTCGATCTCAGCCTTCGAGGTGACGGCCCCCGGGTGGGCGTCCTGTTCGGTCATGGTCATCTCGCGCTCCTCCTTGGGCAGGGAAACGCGCGGCGCGGCCATTGGTCGCTCAGATCCCTGCGCCGAGATGCAGCAAGGCGATGATCTGGGCGCTGAGCCGGCCCAACTCCTCTGAACTGGCGCGGATGATCTCGGCGTATTCCCACCGCTTGCTGGCCGGGATGGCGACCGCGGGGTCGGCCAGCAGTTCGGAGAAGCCCTGGATGTTGTTCAGGTGGGTGCGGGTCTCGAAATCGAGGCTGACCAGCACCTCCCGCGTGGCGCGCTCGGAAGCGCTCACGGCGCCGGCCTCGGGCGCGCCGCCCAGGACCGATCCAGGTCGCCCGCGTCGAGTCCCACGCCTCCCCTCCCACGAAGCCGACCACGCCCGGCGCGGGCGCAAGCTCAAACCGGCCGCAAGGCGGAACGATGGCGTTCGCGGCGACAGCCCCGGATCGCTTCTGCCGGGCGTTCACGCCAGAGATCAGGAATGTGCTGAGATTCAAAGGATGCGGATCGCCACTTGGAGCGGCTGGGCGTCCGCATAGGATGGCCTTGCGCCGGACGCCGCAGAGCGACGGCGGTTCGGGAGAGGTCGAACCATGGTCCGGGGACTGGAGAGCGGCAAACGGGCCGCACTGATCGTGAACGAGTGCCAGGTCGGCCTGGTCGATCCCGCCTTCGGCATTTTTCCCGCTCTCGCCGAGCAGGTCGTGTCGCGGGGGATCGTCCCTCGCATCGTGCGGCTCGCGCAGGCGTTCCGCGAGCAGGGGCTGCCTGTCATCCATACGCCGGTGGCGCATCGGGCGGACTTCGCCGACGTCGCGCCCAATTCGCTGATCAATTCGCTCAGCCTCAAGAACCGGGGCATGGCGGCCGGCTCGCCTGAAGCGGCCTATGCGCCGGGGCTCGAGCCGCAGGCGCAGGACTTCGTGATCGAGCGCTCGGCGGGCCTGATCGCCTTCAACGGCACCAACCTGGACGCCACGCTGCGAAGGCTCGGCGTGCAGACGGTGGTCCTGGCCGGGGTCTCCAGCAATGTGGCGATGCCGGGCAACACCATGACCGCCGTGGATCTGGGCTATCAGGTGATCCTGCCGGAGGACTGCATCGCCGGGTCGGATGCGGCGACGCACGCCGTGATCTTCCGCGAGCAGCTCCGCATGCTGGCGACGGTGACGACCTCCGAAGAGGTCATCGCGGCCCTGGGATAACAAGCTGCAGGAAACGACATGGGCAAGTGGCTGAAGAATCCGAAGGATATCCTGTTCGAGGTCAGGGACGGCGTCGCCTATGTGACGTTCAACCGGCCGGAGAAGCGCAACGCCCTGAGCGTCAATACGCTCGAGGAGCTGAAGGCGGCGATGATGGAGGCCGACGACCTGACGGCCGTGCGCTGCGTGGTGCTGGCCGGCGCGGGAAAGGACTTCTCGGCCGGGGCGGACATCGGCGGCGGGGCGGCGGAGGTGGACTACGATCCGCAGGCCTACCGGGTCTCCAACAGCTATGACGACGACAGCTGGCGCATGGTCGTGCGGGGCGACCTACGGCTGGTGATCTTCCGGATGTACAAGCCGGTGATCGCCAAGATCCACGGCAACTGCCTGGCGGCGGCCACCGACGTCGCTCTCAACTGCGACATCCTGATCGCCGCCAACGACGCGCGCATCGGCTTCCCGGCCACCCGCGCCCTGGGCTCGCCCGCCAACCACATGTGGCTCTACCACGTGGGGCCGCAGTGGGCGAAACGGCTGCTGTTCACCGGCGACGTCATCCGCGGCCGCGACGCCGCCAAGATCGGCCTGGTGCTGAAGGCGGTGGCGGCGGACAAGCTCGATGCGGAGGTCGACGCCCTGGCCCGGCGGATCGCCCAAGTGGATCCGGCGCTCACCTCCTCGCACAAGCGGATCGTCAACGCCGGCGTCGAGCTGATGGGCTGGTCGATGCTGCAGCGGATGGCCTCGGAGAACGACGCCCGCGCCCACCTGTCGCCGGCCATGGCCGGCTTCATGGCCACCGCCCGCGACAAGGGGCTGAAGGAAGCTCTGCGCGAACGCGACGAGCCCTTCGGCGACGGCGAGGTCCGCCTCGACGACGACTGACGCTGGCCGCAACGGAGAGCAACTGCGTCGTCAATCGCTTGGGTGACCTCCAGGAGGACGAGCACCTCAAGGCGGTGGGATCCTTCGAGCGCTACGAGCACCCGCAGGCCCGCGCCTGTTGCGGCATGAAACCGCCGGTGCGGCTTTCGAAGACCCCTCCAACACGCGCCGAGAGTGGGCGAGCACACCGACGAGGTGCTGGCGGAAATCGAGGTCGGGGGCTGAGCGGCGCGTCCGTGTCCCCGGCGTTCCGCGCGCACCGCGCTTCAGCCGGCGATGACCTCCAAAGAGCGTGTGAAAGCCAGGCTCAGTTCACGTAGGGCATGATCCACTTGGCGTTCTCGACAAAGAACTCCTGCGCATAGCTCTCCGGTTGGTCGGCGATCCGCTGGCGGAACTTGCGGATCGGATCCTTCGAACCCTCCAGGTGCGGGAAGTCGGTGTTGTAGCAGTAGATTTCCTTCATCCCGTAATGGTCGATCATCTCGCCGAGCGGCTCATGGAAGAAGGGGCCGACGCGGACGTTCTTGCGGAAGGTCTCGGACGGCTTCATCGCGAACTTGCGGCCCACCACACGGACCTGGAAGTCCGCCCAGGCGTCCATGCGCTGCACGCAGGTTCCCATCCAGGTGGTGCCGAACTCGAAGATGCCGAAGCGCAGGTTGGGAAAGCGCTCGAACACCCGGCCCATGATCATGGTCTGGATGTAGAGCTCCGCCGGCATGTGGGCGACCAGCAGGAAGTAGGGGCTGATCGCCTCCTCGCCGCCGCCGCGCTCGGCCGGCGCGCCCTTCAGTGTCTCGGCGTCGCCCCAGGCCCGTTCCGGGAACATCGGATCGGGGTCGCGCCCGGAGATCAGGCCGCCGCCCCCAAGGTGCAGCAGGGCCGGCACATTAGCCTCCTCCAGCCGGGCCCAGAAGGGGTCCCATTGCGAGTGCGACGGCGCCGTGCCGCCGGGCGGCGTGGCGCAGGACATGTTGATCCCGCCCACGCCGCCCTTCTTGAGCACCCGGTCGAGCTCGCCGATGGCCCACGCGGGCTTCGCCATGTTGATGGAGATCGCCGGCCAGACCCGCCCCTTGGTCTGTTTGCACCAGTCCAGGTAGTAATCGTTGACCCGGCTGTTGGCGGCGCGTGCGGCGTCGCTGTCGATCCGCGACTCGGTTCCGAAGGTGTTGCCGAAGGCCAGCTGCGCGCGGCTGCCCATCAGGTTCAGCGCCTCGACGCGCCCGGGGACGTCGACCGCGCCGAGGGCGGCCATTCCCTTGACGTCGAACAGGTCGGCGCGGTTGCGCGCCACGCCGTCCTTGTATTCGTCGGACTTCACGAAGCGCTTGTAGAAATCCAGCGAGCCATTGTGGCCGACGCCCTTGGTGAGATCCTCCAGCACCTCGACCGGCATGTAGATGTGCCCGTCGGTGTCCAGGATCTGCCCGAACAGCGGGTCTTGGCGCGCCGCTTCCACCGGGCTCAGTTCAGCCGACATGTCGTCCATGGTCGTCGCCTCCTTAATCGCGCGCATTATAGCGAACTGATTGGCTTCGCGCACACCCCCGCGTCGCCTGCAGGCTCCCCGGCGCCGCATTCATCATGGTTGCGATGCCCGTCGACATCGCAATCGGGCGACCGGCCGGCTCAAACGCCGGATTCCGGGGATGGACATGCCGTTTTCGGCCGATCCCGCCAGGTTCGTCGATCGCGGGCCGGGCCCGGCCGAAGCGGAGGCGCCGGAACTCATCACAGATGAGATGGATAAGACCTGGATGTGCGCCCTGCAAATGTGCGATAAAGTTCAGGTAAAAACATAACAAAGAGCGGCCCAATTGCTTGGTGTCGCGAAAGTTGGGGAGTATCGGCGATGCGTCTACTCAAGACCGCGTTGATGGCTGGCGTTGCGCTTGCGGCCACGGCGGGACCCGGCTCGGCGCAGACCGCGTCCGGAGCCGCCTCCGGCCTTTCGCCACAGGATGGCCCCTCGATGATCGCAGAGGTCGTGGTCACCGCCCGCCGCCGGGCCGAGGCGCTCTCGGACGTGCCGCTGGCGATCTCGGCCTTCTCCAACGAGCAGCTGGAACGCAAGAGCATCCAGTCGACCGCCGATCTGGTGAAGATCACGCCCGGCCTGAATGTCACCGGCGCGGGCTCCTCGGTGAACCCGTTCATCGTCATCCGCGGGGCCTCCCGGGCGCTGGCCGGGGCCGGCGTCCCGGGTGTCATCACCTACCTGAACGACGTGCCGCTGCCGACCTACGGCAGCCTGATCTCGACCCTGGACATGGACAACATCCAGGTCCTCAAGGGACCGCAAGGGACGCTCTTCGGCCGCAACGCCGTGGGCGGCGCGATCCTCACCTACAGCCGCCAGCCGAGCTACCGGTACGAGGGCTCGGCCCTGGTCGACTACAGCCGGTTCGACACCTTGCGGACCGAACTCGTCGCCAACGTTCCGATCGTCGAGGACAAGCTGGCCGTGCGCGCCGCGTTCCTCTATGGCCGCAGCGACGGCTTCACCAAGACCATCCAGGTGAGCGACTACCGCCAGACCGGTCCGCTCGCGCGGACGCCGGGCGTGATCGTCGACGCGGACCGCGGCCTCGACGCCTACGAACGCCACGGCTACCGCGTCTCGGTGCTCTTCGAACCGACCAGCACGCTGAAGAACGTGACGGTCGTCGACTACTTCAAGGACGAGGGCGCCGCGAACGGCGTGGCGGACAAGTTCCATCCGAACGGGTTCGTCTTCCTCGACGGAAGCCGGGCGACGCCGGCGTCCATCCCCTACCTGCCGCCGGCGCTCCTCGGCCCCGCCGGGGCGATCGCATCCAGCATGTTCCAGTGCACGACCTCCAGCTTTTGCAACCTGCGGAGCTTCGAGGCCCAGCAAGCGCAGTGGGGCGTGCGCCAAGCGGCGGTCAACACGCCAGCAGCGGACAACGCCTTCGCCAAGGTTTTCGGTGTCTCCAACACGACCACGCTGCTGTTGGGCGACCACACGACGGTCAAGAACATCTTCGGCTACCGCACGAACAGCATCCTCAATCTGGGAGACATCGACGGCACGCCGATGCCGATCATCGACACGGCGAACCGCGTGCGCCTGAAGCAGATCACCGAGGAGTTTCAGATCAGCGGCGAGGCGTTCGGCGACAAGCTGAGCTATGTGCTCGGCGCCTTCTATTACAAGGAATCACCCAACGGCGACGGCGGCTTCCAGGGCCTGCGCATCAACGTCTTCGCCGGCCTCAACGACACCCAGTCGATCAACTATGCGATCCACACGTCGAAAGCGCTCTACGGTCAGTTCGACTATGACCTCTCGGATTTCCTGAACGGACTCAAGGCCACGGCCGGCTATCGCCATACGTGGGATGCGGTCTCGGGCTGCACGGCGTTCTCGAACCTCGGCCTGACCTACTATCCGAACTACGACCTGGCCCCGATTGAATCGGAGTCCGAATGCCGGGCTTCGGGGGCCGCGACCATCGACGGCGTGGCCTATACGAACTCGATCATCCCCAAGAACACCACCAACCAAGGCACCTACACCTTCGCCCTCAGCTATAAGCCGGCGGACGGCCGGCTGTTCTACGTGACCGTGCGGCGGGGATACCGGGCGGGCGACTACAACGCACCCCGGTACCTGGGCACCCAATGGGCGTTCCTGGACCCGGTGCAGAACTTCGAGGGCGAAATCGTCGACGACGTAGAAGTCGGTACGAAACTCGCCTTCGACCTCGCCGGCGCCGCGGCGACCTTCGACCTCGCCCTGTTCCGCGACAAGGACAAGGGCTTCCAGTACTACGAGTCCACGTCCAGCATCGCGACGCGCGTGGCCAACCCTGCGCTCGGCATCCCCGCAGGCGTCACCCTGCCCTCCGGCGGCATCGTCTACAACAAGGCCGATCTGATCATTAAGGGCTTCGAGGTCGGCTCTTCGATCGCCCCCGTCCACGGCCTGACCCTGTCAGCCAACGCCGCCTATACCGACGTGAAGGTCGACCGACTGACGATCCCACCGGTGATCACCGCCGCGCTGCTGGGCTCCATCGATCCGTCGGTGGGCTTCGTCATACCGTTCGTGTCGAAGTGGCAGGCCAACGCCAGCCTCGATTACCGGTTTCCGGGAGAGGTGCTGGGCGGCGAACTTTCGCTCAATGTCGACTACCACCACCAGACGTCGTTCGTCGTCAGCCAGATCCGGATCGCCGGCAGCGACCTGGTGAACGCCCGGCTCAAGCTCTCCAATGTGATGGGGCGCCCGGTCGACCTCAGCCTCTACGCCAACAACCTGTTCAACGAGACCTACGCCTATGGCTCCTCCTCCAGCACGCCGTCCGGCGTGGGGGTGGAATCCCGCATCTGGGCGCCGCCGCGGTCGGTGGGCGCGTCGGTGCGCGTGCGGTTCGGAAGCTGACGGTTCAGGAGAGCTCGATGGCCGCGTCGAGCGCCAGGACGCCGCCGGCGCCTGGCCGGACGACCAGGGGGTTGATCTCCAGGGACTCGATCCGGTCGCCATGCCGGGCGACAAAGGCCGAAAGCGCGCAGATCGCCCGGGCGAGGGCCTCGACGTCGTGGGCCGGGCCCCCGCGATAGCCAGTGAGCAGCGGCGCGGTGCGGATCTTCCCGATCATGGCGCGGGCGGCGTCCAGGCCGACGGGCGCCAGCGCGCAGACGGCGTCCTTGAACAGCTCCACCAGCACCCCGCCGAGGCCGAAGGTGACCACGGGGCCGAAGACCGGGTCCCGATGGACCCCGAGAATGGTCTCCACGCCGCCCTCGATCATCTCCGAGACCAGGAAGCCGTCGATCCGGGCGTCCGGACGGCGCATGGCGACGGCGGCCAGCATCTCGAGGGCGACCGCGGCGACGTCCTGCTGCGCGCCCAGCCGCAGCCGGACGCCGCCATACTCGCTCTTGTGCGGGAGGTCGGGCGAGACGATCTTCAGCGCCACGGGAAAGCCGATCTCCGCGGCGCAGGCGGCGGCGGCCTCCGGGGTCCGGGCGAGCGCCTCGCGGGGCGCAGCGATGCCGATCGCCGCCAGCAGGCGCTTCGTTTCCGCCTCGTTCAGCGCGCGGCCGGGGGGCAGGTCCGGCGCCGCGGCGACGGCCGCCGCGGGCGACGGCGGCGCGGCGGCCAGGCGGCGGAAATGGTCGAGCGCCGCCAGCGTCGCCACGGCCCGCGACGGATCCTCGCAGGTGAGCAGCCCCCGGTCCGCATAGCCGCGCACCATGTCCGGCTCGGCGGTCACCGCCACGCTCACCAGCTGCTCGGGGTGGCGGCCGCAGGCGTTGGCGATCGCCTGCTGCAGCGGCCCGGCCATCGAGGGGGCGGCGCCGGCGATGCCGAGAAAGATGATCGTCGCGTCGAACGCGCCCGAGGCCAGGGTGACGTCGAGGGCCTTCTCCATGATGTCGTGGTTGGTGGTCACCAGTCCGGTCATGTCGATCGGATTGTTCGGCGAGCAGGCCGGGACGAGCGCGCGCAGCGCCTCCTGCGCCGGCTGCGGCAGGCGGCCCATCGACAGGCCCGCGTCGCTGACGTAGTCGGCGATCTGCACGCCGACGCCGCCGGAGATGCTGATCACCCCGACGCGCGGCCCCTTCAGCGGCTTGCCGAGGCTGAGCGCGGCGCAGACGTCGAGCATCTCCTCGGTCGTTCGCGGCCGGAACACGCCGTACTTTTCGAACACCGCGCCATAGACCTCGTCCTCGCCGGTGAGCGAGGCCGTGTGGGAGGCGGCCGCGCGCCGCCCCTCCTCGGTGCGTCCGACCTTCATCATCACCACGGGCTTGCCGTGCGCGCGCGCCAGCTCCAGCGCGGCGATCAGGTTCGCGCCGGACCCTACCCCCTCGATGTAGCCCAGGAGGATCTCGGTCTCCGGCTGCGCCGCCATCCAGGCCAGCGCCTCGCCGATGTCGATGTCGGCCTCGTTGCCCGTGGTGATCCACTGGCTGAGCCCCAGGCCGCGCATCATCAGGTGCTTGAGCAGGTAGCCGCCGTACCCGCCGCTCTGGCTCGCCACCCCGATCCGGCCCGGCGGCGGGACCCCCACCTCCAGGGCCGAGGCGAAGGTGGCGTAGAAGCGCGCCCGCGCATTGAAAAGGCCCATGCAGTTGGGCCCGAGCAGGCGCACGCCGGTCTCGCGGGCGAGCGACAGGACGCGGTCCTGCAGCCCGGCGCCGGCGGCGCCGACCTCGGAGAACCCCGCGCCGAAGATCACCGCCGCGCGGGCGCCCTTTTCAGCGCAGGCGGCCAGCGCCGCCTCGGTCGCCTCGGCGGAGACCGCCAGGACGGCGCAGTCCACAGGGCCGGGAACGGCCGCCACCTCGGGGTAGGCCGGCAGCCCCTGGATCTCCGGCCGGCCCGGATTGACCGGATAGATCGGCCCGTCGAACCCCGCCTCCAGCAGGTACTGGATCGGCCGGCCCCCGAAGCGTCTCTGGTCGCTGGATGCGCCGATGACGGCGATGGATTTGGGCGCGAACAACGCGTCGAGCCCCGACGTCGAAGCGGTCTGCATGGCGGCCTGTCTTGCACGATGGCGTTCGGGGCTCCAAGCCGCTCCGATCAATCCAGCACATCCGTGCTAAGCCGGACCGTCAGCTTTCGTGGCTCGGCGCCGCACTATAGAGGTCAAGGAAACCAACCGGCGAGGCGTCTCCATGGCCGACAGCGTAACGCGTGAACAGCTTGACGCGGTTTGCGTGCTCACGCTCGACAGCCCGGCCACTCGCAACGCCCTGTCGGTGGAGATGCGCATCGTGCTGCGCGACCACCTGCGCGCGGCGATGGCCGACGAGACCGTGCGCGTGGTGGTGCTGACCGGGGCCGGCGGCCACTTCTGCTCCGGGGGCAAGCTGCAGCCGGCCGGGCCGGGCGCGGACAGCCCCGACGCACACCGCACCCGGACCAACATGGGGATCATGCACGACGTGGTCCGCGAGCTGGTGGGCGCGCCCAAGCCCGTCATCGCCGCGGTTGAGGGCTACGCCTTCGGCGCCGGGCTGTCGCTGGCGAGCGCTTGCGACCTGATCGTGGCGGCGGACGGGGCGAAGTTCTGCGCCGCCTTCGGCCGGGTGGGACTGATGGCGGACGGCGGCCTG
>Ga0068862_100005011_pt1 | contig 11142 bp, 16 predicted proteins | sample KBSSwiS52_FD_66598 | JGI IMG/M metagenome (GOLD analysis project Ga0068862, IMG submission 66598) | Switchgrass rhizosphere microbial communities from Kellogg Biological Station, Michigan, USA - KBS Switchgrass S5-2 | ecosystem: Host-associated > Plants > Roots > Rhizosphere > Soil ... | reverse complement strand
GGAACTCGACGACATCGAGGACGGTGGCGAGGAGCCGCTCGAGTACGAGGAGGACGACGTGTCTGACGTGCCGCGGGCGCGTCGTGCTGATGTGGACGTCGACGAGCCTGCGCCTGCGCCTGCGCCTGCGCCGGAGCCTGCGCCGAAGCCTGCGCCGAAGCCTGCGCCGAAGCCTGCGAGCGGGCGGCACTACGGACCATACGGTGAATACGAACTGGAGGATTCGCCTGTGGTCGCGCCGGAGCCGGTGCAGAAGCCGGGTGGGAAGCACTACGGCCCCCACGGCGAGTACGAGTTGGAGTAGGGCGTGTCGGCCGAGCTAAACGATGCGCACGGTGATATCGCAAACCTGTCGCTACATGATGACTTGTGGTGGGGGGTTGCGACGTCGGACGGAGATGCGCTCTGGATCTGCGCCGTCGAGCAGAAGCTGTCGATCTCGAAATGGGTCGACCGCATTCGGCAGTGGGACCCGAAGCACATTGTGGTCTACCGGCATGGCGAGAACGCGTTCCGGTGGTCGCGCGGGGAGGGCTTCCCGACCCCGACCGGTGGATGGCCACGGTCACCGGGCGAGATAGAGCGAAAGCTGCGTTGACGACAACACGGACCGTCCGATTCTCGGACGGTCCGCTTATCGGACTGTACGGATTCCGGACAAGGAGTGAACGGATGAGCATCGAACGTCGGGATATGGAGCAAAGTCGCTACGGCGAGAGCCGCACGGCGGCATTCCGAACGGGTGTGCAGGAGTTGCCGCTCGTGAGCGTTCGCTCGGAGGACGGTCGCGCGCGCGCGTGGCGTGTGACGCTGGCGCGGCTCGACCGCAAGGATACTCGCGCGCATCTCGCGACGGGTGCTCTGCCGAGCTTGTCGGTAGGTGTCTTCGAGGCGAGCCAATACGGCTACGATGCAGGGTTTCAGAACGCTCCGGCGATCCCGCCGGTGCGCTCGAACCCGGTCATCGCGGCTGCTGGGCCGGGCTCGTTTCCGCCTCCGACGACGCCACCGTCGGCGATGGAGTTCGTGGAGGTAAAGTGGGGGACGGAGCAATCCTCGCAGTTCCTCCTCGCGAACTGGCCGGCGCAGGGGGCGAGTTTCACCGTGTGGGGGAGCTTCGTCTACGTCTGGGGTGGCGCCCAGCTGTTCAACCTCGACGGCGTCACCGATGCGGAGCTGCCGACGTTCCAGGCGCAGGCCGTTCCCGACAACGGCGGCACGTTCTCCACCGACGACGAGCTGTCGATTCAGCAGGCAGTCATCGTCGATCCGCTCGTACCGGGCTCCGATGCGGTTCCGGCGCTGGTCGAGACGGCGGCCGACTTCCATGCCGCGACCACGGCGGGGCCACCGGCGGTCGGTCCGGCGGGCGTTCCTGTTGTCCTCGACGCTGTCGGCAGTCCGGCGTGGACCGCTACCGTCGCGTTCCTCACGGCGGGCCTTGTCGGCAACGGCAAGACGCTGTCGCTATGCGTCCTCAACAGCGGGGCGTTTCCTGCGCTCGATGTGCGGCCGGATCAGTGGTTCGATCCGGTCGGGGGCGTGTGGGGCCCGATGCCGGGCAACCTCGGCTGCCTAATCGATCTCGCGCCGAGCACCACGACCGTCGCCGACCTGGAGGCCGCGATCGACGCGTCGGGGTTCGCGGCGGTCATCGTGCCAGACGTCGCGCACGCAGCGGAGACGTTCGCCGACATGAACGGCGGAGGAAACGACCGGAACCAGATCGCCACGTTCGCCGGCGGCGTGGCTTCGGTGTGCGCGACGCAGGGCGCGGCGGTGTACGTGCCAGACTTCGCGCGCCGCGTGCGCGTGACGCTGACGCGCTTCGACGAGAGCTTCTGCGGCGTCGAGCTCCGGGCTCCCCTGACGGGCAACATCCCGTGTCAGCTGGTCTGGTACGACGACTCGGGCAACGTGGTGGATGCGGCGGTGCAGGGCTTGGTTGCCGCCGGAGCGGTCGAGCCGGTGCTCTGGCATCCGGTGCCAGCGCGAGGCGTGCTGCTCGGCATCTACGGGCCGCCGGCCGAGGAAGCGATCACCGCGCTCGTCCATTGGCGGGTGGCGCCGTGAGCGGTGGGCGGCGCGGGATGTGGGTCGCGGCGATCGTCGCCGGCGCGATGCTGTTCCTGCGCCGCCGGGGCGACGCGGGAATCTGGGGTGCGGGGTGGCACTGGCCGGTGCCAGATCTACTCCTGGGGGATGTCAGGTATCCGGCTGTCGTCTCGCAGGAGCTTCACCCGGGGCACGCTGGCGTCGACATCATGTATCGTCGTCGGTCGCCGGCCGACAGAAGCGGTGACTATCCGGCGGGGGCGGTCGGGCCGGACGGTGGACGGTCGGGGACGACGATGTTCTTTGCGCCGCCAGGGACGCCAATCCTCGCAGCGCGCGAGGCGCGCGTGTGGAGCGTGCAGACTCTGCCGACAGGCATCGCGGTCGTGCTCGACCACGGTGCGCCGTGGGCGACGTTCTACGGTCATCTCGCGACGTGCTCGCTCGAGCCTGCGCAGGGTGGCCATCGCTCTGACGGTGGGGCGCCAGAGACGGTGTCGGCAGGGCAGGGGATAGGCACCATGGGCTACAACCCGAACACGAACCCGGCGCGTGGCGCGGTCGATGGCGAGCGTGTCCGGCACCTGCACTTCGAGGCCTGGTACAAGGGCGGCAACAGCGCTGCCTCGCAGGACCCGGAGCGCGTGATGGCAGGATGGGAGCGTGCGACATGGCGACTGTGACTGTGGACAGCAAGCTACTGGCGACGCTGCGTCGCCTATCTCCGGCGCGTGTGCGCGTGTACGACGCAGCCGACGACTCGCGCGATATCGCGGTGCCGACAAGGCGTCGCAAGTGGGACCAAGTCATCAGCGCCATCGAGGCTCGCTCGTGGGTTCGCTGCGAACTGCTCGACAAGGGCGGAGCGGTGCTCGGCTACATCGACAACGAGGGGCCGGCGGGCGGGGTCGAGGATATCGAGGGTGATGGCAGTCGCGAGGCGCGCGTGCTCGAGCGCTACCTCGGGATCATGCTGCGGGCACAGACAATGGCACTCACGTTCCGCGACAAGGAGCACTCGACGCTATTGCAGACAATGAGCGACATGATGGCGCAGCAAGTGGCTGCTACTCAGCAGTTAGTGAAGCTGTACCAGACACAAGTCGAAACGGCGGCAACGGTCGCGTGGGAGCGTGCTACGGCCGAGGCTGGGGGCGATGTTGAAAAGTGGATGAAGGTCGCCGAGGCTGCGCCGGAGTTGATGGGAAAGCTCGCACCGCTGATTCAGCTGGCGCTCGGTAAGCGGCTCGGCGGCGGCGTGGCGCCGTCGAAGCCATCGTCACCCACGAACGGACACGCAAAGTAGGAGGATGAGATGGCATTAGGACACATCGCAAGCTGTCAGTGTGGCGAGTGCATGGACGGTCGCCGAACGGGCTCGGGCGGATTCGGTGGACTGCGCATCGAGGTGAACGATACACCGCCTGTCGTCAGCGCTCATCCGGCCGGTAGCGCGCATAGCGTGGCGCCGCATCGGAGGGCCATGCTGCACCACTCGGGATGGCATCTCGTCAATGGTCGGTTCGTGCGCGGTCCGGTGGAGTCTCAGCGACCGACAACGGAGGGCGAGCGGCCGGTCGCGACAAGCACGCCGCCGAGGGGCGCCCCCCTCCCCCCTCCGGGGGCCTCCCCGTTCCTGTCCGTCGGTGAGGGTTCGCCGTTCCGCTCTGTCGTCGAAGGGGCGCCCCTCGGAGACGTGGAGTTCTGGGTACTGCGCATCCTGTCGCCGGCGAATGACCGACCGGGGGCGATTGCTCTGACTCTCGATCCGGCCGCGGATGCGATCGTCGTCAATGGGGACTGGTGTGTACCGGAGTGCTGCTATCGCGACGAGTTGTCGGCAATCCAGGCGGCGGCGTCGCTGACAACGGCTGATCGGAACTACAAAGTGACGATGGTCGCGAGCCTCGGTGTCGCGCCGATTCGTGCGGGGTGACGACAAGGGCCTTGACGGCGGCGGGGTAGGCTGGTACGACTCCTCCTGTCGGCATCGTGCCGACAAGGAGGAAAGTATGAAAGTCCGCAAGTCGATTCGGAAGGTCAAGGGTCGGGGTAACCCGGTGCTGGGGGTGAGGGCGCCGCTCCCCGTGATGTCGGCGTTCGTCGCCAAGCATGGCGGCGTGCGTGGTGCCGCGGCCGCAATCCGGGCGTACATGTCCAGGGCGGTGCGGCCGTGAACGCCCGCAAGAGGGCTGCCGACAGTGAGCGCTACGCGGACCGTCGGGCGCGGGCCAGAGTCGCTGGGCGCTTGCGGGAGGACCAGCTAATCCGCGAGCTGGCGCGCTCGTACGGCGTCGAGGCAGCGGCGGCCCACCTCGCGCGACGCGAGCGAGGGGGTCATCCGCCGCCGCCGGTGGAAGTGAGCGAGGCGCTCGTGCTGGCGCTGACCGAGGCGTACGCCGCGGGGTACCGGGTCGGGCGCCGCACGGCGATGGATGGGCTCACCGTGAGGGACGCGGTTCGAGCTGCCGACAAGGAACGAGCAGAGTCGGAGGGCGTGTGAAGACCTACGAGGAACTGCGCAAGCTCGGGACGGTCTACGGCGCGGTGTCGGCGTCGGCGGGGCATGAGCGCTACGCGTTGCAGCGCACGACTCCGAGGGTGAGCAAGTACACCTGCGAGTGCGGGTTCGTGGCGTACTCGCGCGCGGAACACCAGATGCACCAAACGTGGGCTCGTGGTGTGGCTGAGGGGCGTATCGGGTGGGCCGAGTTGCCGCCGGCTCAGCCCGAGGAGTCGGAGACGGTGGTGGCGTCGAGGGTATTCGGGCCGGGTACGCTAAAGACCGTGGTCGTCAACGTGCTCGTCGACGGCGTAGGTACGCTGCGCATGGAGCACGAGGGGCACGACTACGCGGCGGCGCTGCGCGAGATGGCGCGTCGTCTGCTCGCCTCGGTCGCCGACACGATCGCGCACGCAGAGCGGTACGAGCGCGATGTCGAGCGCGAGGCGATCGCGCATCTCGAGTACGACCCTGCGTCGGTCGATGTCGGAGGTGAGGGGTGAGGGCGAAGGAGCGGGCGCGTCTCGTCGACGAGTTGTCGAATTACCTGTCGGCAGTCAGAACGCACGTCGGTAGCTGGGATAACCCGGCGGTCGCGTGGCTGGCGGTGGGCCGTATCGCGTTCGATGCGTTACGCCAAGCGGCCGAGCGCGAGGATGTGCGCGGTGGCCATCTCGCCGGCGAGCTACTGCGGAGGTTGCTATGATGGCCGGTCGGGGGCTGTGGATCTGGCGAGCGTGGACCGCGGGCCGTGAGCGCATCGCGGACTGCGGCATCGCTCGTGCCGACAATGCCGCGGGCGCGCGTGACATCGCGTTGCTCTGCCTCGGTGGGCCGCACGTCGGTGCGGTTGTCGAGATCGACGTTCGCGAGGTGGCGCGCGAACTGGAACAGGCGGTGCCGTCGTGATCAAGTTCTATCGTCGGAATCTGCGCATCCTCGTCGAGATGCAGGGGCCGCGTCCGATGCCGATCGGGTTCCTCACGCTGGTAGATGCGCTCGATGTACACATGCAGCTCGCGGCGGTGATAGCCGAACTGGCGACCGAGATCGATGTCAAGGTCGACAACGGCGAGCGGCGTTCGCCGGAGGCGTTGTCGACCGTGACGGGGGCTCTATTGTCGGCACTGCGCGAGAGGGTCGAGTCACTCGAGCGCTTGCACCGGCGCGAGGGGGCGATCGTCGATGCAGTGGAGCGGGCGCAGCGTGCGCTCGTGGAGGACGTCGAGGCGGTCAAGGATGGCGTGCGCGAGCGCGTGCTCGCGCTCGACGTGCGCATCGCGGAACTGGAACGCGCGATCGCCATCGCGGCGATGCCGTCAACGGAACGGGCCGGGTGATGTCCGACGCGCTCGAACTGGTCCCGGTCACGCTGCGCGAGGCTCGTGCGTTCGTGGCGCAGCATCATCGGCACCACCCGGCGCCGCGCGGCTGCCGGTTCGTGGTCGGCGCTGCTCGTGCCGGCGAGATCGTCGGCGTGGCGGTTGTCGGCCGACCGAGCGCGCGCCTGCTTGATGACGGGTGGACGGCGGAGGTCACAAGGCTATGCGTCGCCGAGGGGACTGCGAACGTGTGCTCGATGTTGTACAGCGCATGCTGGCGTGCCGCGCGTGCGATAGGGTTCCGCCGGCTGGTGACGTACACGCTGGCGACCGAGGGGGGGGCAAGCTTGAGAGCTGCGGGTTGGCGGATGGTCGGCGAGTGCGGCGGTGGGTCGTGGTCGCGCCGGTCGCGCCCGCGCGTTGATCTTCACCCGACGCAAACGAAGTTACGATGGGAGGCGCGCTGAGGGGCGCCCCCCTCCCCCCTCCGGGGGCCTCCCCGGGCCCACACCGAGAGGAGCGGCGGGGAGGGGTTGGGCCGCCCACAGAAGGGGTCGGGGTGACGAGGGCCATCTTGCACGGGAGTGGTGCTTCCCGCAAGCCTGGCGTAAAAGGGAAGCGCGTAGAGGGTGTCCAGCCCTCTACGCGCCAAGGTCAGTGTGCCCACACCGACGCACCGCAATCTAGACCACGACGCAGCCCCACGGCAAGGGCGACGCGTCGCGTCGAACGCTACCAGTAGTGTCCTAAGACCTGGCACAACTGCCACAGGCGCGGGATCCCTCGGGAATCCTGAGTGGCTCGCTGACCTGGAGTACGTCTGGCGCAAGCGCACGGAGCTTGACCGCGTCCGCTTGCAGAAGCGCGCGAGGAGCTGTCGCCGGCTGGCGCGGCGAGCGGAGGGAGCCGAGCGCGTGCGGCTCTCGCGATCGGCGGCATGGGCGGAGTGCCGCGCGCGCGCGTGCGCGCTCGCGCGAGCTGACGTGGTCGCGTCGTGCGGTCAGCGGTGGATGACGATCGCGTGCGGCTGTGGCCGTCGGGACTTCCGGGTCGGCTGTGACCAGCCCCAGCTGTGCGCTGGCTGTCGGCAGACTCACATGCGCCGGTGGCGTCGACGCATCGTGCGCGCTCTAGGCGCGCATCTGCGAGCCGCTCGAGCAGGGTGGAGGCGAGGGCGCGACTCGGGGCAGCTGCCGGGTATCTACCTCCTGACGCTAACGGGTCCGCATAGTGGCGACCTGGTTGCCGACAGGCGGGCAATGGGCGCGGCGTGGCGTGAGCTGTCGAAGCGCGCGAGCTACGAGCGCTGGTGGGGGCACCATTCGCTGGTCTGGGAGGTGACGTCGGGGGAGGATGGACTCGGCCACCTGCACGCTCACGTGGCTGTCGTGTCGTCGTGGGTGCCGTACGAGGAGCTGCATGTGGCGTGGCGCGAGGCGATGCCGGGGGCGCGCGTGCTCGATGTCGTGTCGCCGGCGGATGCGCGCGAGCGCGCTCGAGCGCGCGGCCGGAAGTACGACGCGGCCGGAGGGGCCGCGCACTACCTCGCAAAGTACGTCACCAAAGGCGTCGATGCTGGCGAAATGACAGGACGAAAGGCCGGTGAACTGCTCGTGGCGTTCCGCAACCAGCGGAAGGTAACGACGAGCCGGGCGTTCTGGCGACCGCTCCTCGCGCGATCCGGGTGCAAGTGTTGTCGGCAGGAGTATCACCTCGTCGGGATGCCGTGCTCGATGCAGGCCATCGCGCCGGGCGCAGTGCTGCGCGCGAAAGCGGAGCTGCTCGGATGGTGGGTTCCCCGAGGGGAAATCCAGGTCGGTTTGCGGTTCGACAGTGGGTGATGGTAGGTTGTCCGGGTGTCGGACAACCAACCACCGGTTAGCTCGAATAGTCGCTCGCGCCGCGTGGCGGTGATCGTTGAGACGACGATGACTGTCGACGTGTACAGGATGTGGATCATGTCGAAGTGGTGGGGCGGCTGATGGCGATCGCCGATGGCCTGGTGTCGGCGGCCGACAAGCGCATCCGAGACCAAGCGGCGGCGGGCGCGCGTCCGTGGGTGCTCTTGAGCCTAGCGGTGTCGGCGTACGCTATCTATCTCGCGACGAGGGGGCGGTGATGCCGACTGCCGAGCGCTTCAGGTTGCCGCCGGTCCTGACGGCGAGCACATGGGGAAACTTGTGGGGAGCGGCGTGGGAGCGCGCGAAGCAGGCGCGCGGCGTCGCGACGGCGGACGATGGAACGGTCGCGCCGGTCATGACCAATCGCGAGGCGCTCGCGCTCATCGCGGCGCTTCGTGTCGTCGCTGCCATGACGTCGGAGGGCTTCCCGCTCTGGTACCAGTTCGCGGCCGTCGCCTACGGGTGGAACCCGACCACGGATACGTTCGACGTCTCGCAGAAGCAGGCGGACAGGCTGTATCCCGCCGACGATGCAACGGAGCTTCAGCTCGCGATGCAGCGGCTGACGACAGCGCTCGATAGGGAGCGCTCCGATGTTGATGCGCGGTTGGAGCTTGATGACAACGGGTTCTTTGACATCTTGGTGCAGGGTGACGTGCGTCGCGCCCTGCTCGAAGACGGCGCAACGGTCGCGTTCAAGATTCCGGTGCCGAGCTGTAAGGACCCGAAGACGGGGCGCCCTACGGGGAAGCCACAGCGCGACCCGAAGACGGGCAAGTGGACATGCGAGCCGGTTCTGGTGGACGATCCGGTGACCGCTGTCGGTAAGCCGCTCACGCGGCTCATCGTGTTCGCCGGCGTGGTCGCCGGCATCGTGCTGATAACCCGCTCGGCGCGTCGTCGTCGAGCACGACGACGGAGATAGAAGATGAAGCGAAACGCAAAGGGGCACTTTGTCAAGTCGGGCCGCAAGAGCCGGAGCCGGAAGCGGTCGGTTGCGGTGGTCCATCAGGCTCGCTCGGCGCCGGCGAAGCGGCGCAAGCGTCGCGCGTCGGGCGGCGGCGGCGGTCGTCGGCGCCGCAGCGGTGGCTCCTCGGGCGCAGGCGGCGTCACGCTGGCGAAGCTCGCCATCACCGGTGGCGTGATGGGCTTCCTCCTCGGAGACAAGACCAGCTCGACGCCGGAGTTCGCGGCGACCATCAAGAACACGCTCAAGTCGATCCCGGGCGGCAAGACCTTCTCGCCGATCGCGATGGCGGGTGGTGTGGCGCTCCTCGCGAATCACTTCGTCTGGCGCAACCCGTGGCTCCGTGCCGCTGGAATCATCGGGGTTGCCAGCGCGGCGATCCAGATCGGGCAGCAGAACACGAGCTTCAAGTTCCTCGGCGACACGGGTGATGTGCATGGCGCCGACGAGTTCGTAGCCGACGTCGGGTAACGTCGCCGGCGCAGGCGGGGTGACTCCTCGTCCGCGCCACCGTAGGCGCTCGCGGAGCGCCTGATGACAACAACAACACGCCGGGCTCTCGCCGGCGAGGAGCTACCAGATGAAGACCTTGAATCTCGTGTATGCCGCGTTTCTCTCGGACGCATGTCCGGTGCCGGGAAGCGCTCTGACCTGCAACGCGCTGCGCCTCGGCGACGGTGGCGACTACGATGATGTCGGCGCTCTGTCGATGGGGGAGATGGAATACGTCGACGATCTCGCCGACGTCGGCGCGTTGCCGCGCAACTACCGCTCGGCGCGCGGCCGAGCTCCGGCGGCGCGGCGGGGGAACTACGGGGCGAACGCGAGCCGGCTGCCGTACCGCCGGCTCGTTCCCCAGGTCCCGGGCTCGCCGGCGATCGGTCTGCGGCTTCAGCCGCTCGGCTTCCCGACGCAGATCTTCACCTCGACGAGCGGCACGGCGCTGCGCGCGCTGAGCCGGCCGCAGCGCCCGTTCAAGGGCAAGCGGCTCGTCGTCGACATCGCGCGTACCGGCGCGTCGGCGACGGGGCTCGTGAGCATCACGGCGATCACCATCGGCACGAACAACCAGCTCGTATCGACGGACCCGGTGGGCGCAGCCGCATTCGCGGCTACCGCCTTCGATGTCAACCTCGAGCTGGCCGCATGCACGACGGCGCTCGATATCGCGGTCGCGTACAGCGTGACCGCTGCGCCGACGACGACCGACCACATCGACATCGCCACGACGTTGTTCGGCGAGGCGGTCGGCTAAGCCGTGCCGCTGCTCGTCAAGATGAGGGTGCCTGCAACCGTCGGCGCCATCGAGGCAGCACTGGAGGGGCTCTCGGGCCTGAACTACTCCATGATGCACGATGCGGTCGTCGGGGGTGGTGGGTTCCCCCCTCTCTACAGCAGCGGCATCGTCTATCGAGCCGAGGAGCCGGGGCAGGAGGATTGGCAGAACGCTATCCGACTGCTCGAAACTCTCGAAGGTGACTGCGAGGATGTGTCGTGCTACCGCGTGGCCGAGCTTCGGCAGCGCGGCGAGCTGGCGCGCGTTGTCGTGCGCAGGAACCGGCGCGGCCGGTTCCATGCAATCGTGCAGCGCGGCGATGGGTCGTACGAAGATCCGTCGCGCATCCTGCTGTCGCTCGAACAATCGGCCGCGGGCGGTGCCGACAACGAACTAGGAGGGACCATGAGAAAGCCTGTCGTCAGAATCAAGCGGCTCGGGCCCGGGTGCGTGCTCGGCGAGATCGAGATGCCGCTGCGCGGCGGCGGGCGCATCGCCGTGTCAGCGCTGGGGGCGGTCCCCTGGCAAGCGATGCGGCGCGCGTCGGGTGTCGCGAGTCGGGTCGTCACGGACTCGGCGATCTCTCCGTACCTGCCACCGCAGGTGACGGTTGCCGTCAAGGCGGCGCGCGCAATCAGTAACCTCGCCCAGCGCGGGGTTGACACGAAGGCGATGCCGCTCAAGGGCGCGAGTCGAAAGCTCGCGTCGAGCATGGAGGAGTCCGAGCCTGCGTCGGACGACTCCGAGATGATGGATGCGCACGTGCGCGACCGGCGAAGCTCGACGCGCGGGGCGGGCCGCGCCGTCAAGGATGGAACGTTCCGTCGCGTGCGCGTACAGCAGGGCGTGCGCGACGACGAGGGGCACGGCGAGGGGGCGGTGGTGCCGGCGGGGGAGCGACGTCCGGTGCTGAACCAGGATGCGCTCGTGCCTGGTATGCCCGGGGCGCCGATCGATGAGGCGCACGCGGCCGCTGCGGCGATCTGGGGGCAAGGCGGATTCGCCGACGGTGGCGCGTCGGCGTTCGAGCCGGCTGATCAGTTCTTCGAGGCGTACGAGGAACTCGACGACATCGAGGACGGTGGCGAGGAGCCGCTCGAGTACGAGGAGGACGACGT
>Ga0068862_100005008_pt1 | contig 11152 bp, 9 predicted proteins | sample KBSSwiS52_FD_66598 | JGI IMG/M metagenome (GOLD analysis project Ga0068862, IMG submission 66598) | Switchgrass rhizosphere microbial communities from Kellogg Biological Station, Michigan, USA - KBS Switchgrass S5-2 | ecosystem: Host-associated > Plants > Roots > Rhizosphere > Soil ... | reverse complement strand
GATCAAAACATTCTCTCTCGTTTCTCTTTTTCTGCGTAATGAATTTTCGGAGTTTTTATGGAGCCAACTCTAACTGAAGAGCGTAATCCTGTTACAAGCAATATAGATACTTTGCCCACACTCGACATGCTGGCGCTCATCAACAGCGAAGACCAGAAAGTGGCTCTGGTGGTCCGCGATGAACTTGCCAACATTGCCGCTGCAGTGGATGCGATCACCAAACGGATGCGGGGCGGTGGGCGACTGATTTACATTGGCGCGGGCACATCTGGACGGCTCGGTGTACTGGACGCCTCCGAGTGCCCACCCACGTTTGGAACGCACTCTGAATTGGTAGTGGGACTCATCGCCGGAGGCCAGGCAGCGTTGACGGAAGCTGTCGAAGGGGCGGAAGATAACTGGGAAGGTGGTGCGGTCGAGATCGCGGAATTAGCTGTCAATGAAAATGACTCTGTCATCGGCATCGCTGCCAGTGGTCACACACCCTACGCCATGGGCGGTTTGCAGGAAGCCAAAAAACGCGGCGCACTGACGGTGAGCATAGCTTGCAATCGTCCATCGCCTCTGGAAAAGTTGGCAGAAATTGGCATTGCGCTGCTTGTTGGTCCTGAAGTGGTTTCTGGTTCAACAAGGCTGAAGGCAGGTACTGCCCAAAAGATGGTGCTGAACATGATTTCAACCGCAGTGATGATTCGCCTGGGTAAGACCTACTCCAATCTAATGGTAGACGTCCAGCCGACAAACAGCAAACTCCGTCAGCGGGCGCGACGAATTGTTGCGGAGGCTACAGGACTCGATTTGCATCGAGCAACTGAGATTTTGTCCGCCTGCAATGGAGAGGTCAAGACAGCGATTGTGGCAGTTCTGGGAGGACTATCGCCTGAAATGGCGCGGATCAGGTTACGGGAAACAGACGGATTTGTCCGGAATGCCATTGGATAAGTGGATGCAAAATGAATTACATCCTCGGTGTTGATGGCGGTGGGACAAAGACTCTGGCGCTTCTGGGAGATGTAGATGGAAATGTGCTGGCGCGCGGGGTGAGTGGAGCATCCAATTACAATGCGGTCGGATTCGAGGCGGCTTGCTCAGCCCTGGAGAGTGCCATCCACATGGCATGTAAAGAGTATCCGGGGGAAATCTCCGCCTTGTGTCTGGGATTGGCAGGAGCCGGACGAAAAGAAGATCTTGAGCGATTCCAGAATTGGGCAGTCGATAAATTTCCAAAGACGATTGTAAAGGTGTTCAACGATGCTGAGATTTTGCTCATGTCAGACGCCCCATCCGGTCCAGCGCTGGCATTGATTTGCGGCACCGGTTCGATTGTCTATGGACGAACGGCGACAGGCGAACTACTTCGCGCCGGAGGGTGGGGTTATTTGTTCGGCGACGAAGGGAGTGGATATGCCATCGGACTCGCCGCACTTCGAGCAGTGATGCAGGCCTATGATCACCGTGGATCAGAAACGTTGCTGTCAGAACTTGTCTTGGAGCGTTATGGTTTGAGTGCTCCACCTGAGCTAGTTCCCACGATTTACGGGGCAGAGTCGCCTCGCTCAGAGCTGGCCACCTTGTCCGATTTGGTGGAGCAAGCCGCAGGGCGTGGTGATTCTGTGGCGATCGCCATTTTGGAAGAAGCTTCGCGCGAGCTGGCACGAGCCATCGCGGCGGTCTATTCCAAACTGGGAACTGCTCCTGTGCCACTGGCGATTACAGGCGGAACGATTTTGCATGGCAGATATCTTAAGCTGGCGTTCGACCGCACTTGTCAAACGCAGGGGCTCACATTTACGACCGTTCGTTATGTAGCAGAACCGGCAGAGGGTGCTCTAAAATTGGCGTGGAGACTATCGTTGGGTTGAGTCCATCGCCTTAAGTTTCAAGCAGACGCCCGAGTCATACACCCTCGAATAAAATTATCAATCAGGCGATCAGCCTGAGATTGCAGCGCAACGACTCGGATCTCAACGGCGCGTTGAAACAATGCTCTGTCAATTGACAAGTCACCTGCACCTTTGATCCACTCGGCCAGCATCATAGGCGAGACTTCGGGGTGGAATTGCAAACCATATACCCGCTGGCCGAAGCGAAAGGCCTGGTGGGCGCAGCCTTCAGAGCGGGCAAGTACGACGGCTCCAGCGGGGATATCAAATGTGTCATCGTGCCATTCCACTGCTTCCACTTGTGACAAACCCTCAAACAAGGGATCTACTTGCCCGGTCTCAGTGAGTGTGATCGGTGTAAGCCCAATCTCTGTCGCCACTCCCAGATGTACCTGGGCACCCAATGCCTTTGCCAGTAATTGTCCACCGAGGCATACTCCCAACACCGCTTTGCCTGCTTCAACGGCCTCACGAATGGCTTGCGTTTCCTCAATTAGCCATGGATATTTGTCTGCCTGATAGACGTTCATCGCGCCACCCATCACTAAAAGCATATTGTAGAGCGCTGTGTCGGGCACCGATTCGCCTTTATCCAGCCGGACCGTAGTAAGCCTCGCACCGCGCCGGATAAGTGCCTCGCCCAAATAACCGGGTCCATCATCGGGCTCATGTTGAAATACGAGGACAGACAGGCTCAAAGTCTTACCTCATACAGTTTCTCGGCATTGGTATGCAGGATTTGATGTGCTGCGTCCAGCGCTTCATCCTGCGTGAACGCCCCTATTGCAATGAGCTCCTCAAGCACTTGAGTCAACCCCCACCGACCCCAGCGCGCGGCCAGCCAGTAAATATCCGGGAGGCTATAGGCATCGGTTGATAACAATACTTTGCTGGTTGGCGTCAGGCTGAGCGCCTGTCTCCATACGGAGGGGATGTCCACGGTCGCGAAAGGGATCGCCAGACCCAGGTCCATCCAGACATGGGAGTAAAGTGAGGCAAGGTAGCCGAGCTCTCGCACGAAAGGATAACTGGCATGCAGCAGGACGAACGGCACATGCTTAAACTGACTATTCTCAAAAAGAGGGCGCATGTGTAAGGGGTTCGCATACAACATGTCCAGATCGTTATCCCCTAAGCCAGTGTGAAATTGCACGGGCAACGCCTGCTTCTCTGCCACCTCAAGGGCCCGCAGGAGCAGGTAATCGTTGAGAGGTTTGTCGGCCAGGCGGACTTTCCCATCGCGTCGGGCGCGTTCATGCACTGCACGAAATACTTCAAGCGCTTCCGCTCTGCTCGTCTCGCGGATTGCCAGTCCGGTGCGATAAGCGATAATGCTCTTCAGTCCAACATGTCCGGCCGCACGCGCACCCTCCACTGTCGCAATAAACGCCTCAACTACCTGGTCAAACGTTTCATACTGCAAGATCAATTCCTGCGCCATTGTCTCCAGGCGCAGGATCGGTTCAATGCGGCATGTGGGTAGGCTGGTTCTCATCTCAGCGATTGACATACGATCCACTCCAGCCAGCCCGTAGTCAATGAGCAGGACGGGGATATTTACGTCTCGCAACATGCGCGCACCAAGCTCGTTCAGTGGGATGGCGGCCCGCGCGGCGAGCACTGCTTCAGTCCTTGGCTCACAGGCAAGAAAATGGGCCAGCTCCTTGATGCCCCAACGGAAGAACACAGAGTTGGGTGTGTGTTCTGCGACGATCCCCTCATCGCCGCCCTCGCTGAAGAAGCGCTGAAACTCGAGCGCAGTGTACGGCGTCGCGCGGTGTAGAAAGGCGTGACAGTGGTGATCAAGGATGGGAATAGAAGCAAGATCAAGAGTCATTGCAATGACTACTTCCTCAATATTGAACTTAATTCTTTTCTTCGGATCAGAATTTCCAAAAGTGATGCTTCACTTCAAACGAAAGGTCCTCTTTGCTGAATGACTCCCATTCCAGTCGTTTGACGGCAAGATAGGAGCGCGAGAGCAATGGTCCGAGAGCATCCATGAGTACCCTATCCCTCTCGAGATTGTCGAGCGCCTCCTTAAGAGTAGCGGGGAACCGCTGGATGCCGCGGCTGGCGCGTTCTTCATCCGAGTAGTTGCCGGGGTCAATCAACGTCGGGTCGCCAGGCGTGAGCTGGCGCTTCACGCCATCCAGCCCGGCGGCCAGCAATCCGCCTAAGGCCAGGTATGGGTTGGAGGAAGAATCGGAGGACTTGAGCTCGGCGTTCGTGGAACCGGCACGATCGGAATCGAATCGAGATGGAACACGGATCGCACCCTCCCGGTTGTCCGGTCCCCAGGCAGTGTAGGCAGAACTCCAGAAGTGCGGTTGCAAGCGACGATAAGAGTTGTAAGTTGGGCAAGTCAGCGCGAGCAGGGCGGGCAGGTGATCCAGGATACCCGCAATGAAGTGATAGCCTGGTTTGCTGATGCCATACGGGTCGTTCGGATCGTACATCACACTGCGTTTGCCAGCCTTGTCCCAAAGGCTAAAGTGGATGTGGGCACCATTCCCGGCCTGATCAGGGAAGGGCTTGGGCGCAAGGGAGGCGTACAGGTTGTGTTGGTAGGCCACGTTCCGCACGGTGTCACGGAAAAAAACCTGCCGGTCTGCGGCGGCAAGTGCGGGCGCATGGCGGATGGGTAACTCCTGCTGACCATGGCCCAGCTCAGGATAATATTGGTCGACCTCGATGCCCTGCGCTTCAAAGGTGGCGATGATGGCGTCCATCACTTGAGCTGCCATCGTCATACCCGTTGAGGAGAAACACAGGCTTTCATCGAGTGGAACGTATGTCCCATCGGCATTCCGCCTGGCTAACGTGAATTCACACTCAAACGCCGCACGCACCGTGAAGCCGGCTGCCACGCACGCGGCAATCTGGCGCTTGAGGAAGGAGCGCGGACAGGCCTCCCACGGCGAGCCGTCGTGTTTGCACATGTCCACCGTCATCGCCGCCGAGTGCGGAGCATAGGGAAGGACCGTGAACGTTTCCGGGTCGGGCACAAGCCGGATTTCACCAACCGGTCCCATTCCCTCGACAGCCGCGAGTTGGTCAAGCATGTTCATTGCCTGCATCGCCACGGTCAAGCCAATGCCATCCTGGATGCGATTGTGCAATCCTTCGATGTGTGTCGCTTTGCCACGCGTGACGCCGCCGTTATCCGTGTAAAGGAATCGCACCAGGCGGACCCCGGCCTTGCGGGCAGCCTCCGTCACGCGGTCAGCTGGTGTCGCGCGGGCGGTTCGTTTTGCGGGCATAGTATCTCCTCATTTGTATCTTTCAATGCCAGGACTCACAAAAATTCAAAATACTCGGCTCGTTCCCATTCGTGCACGGTGTTGTTGAACTCGGGCGAATTGTATTCGACCATCGCCGCTTTTGCTTTGCCGATCTCATGCCGCTTGACGGCCAGGAATAGTTTAATGAATTCATCGCCCAGCGCGGCCCGCAGAGTGGCATTGTCCTCAAGTGCATCCAGTGATTGTTCGAGGCGTGTAGGCAAGTCGATGACATCTTTAATGCCATAGGCAATGCCCGGTGTCTCAGCAGGTGGTTCGATCTTATTCTTCAATCCATCCAGGCCGGCTGCCAGCACCCCAGCCATCACCAGATAGGGGTTCGAAGCGCCGCCCGGCAAACGGTTCTCGATGTGTGCGCTCCCGCTGCCGAGGTTCTTTATGCGGAAACCTGTAGTGCGATTCTCGATGCCCCAGGTCGCGTTGGTCGGCGCGAACGAGAAAAGTTTGTAACGCTTGCCACAGTTAACGGTGGGAGCCGCGAGTGCACACAGAGCCGCGGCATGAGCGATCTGTCCACCCAGCCACCAGCGGCACACATCGGTCAGTGAACCATCCTGGCTAACAAAAAGGTTGCGGCCGGTTTTCGTGTCAAGCAGACTATGATGATAATGGCAGCCGTTGGCTGATTGGTCCGTGTAAGGCTTGGTCATGAACGAAGCCATATAGCCATTGCGCTGGGCGATCTCCTTCACGCCGTTCTTGAAGGTGAAGGCATCGTCTGCGGCCTCGATCCCCGGTGCGGGTGCAAAGTTGATCTCCATCTGCCCCGGCCCATACTCCGCGTTCGAGGTGATGATATCCACGCCCACCGCACTCATCCCGCGCAAAATCTGGTAAATCAAATTTTCATCGAAGTTGTTGCGGAGCGTGGCGAAAATCTGGATGCCGGGGAAAGGTGGCTGGAGGTTCCCGCGGTGGACCAGATAAAACTCATACTCAAACCCGGAGAACAAGCGATAGCCCATCGCTTCCAACTCACTGAGAAGTTTGCGGGCGACGGTCCGCGGTGCAGCGAGGGCCGGACGGCCGTCTGTGTAATAAGGCTCACACAGCAGGCGGGCAGTTTTGTCTGCCCATGGCAAGACCCGATACGTACTTAAGTCTGGGCGGATGCCCGAATCAGGGAAGCCCAATTCTTCAAGATACCCGGTGCCAGGCGCGACACCTGCCTGGGCGTCGAAGCCGAGCTGGCCGAGCAGGAAGTTCAACCCACCCTCGGCGAAGTCGCGGACATGACCAACCGGGATCGTTTTCGAACGGCTGATGCCGTGCGTGTCGCTTTGTTCGAAGCGGACGAACTCGACACCCTCAGCGGCCATCTGTTTTTCAAGGGCGGCTAATGGCGTTGTCTTACGGGGAGTTGTTTTGCGTGGTGACATACTCTTCCTCACTACATATCGGTTGCGTAATTACCGCTTGTCTCACTATAGTAATTAGACTTTTGGGTGCCACAAGTAGCTTAATTACCAAAACAAAGGTTTAATTACGCCAGAGGTGTGCGGCACTCTGTAGATCAGTTTCCTCAGTTCATTGAGTTTTGTTTTTGAGAGTATCCGCTGAATGAGTCCGGCTACCATCGCGGCGCGTGGCACAAGACTATCAGCCTCAATGTATTCGTCCGGGCTATGATCGAGACCGCCGATGGGACCCAGTCCATCCAGCACGGGCACGCCAAGGGATGCCAGCACGTTTGCATCTGAGGCACCGCCTGTGGCAACATCGTTAATTTCAAACCCCAATTCACGGGCCGAGTCACGAGCCAGGTTGACCAGCAGGCCGATTGCTAGTGTTCGTGCCATGGGTGGATAACTAAAATTACCGTGGACCTCAACCCGCGTCCCGGGCAGGGTGGTTTGAGTAGGGAGGTGAGTGAGCGCCTGGGTGATGGCGTCCGCTCCTGTAGGATCTACCGCCCGCACATCCACGGTGACCCACGCCTCGGCTGGGATCACGTTTGCCACCGTTCCCCCTCCAATCACATCCGGGTTCACTGTTACACCGGGCGCAAGTCCGTTCAGCGCTTTCAGCGCCAGGATTTGATGGGCAAGCTCAACGACAGCATTTGCGCCCTTTTCCGGCTCAACGCCGGCATGCGCGGCTTTGCCTGTAACTCTCAGCAGGAACTCACCGGAACCTTTGCGTGCGCTCACGATGTCGCCGTTCGCCCGTGCGGATTCAAGCACAAGCGCTGCATCCATCCCGCTCGCACGGCTCTCGTAGAGGGGACGCGACCCAGGCGAGCCAAGTTCTTCGTCACTATTAAAGAAGAACGCGATCTCCTCAAAGTCGCGGAAGCCTGCAATTTGTAAGGCGCGCAGCGCGTACATACCGACGAGCAGGCCACCCTTCATGTCACAGACACCCGGACCGATGATCTTCGGACCCTCGAAGCGCATGGGGCGGGCCGCGGCCGTACCATCAGGGTAGACAGTATCCAGATGCCCCATTAATAGCAGGCGTCCAGCGCCCTTGCCCATCAAGCGCGCCAACCAACAGTCTCCGTGTTCCGTTAGACGAAAACGCTCGACTTCCCAGTCCCACGCCGCGCAGCGCGCACCGATCCATTCACCGACCTGATCGACTCCGGCTTTATTGTGCGAGCCGCAGTCCACGTTTACCAGCGAGGCAAGATCAGAGAGCAACGCGGCGTGGGAAGCTGTAAGAAAATCAGAAATGCTGTTCACGTTTGAGAATTCTCAAATGCAAAAATCCAAACTCGCAGTTGGGATCTACGCCAGATCTCATCAAGGCGCGGGTACCTTCTCGGGCACCAGTTCCGCACCCAGGGTAAACTTGCCGTCCTTGATGGCAATCATCGTTACGCCCTTACGCGGGATGTGCGCATCAGCACCCAGGGTAATCGCGCCCGTAATGCCTGGGAAGTTACTCGTCGCTTCAAGGGCTTTCTTGATGGCCTGCGCATCGGTTGAGCCGGCCCGCTTGATCGCATCAGCCAGTAGATATACACTATCGTAGCCTAATGCAGCAAATGCATTCTCGGGATCGTGGCCATATTCTTTGTTGTACGCGGCAATGAACTTCTTAATACCTTCCGTACCGCCGGTCGTATCCATGAGGGCATGCGTCGTAAAGAATACATTCTCTGAGGCTGGGCCAGCCACGCTCAGGATGTCGGGCGTGTCGTAGCCATCGCCGCCGATGATGGGACCCGTGAGACCGGCATCGCGGAATTGCTTTACAACTGGACCGACGTTATAGGGCATGGCCGAAATGAAGTAGAAATCCGGCTGCTGAGGCAAAGCCTTTACCTTGGCAATTTGCGCCGAGAAGTCAGTGGCATTGTCTTCGTACGTATCTTCGAGGGCGAGGGTGCCTCCCAGTTCTGTGAAGCGCGACTTGAAGTAGCCCCCTAACAAAGTGGTATATTCCACACCCTTGTCCCACAGCAGATAGGCGGTCTTGCCGTAGTTCTTGAAACCGTATTCTGCACCGACCGCGGCCTGTACGTTGTCACCGAAACAGGCAAAAAACAACATATCTCCGATTTGGGCAGGCAACTTGGGCGAGGTCGCGCCGGCAATGATAAACGGCAAACCGGCAGACTGAATGGTGGGACCAGAAGCCAGTACGGAATCAGAGTCAGTAAAGCCGACCACAGCCACTACTTTATCCTGCTCGACGAACTGCTTGGCGACTTGCGCGGTCACGCTCATATCGTACTTGGTGTCGTGGACGATGAAGTCAATTTGCCGCCCGAGTACTCCGCCGGCCGCGTTGATCTCTTTCACAGCTAATTTCGCGCCATTGGCAGCTGGCAAGTCCAGGGACGATTCCGCCCCGGTCAGAGCGAACCCACCGCCAATCTTAATGGGCCCTTGCGTGCTCCCCCCGCCTCCTGCAGTCGCTCCACAGGCACTGAGAAAGAGCGTCGCAATTACAAACAGAGCAAAGAGTTTTTGTTTCATGATCCTTTCTCCTCTCAACCTTTAAACATTCATTATTCGGCATTCGTGATCTGTTGTTCGCTTCCCGTACCGCCTCCTTTCATGAACCATCGATCAAGAGCGATCTCACGCTGACCCAGCAGACCCTCGCGCCGGAAAATAATAATGAGGATGAATAGAATGGCAAGGACAATTCCACTCATCCCGTATAGCTGGCTTGGGTCTTCAATGCGGCGGAGCACCTCCGTCAGCCCAACGACCAGCACCGTGCCGACGACGGAGCCACTCACCGAGCCCATCCCCCCAACCACAAGCATGGTAATCACTTTGAAGGTCAGGTCAAAATAGAAGACCGTCGGTGAGAAGGACGTAATGAAATGAGCATAAAGCGACCCGGCGACCGCGGTGAAGAATGCGCTGACCACGAAGGCCAACAGACGCGGTGACATCACCTCAATACCGATAGACTGCGCCGCCCAGCGGTCTTCGCGCTGTGCAAACATTGCTCTCCCAAACGGCGACCGTTTGATGCGCCAAACTATATATATGGTTAGCAATGCCCATGCCCACACCCACCACAGGTTCGTGTAAGGGGTGACGTTGGAAAAGGTACGCGAGCCCCGCGTGAGATTGTCTGCATTGAAAAGCAGGACCCGCACGATGACCAGAAAACCAAGTGTTGCGACGGCCACGAAGTGGCCCGACAAACGCATGAGCACCAGACCAACAAGGAGAGCCACAAGCGATACCAGGAATGCAGCGATCACCGTCGCAACGAGAAAACCTAGCGGGAAAGACCCAACGCGAAAATCAAAATGTATACCTGCCATCCAGGCTGGCAGGTTAGGCAGATATTCTTGCTTCTCGCGCAAGGGCAGGGTTAGTATCGCTGAGGCGTACGCGCCCAGTGCCATGAAGCCAATATGCCCGAGCGAGAATACGCCGGTGAAGCCATTGGACAGGTTCAGACTCAATACCAGGATCAGGAAGATTCCTAGATTGATCACAAGCCCCTGCCAGAAAGCAAGACCTGTCACTTGCAGGAGAGCCAGCAAAATCACCAGCGCTAAAACGGCGACCAACGGTCCTGCCGCGCGCTCCCAGATCGGGCCTTGAGCTTGTGGACTCATCCCATTTCCTCTCGTTCTCGTGAACCCACAATGCCATTGGGGCGAAATAGCAATACAAGGATCAGCACGATGAACACGAACGCATCCCTATAGCTGGTGAGAGAACTGGGAAGCCATTGCCTGAGCCATGCCTGTACCCCCGGCGCGACCAGCCCTGGAGGCAGAATATCTCCTATACCCGGTATGGCAGTGAGTAATACTTCGAGCCCACCCAGCGCGTACCCGCCGATGATCGCCCCACTGATGCTACCAAACCCGCCGATCACTGCAGCAATAAAAGCCTTGAGCACGGGCGTGAAGCCCATATACGGGGTTAGTTGTCCGGCTTGAACTGCAAACAACAACCCGGCCACCGCCGCGAGCCCTGAACCAATGGCGAAGGCCGTGGCGATTACACGATTCGTGTCAATCCCCATCAGCCGAGCTGCTGGCAAATCTTCTGCCGCGGCCCGCATGGAGAGTCCTAGATCGGTACGGGTAACAAACAGCGACAGTAAGACCAGCAGAATGATTCCAAGGACCAGACTTAAGACGTTCACTCGTGGGATGGTAATGGAACCAAATGTGAACACCCCGCTTAAGGCGCTGATCACGGGGAATGCAAGCGGATTCGGTCGTTGTAGAAGCCGGGTCACGAGTAGTGTTCCGTTCTGCAGAATCTGGCCCACAGCAAATGATGTGAGCAGGGCAGCAACGTCCGGCGCGCCTCGAATCGGGCGATAAGCCACACGCTCCATGAGCAGACCCAAAAGAATAGTTCCAGCGAGCATCAAAACAATCGTCACGACCAGGGGCAATTTGCCGAGCAGGGCAAACGCAGCAATGTAGGCAGCAACCATGATCAGGTCTCCGTGCGCGAAGTTGATCAACCGCAAGATGCTGAAAACCATCGCCAATCCCACCGCCATCAGGGCATATAGGCTGCCGAT
>Ga0068862_100005004_pt1 | contig 11155 bp, 9 predicted proteins | sample KBSSwiS52_FD_66598 | JGI IMG/M metagenome (GOLD analysis project Ga0068862, IMG submission 66598) | Switchgrass rhizosphere microbial communities from Kellogg Biological Station, Michigan, USA - KBS Switchgrass S5-2 | ecosystem: Host-associated > Plants > Roots > Rhizosphere > Soil ... | reverse complement strand
AGTCCTGCATCTCCTTGAGTTCATAGGCCGCCTTCAGCGGCGGAGCCATCAGCCTCCGCTGAGTGTAAACGTCTCTGTTCACTCGCTCGAAGATGAAACCGACCACCACCGGCCGCCATGCCACTTCGAGTCCCAGCCGCGCCGTCAGGGTCAGCAGGTTGGAAAACCCCATATAGGACCACGGGCTGGAGCAATCGAAAAAGCATTCTACTTTGGGCATTTTTGACCATCATCCCCCGGTCCCACATGTTAGTTGACATGGTGACCATTAGTAGTCACCATGTCAACTAATCTCCGGCTTACATGGCTCGTTGGTCCATGCCAGCCGCAAAGGGCCTGAGGAGGATGCAATGGGAAGGGGAATTGCCCACACGGCGGTTTCGGTCGCCATGTTTGGGGCTGTTTGCACTGCGCAACAGGCCGGGGCTCAGCAATCGGAATCGGAAGGTGCTCGTGGTGGAGGGAGGACTGTCCAAGGCGAGGCCCTCGAAGAAATCATAGTGACCGCCCGCAAGACATCTGAAAACCTCCAGGACGTGCCTGTCGCCGTCACGGCATATTCCGGCGAAGATCTCGTGCGGCAGAATGTTCGCACCCTTCCGGAGGTCGCGATCCTAACGCCCGGCCTGCACTTCGCACCTGCACTTAATAGCTCTGCGGGTGTGGTGATCCAGATGCGCGGGCAGACGCAGTTGGATCCCATATCCACTCTCGACCCCTCGGTCGGTACTTACGTTGACGGCGTTTATTGGGCGCGCGCGTACGGCCTTAATGCCAACATGTTAGATATACAGAATTTCCAAGCGCTAAAAGGACCGCAAGGAACCTTGTTCGGGCGAAACACCTCTGGAGGTGCCGTTTTAGTCACTACCAACGATCCGAGTTTTTCAGAAGGTTTCTCCGGATCGCTATCGGCAACATATGGGCGTTTCAACCACCAAGCGCTTATTGCTATAACGAATGTTCCAATAATCGACGACATTATTGCTGCACGCCTTGCGTTCTCTGGAAACAAACGCGATCCATATATTACCGAAGTTAATTCAGGCAAGAAGGTTCAGAACCTGAATGATTATACGTTTCGCGCAAAATTGCTTCTGGAACCCAGTGACAGATTTAAGCTGCTGTTCTCGGCGGAACGATTTCATTCGAATACACTCGAGGACCAGGGGCGGCTTGCCTATTTCATACCGAATGGGAACGCGGCATTGTCAGGCGGACTGGAGCAGCTTGGCGCCAGTGCATGCCTGGCCAACAGGCCAGCGTGTTTGGCGCTCGGTAATCAGATTCTCGCCGAAGACATAGTGATAGGTACTTCGCGTTATCGAACGTCGCTTTCCGCGACGCCGCGTATGAATATCACCACGCAGACATACAGCGTCACTCCCACTATCGAAACATCTTTCGGTGAGATAAAAGGAATTGGTGCGTACAGGCGCATAGCAATGAACGAGTATAACACCGACAATGATGGCTCTAGAGTCAGGGTTCAGGACGGCATTGGATTTAACACGCGCCAATTGATAGATCAGTGGTCTGGTGAGCTCACCGCCACGGGTGATAGTTTTGCAAATCGCCTTAAGTATGTTTTGGGTGTTTTCTACTTCGATGAATCCGGATACGATGAGAACTCCGCTTCCAGTTTTACCGCTTTGGGTCGTCTCGGCACGGGAGGACGGCGGTCGGTCCAGCTTCGTCCAAACGATATTAAAAACAGGAGTTGGGGGGTCTACGGGCAGGGCACGTTCAGCTTAACCGATCGGTTGTCCATTACCGGGGGGGTGCGCTACTCGCGCGATCATAAAGCGATCACTTCCAGTAATGGCACCTTCCTTGGAGAAACCAGGGACGACCCTACGGCCTCGTTCACATGCAATTTTCCTCAAGGCTGTCCCTTCGCGCGATCCGCCAACTTCGGTTCCATCTCCTATACCGCGTCGCTTGAATACAAGCCGACGAATGACCTGTTGCTGTACCTCAAATCCGCGAAGGGGTTCCGGGCAGGCGGCCAGAACCTGCGGGGCTCCGGGGCTGTGCCGGCGTCGCTTCAGCCATTTGCGCCCGAGATCACGTATAGTTACGAGTTCGGCTTGAAGGGTGACTTTCTGGATCGCCGACTGCGTGTGAACGCGGCCGTTTATTACACGAGAAACAAAGACATTCAGCGCAACACCACAGCCGTGGTGGGCACTGCGGTCGCCACGGTAATCTCCAATGCGGCAACCGCCGATATATGGGGTGGCGAAATCGGCGTGAATGCTCTGCTGCCGGGGGGGTTCCGGATCGATGCCACGGCGGCCTACACGAAGCCGAAATATGTCGAGTTCATTGACTATAACGGGTTTGATCGCAGCCACGAGCCGTTTCCGATGGTGTCACGCTGGACTGCAACTATCTCGCCGTCCTGGGAACGTGATGTCGCCTTCGGAAACGTCTACGTGCGTGCGGACTTCGCCTATCAGTCGCGACAGGCGAATTTTTCAACTGGATTCTATAGCGATTCGACCGGTATTATCCGCGATGCTTCCACCGGGCAGGCTGTATCGGCACTTGATGCGGCAGGATTTACCAAATCCAACACGGACGTGGCGCACATTCTTGTCAACACCCGCGTAGGTGCGACCATTCAAGATAAAGGTTTGGAGCTGGCTCTGTGGGTGAAGAATCTCACTAACCTTCGTGATTACATCAATAGCCAGCCTATAGTTGGCCTTACAGTCGGGCGATACATGCAGCGGGAACCCCGCACATATGGAGTGACGGCGACAGCCAAATTCTGACTTCATCATTCGCGCAAGAGACGATTCCGTTTTTTAGGCGAGCGCTGGGCCGTGGCGTCCAACCCGAATGAACGATGGGCTTGTCCCGGTCGGCTAGCGGTACAAGCTTATAGATGAATCTCGCCCGATGTGACGCGCATCCGTCGTTTCCGCCCGTCCTAGAGAGATCCAAAGTTTCGATTTTCATCGTTAGTCACTCGCAGGCATCGACCCCGGAGCCTGCTTCGTGTCACATCGTCCGCAGGAGAGTTCTATGTCCGAAATCGTCAAGAACAGCAGCGCGCTACCGGTGGCGGTGGTAATTGGCGCGACTTCGAAATGGCAGGCTGACGGTCGCAATACGCGACTGGTTCATCGGGGTGAGGCCGTAAAGGACCATGAAGTCGCCCTGAGTGCCCGGTGGGGCGCGGGAGGGGCGATCGCGCAGAGGTTCGCACAGGAAGGCTTCTTCGTGGTCATGACGACCCGTACAGCTTCGAACGCTTCTGCTCTCGAGCAGGCAATACGTGATCAAGGCGGGGCGGGCATGATCGTCGAACTCGAACTGGGATCCCGCGAGTCCGTTGCTGCTGCTTTCGATCGAGTCCGGGGCGAGGCGGGCGAGCCGGAAGTAGTGATTTACAATGCGGGATACATGGAGGGCCGGGATCTCCCCCCGGAAATGGAATTGATGGAGTTTTTCCCGGTCGAGATGTTCGAGAGAACTATCGACGTGTCCTGCCGAGGTCCCTTTCTGGTCGCGAAGGAAGTGCTGCCAGCGATGCGCCGACGCGGCAGCGGCTCTTTATTCTTCTCCAATAACCCGCTCTCCCTGCGCGGCCAGAAAAGATATACTGGGGAGTCGCTATATTATCCGCGTGGTATGATGCGCGCTACGGCGCAGGCGCTGACCGAGGAATATTCCGAACATGGCATTCATGTTGCCACGGTCATCATCAATGGTTCAATCGATTCTCCAGGTATTCACGGCCATCCGGAGTGGAATCGGCATATCATCGACCCGGCCAAGATTGCGGATGCCTTCTATTACCTGCACACCCAGGACCGCTCATGCTGGACGCATGAAATGCAACTCACCCCATGGACCAGAAAGCCGGCTTTCTGAATGCCGCTGCTGGCGGAGCGCCATGACAACTCCGCATCCTGGCTGATGACAGGCTGCCGTGAGGAGAGGCGCATTTTTCGTATGACTGAGGCGCGCGACTTCTTGCGCCGACAGGCACAGCCAAGTGAAAAAGACCGGCGGGAGAGATTGTGATGCAGATTGGATGGATTGGTTTGGGCGATATCGGCCTGCAGATGGTCAAGCGGCTGCTGGCGGGGCGCCACGAGGTGACCGTGTTCAACCGCGGTCAGGGATTGCAGGAAGCGATGAACCTCGGCGCCGGCGTCTGTGGGGATTACCGGGAACTCGCGGCTGCCAGCGACCTGCTCGTAGTCTGTGTGTTCTCCGATGCCCAGGTGAAGGACGTGTTGTTCGACCATGGAGCGCTCGCGGCAATGCGGCCGGCTTCTATATTGGCGAACCATACGACGGGTTCTCCGGCACTGGCGCGCGAAATCGGCGATCGTGCTCCTGCCGGGGTGACGGTGCTGGATGCGGCTTTCAGCGGATCGCCGCAGGATGTCGCTGACGGACGCATTGCAGTGATGTGCGGTGGTACGGGGCAGGGCTTTGACAGGGTTAAGGACGTCTTCGCCGCCTACGCCCGGATCGTTCGGCACGTCGGCCCGCTGGGGCAGTCTCAGATTGTGAAGCTTGTCAACAATCTGCTCTTGGCGACCAACCTCATGTATGCCGGCGAGGCGATGCGGATGATTGAGGATCAGGGGCTGGAGCCACGCGATACCGCCGAGATCATTCAGGAATGTAGCGGGAGCAGCTATGCCATGGGGATGTTCGCCAGTCCGATCGGCCCGCGCATTCTCGATCTGTGCCGTCGTTACCTTGAAAAGGATGTCGCCGCTGCGAGGGCGGCGGCTGAGGACGCGGGGCTCGATATTCGCTCATTTCTGCCCGCAATCGAATATTGGTGTTCCTCCAACGCTGAGTGACCTGCGGGTGGAACGGAAGACAGCCAGCAATCAGTTTGATGAAGGGGAATTTTTGAAGCCGAAAAGGCGGTCGCGACCGTGCGGGTTTTCCGAGGCCGCTGTCTTGAGCTGTTCGCGGCCCAGTTCCATGCCCCGGCGCAGCGCGGGCCTTTGCTTGAGAATCTGATACCATCGGCTCAGATGAGGGAAAGAGCTCAACTCTATCTCTTGTGCCTTGTGTGTCTGGATCCATGGGAAGCACGCCATGTCGGCGATGGAATAGTCTTTTCCCGCAACATATTCTTCGCACGAAAGCTGGCTATTCAGAACGGAGTAGAGGCGCAGCGCTTCAGTCCGATAACGGTCGGTCGCGTAGGCGATCCGTTCGGAAGCGTAGAATTTGAAGTGGCCATGCTGCCCAAGCATGGGCCCCAGTCCCCCGACTTGCCAGAAAAGCCATTCCAGCGTTTTCGCTCTCTCCCTCATATCCGTGGAAAGGAACATCGCGCACTTGTCGGCCAAATAGCACAGGATGGCGCCAGTTTCGAAAACCGACAGGGGGGCTCCGCCATCCACTGGGGCATGGTCTACGATAGCGGGAATACGATTATTAGGGCTGATTGCTAAGAAGTCTGGACGATATTGGTCTCCCTTCAGCAAATCAACCCACTGCACTTGGTAGGGCAGGTCGCACTCCTCGAGCATGATCGATATCTTCCAGCCATTGGGTGTCGGGGCGGTGAATAATTCGATCATCTCGTAGTTCTTTCAGAGCAGGCCACCGGAAACAGTGCGCAACGGGTCCATTGCATCCTCCGTCCCAGAGGAGTTCGTCAGCGGCGCTGAAACGTCAGGCCGGCAGCTTCGCGATCCCATGTCCGTTCCGTTTTCCCTTCCTTGCGTAGCTGCTCCTTCAGAACCTTGCCGGTGGAGCTGCGAGGAAGGTCGTCGCGAAACTCGATATACAACGGAACAGCGAAGTAGGGTACGCGCTCAACGGACCATCGGCAGAGCTCTTCCTCAGATAGGATGGCTCCTGGCTTAAGTTGCGCCGTCAACTTCACCTCGTCCTCGCCCAGCGGCGACGAGACGGCATGCACCGCTACGTCTAGCAACGCTGGGTGATCGCCAAAGACAGCCTCCATTTCTGCACTAGAGATATTCTCGCCACGGCGTCGGATACAATCCTTCTTTCGATCGACGAAATAAATATCGCCTTCCATTGAAATTTTTCCAAGATCGCCTGTATGAAACCAGAGGTTGCGCCAGGCCTTTACGGTGTCCGAGGGTCGTTTCCAATATCCCTGGAACATAATATTGGGCACCTTTGGTCGAACACATATTTCACCAACTTCGCCGATTTCCAGTTCTTGATCCGATTCGTCGAGGATTTTTACCTCGAAATCTCTTCCCGTTTTTCCGCTTGTGCCCGGCGGCCCGGGCGGATCACCTTCACGAACGCTGGACACCGTGGGTGTTTCAGTCATGCCGTAGCCCAGCGCACCTTTGGCCTGAACCCCGAAACGATCACGCCATTTCTGCAAGGCGGCGGGTGGAAATGGCGACGCGCTGACGTGCTTCAACTGGCCATAGCAGCGCTTGGCCGACTCATTGTCGGGCGCCTCGGCAATCAGTGATGCCATGGATCCCAGGAGATTGACCGTCGTGGCGCCGGACTTTTCCACTTCAAGCCAAAAACGGGAGAGTGAGAATCGGGGACTGATGGCGGCGGTGCCCATCGCCATCATGGCAGCCAGGACCGTCGCTCCAATCGCGTTAAGATGAAAAAGCGGCAAAGGGGACCAGAGTACCGCCGACTGGTCATAGTTCCGATCGAGCACCGTATTCCATGCAAGGTTGCAAGGTACGTTATGTGGGATCATGCATCCTTTTGCTGGACCGGTAGTGCCTGATGTATAAATGAGCATCGCCAAGTCTTCGGGGCGCGCCGTGACAGGCAGGCGAGGGCCACTCCGCCGCAAGGCCTCCAACGTCGTCGTTTCGAATGCCGCGGTGCTCGGGACACACTCCGATTTTGTGACAAGGCGGCGCACACCGGGAAGTTCATCGGCGATGGCGGTTACGCGGTCGCCATATTCATTCTCCGTGATCACGACCTGTGCTGTGCAATCGTTGAGTTGGTTACGCAGGAAGCTCCCTTTGAAGGCCGTATTCACCGGCGCGTTGACCGCTCCAATCATATTGATTGCCAGCCAAGCAGTCACCGCTTCCAGGCTATTGTCGAGCATAGTGGCGACGATCTCACCAGCAACTACTCCCGCATCCAGCAAGCCATGGGCGATCTCGGTCGAGTGGTGGGCTATTTCCGCATAGCTGTAACGCTCTCCTGAAAAGTCCAGGAAGATATTGTCGGGGGCTTTATCGACGGCGCGGGCGAACGCCCCCGTTATGGTGTCCTGTATGATCGTGCGTGAACCCGTCACTCATCTTCTCCTGCTATCCTTATGAGCGTCCATTATACGGTTCCGCTTAGCTGCGCGGTCTCTGCCAGAGCACCTATCGCCTCCCTGACCGATGGGCGCTGGCGCGAGCGGATCAGCCACCGTTCGATTCCTGACCAGCGGGGATCGAGCGGCTGCCCAGTCGTGATGCCATGTTCCACGAACGACAGCAGCACGAGGTCGGCGAGAGTGAAGCGATCGGGGCAGACGGTTTCCCTGCCACGCAGTTGCTGATCTAGCCACGTCAGGTTGGTGCGCGCCAGGTCCCGCATTGTTTCGGCTGCGTCCGGTGCAGGTTCAATGGGAGGGAAAAGAAGACTCCCGTGCCTGGTCAGGCGAAAGCCATGATCGATCGGGACACAGATGTTGAGGTCGATGCGCCGCATCCACATGCGGCATTCCGCGCGTTCCGCTCGCGTTTGTCCGATCAGTGGCGGATCGGGGCACAGTTCCTCGAGATATTCGCAGATCACTGTGGATTCGGAGATGAAGAACCCACCGTCCGTTTCCAGTACGGGGAGTTGCCCGAAGGGATTGCGCGCCAGATGCGCGGCGCGTCTCGTTTCGCCGCTGCTAGTTACGATTACTTCCAAGTCAGGCGCTAGCTTCTTCTCCATGAGGCAGACCCGTACGATCCACGAATGCGGGTCGGAACTGCAATAGAGCTTCATGCCTCGCACGCTCCCCCTCAAGAGCGTCGCTCTGAGCCAAACGGCGCTACAGCGGAAATATGGACGCCATGTTCATATTTGTCAAACGACCGAAGTACCGATAGATGTTGCTGATCCCTGTCAGACCATGGGGGGCGCAAGGGCGATTTGATTTTTTCCATCGCGGCTGATTCATCCCGACAACCAACTGTCAGGCAGTGCTGAACGGAGAATGCTTAATGACCAAATCGGGCCCGTTTGACCTTCAAAATCGAACTGCTTTGGTTACCGGTGCCGGGCAGGGCGTTGGTCGCGCGATCGCCATCAGCCTGGCCAAGAACGGTGCCGGCGCGATCGCGGTGAATGATGTCGATGCCGAAAGAGCGGAAAGCGTGGCGGCCGAAATCCAGGCGATGGGTGTGCAGGCGGCCGCCATCGTCGCTGACGTCACCGACCTGGACGCGGTCAGGCGTGGTGTCGCCACAGCAACCGACCGCTTTGGCGCGATATCCATTCTCGTCAACAACGCGGGCAATGCGGGCGCGGCTGTCTTTCCTCAACTCCGCTATTTTTGGGAAACAGATCCGGACCAATGGCGACGCTTCATCGACGTGAACCTATACGGTGTGATGAATTGCTGTCATGCTGTCCTGCCGGCCATGATCGAGCGTCGTTATGGTCGGGTCGTGACGATCATCTCGGATTCATCACGAAACATCGAGCCGCGACTGTCGGATTATGCTGCGGCGAAGGCTGGAGCGGCAGGTTTCACGCGAGGACTCGCTGCGGACGCCGCCGCCTTCGGCATTACAGCTAACTGCATTTCTATCGCATCGCTCCTGCCCGGAATGGCGCCCGACGAACTGAAAGAGTTTCTGGCGTCGGACCGCTCCAGACGCCAACTTTCGAAATATGCAATACGCCGGTATGGACGGGTGGAGGATATCGTCGGTACGGTTCTTCTGCTGTGCTCTGATGCATCCGCTTGGACGACAGGCCAGACTTATCCGGTGAACGGCGGTTACAGCCCGTCGCTCTAGATGCCGTAAAGGCTCGCGTTTCAACAGAAGCCAGTTGGGTGGCTGTCTGGAGCGGCGGGCGCGCAGATTCTCAAGATGCTGATTGGGTTTGGGCGCCTGACCGGCCGCCTGCCCGCACAGACAAAGCCAGGAAGCTGGCAGTGGCCCCGAAAGTCAACGCGGAGCATAGAAGAAACGGAACTCTATATTCGCCCGTTGCCTCGAACAGCGCTCCTGCGGCTGGAGCCAGCGCGAATGTCAGAGGTAATTTGAACATATAGCTGTAGCCCATCGCCCGAGACACGGTTGTCGCGTCGAAATAGAAAGAGAGGGCGGCGCCGTGTAACATGATAAGCGGGGTGCTGCACACACCCATGCCCGCTGCGATAAGGAGCAGCATCGGTCCTTCCACCATCAGCAGCATCAACCAGAGCACCGCTTGGAGCCCACTGCAGATTACGAGCGCACTCGAGGGGCGGAAACGATCCGCTACCCACCCGAAGAGCGGCGTGCCTATCAGGCCTGTGCCAGCGTATATCGATACCAGCGCGGCGGCTGCGACAGCGGATAGGCCCTTGCTTCCGCCGAAGGCAGCAATATGCACCACAAACACCGTGCCGCACCCGTTCAATATGCCGACGCCAAGGGATATGAGCCAGAATTGCGCCGTTCTCAGGATGGGCTTTCTCCCCGGTCCACCTTGATCGTGGGTTACAGCCTCGCCAGGCAGGGCTCCGTCAGTGATCGACGGAGGCCGTTCTTTCACGAGAACAAGCAAAAGGGGAACGAGCGTGACGAACAGACATGCGAAGATTAAGAGCAGTGTAGCGCGGCCGATCTCCGGCAACGCCACCCCTACAATGAAGGGGCAGGCAAACATGACAATCGGGATGTTGACCGCGCTCAGTGCCTTGCCACGTTGCTGCGGTACCCATCGGCTGACCAGCGTCAGGGGCGAAAGGATGGCAGACAGGGCGACGCCGGCTCCGACGAACATGTAGCTGCATAAAAAGAGCGCGAAGCTGTCGGTGAATGCCAAAACGAAATATGCGATCACGTTCAGGATCACACCTGCCACCATTACATCTCGCGCCCGGAAACGCTGCATCATGCCGCCTGCCACGGCCGCGGTTAAAGCTGCGGCCAGGGAAACCAGGCTCATGCCGATCGCGGCGGCTCCTCTTCCTACGCCGAGATGTGCTTCATTGGTCAAAAGCAGGGGACCAAATGATCCAAATCCAATGCCCATGACGAAATTATTTGCGAGGAAGCATCCAAAGATGGTCCGAACAGGCGCCATGCTCCGGCCTGAATGCATTAAGGTTTTAGCCAATTTGAGTTCCGCTCATCATTACCTCGTGCCACGCCCGCGCCCTCGCGCCGGTTGCTACCAGTAGCGCGCCCTCAGTTCCTTCTTGAGCAGCTTACCGGTGTCGGTGCGCACCAGCATTTTTTCAAAGTCGATGCTGCGCGGGCATTTGATGTCGGAAATCTGTTCGCGGCACCAGGCGATCAGCTGCTGGGCGAAGGCCGGCGTAGCCTGGGACCAGTCCCGCGGCTGAATCACGGCTTTGACCTCTTCGCCAAAGTCCGGGTTGGGCACCCCAAAAACCGCCACCTCCACCACCTCGGGATGCATGATCATGATGTTTTCGACTTCTTGCGGATAGATGTTCACGCCGCCCGAGATGATCATGAAGTCCTTCCGGTCGGATAGGAATAGATAGCCATCCTCGTCGATCCTGCCGATATCGCCCAGCGTCGACCAGTCAGGGCGCAGGGGATTGCGCGCGGAGGCCGTCTTCGCCGCATCATTATGATAGGTGAAGGACAGCCCGCCGCCGAAATAGATGATGCCATCCTGTCCCGGGGGCAGTTCGACGCCCTCTTCATCACAGATATGGATTTCTCCCATCATCGTGCGGCCGACCGATCCGGGCTTCTTCAGCCATTGTTCGCTGTTGATCGTGACAATCCCGACGCCTTCCGATCCACTATAATATTCCTCGATGATCGGGCCGAGCCATTCGATCATCGCATATTTGACGGGCACGGGGCAGGGCGCCGCTGCGTGGATGACGCATTTCAGGGATGAGAGATCATATCGGGCGCGGACTTCCTCGGGAAGCCGAAGCAAGCGGATGAACATCGTGGGAACGGCCTGGAACACCGTGACGCGCCAGCGCTGGACGGCTGCGAGCAGTTTCTCC